>Ga0308405_1001643_pt1 | contig 11166 bp, 11 predicted proteins | sample HotsprSampleMS13_FD_203473 | JGI IMG/M metagenome (GOLD analysis project Ga0308405, IMG submission 203473) | Hot spring phototrophic mat microbial communities from Mushroom Spring, Yellowstone National Park, Wyoming, United States - 20060912_MS13 ...
CCCTACGCCCTCCTGGAGCTGGAAAGGGTGCGCCGGGTGGTCTTCACCGACCCTGGTGGGAGGACCCTGGCCGAGGCCCGGGAATGAGCCTCCTCAGAAGGGCCCCCACCAGGTAGAGGGAGCCCGTGACCAGCACGGGAAGCCCGTCCTCCCTGGCCCTTTCCACCGCGTGGAGGAGGGCTTCCCAAGGGTCGGGGAAGAAGGGCTCCCCAAGCTCCCCCCCCAAAGCCCCCTCTCCCGCCAGGGTGTAGCGCACGCTTTTCGCCTTGGGGAGAAGGTGGGTTAGCATCCCACCCACGTCCTTTCGGGGAAATGCGCCAAAGAGCAGGTGGTAGCCGGTAAACTCCCGGGCCAGGGCTTCCGCCGCCATAGGGTTATGGGCCCCATCCAAAAAGACCTCCACCCCAAAGAGGGAGAACCGCTCCATCCGCCCTGGGTGGCGGGCGGTCCTCAGGCCCTCGGCGATGGCCTCCTCGGGAAAGGCCAGGAGGCGGAGGGCGGCCGCCGCCAGCCGGGCGTTCCTCTCCTGGAAGGCCCCTTTTAGGCCAGGGAGGGTGGGGAGGGCGAAGAGGGGATCCTCGGGGTCCAGGAGGTAGAGGGGGGCCTCCCGGGCCCGGGCCATCTCCCGGATGACCCTTAGCCCCACCCCCTCCGCCCCGGTGACCACGGGCACCCCCTCGCGGATGGCCCCCGCCTTGTCCCGGGCCACGGCCTCGAGGGTCCCCCCAAGGGCCTCCAGGTGGTCCTCCCCCACGTTGGTGATCACGGTGAGGAGCACCCGGGAAAGGGCGCCCGTGGCGTCCTTCTCCCCCCCCACCCCCGCCTCCACCGCCGCCAGGGCCACCCCCACCTCCTTAAAGTGCCGAAAGGCCAGGGCCGTGGCCAGGTCAAAGAAGCCGGGAGGCTCCTCCCAGGCCTCCTCCTTGGCCCACTCCACGAAGGCCACCACCTCCGCCTCGGGGATCTGGCCCAGATGGGTGCGGATCCTCTCCCGGAAGTCCAGGAGGTGGGGGCTGGTATAGGCCCCATAGGCGAGGCCCCGGGCGGCGAAGGCGGCCTCCAGGTAGGCCACCACGCTCCCCTTGCCCTTGGTGCCCAGGACGTGGACGGCGGGGAAAGCCTCCTCGGGGTTCCCCAGACGGGCGAGGAGGGCCCGCACCCGCTCCGTGCCCCTCGGGCCTTGCCGCCTCCTCCCGTAAAGCCAGTCCAGAGCCTCTTTGTAGGTCATGGCCTAGTCCGCGTACTGCAGCCGGTACAGGGTGGCGTAGTACCCCCCCTTCTCCAGGAGGGCCTCGTGGGTCCCCTCCTCCAAAAGCCTCCCCTTGCGGAAGACCAGGATGCGGTCCACCCGGCGGATGGTGGAAAGGCGGTGGGCGATGAGGATGGAGGTCCTCCCCTCCATGGCCTTGTAGAGGGCCTCCTGTAGCCGCTTCTCCGTCTCCGAGTCCACGTTGGCCGTGGCCTCGTCCAGGATGAGGAGGATATCGGGACTAGAGAGCAGGGCCCGCACCAGGGCCAAAAGCTGCTTCTCCCCCGTGGAAAGCCCGGCCCCCCTTTCCCCAAGGGGGGTGTGGTAGCCCTGGGGCAGACGGAGGATGGCCTCGTGCACCCCCAGGAACTTGGCCACCTCCACCACCTTCTCCTCGGGGATGGAGGCATCAAAAAAGCGGAGGTTGTCCAAGACCGTGCCGGAGAAGAGGAAGGGATCCTGGAGGACGATGCCCACATGCCGCCTCAGCTCCTCCTGGCGGTAGTTCCTCACGTCCTCCCCGTCTATGAGGACCTGGCCCCTTTGCGGATCGTAGAAGCGGGCGACCAGGCTCACCACGCTGCTCTTCCCCGCCCCCGTGGCCCCCACCAGGGCCACCTTCTCCCCGGGACGGATGTGGAAGGAAACCCCTTTGAGCACCCAGTCCTTCTCCGTGGGCTCCACCCCCTTAGGGGTGTAGGCGAACCAGACGTCCCGGAAGGCCACCTCCCCCCGGAAGCGGGCGATGGGCTTGGGGTTCTCGGGGTCCTTAAGCTCCTCCTCGGTGTCCAGAACCCCGAAGATGCGCTCGGCGCTGGCCATGGCCCCCTGGAAGAGGTTGAACTTGTCCGAGAGGTCCTGCAGGGGCTGGAAGAGCTGGCGGGTGTAGTCCACGAAGGCCACCAGGAGGCCCAGGGTCACCGCCCCCCGCACCACCTCCCCCCCGCCGTAGAAGAGGAGACTGGCCACGGCAAAATCCCCCAAAAAGCCCACCACCGGGAAGAAAAGGGCGAACCAGCGCACGATCTCCACCCAGGCCTTGAGGAGGTCCCGGCTCAGGCGGTCAAACTTCTCCTCCCGCTCCCCCTCCTTGACAAAAAGCTGGATGGTCTCCACCCCGGAGAGGTTCTCCTGCAGGGCAGCGTTCAGCCGGGCCAGCCTCAGGCGCATCTCCCGGTAGGCGGTGCGCATGCCATTTCGCACCCAGGCGGTGACCCAGAGGAGGACGGGGACCACCAGGAGGACCACCAGGGTGAGCTTGGGGCTTAGGACGAACATGAAGGCGAGGAGGCCCAGGATGGTGAAGAGGTCGGCGATGACCCCCACCAGCCCCCCGGTGATGAACTGGTTGATCGCGTCCACGTCAGAGGTGATCCGGGTCATGAGGCGGCCCACGGGGTTTTTATCGTAGAAGCCCGGGTGGAGGCGCATGAACTTGGCGAAGAGGGCGCTTCGCAGGTCAAAGAGGACCCTCTGCCCCACCCACTGGATGAGGTAGGTCTCCCCGTAGGTGGCGGCGAAGTTCACCCCCCGCACCAGGAGGAAGCCCAGGCTCACCCAGAGGAGGAGGGCGAAGCGCTCGGCGAGGGGCTTCTCCTCCGTGGGCACCAGGGCCCCGTCAATGGCCCACTTGAAGAAGAGGGGGGTGGCGGCGGCGGTCAGGGTGACCAGGAGGAGGAAAAGGAGGGCCAAGGCCACCTGGAGGCGGTAGGGCCTGACGTAGGCCAGGATGCGGGCGAAGAGGACCCGGTCAAAGGCCTTGCTGTAGGCGTCCTCCCCGTTCACTCCTCCACCTCCTTTTCCATGCGCTGGATGCGGTCCAGCTCCGCATAGAGGCCCCCGGCCTCGAGGAGGCTCTCGTGGGTCCCCTCCTCGGCGATCCTTCCCCCGTCCAGGACGATGATCCAGTCGGCGTGGCGCAGGGTGGCCGTGCGGTGGGAGATGAGGAAGGTGGTCTGGCGGCCGAGGACCGTCTTCAGGCCCTCGAGGATCCTGGCCTCGGTCTCGGTGTCCACGGCGCTCAGGGCGTCGTCCAGGATCAGGATCCTGGGCGCCTTAGCCAGGGCCCGGGCCAGGGCCACCCGCTGCCGCTGCCCCCCGGAAAGCGTGATCCCCCTTTCGCCAAGAACCGTCTCGTAGCCCTTGGGGAAGGAGAGGATCTCCTCGTGGATGCCGGCAAGCCTGGCCGCCCACTCCACCTTATCCCTATCCGGCTTCTCCAGGCCGAAGGCGATGTTTTCCAGGATGGTCTCGCTGAAGAGGAAGGGCTCCTGGGGGGCCACGCCCACGGCCTGGCGGAGGACCTTGAGGGGGATCCGCTTCACGGGGTATCCCCCCACGAAGACCTCCCCCTCCGTGGGGTCCAGAAGCCTCGCCACCAGGGCGGCCAGGAGGCTCTTCCCCGCTCCGGTGCGCCCGGTGATGCCCAGGGTCATCCCCTCGGGGACGGTCAGGGTGATGTCCTTGAGGACCCAGCGCTCCCCCAGCTTCAGCCCTACCCCCGAAAAGCGCACCTCCCCGGAGAGGTCCTTGAGCGAAAGGGGCAGGGGGGCCTCGTCCTTGATCCTGGGCTCCTCGTCCAGAAGCTCAAGCAGGCGCCTCAGGCTGGTGAGGCCCCGCTGGTACATGGCCATGACCCAGCCCAGGCCCAGAATGGGCCAGGTGAGCTGGGCCAGGTAGGCGTTGAACTGGACCAGCTGGCCCACGGTGAGCTCCCCCCGCACCACCATCCCGCCCCCGGCCCAGAGCACGGTGAGGAAGGCGAAGCCCATAAGGAAGCCCAAGAGGGCCTGCATGGGCCCCTCCACCCGGGCCAGGGCCAGGCTCCGCTCCACGTAGGCCCGGTTCAGCTCCTGGAAGCGGGCGAGCATCCGGCCCTCGAGGGCGTACCCCTTGACCACCCGGAGGCCGCTGAAGGCCTCCTGGGCCAGGGTGCTGATGCGGTCAAAGGCCTCCTGGGCCTCCCGGTAGCGGCGGTCTATGAGCCTGAGCAGGTAGAAGACGAAAAGGGCGATGGCGGGCAGGATCAGGGTGAGGTAGAAGGCCAGGCGGGCGTTCACCGCATACATGGAGAAGAAGGCCAGAAGGACCATAAAGGAAAGGCGGCTTCCCATCATGATCCCCGGGCCCACCATCTCCCGCACCGCCGAGAGGTCGGTGTTCAGGCGGTTCATCAGATCCCCCACCCGGGTCCTCCCGTAAAAGCCCCGGTCCAGGCGGAGGAGGTGGTGGAAGAGGTCCTTCCTGAGGTCGTACTCCACCTGGCGGCTGGCCACCACGGCGAGCCGCCGCATGGCGTAGGAGAGGAGGGCCGAGGCGGCGGCGGAGAGGAGGAGGAAGAGCACGTAGCGTCCGTAGGGCCTTCCCTCCCCCACGGCATCCACCACCAGCCGCAGGAAGTAGGGACCCAAGAGGAAGAAGAAGATGGAAAGGAGGCCCGCTCCTACCCCAAGAAGGTACCGCCACCGGTAGGGGGTCAGGTAGGGAAGGAGGCGGGCCAAGAGGACTGACCGCTCGGTCATGGCTTCCAGTTTACCCCCGCCCCACCCGCCCTCTAGGGGCTAGACCCCCATCTCCCCCTTTAGAGCGAGGAGCTCCTCCCTCCAGTCCTCCCCCAGGGTGAGGAGGCGGTGGGGTTTAGAGAGCCTTTTCGCCGCCCGCCGCAGGACACCGGGGATGGGGGGGCAGGCGTAGGAGACCACCAGGATAAGCCCCTTCACCCGGCCCAGGCGGTGGAGGTAGTGGACCATGCCCAGAAGCTCCCGGTCCGTGGGAAGGTCCATGGAAAGAAGCCTCTCCCCCTCCTCCCGCAGCCGCTCCGGGGGCAGGTCGGGGAAGTAGGGGAGGAGATCCACCTGGGCCAGGGCCTCCCGCACCCCCTCGCGAAAATCCTCCGTCTCCAGCAGATAGGGCTGGGCCACCACCCCCACGCTCCCCCCTGGGGTCTTGAAGGGGGGCGGGGGCTTGAGGAGGCCTTTGGCCTGGTCCAGGGCCCGCCCCACCCGCATGGGGTTTTGCGTGAGGATCTGCCCCACCTCCCCCGCCCGGCCCAAGACCCTAGGGGAGAGCTCCGCGGGCACCTTCAGGGTGGGGGGAAGCCCCGGGTAGTAGCGGCGCAGGGTGGCCTCGAGGTCCAGAAGCCAGGGGCACTGCCCCCCGCCCCGCTCGGAATCCACCCCGCCCTGGAGGTCGGGGAGGAGGAGGTAGTCCACCCCCTTGGCCTTCAGGGCCTCCACCTGGGCCAAGAGGGCCTGGACCGGGAGACAGTAGGGCTGGCGGAGATCCGGAGGGGCGCCCGCCCGGACCACCTCCACCCCCAGGGCCTTGAGGTAGGCCTCCCAGAAGCCCAGGTACCGCCGGGAAAGGAAGCCTTCTATGACCCCCACGCGCATACGCCCTATCCTACGCCAAGGGCCTTGAGAAAGGCCAGAAGGACCTTCCGCCCCTCCAGGAGGCTTTGGGGCAGGACCCACTCTGCCTCGGTGTGGGCCCCGCCCCCCCGGTAGACCCCTAGGGCCAAAGCGGGGATCCCCCGCTCCACCGCTGCGCTTGCATCCGTGGAGCCCGCCTGAAACGCTGGCCTCTCTCCGATGGCCTTAAGGGCCTCCTCCGCCGCCCGCCTAAGCTCTTCCGTGGCCGTGCTCCCCGCGGGCCTTTGGCCCAGAACTTCCAAGGAGAACTCCACCCGGTGCCGCCTGGCCGCCTCCTTTAGGAGGCCTTCCGCCTCGGCGAAGAGGCGGCTTAACCCCGAGGCCTCCACGGCCCGCACCTCCAGGAGGGCCGAGGCCTCCTTGGCGATGGCGTTCACCGCCTCGCCCCCCATGAGGCCGCCCGCGTTCAGGCTCGCCTCCTCCTCCCGGAAACGGGCATAAAGGGCGGCAAGGGCCTCCGCCAGGGCAAAGACGGGGTTCGGGGCCCCCCGGTCCCCCCAGGCGTGCCCCCCAGGACCCAGGAAGCGGGCCCGGAAGCGCACCGAGCCCAGGGCCCGGTCCGCCACCCCGGGCAGGTACCCGTCCACGGCCACCACCACCTCGGGTTCCAGGGCCGCCACCAGGGCCCTCGCCCCCCTCAGGTTCCCCAGGCCCTCCTCCCCCACGGTGAAGCCCCGCACCACCCCGGGGATTTCCGGCAGGGAGAGGAGGACGGCCACCCCACTGGTGTTGTCCCCCACCCCGGGAGCGTAAAGCCGCTCCCCCACCGCCTTGGGGGGAGCCGGGGGAAGGACGGTGTCCAGGTGGGCCAGGAGGAGCACCCTCCCCTCGCCCGCAAAAACGTTCCCCACCCCGTCCCTCCGGGCTCCCGGAAGGTGCCGGGCCACGAAGGCCCCGCGGGCCTCCTCCCCCTTGAGGGGGGCCAGCTCCAAAAGAAGGCGGACCGGGTCCACTACTCTTCCAGGTCGGGCTCCGCCAGCCCCTCCCGGATGGCATAGAGGGCCGCCTGGGTGCGGTTATTTAAGTGGAGCTTCTGGAAGATCTCGGAGAGGCGGTTCCGCACCGTCTTTTCCGAGAGCTGGAGCTCGGCGGCGATCTCCAGGTTGGTGTACCCCTGGGCCACCAGCTTGAGGATCTGGATCTCCCGCTCGGAAAGCTCCGCGTGGAGGGGAAGGCTCTGCTCCTTGCGGGAGCGGAAGTCCTGGATGATGCGCCCCGCCAGCTCCGCGTCCAGAAGCACCTCCCCTGCGTGCACCCGGCGGATGGCCTCAATGAGATCCTTGGCGTCGGTGTCCTTGAGGAGGTACCCCCTGGCCCCCGCCTTCACCGCCTCAAAAACGTAGGCATCCTGGCGGTACATGGTGAGGATGATGACCTTGGCCCCGGGCCACTCCTTGAGGATGGCCTGGGTAGCCTGCACCCCGTCTAGGCCCGGCATCTGGATGTCCATGAGGATCACGTCGGGCTTGGCCTCGAGGGCGTGCCGCAACGCCTCCCAGCCGTCCTTGGCCTCCCCCACCACACGGAAATCCCCCTCCGCCTCCAAAAGGCTCTTCAGCCCCTGCCGGAAGAGGGCGTGGTCGTCCGCTAGCAGTATGCGAATCACCCCCTTATCTTAGCGTCAAGCCCTTTGGGGTAGGGTGATAGGGTGGAGATTCTGGTGGAAAAACTGGTGCCGGGCGGGTACGGCCTGGCCCGAGCGGAGGAGGGTACGGTCCTGGTAAAAGGGGGGCTTCCCGGGGAGGTGGTGCGGGGAAGGCCGGTGCGGCGAAAAGGGGCCTTGTTCCTGGAAGGGGTGGAGGTCTTAAGCCCTCGCCCCGACCGCTACCCTCACCCCCTTCCCCCCTCCGCCGACCTCCCCCTCCTTTACGAGGCCCAGCTTCCTCTCAAAGAGGGCCTGGTGGCGGAGGCCCTAAGGCGCATCGCCAAGCTCTCCTTCCCCCTAAGCCCCATCCGCCCCTCGCCCAAGGCCCTCGGCTACCGCACCGCCGCCCAGTACGCCCGCCACCCCTTAGGAGGTCTGGCCTACCGCCTGCCGGAGAGCCGGGAGCCCGTGCGGATAGAGGAGGACCCCCTTCTGGCCGAGCCCTTGGCCTTGGCCTTCGCCCTCCTTAAGAGCTGGCCCCTGCCCGTGGAGGAGGTGGCCCTGAGGGGAAGCCTTTTGGAGGGCAAGGTTCTCCTGGGCCTCGTTGGGGGCTTTCCGGAGGCCCTGAAGCGGCCCGCCAAGGCCCTGGTGAAGGAGGGGTTCGCCGGGGTGGTCTGGGCCGAGCCCTCCCCCAAAGGGCGCTTCCGGGGCAGGGTCCGCCCCCTTTACGGGGCCACCACCCTCCTCGAGGCCTTTGGCCCCCTCACGGCCACGGTGAGCCTGGAAAGCTTCGCCCAGGTGAACCCCCTGGCGGCGGGGCGCCTTCTGGAGGAGGCCCGGGACCTGGTCCAGGGGGGCGAGAGGGCGCTGGAGCTTTACGCTGGCTCGGGCCTCCTCTCCCTCCTCCTCGCCCCCCGCTACCAAGAGGTGGTGGCCATAGAGATCAGCAAGGAGGCGGTAAGGCGGGGGGAGGGGGACAAGACCCGCCTGGGGGTGGAAAACGTGCGCTTCCACCGGGGGGATGCCCGGGAGGCCCGGCGCTTCGGGGCCTTTGACCTGGTGGTCCTGGACCCGCCCCGGGCCGGGCTCTCAGGGGAGGTGCGGGCCTACCTCCTGGAAAGCCGCCCCAAGGAGGTCCTCTACATCGCCTGCGACCCCGCCACCTGGGCCCGGGACGTGGGAGAGCTGGTAAGGGGAGGGTACGAACTCGCCTTCGCCCGGCCCTACGACTTCTTCCCCTTCACCCACCACGTGGAGGTCCTCTCCCTCTTACGCCTAGGGTAGGGGCAGGCCGGCGAAGAAGGGCATGGGGTCCACGGGCACCCCAAAGAGGCGCACCTCCAGGTGCAGGTGGGGCCCGGTGGAAAGCCCCGTGCTCCCCAGGAGGCCGATGACCCCTCCGGCCTCCACCTCCTCCCCCACCCGCACCCGCCTTTCGGCCAGGTGCCAGTACCCGGTACAAAGCCCCGCCCCGTGGGCCAGGATCACCGCCTCCCCCCGCACCCTAAGCCTCTCGGAGAGGACCACCCGGCCTTTGGCCACGGCCCGCACCGGGGTCTTAAGGGGCGCGGCGAAGTCCAGGCCCTCGTGGTAGGAGGTGAAGAGGGTGCCGTACTGCCTCCGGGTGCCGAAGGCGCTGGTGATGCGCCCCTCCAGGGGCTTCAGGAAAGGCCCCTGAAGGTGTAAAGGGCCCTCCTTGGGGCAGGCGGCCACCACCTTCTCCCGCTCCGCCTTGAGGCCCGGGTCCTTGAGGAGGGCCTCTTGGTCCTCGGACAGCTGGAGGACCTCTCTGGCGTAGCCTCCCGGGGCCACCCTCAGGCTCAAGCGCACCTCCTCCCCGTCCAGGAAAAGGCGTAAGGGGTAGACTCCAGGCTCCACCAGGGCCCCCACGGGAACGAGCCCAAAGAGCCCCTCCCCCTCCCGCCACAGGGGGTAGCGGGCCCCCAAAAACCTCGCCCACCCCTCCCCATACCCCTCCACCCGGACCCCGAAGGCCCGCCCCTGGACGGGGTGGGTGTACCAGAGCCGCCCCTTGGGCAGGGCCACCTCGGCCACCGGGCGCACCCGGAGGACCTGCCCGGCCCGGATGCGGTCCGGGTCCTTTAGGCCGTTCAGGCGGGCCAGCGCCTCCACCGTGGTGCCGTAGCGCCGGGCGATGGAAAAGAGGGTCTCCCCGGGGGCCACCACGTGGGTCTGGGCCAGGGCCAGGGAGACCATCAGGGCGAGGGCCAGGAGGCGCATGGGTTTATCCTAGGGGAAAGGAGCCCCTATGGTCCTGGTCCTAAACGGCCCTAACCTGAACCTCCTGGGCAAGCGGGAGCCGGAGCTTTACGGAAGGACGACCCTGGAGGAGCTGGAGGCCCTCTGCGAGGCCTGGGGGGCGGAGCTCGGGCTTGGCGTGGTCTTCCGCCAGAGCAACTACGAGGGCCAGCTCATAGACTGGATCCAGCAGGCCCACGGGGAGGGGTTTTTGGCCATCGTCCTGAACCCGGGCGCCCTCACCCACTACTCCTACGCTCTCTTAGACGCCATCAAGGCCCAGCCCCTTCCCGTGGTGGAGGTCCACCTCACCAACCTCCACGCCCGGGAGCCCTTCCGCCAGCACTCCGTAACCGCCCCCGCCTGCCGGGGCATCGTCTCCGGCTTCGGCCCCCTCTCCTACAAGCTAGCCCTGGTCTACCTAGCCGAGGTCCTCGAGGTGGGGTAGAAACGTCTTCCCCGGAAGCCACCCTCCTCCAGGGTCTGGAACCGGACGGGAAAGGATATGACCTGGTACAATGACCATGGTCATGAAGGTCTCCAAGTCCCACTTCAAGGCCCACGCCCTGGAACTCCTTCGGCGGGTAGAGGCCACGGGAGAACCCCTGATCATCACCGACCGGGGCCGACCGGTCCTGGAGGTGCGTCCTTATCGGGAGGAGGACCCGAGGGAGACCCTGAGGGGCACCCTTCTCCGCTACGAAGGCCCCACCGAGCCCACAGGGGAGGTCTGGGAGGTCTTGGAGTGAGGGAAAGGAGCTACCTCCTGGACACCCACGCCTGGGTCTTTTACCTGGCGAGCCCCGAGACCCTTCCTCTAGGGCTTTGGCAAGTGTTGGAGGAGGCCCGAGGACGGGAGGCCCTTTTGGTCTCCGCCATCACCCCCTGGGAGGTGGCGGTCCTGGCCCGGAAGGGGCGGATCACCTTCAGCCTCGAGGCCCGGATCTGGCTGAAGCAAGCCCTAGAAGTGCCGGGAATCCGGGTGGTCCCCCTGGAAGCGGGGATCGCCCTAGAGGCCGCCTATCTAGACCTTCCCCACCCGGACCCTGCCGACCGCTTCATCGCCGCCACGGCCCTCCGGACGGGGGCGGTGCTGGTGACCAAGGACGAGCGCCTCCGGGCGTATCCCGGGGTAGCCACTATTTGGGATTAAACCAAACCGGGAGGCCATGGCCCCTGGCCCACCCCGATGAGGTATACTGAAAGGTGGCGTCTAAACGCCATCCAGGAGCGCTATGGCCCAGGTTCTGCCTGTAGAAATCACCGAGGAGCTCAAGCAAAGCTTCATCAACTACGCCATGTCCGTCATCGTGGACCGGGCCTTGCCCGACGTTCGCGACGGGCTCAAGCCGGTCCAAAGGCGCATCCTCTTCGCCGCCTACCAGGAGGGGGTCCTCCCGGGGCGCAAGCACGTGAAGAGCGCCAAGATCGTGGGCGAGGTCATGGGCAAGTACCACCCCCACGGGGACGCCGCCATCTACGACGCCCTGGCCCGCCTGGCCCAGCCCTGGAACCTCCGCTACCCCCTCGTTGACGGCCAGGGCAACTTCGGCTCCATAGACGGGGACCCCCCGGCGGCCCAGCGCTACACCGAGGCCAGGCTGTCGCCCATCGGGGCGGAGATGCTCCAGGACATGGACAAG
>Ga0308405_1001645_pt1 | contig 11156 bp, 8 predicted proteins | sample HotsprSampleMS13_FD_203473 | JGI IMG/M metagenome (GOLD analysis project Ga0308405, IMG submission 203473) | Hot spring phototrophic mat microbial communities from Mushroom Spring, Yellowstone National Park, Wyoming, United States - 20060912_MS13 ...
CCGCGGGCATCCTCACGGTCTTCGCCCTCACCGAGGACGGCCGGGCCGAGTTCCTGGGCGATGCCGAGCTCGCCCGCCTGCCACCGGGCGAGACCCGCCTCGTCCCCTACGCGCTGGACGCCCGGGTGAAGCTCCTCGTCGAACCCGCGCACGAGGATCGGATCACGAGCGCCAAGATCGCCGACGGGGTGCTCACCCTCGAGCGGGTCGAGCGGCAGGTGACCCGCTACCGGCTCGAGGCCCCGCCGGGCGAGGGCCGCACCCTGGTCCTCGAGCACCCGAAGCCCCCGGGCTTCCGCCTCGCGAGCCCGCCCGCCACCGCCGAGGCCGAGCCCTTCTGGCGGTTCGAGCGGGCGATCGGTGCGGGTGCCACGCTCGAGCTCGAGATCGTCCTCGAGCGGCCGGAGCTCGAGCGGCTCGAGCTTCTCGACCTCGAGCCCGACCGCCTCGTCGCCCTCTTCGCCGGCCGCGAGGTCCCCGAGCCCCTGCGCCGGGCGATGGCCGAGATCGCCCGCCTCAAGGGCGCGCTCGCCGAGGCCGGAGCCGTCCGTGACCGACTGGAGGAGGAGCGTGCGGCTCTCGTGGCGGAACAGGAGCGGCTGCGCGCCAACCTGGCGGCGGTACCAGCCGGCAGCGACCTCGCCCGCCGCTATCTGGCGAGCCTCTCGCGGGCCGAGGATCGGCTGGAGGCGCTCGCGGCCGAGCTCGCCGGCGCCCGCGCCGCGGTCGCCGCCGCCGAAGCGGCCCTGCGTGGGCGTCTGCGCGACCTCGCGCTCTGACACAGGGCGCGCGTCGACGCACCCCCGGGCGGCGGCCGGCCCACGAGGCTTGCTCGGCCGAGATGTCGATGGGAAAGTGTGGGGTCGGTACGCCCGGGCTTCGTCACCTTCGGTGGTGACCATCCCTGTTTCCGGGCACCTGGAGCGCGAGCGGGGGTCGCCATGGTGCGAGGGCGATGGGCGCGGATCGGAACGGTGGCGGGCCTCGCGCTCCTGCTCGGCGGGGCGAGCCGGGCGGAGCTCAGGATCGAACTCCACGACGGCCGGGTGTTCGTCCTGCCGTTCGAGCGGCACGAGGTCCGACGGATGGAATTCGACGGGGTCGAGGTCGATCCGGATGCGGACGCGCCGGCCGTCCGCCTCGAGCGCGAGGCCGCGGAGGGGTCCGAGACCGAGCGCGATCCGGCCCTGGCCGCGGTCGAGCCGGCCGAGGCCAAGAAGCGACCGCGCGGGCGGATCCTCAGCGTCGGCCCCGGCCAGCCCTTCGCGCTGCCGAGCGAGGCCGCCGCGGCCGCGCAGGACGGCGACACGATCGAGATCTCGGCCGGCACCTACCGGGACGTGGCGATCTGGCGGGCCTCGCGGCTCACGATCCGCGGGGTGGGCGGCCGGCCGCGGATCGACGCGGGCGGTGGCGGGGCGGCCGGCAAGGCCACCTGGGTGATCGCCGGGCGGCGGGTGGTGGTCGAGAACGTCGAGCTCACCGGTTCCAGGGTCCCCGACAAGAACGGCGCCGGGATCCGCGCCGAGGGCGGCGACCTCACGCTGCGCGAGGTGCTGATCCACGGCAACGAGATCGGCATCCTCTCCGCGCTCGACTTCTAGGGCGAACTGCGGATCGAGCGCTCGGAGTTCCACTCCAACGTCGTGCCGGATTGGGAGGCGGCGGGCGTTCCGCCCGGCCACAACATCTACGTCAGCGAGGCCAAGCCTTTCGTCCTGATCGGCAGCTGGATCCACGGCGCGGTCGACGGCCACAACGTCAAGACCCGGGCGAGCGAGAACCGCATCCTCTGCAACCGGATCGAGGACGATCCGGGCAGAGCTTCCTCCTACCTCGTCGACATCGCCGAGGGCGCGCCCACGCTCCTCCTCGGCAACCTCTTCATCGAGCGGGCCGAGAGCCCGAACCGGGTGATCCTCTCGATCGCCTCGGAAAAGAACGCACCCGGCGCCGGGACGGTGATCGCCTGGAACACGATCCTGCGGCCGCTGGCCGAGACGGTGGCGGTCGCCAATCGTGGCTCGGGCCCGGTGCGGCTGATCAACAATCTGATCGTCGGCCCGGGCCGGCTCGCCGAAGGCGGGGTCGTGGTCGAAAGCGGGCTCGAGGTCCAGCGCTTTTCCTTTCTCGACCCGGGCCGCGGCGACTTCCGCCCGGCTCCGGGCTCGCCCGCGATCGACGCGGCCCTTCCCACCCGGCCCTGGCGCAAGCTGCGGCTCGAACCCGTCTGGCAGTATCGTCATCCGCTGGGCCTCGAGCCGCGCACGGCCACGGGCCGCGGCTTCGATCTCGGCGCCTTCGAGGCGGGTTCCTAGCCGGCCCGCCCGGGCGCCCCGTCGGCGGCAGCGCCGGACCGGCTCGGCTTCCACACCCGGCGGGCGAGCTCGAGCATGTTGCGGCCCAGGATCTTCTCGACGTCGGCCTCGGGCCAGCCACGCGCCAAAAGCCCCTCGGTGATCTCGGGGAGCTGTTCGGGGGCGGCGATCCGGATGCCGCCGAGGCCGACCCCGTACCCCTCACGGCGCGGCCACCAATAGTCGCGGTCGAGCCCCGGCGGTTCGTCGTCGAGCCCTTGCGAGGGGTAGCTGTAGTCGATGCCGAGGCCGACATGGTCGGGACCGATCCGTTCGGCGAGCCAGTCGATCGCATCGAGGATCGCCGGCGTGCGGCCCTCGGGATCGGCCAGGAACCGGCCCACCCCGTTGACGCAGACGATGCCCCCGGTCGCCACACAGGCCTCGATCTGCTCGAGCGTGGCATTGCGCTTGTCGTCCTTGAGCGCGCGCGGGTTGGCGTGGCTGAAGATCACGGGGCCCAGACCCATCGCCATGATCTCGAGGCTCGAGCGATGGCCGGTGTGCGAAACGTCCATGAACATCCCCGCCTCGTGAACCGCGGCGACGATCCGCCGGCCGAGGGGGCTCAAGGGTATGTCGACATCGTAGCAGCCGCCCGCCACCTCGTTGTTGCGGTTGTAGGCCAAGTGGATCTGCCGCACGCCCAGATCGTGGAAAAGAAAGACCATCTCGGGCCGGCCGCAGAGCGGAACGGCGCCCTCGAGGTCGAAGGCGACGGCGAGCTTGCCCTCGCGCTTCGCCCGTTCGACATCGGCCGCCGTTTCGGCCGGGACGAAGAGATCGGAATGCGCGCGCACTTGCGCGCGGAACGAGGCGAGGACGGTCAAGATTTGCGGCAAAGGGTTCATGTCCATGCCGACATTGACCGACACGAAGGTCGCACCGGCGGCGTGATGGCGGCGCAGGACGGTGAGGTCGGCGTCGGGGTGGAGCGGCAAACAGACGTGCGCGTCCCAGACGACGGCGCGCTCGTGCAACTGCCGTGCGCGCTCGACGGAATCGGACATGGGCGGTCCCCGCGGCTTTTTCCGGCGGGAGGCTAGAGGCTCGCCGCCCCGGAGCAAGGGGTCGGTGGCGCAAGGAACAGTAGCCTAAAAAGGGCCTCTAGTCCAGCTCGCTTCGGCGGTTCAACGGCGTGCGGTTCGGTCCTCGGTCGGCCGTCGGCGGGTGGCCGTTCGAGGCCCAGCGTCGGGTCGGCACCGCACCTCGGTCGAAGAGGCCGACCTCGGTCCCCCAGGCATCCCAGCCGGGCCGCCTGGTCCGCGCGAAAAGCTCAAGATAGGGCCCCTCGCAGAGCCGCTCGATCCGCTCGTAGACCTCGTCCGGCTTGCGGCTGTGCTCGCGACGCGGCGAGACGACGAGTTTCGCGACGTCGGCCGCTTTGCGCTTGGGGTTGCCGCGGGTGGCCAACAGGCAGGGCTCCGGGTTGGCCCGGGTCCAAAAGCCGAGCCCGGTGAAGAAGCCGGCCCCGCTCCGGTTCTGCTTGACCCAGTAGAAGCCCACGGTCTTGTAGGTGAAGCCCCAGGCCCGGATCACCTCGAACGCTTTCTCGAGCAGCGGATCCGTCGCCCAGAGCAAGAGCACGGCATCATCGGCCGCCCAATTGGCGACCGGTAACTTCTTCAGCTCGGCGAGGCTCAAACAATCGTAATAGGCTTCCGGACTTCGGCCCTTGCCCTTGGCCGAATAGGTGGCGAAGCTCCAGGGCGGATCGGCGTAGATCACGCGATATTGGCCGCCACGCGGAGGCGAGGCCGGGCTGTTTTCGTGCGGCCTCGTGAGGGAGGCGGTCGGGCGGAGCGGTCGATCCGTCATGGACGCGCCTCCGCTCGTTTCCGGACCCGACGAGGTGGAGCTCTCGCCCCGCGGATCGGGCGAAGAGCCGGGGTCGAATCGAAAGGCCGCACGCCTCATGTGACCCAGGCGACCCGCAGGAGGTTGGTGGCACCCGGGGTGCCGAAGGGAAGGCCGGCGGTGATGACGATCGAATTCCCGGGCGAGGCGAAGCCCTCGCTGCGGGCGAAGTGGCGGGCTTTCTGGACCATCTCGTCGAGGTCGCGGGCGTCCTCGGTGAAGACCGGGTGGATGCCCCAGGCGATCGTGAGCTTGCGGGCCGTCGGCATGCGGGTGATGAGGCCCAGGATCGGATGGTCGGGGCGCTCGCGCGCGGCCCGGAGCGCGGTCGCCCCCGAGGTCGTGTAGGTCACGATGCAGGCAGAGTTGAGGGTGTGCGCCACCTGTGCCGCGGCCTGGGTGATCGCATCGGCCGAGGTCGGCCGGGCGGAGGCGTGGAAGGCGTCGAGATAGACGCGGTAGAGGGCGTCGCGTTCGACCTCGGCGAGGATCCGGTCCATCATCGCCACCGCCTCGACCGGGTAGGCACCCGCCGCGGTCTCGGCCGAAAGCATCACCGCATCCGCGCCGTCGTAGACCGCGGTCGCGACGTCCGAGGCCTCGGCCCGGGTCGGCGCCGGGTTGATGATCATGCTCTCGAGCATCTGGGTCGCCACGACCACGGGCTTGCCCGCCTCGCGCGCCACCCGGATGATCCGCTTCTGCAGCCCCGGGACCCGCTCGGGCGGCAGCTCCACCCCGAGATCGCCGCGCGCGATCATGATCGCATCGGCCAGATCGACGATCTCCTCGAGCCGCTCGATCGCCGAGGGCTTCTCGATCTTGGCCATGACCGCGGCCCGGCCGGCGACGAGCCGCTTGGCCTCGGCCACGTCGTCGGGGCGCTGGACGAAGGAGAGGGCGACCCAGTCGAAGCCCAGCTCCATGCCGAAGGCGAGGTCGCGGCGGTCCTTGTCGGTGAGCGCCGGGATCGGCAGGACCACTCCCGGCACGTTGACGCCCTTGCGGTCGGAAAGGGATCCGCCGGCCACGACCACGGTCTCCGCGGCCGAGGCTTCGGCGCGCTCCACCCTGAGCCGAACCTTGCCGTCGTCGAGCAGGAGCTCGGCACCCGGGGCGAGCACCCCGAGGATCTCCGGATGCGGGAGCTGGACCCGGGTGGCATCGCCGGGCACGGGCTCGAGGTCGAGCCGGAAGGGCTGACCCGGTGCGAGCTCGACCTTGCCCTCGGCGAAGGTGCCGATCCGCAATTTCGGGCCCTGCAGGTCCTGGAGCGTGCCGATCGGCCGGCCGCGGGCCTTTTCGATCTCGCGGACGATCGCGAAGCGGGCGGCGTGGTCGTCGTGGCTGCCGTGGGAGAAATTGAAACGGAAAACGTCCGCGCCGGCCTCGAAAAGCGCCTCGATCCGCTCGCGCGAGGCGCTCGACGGGCCGAGCGTGGCCACGATCTTGGTCGACCGCTCGCGGCGCATGCTCTCCTCCACCGCTCGGCTCGGGCCCGCTCCGACACCTGCCGCGCGAGCCCCGCCCTTAGAACATCGCGCGGCCGGCGTCACGCCGGAGGGTGAGCCGCCGGCGAATGGCTGGCACGGACCGGCCGGATCGACTATGAACCACGGGGCCAATCGACGGGATCCTCATGCTCCGTCCGCAACGCCGGCGCCCGGGCCCTGCCCATCTCGCGAGCCTCGCGCTCGATCCGAACGGGCCCGAGCCGCTCTACCGCCAGCTCTACTACGCGATCCGTGACGCGATCCTGACCGGCCGGCTGCAGCCGGGTGCCCGGCTGCCGGCGAGCCGCACGCTCGCCCGCGATCTCGGCGTCTCGCGCAACACCGTGCTCGCCGCCTTCGAGCAGCTCGCCGTCGAGGGCTATCTGGGCGGCCGAGTGGGCGCCGGCTCCTATGTCAGCCGGGCGCTGCCCGAGGAGGCCTTGACCGCCCGTGCGGTCGCCGCCCCGACGCCCGCGAGCCCGGCACCCGGCCCCTCGGCGCGCGGCCGGCGGCTCGTCGGGCTCGCCCGGAGCACGGCCCGGGCGCGCCCCTTCGCGCCGGGGCTCCCCGAACTCGCGGCGTTCCCCTTCGAGGAGTTCGCCCGCCTCCTCCAGCGCCATTGGCGCTCGCCGCCCGCTTCTTTCCTGATCGGCGCCGACCCGATGGGCTGGCGACCGTTGCGCGAGGCGCTCGCGGCCCATCTCGGCGCGGCCCGCGCGGTCCGCTGCACGGCCGATCAGGTGCTGATCGTGAGCGGCGCCCAGCAGGCGCTCGACCTGGCCGCCCGAGTGCTGATCGACCCGGGCGATCGGGTGTGGGTCGAGGAACCGGGCTATGCCGGGCTCGAAGGCGCGCTCCTGGCCGCCGGCGCCGAGCTCGTGCCGGTGCCGGTCGACGCCGAGGGGCTGTCGGTCGAGGCCGGCCGGCGGCTCGCCCCCGACGCGCGCATGGCCTGCGTGGCGCCGAGCCACCAATACCCGCTCGGGATCACGATGAGCCTCGCCCGGCGGCTCGAGCTCCTGGAATGGGCGCGCACCGCCGATGCCTTCGTCCTCGAGGACGATTACGACAGCGAATACCGCTATAGCGGCCGGCCGCTCGCCGCCCTCCAGGGCCTGGATGCCGACGGCCGGGTGATCTACGTCGGCACGATGAGCAAGATCATGTTCCCGGCGCTCCGGCTCGGCTACATGGTCGTGCCGGCGCATCTGGTCGACGCCTTCGCCGCGGTGCGGCGGATCACCGACACCCATCCGCCGATGCTCGCCCAGCCGGCCTTGGCCGAGTTCGTCGCCGACGGCCGGCTCGCCCAACACATCCGCCGGATGCGCGCGCTCTACGCCGAACGGCAGGCGCGCTTCCTCGAGCTCGCCCGCGAGATCCTGGGCTCGGCGCTCGAGCTCCGCCCGGCCGAGGCCGGAATGCACCTCGTGGGCTGGCTCTCGCCCGGGATCGACGACCGCGCGGTGGCCGAAGCGGCGGCCCGGCGCGGGGTCGAAGCGCCGCCGCTCTCGGCGCATTACCGCGGCCGCCCGCCGCGGCCGGGGCTCCTCTTGGGTTATGCCGGGGTGGGGGAAGCCGAAACCCGGCGGGGCCTCACCGAGCTCGCCCGGGCGATCCGCGAGGTCGAAAAGGGCGCCCGGCTCGCCGCGGAATGATCGGACGAGCGCCCGACGGCCCGGCGGAGCGGTGACCGGCGCGCCGACGCCGTGGGGCCAGCGGCCCTCGGTCATCGCCTCTCGGCCGTCGTCCCGCTGCCCTCCGTCCGGCCACGGCCGAGCGCGCCGCGCGGCACTCGCCCGCAAGCCGCGCCGGGTCGTCATCGAAGTCCGGCGACCGCCGCTCCGGCCCGCCACGCCGTCAACGATTCGTCAACCGGTCCGGGCGCACAACCGTCGTGGGCGGATCGGTCCCTCGGTCGAGAACCGGGACCCGCACCGAACCCGGATGGCGGTCCGCCGCCGACGCCGCCGCGGTCCGGCGCGCCCGCCCGAGACGTGGCGCCCGCGACTCGGCGCCCGTTGGCCGAGGGCGGACGAGGACGGGGGTCTATCGTGTCGGACAGGCTCGTGAACGAAATCCGTGCGCTGCTCGCGCGCGAGGGCTTTTTGGCCGTGGACGTCGCGGCGATCGGCGATCGCGACGACCTCTATCGAGCCGGGCTCACCTCGCACGCCACGGTCGACCTCATGCTCGCGGACCGCTTCGGCGTCGAGTTCCCCGGTCGGCTGCTCACCCGGCGGACCTTCAAGTCGATCGAGGCCCTGGCGACGGCGCTGCGAGAACTCCTGCCCGCCGAGGTGACCGGGTGAGCGCGCCCGTGCGGACCGCCCGGGTGGCCGGCGGCGGGTCGGCCGCGCCGGTCGCACGCCGTCGCGCGGATGGTCGCGGCCCCGGCCCTGTCGCCCGGGTCGGGACCGACCGAGCACCCGATTTTCTCCGGGAGCTGTCGGCTGCGGGCCTTCTCCTCGAGACCGGTGTGCCCGGGCTTTACGGTCGCAGCGCCCGCTTCGAGGCGCTGATCGAAGCGATCGACCAGTTTTTGACTCGATTCACCGCCGCCGACGGCGCCGAACGGCTACGCTTCCCCCCGGCCCTGCCGCGGCGCGAGCTCGAGCGGAGCGGCTATCTCGAGGGCTTTCCGCATCTGGTGGGCACGGTCCACGCCTTCACGGGCGACGAGCGGGAGCACCGGGCGCTGCTCGCCGACCTCGAGGCCGGCCGCGACTGGACGATGCGCCAACGGCCGACGGCCGTGGCCCTCGTCCCGGCCGCGTGCTACCCGGTCTATCCCACGCTCGCTGCCCGCGGCCCCTTGCCCGAGCGCGGTGTGCTCGTCGACGTCGCCTCCTGGTGCTTCCGTCACGAACCTTCGCGCAAGCCGACCCGGCTCCAGTTCTTCCGCATGCGCGAACAGGTGCGGATCGGCGAGCCGGAAGCCGTGCGAGCGTTCCGCGACGATTGGCTCGAGCGCGGCCGTCGACTCGCCGGAGACCTCGCTCTGCCGTTCGAGATCGCGAGCGCGCACGATCCGTTCTTCGGTCGCGGCGGCCGAATTTTGGCGGCGAGCCAGGAAGAGCAGGGCCTCAAGTTCGAACTCCTGGTCCCGATCCTCGAAGAAGGCGGGCCCACCGCCTGTCTCTCGTTCAATTGGCACCGCGACCGTTTCGGCCGGACTTTCGGGCTCCGGACCGCCCGAGGCGAGCCGGCGCACAGCGCGTGCGTGGGGTTCGGCCTCGAACGATTGGCCTTGGCGCTGTTGCGCCATCACGGGCTCGATCCCGAACGGTGGCCGCGCGCGGTCCGCGCGGTGCTCGGGAGCTGAGCCGGTGCACTCGGCCCGGCTCTCGCCGGGAGGGGGCGACCCCGCGCGGGCAGCGAGCCCGCAGCACCGTGAGCGGTCCAGGAGCCGGGACCGGCGGTCCGAACCCCCTTCGGCATCCCGATCGGAAACGTCTTGCCGATCGTTTGCCGGACCTCGAGCCGCGGCTGCGGTCGAACGCGCGCCCGGCGATCGCGGCTCGGGCGACCGCTGGCCGGAGCGCAACGTCGGTCGCCATGGTTCTCGGGTGCGCGGGGCATATCGGCCGGAGGCATCGCGCCGGCCGCAGCGGGGCGGGGATCGACCGTGAGTGCGCCATCCCCGCTCCACCTCGCGGGCCGATCGGGGGGGTGCGCGTCTCCCGCGCGGGGGCTGCCCGCTTCGCCGGGCACCCGCGCGATCGCATGAGGCCGGCACCGCTCTTGGCCCGCGAGGCCGCTGCGGTCGACCGTGAACGGCCGTACGGTCGATCGGCTCGGCCGCGGATCGTGGCGTGGGCGGGCGCAGCCGCCGACCGGTGGGAGCCCGGGCCCACCGGTGGATCGTTCGGACCCGTCTCCCGCGCGGGCGAACCCCTCGGCGCGAGCTCGCCCGTTCGCCACCGGTCCACGGCACCCGACCGCCGCGTCGCCGACCCGGCGGACGAGCCCGTCGCCGCTCCTTGCCTCCGCACGGGGGGTCGCGAGGTAGCGGTGAGCGGCGCCCGAAACCCGGTGCCGGCCCCGTGACTCGGATGATCCCGTTCGCCCTGCGCGATTGGCTCGGCTGGCTACACCCGGCCGCCTCCGGGCGCGGCGTGGTGCTCTGCCCGCCATGGGGATTCGAGGCGCTGTGCACCCGCCGTAGCCTCCTCGAGCTCGCCGAGCGGCTGGCCGCCGCCGGCCTGCCCTGCCTGCGGCTCGACCTTCCCGGGACCGGCGATTCGCTCGATCCGCCGCCCGGCACACCCCTCCTCGATCGCTGGATCGAGGCCCTGCTCGAGGCGGCGGCGCTCCTCGAGCAGCGCACCGCCGTCTGCGAGATCGCCTTCGCGCCTCGGCGCGCTGCTCGTGGCCGAGGCGGCGGCCCGGGCCGGCGGCGTCGCTCGGCTCGCACTCCTGGCTCCCCCGCGAGCGGGCCGAACTTACCTGCGCGAGCTGCGCGCCTTCGCCCGCCTCGCCGGCGGCGACCCGGCCGACCACGGTTCGGCTGCCGGGCCAGAGGCTCTCGTGGCGGGTGGCTTCGCCCTCGACGCCGCCACGCTCGCCGCGCTCGCGAGGCTCGACCCCTTCGCGCGGCGCGCGCCGCCCGCGGCGCGGATCCTCGTCCTTGAGCGGCCGGACGGGGCGGCCGTGGCGGCGGCGCGGCGAGCCTGGGAACGGGCCGGCGCCACGATCGAGGTCGAGCCCTTCCTCGGCTACGCCGAGCTCGTGCGGGATCCGCTCCTCTCGAGGCCGCCGCGGGCCGCATTCGCGCGCCTCGTGGCGTTCCTCGCCGAGGGCGCGCCGCCCGGCCCGGCCGGGCGGTCCGCATTCCCCGCCGCTCCCGGAGAAGCCCTCCTCGTCGGCCCCACCTTCGTCGAGCGGACGCTCCGCTTCGGCCCCGGTGAACGGCTCATTGGCACGCTCACCGAGCCTTCCGCCGGCGAGACCGGGACCGAACGGCCGGCGCTTCTGATCCTCAACACCGGCGCCGTGCCACGCTCCGGTCCGGGGCGGACGGCGGTCGAGCTCGCTCGGAGGCTCGCCGCCGAAGGGGTGCGCAGCCTGCGGCTCGACCTCGGCGGGCTCGGCGACAGCGCGGCCGGGCCGGGCGAAGCCGCGGTGGACATCTATCGGCGCGCCGCGCTCGCCGAAGTCCGAGCGGCGGTCGACCTGCTCGCCAGCTTCGGGTCGGACGAGGTGGTCGCGATGGGCGTCTGCTCCGGCGCCTTCATGGCCTTCCACGCGGCCCTCGGCGATCCGCGTCTCGTGGGGCTCGTGCTCGTCAACCTGCCGCGCTTTTCCTGGCGACCGTTCCACCCGCTCGTCTTCGTCCGGACCCGCACGCTCTTGGCGCTCCTCGGCCAGCCCGCGAGCTGGTGGTGGGCGGCGCGCGGCCGTGGTGACCTGCTGGCCGCGCTCCGGATCCTCGCCGAGCGGCTCGGCG
>Ga0308405_1001650_pt1 | contig 11127 bp, 10 predicted proteins | sample HotsprSampleMS13_FD_203473 | JGI IMG/M metagenome (GOLD analysis project Ga0308405, IMG submission 203473) | Hot spring phototrophic mat microbial communities from Mushroom Spring, Yellowstone National Park, Wyoming, United States - 20060912_MS13 ...
GCCGGTTGCGGCTGGCGCGCACCAGCACCAGCACCAGGATGCCGAAGAACAGCATCCACGCCAGTGTGGCTAAACCCTGAAACAAATTGGCGATGTTCATGATAATCTCCTCACAAATTGGTGAAACGATTGTATTATACTAGCATGAACACGGCATTGTGCAAGTTCAGTGATCAATGAAATCTCACTTTTTGATTGAACAAATCTTCCATTCGGCGGTTGAAGGTGAGGTGATGATCCGCCTATCCTCCGGAGAGCAGCTTCCCCTCTCGGCTGGCCAGCTGTGGATTGGATTTCACGATCCGATGGCTGACTTGCTTCCAACAGCGTTGTACCCGGCTATGGATGAACGCGGTGAATGGTATCTGGCGGGGGCAATCCCTTCGGGATGGCAGGCGGGTGGTCGTTTGAGTATCCACGGGCCGATTGGACGCGGTTTTACCCTGCCGCGCTCCAGCCGGCGGGTTGCCTGCGTTTCGCTGGATGAGGGGGTGCATTACTTGATGCCTTTGATGCAGCAGGCGGTGCGTCAAGGTGCCGAGATCGTGTTTTGTGGAGAACACAGCCCCTTGCGTTTACCTGCTTTGATAGAGGTTTTTTCACTAAACCAGCGTGAAGAATGGTGGCAGTGGGCAGATTTTATTGCTGTTCAGGGCTCTTTACCGGCAGTGGCCGCCTTTTTTAAGGAAATTGATGAGAAATTTTCATTTCCTTCCAAAAAGGATGGTGTGGAAGTGATGGTACGCCAGCCGGTATATTGCGCGGGAATGGCGGAATGCGGTGTGTGTGCATTACCTGCCCGCAAAGGCTGGCTGCTGGCCTGTCGTAAAGGGGTGGTTTTTGACTATTCCCAAATCAACTGGTCAGTAGCTGGATTAGTGGAAAATCAGCCGGGATGAATCATGGCGATGTTGACGGCGAAACAGGAGTTGATGCTGGAAAAGGGTTGGATGAACAGCGCGGGAGCGTTGGGGTTCAACCCACCTTTGCCGTACTGGCAGTATCAGCCGCCAATTGCCTATGTTACTCCGCCGCTCACCGAAAAAGCCCGTCCTCCGGCAGTTAACCGCAAGGTGATGCGTTTTGCAGGTGGGGTTTTGTTGCACAATGGGGGTTTCAATCCGGGTTTGCGGACTGCTTTGAAAGAAAATACTGAACGCTGGGCTCGCTCCAAAATTCCGGTGTGGGTGCACCTGCTGCTAGAAGATCCGCATTCGGCTGAGAGGATGCTCGCTCAGGTGGAAACCTGTTCAGCGGTAACGGTGGTGGAAATCAGCCTGCCGCAGGAATGGAGTGCTGAACAGTCCGCCCAAATTCTGCGATCACTCCGCAGTGATCTTCCGCTTGTCTTGCGCGTGCCACTGAATCAAATGTCCGAAGAATGGATAAAGCAGGCAGGTGCGGCGGGTTTCTGTGCGCTGACCATCGGTGCGCCGCTTGGAAGTCTGCCAGATCCACATTGGGGTGTCTTAACGGGCTGGCTGTATGGTCCAGCACTCTTTCCACTTGCTTTACAGACTTTACTGCGCTGGGGTGACTGTGGTTTACCATTGATCCTCGGCTGTGGATTGTTCCGCGAGCAGGATGTCATTACAGCTCTGCAACAGGGTGCGGCTGCGGTTCAACTGGATGCAATTCTCTGGCAGGGAGGAATTTTTTAATTATTGGGTTGGTTGTATAATGAAAAGCAGGGAAAGGAGTGTTAGGAATGGGCAAGATTTCTGCTGTACGACCTTCGCCAATCGCCGGTTTGTGGTATAGCGCCGATCCCCAACAACTGGCTCAGCAAATTGACCAGTATATTGCACAGGCTCAAATCCCACCGCTGAATGGTAAAGTTATTGCTCTGATTGCACCACATGCCGGACATCGCTATTCCGGCCGCACCGCCGGACATGCTTATAAGACCGTCCTTGGACAGGAATTTGATGTGGTTGCGATTGTTTCGCCCATGCACGCTTATTACCCTGCCCCAGTGCTGACCAGCGCGCACAGCAGTTATTTTACACCGCTGGGAGAAGTACCGGTTGAACGCGATTTGACTGATGGACTGGCAGAACTGCTTGCGGAAGAAACCATCGGTCTTACTCCAATCGCCAATGATGATGAACACTCGCTGGAAATCCAGCTTCCTTTCCTTCAACGGGCGTTGAACAAACCATTTTCTCTTCTGCCAGTGATGGTGCGCCGCAAGGACTGGCGCATGGCACAGATTCTCGGCAATGCGCTTGCCAAGGTATTGAAACATCGCAATGCTTTGCTGGTCGCCAGCACCGATCTTTCCCATTTTTATCCCTTGCCAATTGCCAACCAGCTGGATACAGAAATGCTCAGCCTGATCGAGGCGTTCTCACCACAGGGAGTATTGCAGGCTGAGGAGGCCGCCACCGGTTTTGCGTGTGGTGCCGGTGCAGTAGCCGCGGTTCTGGTTGCAGCGCGTGAATTGGGCGGGAATGAGGTCAAAATTCTACATTACAGCACCTCCGCTGAAGAAACCTTAGACTCCTCCTCCGTGGTGGGCTATGGCGCGGCAGTTGTGCTGCAACGGGATTAAGGGTTGACGCAGTTTGCCGAAGTAGCCGTACTCATTCCGGGACGCCTGCAACCCTTCGACTATCACCTGCCGGCAGGCCTGGAAGGAAAGGTTCAACCGGGTTGTCTGGTGGTGGTGCCGCTGGGAGGTCAGCGAGTGCAGGGCGTTGTCCTGCGCATGGTGAACCAACCCAATGTGCCGGAAACCCGCCCTGTGGAAGGATTGGTGGATGCTTTACCGGTATTGACCGCAGCGCAGATGGAACTGGCACGCAGACCTGTTGGTGCGCCTGAACCCGGCCCGCCCGGTTGAAGCCGAGCAGTTAAGCCCATTACAGAAACGTCTTGTTCAGTTGTTGAGTGAGCGCGGTGAACTGCGCGGCCGGCAAATCGAAGCGGCCTTTCGGCGGGTCAACTGGAAACCGGCATTGCAGGCTCTGGTCAGACGGGGAGTGGTCATCAGCCAGCCGTATCTGGCTCAATCTGCACTGCGGCCGCGCATGGAGCGGCTGGTTCGGCTGGCCATACCCGCAGAACAGATCGGGCAGGCAGAGGAATTGTTGGGGAAGTTGGGCAGCCCGGCGCGCGAACGGCGTAAGAAGGCTTTGCAATTTTTAGCAAACGAGCAAAAGGCTGTGGCAGTCCACTGGGTTACGGCTGCCAGCGGGGTTACCCCGCAAGACTTAAAAAAACTGGAAGCGTTGGGGCTGATTGAATTTGAAGCGGTTCAAAGCTGGCGTGATCCACTGGCAGACTTAAATATCGCGCCTTTGCCGCCGCCTGTGCTTACTGCCGACCAAACACGGGTGTTGCAGGCAATTCTTGCAGACCTCAACACAGACAAAAACCCCAGCCTAAAACCGATTATCTTACATGGGATTACCGGTTCAGGTAAAACCGAAATCTACCTGCGGGCGGTGCAACACACGCTTGATCGGGGGAAACAGGCGATTGTACTGGTACCGGAAATTGCCCTGACGCCGCAAACCATTCAGCGCTTTCAAAGCCGTTTTCCCGGCAGGGTAGGGGTGATTCATTCGCGGCTCTCGGCGGGGGAACGTTATGATACCTGGCAGCGTGCCAGGGCCGGTTTGCTGCAAGTGATTGTGGGGCCGCGCAGCGCATTGTTTGCGCCGCTGCCGGAGATTGGCTTGCTGGTGGTGGATGAATTTCATGATTCGTCCTATTATCAATCCGAGCCGGCGCCGGCCTATCATGCCGTTCAGGCAGCCATTCATTATGCTGAAATTCTTCAAGCAGTGGTGATTCTGGGTTCGGCAACACCAGAGATTGGTCTGATCTATCAGGCCCGCCGAGCAGGCTGGCCAGTTTTGGAGTTGCCGCAGCGCATTATGGCGCATCGCGAGGCAGTGCAACCGTTCCTGACCGGTGGACGTTCTTCTTCGACGAGCGAAGAGGGGGAAGTTGAAACGACTTCTCTTCCACTTCCTCCGGTTGAGGTAGTTGATATGCGGCAGGAATTGAAAGCAGGCAATCGTTCCATGTTTTCACGGGCGTTGCAGCAGGCTCTGCGAGAAGTGTTGGATCGCAAGCAGCAGGCGATTTTGTACCTGAACCGATTGGGGAGTGCAACCTATGTGTTTTGCAGGGAATGCGGCGCTTCGCTGCGCTGCCCCCGTTGTGAACGTCCCCTGACGTACCATGAATCGCAGCGTTTGTTGATCTGTCACACCTGCAACTACCGGCGGCAGATGCCGCGAAGTTGTCCACAATGTGGCAGCCCCCATATTCGTCAATTCGGCGCCGGCACAGAGCGGGTAGAACAGGAAGTCGGCATTCATTTTCCACAGGCCAGAGTAATCCGCTGGGATTCCCAAACCACGCGGAAAAAAGGTGCACATCAGGCGATTTTGGAGGCATTTGCGGAGGGGAAAGCGAATATTTTGGTGGGAACTCAAATACTGGCAAAGGGACTGGATTTGCCGCGGGTTACCCTGGTGGGTGTTGTACTGGCGGATGCGGGTTTGAATCTGGATGATTTTCGGGCTGCGGAGCGGACGTTCCAGCTGCTTACGCAGGTTGCCGGGCGGGCAGGACGCAGTCCGTTGGGCGGGCGGGTGATTTTACAGACCTTTCAGCCGGAGCATTATGCCATTCGGGCAGCCTCGCGACATGATTATGCCGGTTTTTACCAGTATGAGATTGAACAGCGCAGGAAAATGGGCTACCCGCCCTTTTCGCGTCTGGTTCGATTGGAATACCGTCATCCCAACGCCAACGCGGCCGAAACTGCGGCCCGGGAAATGGCGCAACGTGTAGCAGATTGGATCATGCTCAGCGCTTATCCGGAAACCGAAATCATTGGACCGGTGCCGTGTTTCTTTGCGAAAGAAAGCGGGCAATACCGCTGGCAGATCATCCTGCGCGGGATGGATCCTGCCAGCGTATTGCGCGGTAAGGATTGGGGGGATTGGCGGGTGGAAGTGGACCCGTACTCTTTACTTTAACTTAGGGCAGCACGTACCACGGGTTGACAAATCCACCCAGATAGCGCACCTCAAAGTGCAGGTGAGGTCCGGTGGAACGACCGGTGCTGCCGGCCTGACCGATGACCTGTCCCTGTGAGACGCTGGCCCCGCAGCGCACATTCCAGGCTGAAAGGTGAGCGTAGAGAGTCTGGTAACCGTTGCCGTGATCAATCATGACCATGTTGCCATAACCCCCGCCGACCGGGCCGGCATAGACGACCACACCACTGTCGGCAGCATAAATGGGGTCACCGGTGTAGGCCGCAATGTCAATTGCCAGATGACCCGGCCAGTAATCATTGCCGGAAAGGACACGGTTGCGGGTCGGCCAGACGAATGTGCCGGTGCCAAAGGCACCGCCGGCGCCGGTATCGCAGGCACCCGGGCCGTAGATGGATTTATTCACACCCGCCGGGCCACGTGGGATGGTGGGCACAACCCATGTGCGGAATTCACGCGATCCCCCTGGAATCATGACATACCTACCGGGTTCGATGACCGGGTTGGCCAGATCAAGTTTATTACCGGGGTAGAGTAAAATATCCTGCGGGTCGGCTTTGAAGGTTGCCGCAATTTTTTCGATGGTATCGCCTTCTTTCCATTTGTAGAGGACGCCATCGGTTGGCGGGATGATCAATTCCTGTCCGATCGAGATCATGTGGGGGTCGTCATTGAGAATATCGTAATTTGCCCACAGGACCGTTTCGGGCTTCAGGTTGAAAGATTGAGCAATTCCGAATACGGAATCACCCGCCTGAACGCGGTAAACAATTTCCTGTTCACGCGGACGGGTAGGTAAAATGGTTCGCAGGTTTGCCCGTCGGTGCAATGCAACGGGTTGAGTTTCTGGTTGAAAGAGGGGCAGGCTGACCTGCTGGGGGGCGGGTGGTAAATCCAGAGGGGCGTTGGCGACTGCCACACCCGCAGATGTGCCATGGTCAAACATGCGTTGATAAGCCATGAAAACGGCCAGACCGATCATGACCACTGCCGCTGCCCAGAGAAGTATTGCAACGAACCCAGAACCAGCAGCGGAGGAGGATTCGCTGGCTGGTATTTCTGGTTTGGTTTGATTCACATATCCTCCGTCAGGCTTTCGAGGAACTCCGCATTGCTCTTGGTTCTTGCCATGCGCTGCAATATCGCTTCGGTGGCTACGGCCGGATCCATTCCTGCTCCCTGCGGCGGGGGAGAAATCATTTGCAGGTACATGCGCCGCATCAGCCAAACGCGCTGAAGGACATCCGGGCCGAGCAACAATTCTTCACGACGGGTTGAGGAGCGTTCAATATCAATGGCCGGATAAACCCTGCGCTCCTGCAAACGGCGTGAAAGATGGAGTTCCATGTTGCCGGTACCTTTAAATTCCTCATATACCACGTCATCCAGGCGGGAACCGGTATCTACCAGAGCGGTGGCGATGATGGTCAAAGATCCGCCTTCTTCCAGATTGCGGGCTGCTCCAAAGAAGCGCTTGGGTGGATACAATGCCGATGGATCCATACCGCCTGATAAGGTTCGCCCGGAAGGGTTGACCACGAGGTTGTAAGCCCGCGCCAGCCGGGTTAATGAGTCCATCAATATTACCACATCTCGTCCAATTTCGACCAACCTTTTGGCACGTTCCAGGGTGATTTCGGCGGCGCGGATATGCGCGGTGACCGGTTCATCAAAAGTGGAGGCAACCACTTCTGCATCCACGGAGCGATCCATATCGGTTACTTCTTCCGGGCGTTCACCAATCAGGGCGATAATCAGATGCACATCCGGGTTTTTGACCGTAATGGCGTTGGCAATTTGTTTGAGGATGGTGGTCTTGCCGGCTTTTGGGGGTGAAACAATCATGCCGCGCTGACCACGCCCGATGGGGGCAATCAGATTGATCAGACGGGTGGAAAGGATATTGCGGTCTGTTTCCAGATCGAAGCGTTTATCCGGGAAAATTGGGGTCAGGCGTTCAAAGACGGGGCGGTCGCGGGCTTCTTCCGGTGTCATACCGTTGATGCTCTCGACTTTCAACAGGCCGTAATGCCGTTCCGATTCGCGAGGCGGCCGCACAACGCCGATGACAAGGTCACCGCTGCGCAATTCGTAGCGGCGCAATTGAGCCTGCGAGACATAGACATCCTCCGGCCCAATTTGATAATTGGTGCGCAAAAAGCCAATGCCTTCTTGCAAGATTTCCAACACCCCGCCGCGTACTTCCTGGCCTTCTTTTTCGGCTTGCATCTGGCGGATGCGCAAAATCAGATTTTCTTTTTTCAGCCGCGAGGCGTTTGGCACTTCCAACTCTCTGGCAATTTCGCGCAAGGTTGCCAGAGGCGCTTTTTCGAGTTCGAGAATTTCCATTTATTCTCTTCCGTGATTGTGGGGGATGGGGTCAAGCCAGATCAACAGGTACAAAGTCCTGATTGATGGGTAAGGGAATTTTTATAAGGAGAAAAGGGGAAGAAAATCGTTTTGACGATCTGAACAAACCGATACGAATCAGCCCTGTCTCTGGCCTGAAAAAATTATAACATTCCCTTTCATGTGTTGCAAGCCGTTCGGGTAATGGATCAGACAACCTCCTCTCACGATCTTCCAGCCAGTGCTTGCAGAAAGACCTTTATGCTGAATGACTGTCCGGAAAGCAAATTTTGCGCTCGAAACATTCCCGATACAAGTCGGATGATGAATACCGCCGTGAGGGCCTGCAGCACGGCTGCCAGCCCCAGTTGCCAGATTGGTACCGGAGTGGCTGCCAGGCGGGTCATCATAGCCACGGGTGAGGTTAACGGGAACAGGCTCAAGCCGATTGAGAGCGCTGCATCGGGGCGGTGAATCAGCAGCGAAATAAACATGAGCGGGATGATCAGGGGTAGAATGACCAGAAAAGTGGCCTGTGAGGCTTCACGCAGATTGGGAACCAGTGCGCCTATGCCTGCCATCAGACCGGCAAAAATGGTATAGCCCAAAATGAAATAGAGAACGCCCCACCCGATGATGGCAGGCGGAATTTGAATGCCCTGAAGCGCAGTGAAGGTTCTTCCGCTAAATTGAAGGAGGATTAATGCCGAAACCAGCCATACAACCATCTGCAGCAGCCCAACCAAACCCAGCCCGATGATTTTACCCGTCATCATTTGCGAGGGAGTGACCGAGGTAAGCAAAATTTCCATGACCCGATTTTGTTTTTCGGTGGTGATGTTGCTGAGCAAGAGGGAGGCTGACCCTAAAATAAAGACATAAAAGAACAGGGTAATCCCATACGGCACAAAAAAGGTCAGCATGTCGTTTGGATCACGGGGTGGTTTTTCAGTAGCAATGAATTCAACCTTCAGGTTGAGTGGCTGAACGACACGATCGAGCAGTTGGGGTTTGTCTTTCAGCAGGTTGTAATGAATTAACCAATCCACCGGATAAGCATTGCCGCTGTCTTCCAGCAGGTTGATTTGTTGGGCGAAGAGGTCAATTTTGCCTGTTTCCAGATAGTCCCGTGATACGACATACAGCACTGCAATTTGACCTTCTTTGAGCGCTTGCAGTCCGTCACTTTCATTTGGATATGCCCGAACAATTTCGCCCAATTCTTCGGGTACCTCCAGAATGATGCCGCTATAATCCACAAAACCTTTTACCGGTGGTCGCTCGGGAAGGAGCAGGGATGTCAAATCGGGGCTGGGATTATTCCGTTGAAGGATGCCCACAATAAAAACTACGAGAAACCCCACCAGCGGTACCAGAATCAGGGTGAGGATGAAGGAACGGCTGCGTACGATGGTTTCGATTTCATGGGATAGGACAAGCCAGATTTTTTTTCATTGATATACCTCACCAGATCAGCGGGGACGGAGAATTTCTGCCAGGGTCAATTTTTTACCATAGCGGAGCATTCCCAGGCGGAACGCCCGGCTTGCCAGCCAGATGGATGCAGCAGCAGCAGCGAATAATAAGCCAACCGAAAGCCCGATTTGCCAGACCGGTAAATTGGTCAACATCGAGCGCAATGGTAGGGTCATGGGGGCTGTGAAAGGAAAGAAACTGAAGCCGATGGCAAGAGGGCCGTTGGGATTTTCCATGATGGCGGCAATGAACCAGAAGGGAATGGCAATCGGGAGACTGAAGAGACCGGCAATCTGTTGAGCTTCACGCGCTTCGGTGGCGGTTGCACCGACCATCGTCATCAGTGCTGCAATCATGATGAAAGCCGGCAAAAAGGTGAGTGTCATCAAACCAAAAAAGGAGAAACCAATCCCCGTTTCGCTCAGGTCGGGGAAGGCGCGAAAGGCAACTAAGGCTGCAACGCCGGCCATGACCAGCCAGAATAGCAGTTGTGTCAATCCCACGCTCAAATTGCCGAAAATTTTGCCGGCCATGAATTGATCTGTGGAGAGAGAGGTCACCACGATTTCCATGGTGCGGTTTTCCTTTTCTTCCACCACCGCCTGAAGCAAATAACCACCGCTGGTGTTGACCGCCAGCAGAAAGATCACGCCGGAGAAGATGGCAATTAGAAAACCGAAAGGGTTGCGGCTGTTGAATTTTTGGTCGCTATCAAAGGTTCGCAGGGTCAGCTCGGGTCCTTCCAGAATGCGGGTGCGGATGGTTGGGTTTTCGCTTTTCAACAGGTTTGCCAGCAGAAATTCTGAAAAATCGCGGTGAACCTCCGAATCAACCGCCTCTTTTGCGATCATCCTGACATTGCCGGTGGCAAGATAATCCGCCTGGATGATGTAGTATGCCTGTATCTTTCCATCTTCTAAAGCCTTGCCCGCTTCTGTTTCATCATTGAAGGTCAGAATTTTGACCCTCTCCGCAAAGAAACCACTGCCTTTGGATGGAAGCGGTTGGGCGTCCTTGAACAGACCGGACTGGTCAACATAACCAACCGGGCGGGTATCTTCACTCAAGACAGCCGCCAGGATACTGACTCCCATGATGACCGCCATAAAAAGCGGGATGGAAAGCAGCCCAAAAATAAACCGCTTACGCTTGACGTGGCGCAGGTATTCGTGTTTGAAAACAACCCAGAACTTGTTCATGAGAATTCTCCGCGGGCAGTGACCACTTGAATGAAAATCTCATCCAGTGTGGGCAGGGCGATTTCAAAGCGTTCCAGCGCAATGCCTTGATCTACCAGATTTTTCAGGATTGTCTGAGGGGTAATTTGATCCGCCAGATGCAGAATGTAGGCGGAGTTTTCGCGCTCAATGCGATTTACACCGGGAATTTGAGCAGGTAAATCGTTCAATGGATGCACAATGACTTCCTGGCCTGAATACTGGCGGCGGATATCGTTCAATTTTCCATAAAGCATCACTTTTCCACGGTTGATTAACACCAGCCGGTCGCATAATTCTTCCACCTGATGCATCTGATGGCTGCACATGACAATGGTCTTGCCCTTGTCGCGTTCTTCACGCAATAAATCTTTAACCATTTGGGTGTTGACCGGGTCGAGTGCGCTGAAGGGTTCATCAATGATGATCAATTGCGGGTCATGAACGAGGGTGATAATGAGTTGCGCTTTCTGCTGCATGCCTTTGCTTAATTCTTTGACCTTCTTTTTCCGGTGATCGTACAGGTCAAAGCGTTTCATCATCTGTTCAACGCGGGCTGCAGCCTCCGCCGGTTTTAAACCTTTCAGGCGGGCCAAATAATTCAGGCAGGTTTCCAGGGTAATATCCTGATATAAACCTCGCTCTTCCGGCAGGTAACCGATGCGATTTTTCTTCTCTTCGCTCATTTTGCCGCCAAGGACTACAACTTCTCCGCTGTCGGGTTTGAAAATATCCAAAATGATGCGAATGGTGGTCGTCTTGCCTGCGCCATTCGGGCCAAGCAAGCCGAAGATTTCGCCCGGCTCAACTTCAAAAGAAACCTGATCAACCGCCTGTTGGCTGCCAAAGCGTTTGCTGATTTGATTGACTTGGATAGAGGTCATAAAAATTCCACCTTTGTGAGTCGACTGGACACAATATTGGATATGATATTTACGCAAGTTTGCTGCGTTTCGTTTCACTGAGATAGCAGTAAGCGTAGAAAATTATAACAAGTAAAAAAGGCAAAACGCCGGACTCAAGCGTTTTGCCTTTTTGTTAAGATTTCTTCAACCCAATTTATT
>Ga0308405_1001655_pt1 | contig 11113 bp, 8 predicted proteins | sample HotsprSampleMS13_FD_203473 | JGI IMG/M metagenome (GOLD analysis project Ga0308405, IMG submission 203473) | Hot spring phototrophic mat microbial communities from Mushroom Spring, Yellowstone National Park, Wyoming, United States - 20060912_MS13 ...
TTTAGGCAGGGCGGATTCAGCCTCTTATTATTTCACTGCCGCGCAAGTTCTCGAACCGCAAAACTATGAAGCCTATAACAATTCAGGCTACATCAAGTTCATTCAGCGCGAATACGATTTAGCGATTTTCGATTTCAAGAAAGCCCTTTCTATCAAGCCTGATTATGTCGAAGCGATTGAGAACCTCAAACTCACCGAAGAGTTCAAATCAGGCAAACTGACTTGGGACGCAGATGCGCTCTTTGATAAAGCCGAACAAGCGCAAGATGTCGAAGAGAAAATCATGCTTTATTCGCGCCTTGTGCAATTACAGCCGAACTTTGTCGATGCCAAAAACAATCTTGGCGTTGCGCTCTTTCGTGCAGGTCGCCTTGATGATGCCTTCAATCTCTTCACGAAACTTGTCGCCGAACACCCTGACTACGCAATAGGCTACAACAACTTAGGCTTTGTCAGTGAAACCAAAGGTTTCAAAGATGATGCGATTGCATACTACCGCAAGGCGATTGAACTTGATTCTCGGTTTGTCTTGGCGTTGGAAAATTTGTCATCTGTTCTCTACGACCAAGCCGATTACGACGGCGCAATGAAAGCCGCCAAAGATGTTTTACTTTACGAACCTAACAACAGCGATGCCAAAGCGCGCATTGCCTTGTGTGAACAGCAACTCAAAAACAAACGAAAGAAAAAGTAATTTCATTTGTCATATCTTATGGCACACGAACACACTCTTCCTGTTACTGCTGTCATTGAACACACCTATGCTGATGAACACCCGAATCTTTTTGCTGTGATTATGGCTGGCGGTTCAGGCACACGCTTGTGGCCGCTTTCACGCCGACACTTGCCAAAGCAATTTCTCGATTTCTTCGGCGATGGCACTATGATTTGCAAAACCGTTGAACGTCTGAAAGGGCTTGTGCGCAATGAAAATATCATCATTGTTACTAATGCTTCTGGGCGGAAACTTGTGCGCAAGCAACTGCCGCAGATTCCAAGAAAAAACATCATCGTTGAACCTGTCGGGCGGAACACGGCTCCGTGTATTGCACTTGCAACTGCCTTCATCAAAAAGCGCAATCCAAACGGTGTGATGTGCGTGCTTCCTTCCGACCACGTCATTCAAAACGTCAGTCGATTTCAGGAAACGCTCCGTGCCGCAGTTGAAGTGGCAGAAAGAACATTTGCATTAGTTACGATTGGCATGAAACCTACGCGCCCTGAAACAGGTTACGGCTATATCCAAGCCGAAGACACAAACCCTGAACTCACTACGTCGATTAAAGTTCGCTTCGGTGTTAAAGCGCATAAGGTCAAGACCTTTGCGGAAAAGCCTGATATTGAAACCGCTCAACGCTTTTTGGAAAGCGGCGACTTTCTTTGGAACAGCGGCGTGTTTGTTTGGCACGTTGATGCAATTAGCCGCGAGTTTGAGCGTTCAATGCCGCAACTGTATCTCGATATGCAAACCATTCAAAACGCCGTTGGAACACGCAACGAAAAAAAAACGATTGAGAATGTCTACAGTTGGACGCACTCCATTTCTATTGACTACGGCGTGATGGAAAAAGCCGATTCCGTTTATGTTTTAGAAGGCGATTTTGATTGGTCTGATGCAGGCAGTTGGGACGAAATCATGAAGTTTCGTGACCACAATTTAGAGCGAGAAGAAAATCGCAATCTCTTGCTTCACGATTCGCCTAACACGCTTGTCTTTAAGCCAAAGCATAAAACGATTGCTGTCATTGGCATTGAAGATGCGATTGTCGTTGAAACCACAGATGCACTGCTTATCTGCAAACGCGGTCGCTCGCAAGATGTCAAAAACATTGTCGATGTATTGAAACGCAAAGAAATGGAACAATACATTTAACACAGTTACTTCAATGAAACAGGCTCTTTTCTTGCTTTTGCTTTCGGTCATTCTCTCCGTTCCAACTTTCGGACAATCTTCAAAACTCACGCCTGAACTAACCGCGCGGCTGACTCATATCTCTGATGATGACGAAGTCAAGGTTCTTGTAACGCTGTCGCGAAAATCATCAGAGACTTTTTGCCCTGAACAGTTGCTGTCGGAGCGTGCTATCAAGCGGCGCCAAAAAATGGTCAGTGCTGGTGTTCTGCCAAGCCTTATCAGCGTTGAAGATTTGCCGTTTCACTCCGACGATTTGCAAGCAATTAAGCAAGCAGGGTTGCGGATTCATCACTGCCTTAAAGGGTTGTTCAAAGTGAGTGGTAGAATTAAAAAATCTCACCTTCATGCCCTTGCTTCTGTTCCTTCGGTTGTAGAAATTGATGCTGTGAAGATTTTCTGCCGCCCGCCCGAAGTTGATGAGCCAGATGTTTCTTTGCTGATTCATCAAACGCCAACAACTCACTCAACTAATGTGCTCAACTATGGCGCGTCGTTTGGGCAACTCAATCAAATCAATGTTCCTGCGGTTCACAACTTAGGCTTTTCAGGACAAGGCGTGCTGATTGCCAATTTTGATGCGGGTTTCAGCAACCTTACGCACGAGGTCTTTCAAACGATGACGATTGTTGCGCGTAAGGATTTTGTGACAGGACAACCGAATGTGGTTGCGCCTAACTCGCACGGCACATTGACACTTTCCGTTGTTGGCGGTTTCAAACAAGGACAGCTCATCGGTCCTGCATATAGCTCGCTCTATGCGCTTGCACGCACCGAAGATGTGGATTCTGAAACACCGATTGAAGAAGATAACTGGGCGGCGGCAGTCGAGTGGGCAGATAGTTTAGGCGCAGATATTATCACGAGTTCACTTGGCTATCGTGAATTTGACCCACCGTTTGCCTCATATACTTGGCAACAGATGAACGGTCAAACCGCAATCAGCACCTTAGCGGCGCGCCGTGCGGCACGCTTGGGCATCGTTGTGTGTAACAGTGCGGGTAATAGTGGTATGATTGCGCTTCCTGCCAATACGCTTGGCGCACCTGCCGACGCCGATAGCATTTTGAGTGTGGGCGCAGTCAATAGTTCAGGCGTGAGAGCAAGCTTTAGTTCAGTCGGACCGACTGCCGATGGCAGAATTAAGCCCGACATCATGGCGCAAGGCGTATCGGTGCGTTCAGCATCATCGGTCGGAAATAATTACACCAACGCCAGTGGCACTTCGCTTTCTTGTCCGTTGATTGCAGGCGTTGCGGCATTAGTGCTTTCGGCACATCCTCACCTTACGCCTATGCAAGTGATTACTGCTATCAAAAGCACGGCTTCGAATGCCAATGCGCCAAATCGCGAGATAGGTTGGGGCATTGCAAATGCGCTTGCCGCAGTCAACTACTTTCCGCTTTCTCTTCAACCGTCTGCTTCTGAACCCAAAACTTTCGCACTTCATCAAAACTATCCCAATCCGTTTAATCCTTCTACAATCATCACCTATCAACTTCCGCAAACAAGCGATGTGCAGTTAGATGTGTTTGATGTGCTGGGTCGCAAAGTAACTACGCTTGTCCGTGAGCGACAAGCGGCGGGGAGTTACTCGTACTCGTTTCTTGCATCGCGTTTTTCACTCTCGTCAGGCGTTTATTTTTATCGCTTGCAAGCAGGCTCTTTTGTAGAAACAAAGAAGATGATGCTTGTGAAATAAGTTGTAAGGGAAATTTAATCCGCCTTTAATCTCACTTAAATCCGTTTTGCTTCTCCGTTTAATGCTTAAAGTGGCGCAAGCCTGTAAAGACCATTGCAAGATTACGCTCATCAGCGGCTTTAATAACTTCTTCATCTCGAATTGAACCACCGGGCTGAATGACTGCTGTTGCGCCAGCTTCGGCGGCGACAATCAATCCATCAGCAAATGGGAAAAACGCATCACTTGCAACGGCTGAACCTGTTAAGTCTAATTTGGCTTCTTGGGCTTTCCAACGTGCCACACGTGAAGCATCAATGCGCGACATTTGTCCTGCTCCAATTCCAAGCGTTCTTAACTCTTTTGCATACACAATCGCATTTGATTTGACGTGTTTTGCCACGCGCCATGCAAAGAGCATATCGTTGAGTTCTTGTTCAGTCGGCTTGCGTTGGGTCACGATTCGCAGTTCGTTATTCTTCACCATTGCCACATCGCGCTCTTGCACTAACACGCCGCATGTTGTTCCGCGCACTTCCAATCCATTGCGATTCGTTGATTTCTTTTGGCGAATAAGTCGGCGGTCTTTCTTTTTCATCAAGTATTCCAAAACACCTTCCTCAAAATCAGGCGCGATGATGATTTCAGTGAAAATTTCGTTTATGGCTTCAGCGGTTTTCATATCAAGTGGTCGATTAACAGCCACAATGCCGCCAAACGAGGCTTGGGTATCAGTTTCAAAAGCATGTTGATATGCATCGTAAAGTGACTCCGCTTGTGCCACGCCACATGGATTCGTGTGCTTAATAATTACCACTGTTGGCTTCTCGCTCCCAAACTCATCGCAGAGTCCGGCTGCCGCTGTAAGGTCAAGAATGTTGTTGTAGGAAAGGTCTTTGCCATGAAGTTTCTCGAAGTATTCGCCAAACGAGACCGTGCCGTGTTCGGTTTTGAGCGTGTAGAAAGCGGCTTTTTGATGTGGATTTTCACCGTAACGCATGTCGATTTCTTTTGTCAGCGAAAGCGAGTAGGTTGTCATCAGTCCATCTTCCTTTTTTGCTTTTCCGTTGATTTCTTTGTGGAGATACTCTGCAATAATTGCATCGTAGCGACTGGTGAGTGCGAAGACTTTTTGCGCAAGCACAGCGCGCGTCTTGAGTGTTGTTCTGCCCTTATTTGCTTTCATTTCATCAAGCACACATGCGTAATCGCCGATGTCGGTTACCACTGTTACGGATTCATAATTTTTTGCCGCACTGCGTAGCATTGCTGGTCCCCCAATGTCGATATTCTCAATCGCCTCTTCGAGCGTTACGCCTTTCTGCTGAATTGTTTGTTCAAAAGGATAGAGATTCACGACGACCAAATCGATGTATTCAATTTTGTTTTCCTTGACTTCTTTCTTGTGCGCTTTGATGTTGCGCCGTGCGAGCAATGCGCCATGAATTTTTGGGTGAAGCGTTTTGACACGCCCATCAAGGATTTCTGGGAACTTTGTGATTTTTGAAATTGACTTCGCCTTTACACCTGCATCAAGCAAGGTTTCAAGCGTGCCGCCCGTTGAGAAAATTTCCACTTTCATTTTCTCCAACGCTTGGGCAAATTCAACAATGCCCGTTTTGTCCGAAACAGAAATAAGTGCGCGTTTGATTTTTGGATTTTCAAACATCGATATGCCGTTATGGTTTAGGGTTAAACTTGTTTGTTGCCTCTGTGTAAAGTTACATCATTGATTGCGTGTCGACATCAATTTCCACTTTGACTTTGCTTGTCGGAATGCGCTGTCGGAATTGATACTCTACGGTGCGCACCACTTGCTTTGCGAGTCTCGCGCCGTGCTTTTGTTTGATGAGCAGTTGATAGCGAAAGTTATGTTTGAGTTTTGCAATCACCGCAGGCACAGGTCCGAGCAGTTCAAATTGTTCTTTGTTCAAAACGTCTTCGAGCAATTCACGAAATCCCTTTGCGCCTGCACTCACTTCCGATTCTGATTTTCCCGAAAACTCAATCTTTGTTAGCCGCACAAACGGCGGATAGCCAACCATTTGGCGAATGTTTTTTTCATACTCAAAAAAATGTGTGTAATCATTTTGCAATACATAGCGAAAAACCTCGTTTTGAAGGTTCAAGACTTGCAAATACACATCGCCTTTTTTTTGTGCGCGTCCCGCTCTGCCTGCCACTTGCAAGAGAAGCGAATAGAGCCGTTCACTGGCGCGAAAGTCAGGAAGCGATAAGCCAATATCGGCGAGAATTACACCAACAAGCGTAACATTCGGAAAGTCCAAACCCTTCGCCACCATTTGCGTTCCAAGCAAGATACGTGCATTGCCTTCTTGAAATTCGCGCAGAAATTTTGCGTGCGAGCCTTTCTTGCCCGTTGTGTCTAAATCCATTCGCAAAATTTTTTCATTAGGAAATAGCCGTTGCAGTTCTTGCTCGATTTTTTCCGTTCCACTGGATTTGTAGAGCAGTTCAGGAGAGCCACAGGTTTTGCACGTTTTCGGTGCATCTTCGGTTCTTCCGCAGTAATGGCATCGCAAATGATTTTCTTTGAGATGAAAGACCATCGTTACTTGGCACGCAGGGCAAGTGTAAATTGTGCCACAACTGTTGCACTGAACGCTTCCCGCATAGCCGCGCCGATTCTGAAAGAGAATTACTTGTTCGTTTTTTTCAAGTCGCTTTTGAATTTCAAAGAAGAGCGTTTCAGAAATTGAGGGCGAGATTTTCTTTTCTCTTGAAAGCCATATCAATTTGATTTCAGGCGGAGTTGCGCCATCGGCACGTTTGGAAAGCGTGAGCAACTCATATTTGCCTGTGGTGGCGTTGTAATAAGATTCAATCGACGGCGTTGCTGAACCCAACAGACACACAGCGTTTTCAAACTTGGCACGCATGATTGCCACATCACGTGCGTGGTAGCGAGGCGCAGTGTCGTATTGTTTGTAGGTCGATTCGTGTTCTTCATCTACGACAATTAAACCCACATTTTCAAGCGGTGCGAAGACTGCCGAGCGTGCGCCAAGTGCGATTTTGGCTTTGCCTTGCTTCAAACTTTGCCATGCTTCGAATTTTTCCGAATCGTTCATTGCGCTGTGCAGAACGCGCACGCTATCGCCAAAGTGCGCCCGAAACCGTGATGCCGTCTGCGGCGTGAGCGAAATTTCAGGCACAAGCACAATCGCCGTTTTTCCAAGTTCAAGTGCTTTGCGAATGGCTTCGATGTAAATCCAAGTCTTGCCGCTTCCCGTAATGCCGTGCAAGAGAAAGGTTTTGAACGATTGCGAAAGAATCGCCTGCTGAATTTTTGAAATCACCTGTTGCTGTTCGGCGGTGTAGGCAATTTGTTTTTGAACTTCCACGAAGCCATCGGCAAATGGGGTCGTCGTCTCAACGACTTCCATCGCTAAAATCCCTTTGCTGACAAGGGGTTGCAGGCTTTTTGGCGTTGCGCCGATTTCATCAGCGAAAAATTTTTGGCGATTGAGCGCGAAGATTTTTTCCAACACTTGACGCTGTTTTGCCGAGCGTTTGAGCGATGCGGAGAGTTCCGCCTGTGTGTCTTGTGAAAATTCTTGTTGGAGAAAAAATAACGGTTTGAGTTTGGGCTTGCCTTTTTGAACGAATGTTTTTTTGATTTCAATCAAGCCGATGCGTGAAAGTTCCGAGAGTGCAAGGCGCAAGTGTTTTGAGCCGACACGCCGCTCTAATTGCTTCACCGTTAGTTTCTTTTCGCGGGAAAGCACTTGCATAATGTTTCGCCGAAGTTCGGTCTTGATGATTTTTTCATCGGGTGCAAGCAGTGAAAACTCACACAGCACAACGGTTTCTTTCGGACGGATTCGCATGGCGGCAGGCAACGCCGCCATAATCGCTTCGGTTGGATAAGCGATGTAGTAATCGGCAACCCACTCGGCAAGGCGCATCAACACAGGCGAGAGCGCAGGCTTGCCATCGTCAAAGACATCAAGAATTTCTCCAAGTGGCGATTCACTTCCTTCCTCCACAATCGCTTTAACAAATCCTAATCGCTCTTTCTTTCTTTCTCCTTTTCCAAAAAGAACCAAGACACGAGAGCCAACAGAAAGGAGTTCCGAAAATTCACTCGGCACAAGGTAAGGATACGCTCTATCGCTGAACGACTGCTCAATGAAGATGTATGCAAGTTGTTGTGCCATTGAAATTGGTGCTCGAAAGAAAACGGAGCGACTTTCCCGCTCCGCAATTATTCAGTGCATTGAACAGATTTTATTTGCTGATAACAAGGCTCATGATTGTGATGTCGTCGCGTTGTGCGACGTTTTGTTGGTGGGCTTCTAATTCCGATTCCAATTTTTCTTTTTGCGCGTCTAATTGCATTTGCGCAATGCTTTTGAGCAGGTCTCTAAATCGTTTTGAGCCGAAACTTTCGCGTTGAGCATTGGCTTGGTCGACATAGCCGTCGGTTGTGAGATAAAGTGTTGTATGATGTTGGATTGGAACTTCGTGTGCCGTGAATTTCCGCTCGGCTTCGCGTTGTCTGCCGCCAATGCTGTAACGGTCGCCTTTGAGTTCAAGAAGTTCACCGTTTTGGAAAATGTAAAGTGGTCGCTTTGCGCCTGAAAAAATAAGCCGCTCTTTTTCGACTTTCACCAAACAGATGTCCATTCCATCTTGCAGTTCGACAGATGGATTCTCGCTTTGTCGCAGTGCCTTGCGAATAGATTTATGGAGTTCTTCTAAAATCACGTTTGGCTCATTGAACTTTTTTTCTATCACGATTTGATTGAGAAGTGCGTTGCCAATCATGCTCATGAACGCCCCCGGAACGCCGTGTCCCGTGCAATCGCAGACTGCGACAATTTTCGCATCGCCTAAATCATGAAACCAATAGAAATCACCTGAAACAATATCTTTGGGTTTGTAGATGATGAAATGCTCGCGAAAAGCAGTCGCAATTTTTTCGCTTGTTGGTAAGATGGCTTGTTGGATTTTTTGTGCATATGTAATACTCGCCGTGATGTTTGCGTTGAGTTCAGCGAGTTCAACATTACGCAAGCGTTGAATTTCGGCTTCTTTTTTGGCTTGCTCGACTTGGTGAATGATTTGCAAGTTCTTCGTCTTTTTATCCGACTCTTCATTAAAGACTTGCCTCTCGAACTCGTGAAATTTCTTGAAGTGGAAATACGCCTTTTCAATATCGCCAATGCGTTCATACTCTTCGGCAAAGGCTTGATGGGCTTGGTAGAGCAAATCCTTCGCACCGAGTTCTTCGGCAAGCACACGCGCACGCTCGAAGTAGTAAAGTGCCATGTTTTCTTGCTCCATTGGTTGAGCCGTCGAAGTGGAATTGTTCATATCGGATTGAATTTGCGTTAAAAATTGAGCGGAATAATTTACTTCAAATGTGCGTCATTCTGCTAATCCACTATCGTCAGTGTTTCATTTTAATTTCTCAACTCACTGATTTTTCGGTATGGGGTATTTCATTCGGTAGATTGCTGAAAAGGACTTCGTATTGTTGCAAGATATTTTGCTTGAACGTTTGTGGCAATCTCGCCCAATCAAACAGTTCTACGACAATCGGGATATTGCTCTCTTGTATTTTTTGTTTGAGTTCTAAAAATTGGCTTAAAGGTAGCTCTTTCAAGTCCGCAGTTCGTATGACTAAATCAAGGTCGCTTCCCTCGTGAGCAGTGCCGTTCACTCGACTTCCATATGCCCACACTTCTATGTTCGGTATGGTTTGAAAAATTGCGATAAGGTGCTGTTTGTCTTTATTGCGTAGTCGCATCGTTTTGTTGCTTAATGGCTTGGACGATTTCTTTGGCATCTAAAACTTGGCAAAATCAAGATGACCTCTTCGGCAAAATTTACGCCGTAATCGTGAGCGGTGTTGTTTCTATTAGACTTACTACATTCGGAAATGCTTGATTTAGGCAATCTTAACCACAATGCCTTATCCTTGACCTCACCCTGTTTCGGCGTTGCCGAAACATCCCTCTCCTTACGAAAGGAGAGGGACGTCGCAGAGCGACAGGGTGAGGTTACAGTCACGAGCCTTGCATAAGATTGATGGCTCGGTGTGCAGATTCGTGTAAATGCCCTCTTGAGCCGACTTTCTTTGCTTTTTTGAACTGATTTTCAATGTAGCAAGTCTATTATCTCTGTATTCCAAAAAGCGTTCGCATAGGTCGAGCGAGATGATACTTCTCAAAACTGCCTGCCGAAAAACATCTTTGAAGTAGAGTTTATCTACGGCTTGCGAAGAGTGAAAATACGGTTTTAAGCATTTTCGTAAGAGTTTGCCACACTGCTCCAAAATAATCTCAAATTCTTTCACACAAGCCGAGCGATACATATCGTAGTCAATTTCAAGAGGATTTGTTTCTTGCAAGAGCATATAGGCTCTTTCCAATGTGTGAATACAACGCTCTAAGTAGGCGGTGTCTATCGTGTTCATAGAATCTGATGACTTTAAATGTTCAGGATTCGGAAGGTGGTGCGAATCGTTTCCCAATCGAAGCCTCGCCGCATCAGGAATTGCGAGAGTTTTTGTTTGCGCTTGTGTTGGTCGGATTCTTTGGCGAGTGTTTTAAGTTTTTTTTCGGCGGCTTTCATACAGAGTTCTTCGCTATTTAGGTCGGTTTCGTTCAGCACTTCATCAATCGTTTCTTTTGCAATGCCTTTTTGAAAGAGTTTGGATTTGAGGGCGGATTTTCCAATCGGTGTGCGTTTGAGTTTATCGCGCACGAGTGCGCCTGCGAAGTGAGCATCGTTGAGCAAGTTCATTTCGTAGAGCCGCGCTACAACTTTTTCTATGGTTTCAGGCGGAAATTTTTTTTTTGCGCAGTTTATCGCGCACTTCTTTTTCGCTGTGAATGCGTCGTGTTAGCATCGTGAAGGCGGCGGTTTTGGCTTCATCGTAAATCGCCATGTTTCGCCATTGGGCAAGTTGTTCTGCGGTGAGGCTGTCCCCTTTTTTGAGATTGAGCGTTGCGAGTGCGTCGAGCGAAAGTCCCAACGCAAATTCGCCATCAATGAAAATAGACACGCGGTCTTTGCGATGTTTTTGTGGCTCAATCGCGGTGATTTTCATGGCGTTCGCTCTGCGAGTTGGGTTTCGATGGGTGGATATTTTTGGAAGTAGCGTTTAAGCCATTCGCCTGCAATTGGTGCGGCAATCGTTCCGCCGAAGCCGGCATTTTCAACCAACACAGCGATGGCGACTGTCGGCTTTTCAAACGGCGCGAAACAAATAAACCATGCGTGGTCTTCGCCGTGCGGATTTTGTGCCGTTCCTGTTTTGCCTGCGACTTTGACATTTGGCACACGTGCTCTGCCGCCTGTTCCATTTTCAACGGCTAAGAGCATTCCATTTCGCACAAGGTCGAAGGTTGATTTTGAGATTGGCAGTTTTTCTTGAACGGTTGGCAGTTCAACGATTGCGCCGCTGTTTTTATCGCGATAGGCTCTGACGAATCGCGGCTGTAAGAGCGTTCCGAAGTTGCCGAGTGCGGCAACGTATCTCACCATTT
>Ga0308405_1001678_pt1 | contig 11016 bp, 11 predicted proteins | sample HotsprSampleMS13_FD_203473 | JGI IMG/M metagenome (GOLD analysis project Ga0308405, IMG submission 203473) | Hot spring phototrophic mat microbial communities from Mushroom Spring, Yellowstone National Park, Wyoming, United States - 20060912_MS13 ...
ATTTTAAAACTTCTTTTAATATTTCAGTACAAGATATTTGAGTACTTTCTTTAAATACTTCATTTTTAACATATTTATAAAGCATAATACTTGGAGATACATATACTACATTATCAAGATCATCTGTAAAAATATATAGAACAGGAAAATGATCTATATTTTCATTTGTTATATCACATAAAGGTTTATAAACTTCATTTACTTTAAAACCTCTTGGGTATTTTAAATTTAAATTCTTTTCAATAGTATCACAATATAAAAAATAAACTCGAATAACACTTGAATCAATATCATAATCATCTAATATCTTTTCTGATGTTGGAGTACAATAAAATCCACCATCATAATTAAATTTATAATCAAAACCTTTTCCTGATAATTTAGATGGGATATATTTCAACGCTTCTTTTAAAGCAATATCAATTTCTACCTGTTTCCCTATTAATATTCTATTATATTTCTTTGCAAAATCTACACACACTTCATATAATACTGACAATCCTTTTATTACAGATTGTACTTTTAAAAATTCTTTCTTTTTGGTAGTAGTTTCTACAACAGCCCTTGATCTATCTACAACTAACCATTCATCATCCCATATCCATTTATATTTTTCAGGAGTATTTTTAGGATTCTTATATTTTGATCTTAAATGTAATATAAAATTTCTCTGTTTTACACTTTTAGATGGCATTTGATTCTCCTTGTTCTGTTTTTATTTTATCTTTTATTATAGCAAAAATTATGGAATTAAATTGTTATCTATGAATTTGTTATATTTGGAATAATATTCATAAAAATCATTAAATCTTTTTGGTATAACAAATTTGGCATTTTTTAATGAATTTTTTAGTATTTTTAAAAATACCATTGATGCAAAATAAGAGAATTTGAATATATCATTATTTTTTCTTAATTCTTGAAATAAAGCATTAAAATTATTTTGATCCATATTCTTTTTAAGAAAAACTAAAGCTCTTTTATAAGATGGGAATCCAACTGGTATTTTATTACCCATAATTTTCATATTAGGATATACATTTGCAAGTAAAACTTTTTTAAATTGCTTATCATAACTAAAAAATGTTCTTTTAAATTCATTTTTTATTTCATCTTTATCAGTTTCTCTATATCCACCTTTTTCTTCTTCATCTTCTAACATTACATCTTCCCATAAATCAAAATAAAAATCAAAAATCTTTTCTTTCAATCTACTATAATATCCAATATGGTCATAAGTTAGGATAATAGAGTCCATTTTGCCATCGGGGGCAACATAATTTAATAGTTCATAAGAATCCTTGAAAAATTTGTGATCTTTATTAATTGCTCTATAATTCAACACAGGAAACATTTTATCCAAAAATTTTTGTGCATTTGCAGGCAATTTACCATAATAAGTAGTAAAAATTCTCTCTTCTCTTTTGCCAGATATAAATAAATCATCATTATAAACAAAAACAAGTGCTTTATATTTACTATCTTTTATTCTAAAATCAAGTGTTTTAATATTATATCCACCAGTAACCCAATAAGCAAAATCTTTTATATCATCTACAAAATCCATATTTTTTTCTTCACAATAAAACGTTATAAACCATACCTCAACACCTTCACCTTCATATCTATCTCCCTTCTTTGTTAAAAATCTTACAAATGTTAAATCTGTCCAATTTAGTGTATTTTCCTTTTGCTTTTCTTTTATTCTATCTTTTATTTCAGTAATAATGGTTGCAATATTCCCTAAATATTTGTATTTTTTTATATCAACTTCCAGTAGCTCTTTTAAAGTTATAATATCTTCTTTATATTGATCCTTAAATTGCTGTTTAATGCCATTTATAAAAACATCTATATTATTTTCTACTTCATTATACAATTCGCAACTTTCATTTCCTTTTATATAAGTTTCATATAGATTTTCTCTAATTTTACCATATTTTGAATTTACAAAAAAACTATCTACTATATTAAGATTTATAACATTTGTATCTAATTCTATTAATGCACCATTTTTTTGATCATTATATTTTAATCCATTTTTGTTCTGTATTGTTTCCAATTCTTTAAGTATAGTATCTACATCAGTAACATCTTTTTTGTATTGTAAAAAGACAAAGAACTTTTCTTTATTCTTAATTTTAGCATATACTATATATATATTATCTTTTTTTTCAAAAATTTGTTTGTTTATATTCTTTTTTAAGAATTTTGCGTTTAATGTTTTATAAAAATAGTCAATATAGATTTCTTCTGGGTTTCCATATTCTCTTTTTATTATCTGTTTAATAAAGTTTTCAATTTGCTTAATATTAAATAAATCATCTACATCGTTATCAAAATCACCTACAATAGATTTATCCTTTTCTTTTATTAAATCTATTAGTTTTTGATTGTCATATTTTATTTTTGATTGATTTACTTTAAAGAAAAACAATACTTCATTCTCAAAACTAACATCATTGAATTTATCTAAATTTTCTACAAAATCAAAAATTCCATCTTCTTCTTTCAACCCTTTAAAAATTGAACTTATTTTATCAATATAATCTTTATTATTAGGTATAAAAGAAACAGCATAGAAATCATAAGGTATATTTTCTTGCTGATTTTTAGATTTTCTTAATTTTTTACTTATAGCAATAAATAATCTATTATTTAATCCATCTGGAATTCCATCTATTTTTAAAATATTTTTATTTAATAATTCATAATATTCAAAAACACCATTAAATTGATAAGAACTATAAAGGTTTTTTAAAACACCTTCTACAAGTCCTATAATTTTATCAATATCAGAATTTTTAATAAAAGTATCATAGGATTGGATATTTTCATTTTGATCATTTTCATTTTTAAAAATATCTTTCCCTATATATTTAAAAGTATTATATCCCTGTACTAAAACTGGTATTTCTTTTTCATTTAAAGGAACATTAATTAATAAGGAATAATCATCTTTACTTTCTTCTTTTATGTGTTCATATTCTTTATTGTTTTTCAAAAAAAAGTTCAAAATATCTTGATTATTTCCCAATATAATAGTTTTAAATTCTTTTCCATTAGTTAGTGTATGTATTAATAGATATTTTAAAACATTGGCAGGATTATTGTAATTTGTTATACTTGATTTTATTGGTTCAAAACCATCACGTTTTAATTTTTCTATAAACCTTGTTCTAATTTCATCATGAAGAAATTTTACTATCTTTTTGATATAATCTTTTTTTATATTTTTTTGCTTATATAATCCTATAATAAAATCATCAATCGGGATAGTTTTAGATGCTTGTACTTCTTTTTTTTCTGTTTCATTTCTTATTTGTTCTTCTTTATTTTCTGGTTCAGGTGATACTTGATCTTCTTTAAATAAAAATAAATACATACTACTTTTATAGCAATTTTTTAAATATATGAATTATAACAAATTATTTTTAACTAAATAGTCTTTTAATACAAATCCTTTTTTGTGGAATATAATGTTGTAATTTTTATCTCTTAATTTGGAAAGTAATACAATAGCATATTTTATTTTATAGTAATTATTGTCTAATTTTTTGAAATTTTGTGTATAATGTTCTTTTTTATCAAACATCATATTATAATTTTGATTGTATTCTATATTGTTTAAAATATTATTTTTGCTTTTATAGTTATAAGAATAGTTATCTATAGAATTTTCATCTTCTATAAAGATAGAATTTTTGTATATTTCCCAATCAGGATAAACAAATCTTCTTGCTATTAATTTGATATATCCACCCCAAGATGATCTAATTTTAAAATCAGGTTTATCCATTATATATTCAATAATAGATGTAGCGATATCGTGTAAAATCTCTTTTTTATTCAATTTCATTTTTTTAATCATTTCTGTATAATTTTTATTAATGATTTTGTGTGAATAATATAATAAAATCTTATATATTTTTTCTATATAAATTTCATTAGAAGTGTTTCTGTAATTTTTCAGTAGTGTAGTTAAAAGTTTTTCTTCTTCCATATCTCCTTTTATATATAATTATCTTACCCCATTTTGTTAAATAACTTATATAATTACATTGAAATATAAAAAAATATTATGTCAAATAAAATTTGTTTTATGATATATTTTATTTATATACACTTACAAATGTGAATTTTTTTTCACTTTTTTAGTTAAAAACAACTAATCTTGATTGACAAAATAATAAAAATCCGAATAATAGAAGTATGTTAAAGAAAAATCAAAACCAAAAAAAATATGCAAAAAACTTATTATTGGACAAAGATAATATTTTTTCATTGATAATAGAATTAAGTAAAAAAGATAAGAAAAACAAACAACAAGAAGAAAATAAAATGGTAAGAACGTTTTCATATATCATGTATGAAAAATATAAAAACTATTTGTATTCAATGTCTTACAAATATCTCCCACAACTAAAAGAAATAGACCCATATATTACACATGAAGATGCATTTTTAATGGCAACAGAGTTTTTTTATAAAGCAATCGATTTCTATTTAAGAAATGAAAGACACAAGGAAGATTTAAAAAATCAAAAATTTAGCTTTTACATGATATTAAAAAACTTTGTAAATGGAAATTTTTCTAATTACATAAAAACACATTCTAAAAAAATAAATATAGAATCTTTTGCAAATCTTGGTGATAATGAATATGAAATGATTAATAAAATGCTATAATTAATCTTCTGAATTTATATTGCTATAGTTGAAATAATATTGTTTCATCTTGTCTATTATAACCCAAAAATGATCATCTTTTATTATTTTATTTTCAAAAAATTTTTCTATTTCTTCTATTATTATCTTACAAACCCTAAACCCATAAGGAGTCAAATAATAAATCAAATCATCATCAGAATATTTTTTATTCTCTATATGTTCTATATTTATAATACCACGTTCCTGCATAAGTAATAATCTTTTTGCAACAGATTTTACCCTGAAAATAGGATCATAAGAATTCAAGTCTGCTTTTCTTAAAACCTTTCTCCTATATGTCATTATCAAAAACAAAACTATATAATCTTTATAACTAAAACTAAATCCAAGTTCATTCTTTCTTTTCTTTAAATTCTCTGTAATATACAAAGATAATTGAAATAAATATAAACCTACTTTTTCATAAAACTCTAATCCCAATCTTGTTAATTCTTCTTTTCTTTTTTGATTATTATTTATTTTACTATCATTATTTTTGATTTTTTTTATTTCATTAAATATATCATTTAACTTTTTTCTTTTCTCTTCATCATCTAATTGATTTATTATTTTATTATCTTTTTTACCTGATTTTTTACTCATTTTGTAATAATATTTCTTCTTTTTTTTGCTCTACCTTTATATGTTTAGATTTTTTATCTATTGCTTTTTCATAACTTTTTTTATTCATTTTTAAATATACCATATAATATTTACTACTTTTTTCTGATCTTCTTTTTTGATCTTCTTCTGGAAACATCATAAAAATCTCTTTTTTTGTTTTTGTTGTTTTATTTTATATTTGAATTATTTTTATTATTGCTTGCTATTCATTATTATCTTCATCAGAATAATCAATGGAATCTTCTTCTATTACTATTTCTTTTGGAACGTTATTTTGCATAAACTTTTTCTTTATAAGATTCATTTTTTGTTTGTATTCATCATATTCTACATCTATTGTATCTTGTGCTTGATATTCTAATTGATTTAAAGAATTATTACCAGAATTGTCATATTGATCTATAACATTCATATTCCTAAAATTAAAATTTTCAATAGATATTAAACTTTCTGCTTCAGCTTTATGCATCACCTCAAAAACTTTTATTAAAAAATCAGGTTCTAATTCATAAATATCACTTTTCTCCAACATACTTAATATTTTTTCTAATACTAAATTCTTTATTTTTTGTATTTCTTCTATTTTTTTTAATTTAATCTTGTTATACCTTATTAATTCATTTAAGATTTCATCATTCATTTTATTTTAAGTTAAGTACTTTAATTAATATGTCAATTATTTTATATAAGATTTTAAAAATTTATAATTTTATCTAAAGAAAAATCAATATATCCCCTATCATATAATCTATTCCTTGTTTCTATATTTATTTTTTCAAAATCCCACTGCTGAAATATCAAACATATATTATAAATTTACCACAAAAGAAAACCTGCCAATATACAGGATTGATTAGAAATTATAAATATTTGATAAAGAAGTCTCTAAATAGCCTTTTTCATATAACTTATCTTTGTATTCTTCTGTAAATTTATCAAAATCAAATGCACCTACATTTGCAAGTTCTCCTAAATCAATAACTATATATTTCCTTTTCTCATTTTGATATTTTTCTAATAATAATTCCTGTATTCTATCCACACTAACATCAATATACCCAAGAGCTTTTTCAATAAAAGTACCACTAAAATTTGCACCTAATCCTAATTTTAATGTAACACCAATAGATTTCTCTTTATCATACTGATCTAATGGAAACCAATTATACATACCACCATCCATAAAGACTAATTCTTTATCTTTTAACTTTATAGTCTTTGTTTTAAAATGTATAGGGAATAAACTACTTATTAAACAAGCATCTAACACCTTAAAAGATGGCGTCGTGTCTTTACTTAACTTTATAAATTTATATTCTGTCCCTTCAAAAACAAATATCTCTAAATTATTTTGTGTAGCATCGTATAATTCTGCAAATGTTGTATTTCTTGAAAGACCAGCCATCTCAATTAATTCACCTATTTCTTTTTCTAATCCTTTTCCAGTAAAACCACCACCTTCCGTAATAATATTCCATATTAATTTAAATTTACCTAATGATCCTGTCTCTACATCATACATTTCTTTTATATTAAATTCTTTTAATAGATTCTTTCTCTTATCTTTATCTAATGTTTTGGAAAAAAGAGACGTTGTTAAAGCAACTATACTACCAGCACTTACACCAGCAAAATTCCTAAATTCAAATCCTAAATCCAATAATTTATCATAAGCACCCACAAACGCAACTCCATAAGCACCAGCACCACTAAATACTATTGTATCTATGCTTCTTTTTTTAGTTTCTAATTTACTTGCCATATTTCCTTCTCCTTTTATAAAATTTATTACATTTTCTTTAGTATCTTTAAAAAATATTTTAATATCTATTATTTTATTACTTATTCTACTTTTTATATATTCTAAATATATTTTTAACAATTTTATTTTTTCTTTTATTCTTTCAATTCTTTTTATTGTACCAATATCTGTTTCCATATTTATATGGCAATCAGGGAATTAAGTGTATATTACAAAAAAATATAATACTCCACCATATATAAAGTATAAAAATCATCAAAAAGTTTCATTTTAATGAAAATTGAATAGATTATACTTATATTCATTGATATATTCTGAAACATATTTTAATGCAAGTTGAGCGTATTTAACAGACTTATCTATATAAACAAAATTTCTATTTGTTTTAATGGCAACAACAGCAACAGTTCCACTACCACCAAAAGGATCTAAAACTACATTTTCTTGATATGAATAGAATTTGATTAATCTATAAACAAGTTCTTCTGGAAAAGGTACAGGATGTTCTTTATGACGAGTTTCTGGTTTTATTGACCAAAATGAGTTAGAAAATTTTATAAATTCTTCTCTTGTTATATCTATTTTAGATTTATCACCTTCTAACTTTCGGGTTTGTTTTGAAAAAACTAATATAAATTCATAAGGTTGTACCACATACGGATTACTAGGACTTAACCAACTACCCCATGCAGTTCTTTTTGAGATTGCTTGTTTATACCATAAAATATCCCCTCTCATAATATATCCGAGTTTTCTCATTTGATTTACGACATCAACGAATAAAGGTTGATATTCTCCATCTGCAATAACACTAGGTACATTAATGGCTATACGACCACCTTTTACTAAAACTCTGTAACATTCTTTCCATACAGATTCTAAAAAATTTAAGTAATCTTTGTATGGCATTAAATCAAAATGAGAATCATAATCTATTCCAACATTATAAGGCGGAGATGTGATTATCAAATGAATAGAACTCTCTGGAAATTTTTTTAAGACTTCTATGCAATCGCCTCTGAAAATTGTATTTTTTATATCTTCAACACTCTTATAATTTTCTTTTATATTTTCTACATCGATGTAATTAATGTAATCTATTGAATTTAGCATATCTATTAAGAAAGAAAGGAGGTTTATTTTTATTTCGACCTCCTTAAAAATTCTGTGCTATTTAATTTCAGTACTTCCAAAACCGCCACGAGAATCAGAAGAATCAAAATCTTTTTCAATTAAACTTATTTCAGGTACAGGTAAAAGTAGTAATTGAATACACTTTTTATCTTCTTCTAAATATTGAAGAGTATTAGATGTGTTTATAAAGTTAAGAATGACTTCTTTGGTGTACCCGTAATCTATGACGCAAGCTCCCAAAATTAATCCTTTCTTTGAAGCAATAGAAGATTTATTGAAAGCAACTAAACAATATCCTTTTGGAAGATTAAAACATATTCCAGAAGGAATCAACAAATTAGATCCTCTGGGTACATAAATTTTCTTTTCAAGAAGAAATACTTGCTTTCTAATGTCATCGTTATCTCTTGGATATAATTGATTGTTTATTTTAAAGAAAGTATCCAAGAAATCTTCATTTATTTTGGGAACGTATAAATCAATACCAGCATCAGTATCATGTGCTTTCGATGGACTTTTTACATCTCTAACTTTTTTGAAAAATAGTTCCATAATAAACTCCTTTTTTATAAAATTAACCAACTTGTAAAGAAACAAAAATTCTTAAATAAACTAAAATCCTTAAATAAACTAAAATCCTTAAATAAACTAAAATCCTTAAATAAACTAAAATCCTTAAATTTTAAAATATATTTCTGTTTTTAGTTCTTTGAGAAACAATGATTTTTCTTTGTCTATCAAATTCTGTGTTTTTCGGTAAAAAAGATAATAATCATAAACAAACAATACATAGAAGACATTTAATCTTGCAAAATTTTTATAATCTTTATCCTCCATTTTAAGCATTTTATACTTTTTGTTTAAATACTTTACAATTTCATCTTGATAAAAGTAGAAGAATAAACTTATATTTTCAGAATATTCTATGTTGTTATTTAACAACTTTATTGATTTTAAATATTCATTGAAAACCTCATCATCGGTTTTCAGAAAATAAAATATCCTTTCTAAATCAATTGTTAGATTAAAATCTAATTCGTATGCTTTATCAATTCTTTGAATTTTTTTATACTTTTCATTTTGATAATTTAGATTAAAAGATATTGAATCTATTACATTCAGCAGAAAATTTTATTAATATAAATAGGGGGCATACCCCTATTTTTCTTTTCTATTATGGTAATCTTATAAACAATTTTAAGATATTAAAAAAAACACCTCTAAACATATACACTACTATTCCTGCTATAAAACCAAAAATAAAAGTCTTAATATCTCCAAAAAATCCAAAAAACTTATTTTTAATTTTTTCTTTTCTATAATCACTTATAAGAATATCTTTTTTTTCAATTTCTAATTTATATTCTTCTATTTGTTTTTGTAGTTCCAAATTTTCTTTTTTCTTTTTTTCTAATTCTGCTACTAATGAATTTATGATTTGATTTTGCTTTATTAATCTTTCCTTTGCAAATTTTAGATTATTTAAAATACTATCATAATCTACATTCTCTTTTTTATTTTCAATAGACTGAATATTCTTATCTAAAATTTCTGCCGTTTTTTGAGATTCTATAACTTCCTGTTCTACTTCTAATTTAGATACTGGGATAGTCTGGCAAAAAAGAAAAAATAATATGATATATTGTATATTCTTTTTATTCAAAAATAACATAATGATCACCTGTCCTTTTATCGATTAAATCATCTAAATATATTAACAACTCTTCTATTGATATATCTTTCTTGTCTTTTTTTTACTTATCATATTTTATATTACAGTCGGATTAATTAAAATCTTATATCTATATTCTTTTGTTTCTAATTCATCTTCATAATCAATTAAATTTAAAGCACCATACAAATTAAGAAGCAAATCAACAACATCTTTACAGTCTATTAAATATGAGAATTTTTCAATAAAATCTGCCTTAATATATAATCCTTGTTCATTTACTAAAAAATCATATAAACCATAACGTTCTATTCCCTCTAAATATTCTTCTTTTAATTGTTTTGCATATAATTCTCTTGCTCTTTCTAATATTTCATAATATTCATATTCTTCATAATCTTCTTCATCATCATAATCATCTTCATCATCTTTATCATCTTCATCATAATCATAGTTTTCATTATTATTTTTACCTTTTTCTGGCAACACTTCTTCTTTTGCTTGTTTTACTATATCAGAAGGAAAATCAGATAAATCATCATAATCATAAACAAATTGTACTAAATCATTAGCCAACATTCTAATATCCATATATCCAATAACACCAGGAGATCTATATAATTTATTCAACGCTTCATCACTTAAAGAATATAATACTTCTTCTAAATTATCACAAACAATCCTTTCTAATTCTTCTTCAATAAATTTTTCTAATTCATCTTGATATTTGTATATATAAATAGTATTTTCATTTGGCAATTCCATTGTAGTATTTTTGTCCAAAGCATAACGAATCTCATCAGATAAATCTTCTAAATCATCTTCTTCTTCATTTACATATCCTTCTTTAATAAGTGTATTCAATATATCTTTCTCTTCTTCTATTGTATCTGGTGAATCAACTTCTTTTTGTTCATTAAATATTTTTCTTTTCTTTTCCATAATCTTATTCTCCTTATAACAATGATATATTATAATTATATAGCAATTTTTTTAAATGAATTTTTGAAAATATTTTTCAATAATGGCATTTATGAAAATATTATCATATTGATTATTATATTTTGTATTTTCTGTTTTTAATATATGGATTGCTTTTTCAAAAGTTATATTG
>Ga0308405_1001682_pt1 | contig 10999 bp, 7 predicted proteins | sample HotsprSampleMS13_FD_203473 | JGI IMG/M metagenome (GOLD analysis project Ga0308405, IMG submission 203473) | Hot spring phototrophic mat microbial communities from Mushroom Spring, Yellowstone National Park, Wyoming, United States - 20060912_MS13 ...
GAAAATCGTCCGCACTTTCGACCCTCCGAGCGCGTCGCGCTCATCGGCTGCCGCGAAGGCGGAGAAGTCGTGCTCGCCCTCGAACAGCGGCGCCAGAGCGATCATCCGCTCCTCGTCCAGCGGGTAGGGAAAATGGCACAGGTAGAGCCGCCGCAGCGGCGGGCAAACCTCCTCCCGCCAGATCCGGTATTCGTACGTCTTGCTGCGCGCCTGGTAGCGCGGGTGGAAGTCCTCGGGCGCTTCGCTGACCTCGAGGACGCGGATGGCCGGGGGCAGCAGCCGGTTCATCGCCTTGCGGAGATTGGGACAGGGAATGCGGTTGCGGATGGAGAACGCCGCCACCTGCCCGAGCGCATGCACCCCTGCATCCGTGCGCCCGCTGCCGTGCACCTTCACCGGCTCGCCTTCGATCTCCGCCACGACCCGTTCGAGCCACCCCTGCACCGTCGGCACGCCGGGCTGGATCTGCCAGCCGTGAAACTCGGTGCCGTCATAGGCGACCACGATCCGGATCCGCCGCATGGCACGTCACAGCGCGCGCGAGCCGGGCTTTTCCACCGGCACGCCCTGGCCGCACAAGGGGCACTGCTCCGGCGGCCACGCCTCGACGGCCAGCGTGGCCAGCGCCACGCGCGGCACGCCCAGGTCGGCCGCGCCGCCGCTGCGGTCGATGATCGAAGCGGCGCCTGCGACTTGCGCGCCGAGCCCGCGCAGCAGTTCGGCCACCTCCAGCGTGCTGCCCCCGGTCGTGATCACGTCTTCCACGATCAGCGCCCGCTCGCCCGGCGCCACGCGGAATCCCCGGCGCAGCGTCATCCTCCGCGCCGAATCCCGCTCGGCGAAGATGTGCCGCAGGCCGAGGGCGCGCGCCACCTCGTGTCCGATGATCAGGCCGCCCATGGCCGGGCTGACCACCACGTCGGCTTCAAAGCGCACATTCGCAGCCAGCGCGCGCCCGAGCGCTTCGGCGTGGAGCGGATGCTGGAGCACCAGCGCGCATTGCAGATACTTCGGCGAGTGCAGCCCGCTGGAAAGCTGAAAATGGCCTTCCAGAAACGCGCCGGTTCGGCGAAACAGGTCCAGAACTTCGCTCTCGGACAGCGGCATGGCTTCGCGTTGAGTGTAACAAAACCGCAGCCGGCCGCTGCGCCGTTCCGACGGGTGAAGCCCCGCGCGCGGGCGTCGATCCTTCGCAGTTCCGACATGGTTTCCGCCTGCTGGTCTGGTACGGCACTGCGCCGGGGCTGCCGGGGCTGCTGGGGCATCCATCCTTCGGAGTTCCAACGTGGTTTCCGCCTCAGGCCCATCAGGCCCCCTGCGCGGGCGTCCATCCCGGGCCGAACCCGCCGCAGGGGCTGCCGGACTTGCCGGACAGTTCAGGCGCGCCGCGCCGCGTCCCTCGGCGCTTTGCCCAGTGCGCGCTCAAGCGCCTGCCGCAGACCCTCGAGGCTCACGGGCTTGGTGACCACGTCGTTCATGCCGCTTTGCAGGCACCGCTTCCGTTCGCTCTCCATCGCATGGGCGGTCAAGGCGATGATCGGCGTCGAGGCGAGCGCCCCGCCCAGCCGCCGGATCTGGCGCGCCGCCTCGAAGCCATCCATGACCGGCATTTGGCAGTCCATGAAAACGACGTCGTAAGCCTGCCGGCGCACCGCCTCAAGCGCCTCGGCGCCGTTGGAGGCCACCGTCACCCGGCAGCCGAACCGCTCCAGCAGGCGTTGCGAGACCTTCTGGTTAACCTCGTTGTCCTCCACCAGCAGCACAGATGCTCCCGCGGCATCCGCCGCGCCCGGGGAGGGGCCGGCCGGCTCCGTGCGTGCGGCTTCGCAAGGCGGCAAGGGAACCTCGAACCAGAACAGGCTGCCTGCGCCGGGCCGGCTTTCGCACCCCATCTCGCCCCCCATCAGTTCCGCCAGCCGCCGGCTGATCGCCAAACCCAGGCCCGTGCCTTCCGCCGCCTTGCCGGGCTTGCTCGACTGGAAATACGGCTCGAACAGCCGCTCAAGGTCTTCCCTGGCAATCCCCGGCCCGGTGTCGCGCACTTCGAAGCGCAGCCTGGGCGGGGCCGAGCCGCGCCGGACATGGACGGAAACCGCGCCGCTTTCGGTGAACTTCACGGCATTGCCGATGAGGTTCCACAGGATCTGCCGCAGGCGCGTGGCATCGCCCTTTACCAGTCCGGGCAAGCCGTCTTCCGCGGTGACCCGCAAATCCAGGCGCTTCTGCTCGGCCACGGGCCGGAACATCCGCTCGCTTTCCCGCAGCAGCGCCGCCACATCCAGCGGCTCCTCGGCGAGAACCAGCTTGCCGGCTTCGATCTTCGACAGGTCCAGCGTGTCGTTGACCACCGCAAGCAGATGGCGGCTGGCATTCAGAATCAGGCTCGCCGACTCCTGTTGCTCCCGCGCCAGTCCGCTGTCGATCAGCAGCTCGGTCAAGCCGATGATGCCGTTCAGCGGCGTGCGGATCTCATGGCTGATCTTGGCCAGAAAACGGCTCTTGGCCTCCATGCCCTCTCTGGCCAGCCGCAGCGCGGCCCTGAGCTGGCGGGTGCGCCTCTGCACCTCGGCGCGCACCCGCTGGTTCTGTCCCTGCAAGCCGGCGATGAAGACCTGCACGGCCGCCGTGATCAGCAGGCTTGCCGCCAGCAACAGCCAGGCCGGCCAGGTGCGGGCCAGAGGCAACGCATACGAACCCGAACAGACGATGTGCCACCGGCGGTCGGCCACATGGAGGACGTGCTCCATCGGCGCCGCCCGCACCTGCCATCCCGCCCCGGCGGCGCCGCCGGGAACGCGCCGGGACGCCAGCAGGGAGCGTTCGTCACCATGCACTCCCTCGTCGTAGATCTCCACGGCGAATCCCGGGCGCACGGAAGGCAGCAGGGCCGCATCCAGCAGGGGCTGCACGCCAACGGCGACCGCCGCAAGACCCAGAAGCCGTCTCGGCGGTCCCGCGCCCGTGGCGAACACGGGAGCATAGACGATGATGCTGATTCTGCCGGGAGGGTCCTGCGCCAGCCGGAACCCGGCCGTCGCCGCCAGCCGCCCGGTAGCGCGCGCCCGCCAGATGGCTTGCTGGGTTACCGCCGAATGCCCTGAATCCAGGCCCGCCATCGAGCCGTGCTCTTCCCGCGGCTCGATCCACTCGATGACGTGAAAATAAGGCCTGCCAGTGGCCGGCCGGCGTCCCTTGACCGGATCCGGGTGCCAAACGAAAAAAGGGGGATCCTTGCGCTTGCGCCGGACCCTTTCTTCGTAAGCGGCCAATTCCACCGACGGAACCTCCCGCAGCCACTCCATCAGGCGCACGGACGGGTTCCGCTGCGGCCCTGAAACCATCGTTTCGTAAAAGCCCCGGAACTCGTCTCCTTCGAGTTCCGGGTCGTGCTCCAGGAGGGCACGCAGGGCGGTGACAAAGTGCAGGCTGGCGGCCAGCTGGCTCTGGATGGCGGCAATCTGGCTTTGCGCCATGCGCTCGTGGTCGCGCAGCAGCAGGTTTTCCTCCCGCTCCATCGCCAGGTGGAAAACCAGTGCGCTGAGTGCCACGCCCGCGGCCGTGCCCGCAAGGACAGGCCAGTTCAGCCCCCGCAGGCGCCCGCGCGGAAAGCGGATTCCGCGCCGCCGTCCGGCGCCGCGACCAGGTCCCTCTTCCGATGTCGCCGCAGCAGCCATTGCCGCATCCCCGCTCCCTTCACGTATCGGCATCCGCCGCCAAAATCTCTACTCTGCCAGCCGCCTTCGAGGGGGTATGCCCCGAGGCAGCACTTCCAGCCTGGAGATCACCTGCCGTGTGCGGCGGGCGCACGCTCCCGCCGCCAGATGCGCCCGTGGCGCTTCGACAAGCCCGCGCCACGCTTGCAAGAATCTCCCCCCGGAGGTCGGCACAACAAACTGCCGGGCCGGAGGAGTCCCTTTACACCAAAGGATGCCAAGCCGGATCTCAAGTGCCGCCGCAACGGCCAGCTAAATCGTATTGCGCATCGTCGCCATCGGGATCTTCACCACTTCCCACGTCCCCTTCTCCGTCCAGAGGCGCAACTCCAGCGGCTGCTGAAAATCCGGGCAACGTTCGAACGGGTGCCGGATCACGCCCTGCTGCTCGTACCGGCGGTGCTCCATCTCGCAGGCGGCCGACCTGCGCGAGCGCAGCGGCCGTCCGGCGCGATCCATCTCGATAAAGATCTTGCAAGCCTCCGTGTTGCCGACCGCGATGACAGCAACCGGGCTGCCGGCCTCGGTGCGGAACGAGTAAATGTGATCGACGTCGGTCAGGCTCGCCTCCGTCATGTCCCTTGGCAGGATCCAGTAATAGGCGGCGGGCGCCGCACTGGCGGCACGGGCGAACCGGTAGCGCGCCGGTCCCGCCTCTGGCGCCTTGCTGAAACCGGCATCGGGGTCGATCACCGCCAGAATCGAACCCCGCAAGGCGTTTGTCGCACCGCCGGCGAGAATCGCGGGTTTGCCGTTCCGCTCAACCGCCGCCAGCGAGTTGATGTGGCCGTGATTGGCGAAAACGTCCCGCAGCGAGCCATCGGGAAGAACTTCGACAATCACTCCGGGAAATCGCTCCCAATGATTCAGGGACAACCAGATCCGGTCGCGTCCGGCTGCCCGGACGATAGTCAGGGCCCCTACCATCCAGTGCGGCGGAAACGGCGCGCCATTGGCATCCGGGACATTGGAAACCGGCTCGCGCCGCCAGCGCAGCGCCCCCTCCGGCGACAGGCAGGCAATCGAAGCGGCGGCCAGGGCGTCCGGCGACCCGAGCGGGAAAAACCTGTAGCCGAGCGAGACAAACACCTCCTGCCTGCCGTCTGCATCCAGATCTGCCAGGCTTGCCTGGCTCTGCTGCGGTTCGAACCGGGCGCCCGGCACCTTGGCGGGCGCCTCGAACCGGTAGCGCCAAAGCGGCCGCCCGTCGCGATCCCTGGCTTCCAGCGTCTCTCCCTCCAGGACGACGGACGTCGGCGCAACCGCCTTCGCGCGGACAAAACGCCAGAGGCCGAAAATCACCGCCGCCACAATGAAGGGCGCCGCCAGACTGATGCGGGCAAGCTGCGCGCGCCGCTTCTGCCGGTCCAGCCGCCCCTGCCGCAGCTCCACGTGCTCGTTGCGCATCCAGGCATCGAGCTCCGCGGTCTCCGCAAACACGCCTCCGCGCCCGCCGGGCAGCCGGCGCACCGGCAAGCCGCGCGTCCGCACCCAGACCTGGGCCGTCCTCCGGGATACGCCCAGATAGGCGGCGATCTGCTTCCACCCCAGCAGCCGTCCCTGCGCCTGCCGTTCACCCTCGGCAGCTTCCATGGATCTCATTATCAGGATACATGCCTCGCCCTGCCAAGCCAGGGCAAAATTTCGCGGCAACACGCTTGCCGGCCGGCGCAACGGCCGCCTGCGGTACGATGAAGGGTTCTTTCGGGGGGTAACTTCGCCCGGAATGCGCTCGCTTCTCATGGTGTGGGTGGTGTGACCTGGTTGCCCGGTATGCGGAAACAAAACGTGCGTGATTTGATTCGGCCCTCGGTGGCCCTGTCTCTTTGCTGGGTTCTGCTGACCCCTTCTTCGCTGTTGGCCCAGGCGCCCCCGGCGGAAGCCCCGCCGCAGGGAAACCGCTTCGAGCTTCCCCGCGCGGGCGGCGCCTGGTGGCTCCGCCCCTACCGCAGGGCGGAAGTGCCGCCCGTGCGGCTGGACAATTCGAACCGGCTGGAATCGCTGCTGCGCGCCGGCATTCTGTATCTCAGCCTGTCGGACGCCATCGCCGTGGCGCTTGAGAACAACCTCGACCTCGAGCTCAGCCGGTACACGCCGCTGATCGCGCAGGCGGACCTGCTCCGCGCCCGCGCCGGCGGCCTGCTGCGCGGCGTGCCGACCACGGTGCGCGCCGGCGCGCAGAGCGTTCAGGCGCAGGTCACCGGCGGCACGACCGGTGGTGCGGGCATCACCAGCGCCCAGGTGGCGGCCTCCGGCGAGGCAGGCGGGGTCGGCGGCGCCGTCATCACCCAAACGGGCGTCGCCGTGCCCACGCTCGACCCCTTCTTCTTCACCAGCGGCACCGTCGCCCACCGCTCCTCGCCGCAATCCAACATCGTGACCACGGGAACCACGGCGCTCGTCTTCGACACGCGCCAGATCAATTTCGGCTTCCAGCAGAATTTCCTCTCCGGCACCAGCCTGACCTTCGCCTGGAACAACCCCTATTTCCGTTCCAACAACCGCAACTCCGGCATCAATCCGGGCTTCAACCCCAACGCCCAGATCCAGATCACCCAGCGCCTGCTGCAAGGCTTCGGCTTCGCCGTCAACAGCCGCAATATCCGCGTGGCGAAGAACAATCTCCGCGTCAGCGACCTGACCTTCAAACAACAGGTGATGGTCACCGTGGCCGGCGTCGTGAACCTCTACTGGGATCTGGTCAGCCTGCACGAGGACGTGAAAGTGAAGCGCAAAGCGCTCGAGGTGGCGCGGAAGTTTTACGAGGACAACAGGAAGCAGGTCGCCATCGGCACGCTGGCGCCGATCGAGATCGTGCGCGCCGAGGCGCGCGTGGCCCAGGCCGAGCAGGACCTGACCAATGCCGAAACCGCGCTCTTGCAGCAGGAGACGATCCTCAAGAACGCGCTCAGCCGCACCGGCGTCGCCAGCCCCGCCATCGCCGATGCCCGCATCATCCCCACCGACCGGCTCGGCGAACCCGAGCCCGAGCGGCTCGACCGGCTGCCGGAGCTGATTGAACTCGCGCTGCGCTCGCGCCCGGATGTCGAGCAGGCGCGAATCGGACTGGAAAACAACCGCATTCTGATCGCCGGCTCGCGCAGCCAGCTGTTGCCCTCGCTCGACGTAACGGCCACGGTGCAGAACAACGCGCTGGCCGGCAGCCGCAACGCGCTGCTTCCCGCGGGCAGCCCGCTGGCGCCGGATCCCTTCTTCATCGGCGGGTACGGTACGGCTTTGGCACAGCTTTTCCGCCGGAATTTCCCGGACTATTCGGTGGGCTTCAATCTGAGCATTCCCATCCGCAACCGCACCGCGCAAGCCGACTACATCCGCGACCAGATCAGCCTGCGGCAAGCGGAACTCAACCAGCAGCGGCTCGTCAACGACATCCGCGTCAACGTCCAGAACGCGCTCATCGCCGTCATCCAGGCCAAGGCGCGCTACGAGTCGGCCGTCAAGGAGCGCCGGTTGCAGGAGCAGACGCTCGACGCCGAAAACAAGAAGTACGCTCTCGGGGCCTCGACCGCCTTTCAGGTCGTCCAGACGCAGCGGGATCTGGCCCAGGCGCAAGCCGGCGAGGTGGCCGCTCTGGCCGCCTACCAGCGCGCCCGCACGCAGCTCGATTTGCAGACTGCGCAAATTCTGGAGAAATACGGCGTGACGATCGAGGAAGCAAAAGAGGGAAGAAGCCGCCGGCCGCTCCAGCCTGTTTCACCGTGAACCGCCGTCTCCGGGTGGTGCACCGAAACGGAACAGCCGGCATGGAGCGATTCGGTTCGGCCTTCCGTGTTCGCTTTGATGGATTGTTCACAGGCGGCTGAAATACGGCCAAAAGCGGAAGTCTTTCAATGTGAAATCAATAGCTTGCGCGGCTTTTCCCGTGGCCGGGCGGGCCGGTTCAGCGGCCTGTCAGACAAAGCGATTTCGGTTTGGCCCTCGATGTGCTTCTTTCGTGGCGTGTGAGAAGACACAAGGCCACAGGGTGGACTCAAGGCGCGAGGTTCGATCCTCTCTCCCTTCCCACCTCCTCTCCCTCAACCGCCCCTGTGCCAGCCTCTTCCGCAGTTGCCTTCCGATCTCGCGCCTTGAGTCCGATTCGTCCCGCCGGGAACGTTCCAGGGACGGCATGACATCCGGCAGCAGGCTGAATGCGCTCCGGCTCTGATCGCATCGGACTCGGGCAACTGCATTTGGCTATCCCGGGTGGTGGGCGCCGTTTGTGCGGCGGGCAATTGCCGCGGCGCGCGTTCGGAGCCGCGAACGGGGAGGCCGGCGTTCGCCGAAATCGTTCCCGAATGCGCTGGACGCGCGTTCAGAGCCGCGAACGACGCGCCGTCGTTCGGGGAGAACGACGGCCAGAGTGAGCGGTTGCTGCGCACAGCCCCGTCTTCCGCGCTGACATGCGTTGCGAAACGCCGCGCACAGTTGTGGCCACGGCGGGCCGTGCGCAAAACGCCGGGACCGCTCGCTCCCGCGGCGCTTCGCGCCGCTCCGCTCGCGGCTCTGAAGGCGGTTCCGAAACCGTTTCTGAATGCGTTGGAACGCGCTTTCTGAGCCGCGAACGGCGGCCGTCGTTCGCCAGAACGACGGCCAGAGTGAGCGGTTGAAGCGCGGAACATCGCCTTCCGCGCTGACATGCGCTGGGAAATGCCCTGGACAGTTGTGGCTACGGCGGGCCGTGTGCGGAGCGCCGGGACCGCTCGCTCCCGCGGCGCTTCGCGCCGCTCCGCTCGCGGCTCTGAAGGCGTATCTGAAGGCTTATCCGAAGGCGTTTCCGAAATCGTTTCTGAATGCGTTGGGACGCGCATTCAGAGCCGCGAACGGGGCGCCGGCGTTCGCGAGAACGCGGGCCGGAGTGAGCGGTCATCGCCGGGCGGATGGTCCAAGTCTGGCGCGGCCCGTTGCGACCGCTCGCTCCCGCAGGCCTCGCGGGCTCGCCCCGTTCGCGGCTCCGACAATGCATCGTTTGCCGCGCTGAAGGATCAGCGGGTCCGGAACCGGAACCGCTGCGGCGCAACCCGGTCCGCAGCGCAGGCCGCTCAAACTGCGGATTTCCTGTCTCAGGCTCATTCTGTGAGCCCGCACAACAGCTATTCAAGAGGCATGAGGTCGTCCATTCTCCTCAACAAGAGTTCGAAGATCGCGCTATTGCTCCTGTTTATCCTGCCCTGGAGCGCGCGAGCGCAGCGGCAGGCGACGTCGGCCCACGTTAATCTGTACTTCGCCCAGATTGCAGACGGGCAATTCGATGGCGGACGTTGGCAGACGGCGTTGAAGCTGGTGAACACGAACAAGACCGAGGCTGTGGCTTCCATCCGCTTTTTCGACAGCAACGGCGGCGAGCTGGCCGTGGATTTCGGCGGCGGCCCGAAAGCCAGCCATACGGTTCGAGTTCCCGCTCTCGGCTCCCTCACTCTGTCCAGCCGTCCGACGAACCTGCCGGTCCGTTCGGGTTGGGCGCGCGTCTATTCCGACGTTCCGCTGGTCGGCAGCGCCTCGTTCCGCTTGTGGCTGGGCGAGCGGGCGGTTCAGGAGGTCACGGCGCCTCCCACGCTGCCGGTGATTGACTACGTGTCCTACGCCAACCGCGAACTCGGCGTGGCCGTAGCCAACCCGAACAACCGCATACTGCGCGTGGAAGCTTACCTGAAGCTGAAAGACGGGACCCTCCTTGGGCCATCGCTGGTTGTGCTCCCGCCCTTCGGCCACACGGCATTCAACGTCAGGGACCGCTTTCCCGGCGCTGATTTCAATGACTCGCTGCTGACGCTGGCGGCAGTGGACCGGCCCGCCGATGAATTCCTCGCATGGACGATGAATGCCGACCCCAGCGGGACTTTTTCGAGCCTGCCCCCCGGCGGGGTGACGCCTCCGGTCGCGCATTGGGACAGGATATGGAATGTATATCAACGGGTTCTTTCTGCGGCCAGGAACCTGAGCGTGCTTTCCAGCGCTCCTCAGCTCAGGATCCGCTACGAGCGCGAGGTGAACGCTTATGCAGCCCGGGGGAGCGAAGTGGGCATCTACATCGGCCTTTCCGAGCTTCTGGGCGACAGCGACAGCGAGCTGGCATATGTGGTGGGACACGAGCTGGGCCACATTTACCAGCAAAGAACGGGAAGGCAGGAATTCCACCCGAATCCCGAGTTTGATGCCGACATCTGGGGCGCACTGCTGGCAGTGACGGCCGGTTACGACGCCTATGCGGCCGCCGGCGCCTTGGCCAAGCTGGCCATGGCCACAGGCACCGCCGGGCTTTCCACCCAGTTCGAGCAGCAACTCGCCGCAGACGCCCACAAATCGTTCAACACCAGAATCAGCGAGGTTTACGCCAGCCTGGTTTTCATGTGCAGCCTCGAAGAAGCGAGGGCCGCCTGCCAGACGTACAAGAGCATTCTCCACCCGCATCTGCCGGATTCGGCGCCACTGAGTCTGGATGAGTTGGCGAGGCGCGGGTACCGGAATCCGGGCCCGCTGACGCGCCTGGCTGATTCAACGGCGCCGCCGGGCACGCCGGATCGCGAGCGGGAGTAGCGTGCTCCGGGCGGCAGCACGCGCGCGAGGCCTGAGTGGCCCGCCAAGCCTCGCGCACTCCCGCCCGTCGAAGTCGCCGTGGCGAAGCCGCACGCAAGCAGCGGCCGATCACAACAGCCCGGAGCCGACGCGCCGGAATTCGAAGGAATTCCGCCCAGAGTGAGCGGTTGCCGCGCTGCATCGCGCGTTCGTGTACCGGTGTGGCTGGCCTGCGGCGGCAGAGGACGGTCACTCCATGGTCGCGGCCGGTCTGGAAACGCGGGACGCGCTTTGCCCTCTGCGACCGCTCGCTCCCGCGGCGCTTCGCGCCGCTTCGCTCGCGGCTCTGAAGGCGTATCTGAAGGCGTATCCGAAGGCGTTTCCGAAACCGTTTCCGGGCGCGTTGCGACGCGCATTCAGAGCCGCGAACGGGGCGCCGGAATTCGGAAGAATTCCGGCCAGAGTGAGCGGTTGAAGCGCGGAACATCGCCTTCCGCGCTGACATGCGCTGGGAAATGCCGTGGACAGTTGTGGCCACGGCGGGCCGTGCGCGGAACGCCGGGACCGCTCGCTCCCGCGGCGCTTCGCGCCGCTCCGCTCGCGGCTCTGAAGGCGTATCCGAAGGCGTATCCGAAGGCGTTCGCCGAAATCGTTCCTGAATGCGCTGGACGCGCTTTCAGAGCCGCGAACGGGGTGCCGGAATTCGGAAGAATTCCGGCCAGAGTGAGCGGTTGAAGCGCGGAACATCGCCTTCCGCGCTGATATGCGCT
>Ga0308405_1001685_pt1 | contig 10975 bp, 8 predicted proteins | sample HotsprSampleMS13_FD_203473 | JGI IMG/M metagenome (GOLD analysis project Ga0308405, IMG submission 203473) | Hot spring phototrophic mat microbial communities from Mushroom Spring, Yellowstone National Park, Wyoming, United States - 20060912_MS13 ...
ATCCGAACAGCTTTTGGGGACAGCGGGCCGCGGATCACCTGTCCGGCCGCACCACGATCCTGCAGCAGCCGGTCGCACCACTTTCGCTCGACTCGGAGGCTGATGTGGTTCTCGCTTGGCTGGACGGCAGAGGAGAAAATCTCGCTGCGGCCAGGGAGGAAATCGAGAAAACCGCTGCGCCCCGGCGGGCTCTCTTGCTCCTCGATGCCGGGCTGCGTGAAGCTGCCGGCTGGGAGGTCGATGCTGCCCGGACGGAGTTGCGGGATCGGCCCGTGTCGCTCGCTGTCTTCGGCTGGCTTCTCCTGGAGCGTGGTGAGGCAGCCTATGCCTATCGCATCGGAGGAGACCTGGCGACCGACGAACGAGTACCCGAGCAGGTCCGTGCCTGTCTCCTGGCGCCGATACCCTATCCGGAAGTACTCGTTGCGGCGAGCGAGCGTTTTGGAATCGATCCGTTGTTGCTCGCTGCCCTGATCCGGCAGGAGAGCGGGTTCGAGCCGACGGCCATCTCGCCGGCCGGTGCCCGCGGACTGACGCAGGTCATGCCGGGAACGGCAGCGGCCCTGGCACGGCAGCTCGGCCTGTCCAGTTGGGATCCAGCGGATTCCTTCCGTCCGGAAACGAGTATCATGCTCGGTGCAGCGGAGCTCGCCTAGCGCTTGCGGCAATTCCACGGGGACCTCGTTCTCACCCTCGCGAGCTACAACGCAGGCCCCGGAGCCGTCCAACAATGGCTCGCTGAACGACCGACCAGCGACCCCGATCTCTTCGTGGCTTGGATTCCGTACCGGGAAACGGCCGAGTACGTCCAACGCGTCTACGCTGGCTATCGCCGGTACCACGAGTTGGCCCGTCTCGGCTGACGAGCGAGCCGGCGTGTTGCCAGTCGCACGGCGTGGGGGATCGCCGGTCGACGGATGTCCTCGGCTCTCGAGGCTTTCCTCGCTCGGCTGGTTCTCCCACGACCGGCAAGCGGACGCTCGGCAAGCGCGTCGAGACGACACGGCTGGTCAGGCGGGTGAGCGCATCCACGCCGGCAATCGACAACAGCACAGAGGTGGAATCAGCGGGATGGAAGTCGCGCCTCGTGGCGGAGCTGCTGGAGCGTCCGGCGAAGAACCTGCTCAGCGTGACTGCGCCAAGAGCCGTTGTCGTTCGTCCTCGATCACGCTCTCCTCGAGCTTCTGGTAGAGCGGTTGCGGAGGAGGCAGGGGGCGCCCGGCCTCCAGCTCGCTCGGTGCCCAGCGATCTCGTCCCACGCTCGCGGCTGGCCGATAGCGCAACACCTCGTGCCCGCCAGTCTCCGGCCCTGGCTCGATCACGATGTCACCGAACAGCCGGTCGCCATAGCCGAGCAGGCGGTGCAGCTGCTCGCTCGTGAACGGAAGGATGGGAGCGAGCAGCAGCTTGAGCGAGTCGATGGCGCGCAGCGCGACGAAGAGGGTGGTGGCCGCCGCTGCGCGATCCTCGCGGATCTGGAACCAGGGAGCTTTCTCGTCGAGGTAGCGATTGACCTCGCGAGCCAGCGCCATCGCTTCGCGCTGGGCGGCTTTCAGTTCGACGCGTGCATAGAGGTTACCGATCCGCTGGAATCCGGCGGCGATCTGGTCGAGCAAGAGATGATCACGGCCATCGAGTGCTCCGGGTTCCGGCACCCGTCCCTCGAAGCGGGCCTGGACGAAGGTCAGGATGCGATGGACGAGATTGCCCCAGGTAGCCAAGAGTTCGTTGTTGTTGCGCTCGACGAAACCGTGCCAGGTGAACTCGCTGTCGCGCGTCTCGGGAGCGATGCTGGTGAGGTAGTCGCGCAAGGGATCAGGCGCATAGCGCGAGAGGAAGTCGGGAACCCAGATGGCCCAGTTACGGCTCGTCGAGAACTGCTGACCCTCCAAATTGAGGAACTCGTTGGCTGGAATATCGTAGGGGAGATTGAGCGATTCGTCGTAACCCATGAGCTCGGCTGGCCAAATGATGGCATGAAAGGGAATGTTGTCCTTGCCGATGAAGTAATAGCCACGAGCCCTCGGATCCCGCCACCAGACCTGCCAGACCTCCGGTTGACCCTCGGCGAGCGACCACTCGATGCTCGCCGAGAGGTAGCCGATGACAGCCTCGAACCAGACATACATGACCTTGTGCTCGTAGCCGGGAATGGGAAGCGGGATACCCCACTCCAAGTCGCGTGAGACGGGGCGCGGTTTGAGGCCATCCTGGATGAAGTTGCGGACGAAGTGCTGGACATTGGGCCGCCAGTGCGTCTGGCGTTCCAAATAGGCGAGCAGGCGGTCGGTGAAAGCGGGGAGATCGAAAAAGCAATGCTCGGTCTCGCGCGGAATGGGTCGCTGCCCGCAGAGCCGGCAGCGTGGGTCGATCAAATCGATCGCATCGAGCGTTCGACCGCAATTGTCGCACTGGTCACCGCGTGCGTTGGGATACCCGCAATACGGGCAGGTTCCTTCCACGTACCGATCGGGCAAGAACCGTCGATCGTACTCACAGTAGAGCTGGATTTGCGTCTGTGTGAAGATGTATCCCTTCTCGTACAGGGTGCGGAAAATATCTTGTGCGACACGGAAATGATTCGCAGTATGCGTGTGGGTGAAGAGATCGAAGGAGATCCCTAGTTGCTGATAGGTCTCCAAAAAGCGCCGGTGGTACCGCGTGAAGATATCTTCTGGTGTCACGCCTTCGCGCTCAGCGGCCACCGTGATCGGCGTCCCGTGCGCGTCGCTTCCGCTCACCATGAGAACGCGGTTGCCGCGCAAACGGTGATAGCGGGCGAAGGTATCGGCGGGAATATAGACGCCGGCGACATGGCCGAGATGGAGATCACCGTTGGCGTAGGGCCAGGCGACGAAGACGCCGATCGTTTCTGGCATCGTTCTTTGCTCCTGCCACTCTGCCGTCCCGTTCGCTTCGCCTTTCGATTAAAGCAGATCGCCCACGTCCGCTGACGCACTTGCTCTCGCTGCCCGTGTGGTCGCATCGCTCGAACGCTGCGGGTGCCGCGCGACCGAGGCGCCCGCGACCTCATCCAGAGTACTACCGTGCAGGGTCAGCTCCTGGGGACGATTCGGGTCGTGTGGTCGCTCCAGAGGCGAAGCTGGTTCACAGCAATGATCCGGCGCGCGAGTGGCTGGGGTGGTCGTCGCTCTGCGCAACCGGTTGAACCAGCGTTGCCCCTTGGAGGCACGCGTCCAGCCTCGGTGGTGAGGCGGCAATTCGCTCTCGTTGCCCCCGACACCGCCCCCCTGACCCGCACTGCCCCGCGCGGGGCACGCCAACACGAGGTCGCGCGTACCGGGCCGATGACGCTACCGCTCCGCCGGGTGCCTTCCCCCGATGCCTCTTTCGGCGGATTCCGTCCAGCGTGACACACGTGGTGACTCGTCGCGTCGCTGGTTGCCGCGCGCTGGGGCGGTCGGCTATGCTGAGGTTCAGTAATTGCTGAAATGCTGGAGAGCAGATGGTCGACCGGCGACAGTTGGAAATCAAGGCCAAACTCTTTCGCGGATTCGCTGATCCGAGCCGTCTGGCCATCCTCGAAGTCCTCCGGTCGGCACCGGCGACGGTGGGGGAAATCGCTGCCTCGACGGGTCAGGGACTCTCCAACGTCTCCAATCATCTTCGCTGCTTGCGTGACTGCGGACTGGTCGTGCGCCAGCGAGACGGGCAGCGGGTCCGCTACAGCTTGAGCGACCAGCGCGTGGCGGCGCTCCTGGAACTGGCGGAACAGGTGCTCGCGGAGAGCGTCACCGGAGTCGCTTCCTGCCCGCGTTACGATCGGGTCGAAGAGCATCCAGGGGTTGGCGATGGCCGAGTCGGTGCGCTCCGCTGACGAACAGCAGCGCTGGACGACCCTCATTCTCCCGGTGGCGGAGCTGGATTGCGCGGAGTGCACGCAGCACGTCGAGCAGGCGCTCCGGACGGTGCCGGGCGTCCTCGATGTCGAGGGTTTCCCGGTCGCTCGCAAGGTCGCTGTGGTGCTCGATCCCTCGCGAGTTGACCGGGTCGCGATCGAGCGCGCGCTGGCTCGCGCCGGCTACACCGTCGGCAGCGAGCCGGCGGAGGACACGCAGCGGGCATGGCGCCGGGTCGCGCTGCTGAGCGGTGTCGCGGTCGCGGTCGTGCTGGGAGTCGTAGCGGCCGAGCTCGCAGGGCTGGTGGAGCGCGCGAACCAGGTGATTCCATGGCCGATCTGGCTACTCGGGATCGCGATCGGCAGCTGGCCGGTTTTCCGGGACGTGGCGCGTGCGAGCTGGCAACGGCGCGTCACCGCCCATACCTTGATGACCATCGGTGCGCTCGCCGCGATGGTGGTCGGTGCGTGGGCGGCCGCTGCCATCGTCGTTCTGTTCATGAGACTCGGTTCGGTGCTCGAAGAAGTAACAGGTTGGCAGGCTGGCCGGGCTCTGCGAGAACTCGCGGCACTCGCGCCGCAACTGGCACGTGTGGAGCGTGATGGAAGCGAGCTCGAGGTTCCTGCCGGAAGCGTCGCACCGGGGGAGATCGTGCTCGTCCGCACCGGTGAAGCGATTCCAGTCGACGGGACCGTGCTGGAGGGGACAGCGCTCGTCGATGAGGCGGCACTGACCGGAGAACCGCTGCCCCGTGCGGTCGCCGCGGGTGACCCAGTCTATGCAGCGACGGTCGTGCGCTCGGGATCGCTGCGGATCCGCGCGACAGCTGAAGCGGCCGGCTCGACCTTCGCGCGGATCGTCCGACTGGTCGAGGCAGCGGAGGGGCAGGCTGGGCGATTGCAACGAGTGGCCGACCGCTTCTCCGGCTGGTACCTCCCGGTCGTGGTCGCAGTGGCGCTGCTGACCTCGATCCTGCGCCGGGACGCGTTGGCGGTCGCTGCTGTTCTCGTCGTGTCCTGCTCCTGTGCGTTCGCGCTGGCGACGCCGATGGCGTTCGTGGCGACGATCGGTCGAGCGGCGCGTCGCGGTGTCCTGATCAAGGGTGGAGCGATTCTCGAGCGCCTCGCCCGTGCTGATGTCCTCCTCCTGGACAAGACCGGCACGCTCACGCTCGGTCGCCCGATGGTGACCGACGTGGTGCCGGTGGCCGGTCGCTGCTCGGTGGAAGAACTCTTGAGTCTGGCAGCAGCAGCTGAACACGCTGCGACGCATCCGCTCGCCGAAGCCCTGCGCCTCGCTGCGCGCGAGCGGGGAGTCGCTCTGGTGCGGCCCGAGTGGTCGGTGGTCGATCCAGGCATCGGAGTTCGGGCGCGCGTGGCTGGTCGGTCGATCCGGGTGCGGGCACCGCTCCAGGAGGAGGCTTCGGTCCTGGAGATCGCCGCGTCCCAGGAAGAAGGGAAGACAGTCGTCATCGTCGAGCGCGATGGGGAAGCGATCGGGATCGTCGCGTTCGCTGACGAGCTCCGACCGGGGATCGCTGAGGCAATTGCTGAGCTACGTCGCTCGGGATTCCGGACCATCGAACTCCTCACGGGCGATCATGAGCGAGCAGCGGAAGCGCTCGCGCGACCACTGGGGATCGGTTGGCGGGCTCGTCTCTTGCCCGAAGACAAGCTGGCGATCGTCGCGGCGTACCAGGCGCAGGGGCATGTGGTGGTGATGGTGGGCGACGGTATCAACGATGCGCCAGCGCTGGCCCAGGCCGATGTCGGGATCGCGATGGGGCAGCTGGGTACGGCCTTGGCAGCTGAAACAGCGGATGTGGTGCTCTTGCGCGAGGACTGGGCACTCATCCCCGAGACGATCCGCGCTGCCCGACGAGCCCTGCGGACTGCGTGGGTGAATCTGGCCGGAACGGCACTCTATAATCTGGTCGGATTGAGCCTCGCAGCCTTGGGTCTGCTACCGCCGACGCTCGCGGCAACGGCACAGGTCGTGCCGGACGTCTTCATCCTGGGCAACAGTGCCCGATTGGGTTTCGGGAAGCGATGACAGGACAGAGGAGTCCTGTGGAGCCGAGACGCTCGGTCAGTATCCGAAGAGCAGCGGTGCTCGGCGATCTTTTCGGTCTCCTCGCCTGTGCAGCACTCGCGGGGAGTCTCGCGTTGATCGGGCTCTTGCTGCGATCGCTGCGCTGATCGTTCACTCCGCGGCAGCGATCTCCGGTGCGCGGATCAGGTAGGAGCAACAGGCGTCACCAGTCGCCAAGTGACACCGGCGTTCCACCTGAGCTCGGAGCAAGACGCGATACAACTCCGCTTCTGCCTCGCAGGTTGCCGGAAACTCAGCGGCGACCCGCCGGATCGGACAGTGGTACTGACAGAGACGGAATGTCTCGCTGTCCAGCTGTTCCCAACTGGTGTAGTAACCGAGGGCATCGAGCGTTTCGGCCAAATACCGGACGCGATCGCGCAAGGTGGGAGTCCGCTCGAGTCGGTCGGCGAGTTGCTCGCCGAGCCGTTGCACCCGGCGGTGCAGGACCAGTTCGACCTTGGCCGGCCCATCGAGCGTCTCGAGATCGTGGAGGACGTCACTGAGCATCGTGTCGTACTGCTGAGGAAAGAGCGCATCAGCACGCTCGCTCAGGCGGTAGAGGCGAGCGGGGCGCCCGATCCTGCGGCGCTGGAGCGATGTGGTGATGAGGCCGTCGCGTTCCAGCGCGATGAGGTGCTTGCGCACGGCCATCGAGGTGATCCCGAGTCGACGTGCGAGCTGGTCGGCAGTCAACCCTTCGCTCTTCTTGAGCAAGGTGAGGAGCTGATCGCGCGTGGAGGGCCGCTCAGGTGCGATAGTGGTTTGGCGCATGGTCCTACCTCCCTCGCTTACCAAGCATAGCAGAACAGTAAATGCAAAAGGAAGACAACAGTGCATGCAGAAACTCGGCCTGCGCTCAGCAGAGACGATTGGTAGCAATCTCCACTGTTGGTCAATGACGGTTACGCCACGCGCCGGCGACTTCTCGGATCGAGAGCATCACGAACCGCGTCACCGATGAGATTCAGTGACAAAACGGTCAGTGTGAGGGCGAAACCAGGCAGGAACATGAGCCAGGGTGCCTCGCGGATGTACAGCCGAGCTTCTCCGAGAATATTTCCCCAGCTCGGGAACTCCGGTGGAGGCCCGACGCCCAAAAAGCTGAGTGTCGCCTCGCCGAGCACCCCCTCAGCGAAAATGAACGTTCCCTGGATAGCGACCACTGACCAAGCATTGGGAAAAACGTGACGGAGCAAAATGCGTACGTCGCTTGCACCGAGGGTACGGGCAGCTTCGACAAATTGATACTCGCGGACAGCGAGGACGATACTGCGGACGACACGTGCTACTCGGGGGATGAAGATGAAACCGAGCGCGATAATGACGTTGGTGAGACTGGGACCGCGTGCTGCGACGATACCGATAGCGAGGATGATGCCCGGGAAGGCCATCACCGCGTCCATGATGCGCATGAGAACGGTATCCAGTCGTCGATAGTACCCTGCCAGTAATCCAAAAACGATTCCACCCAGCAGGGCGACGATCGCGACACCGAAGCCGGCGAGCAGCGACGTGCGTGCTCCATAGAGCGTGCGGGCATAGACGTCGCGACCGAAGTTGTCGGTGCCGAAGGGATGCCCTGGCATGGGCGGACTCAAACGATTGATCGGGTCGACACTCAACGGACTCTTGTCGGTCAATTGGCCAGCGAAAAGGGCGACGAAGAGGACCACGGCGAGTAGCGAGATACCGAGAACTCCACCAGGATACCGCCGGATCAGCATGACAAGTCGGCGTGCTGGTGACCGGCGGGTGCGGAATGCTGCCCCCACGATCCTCGGTGTCGACGCTGTTGTGGTCACGCGAGTTCGCCTCCTCACTCAGCGTACCGGATACGCGGATCGAGAAAGGCGTAGAGAATATCGATCAGGAGATTTATCAAGACATAAACGAATGCGATGAATAAAACAATGCCTTGGATGAGCGGAAAGTCACGTCTCAGCACTGCCTGGATGAGAAGGCGCCCGATTCCTGGAATATTGAATACCTGTTCTGTTACCACTGCTCCACCCATCAGGATAGCGAAAGTGAGGCCGATGACCGTGGTGATCGGGATCAGACCATTTCTCAGCACGTGTCCGACAAGGACGCGCCGTTCACTGAGACCTTTGGCTCGGGCCGTACGAACGTAGTCCTCTCGGAGCGTTTCGAGCACGACCGAGCGGGTGATCCGAGCCAGAAAAGCACCCTGCCCGGCGCCGAGGGTGATCGCTGGCAGAATCATGCGGCTCAAATTATTCCAGAGTCCCTCGTGGAGTGGTTGATAGCCCTGTGGTGGAAGCAGACGGAACGAAACAGCGAAGATGAATATGAGGTTGAGGCCCAGCCAGAACGTGGGCATCGAAATACCGATCATGGCGATGAGCATCGCGCCGAGATCGAGCGCTGTGCCGTGGCGAACGGCTGACAGGATGCCGAGCGAGAGGCCGATGACAATGGCCACGAGCGAGGCGAGGATACTGAGCTGTGCCGTCGGTGCCAGGCGCTCGAAAATGGCTGTCGTGACTGGCCTATTGAGGAAGATGCTTTGGCCCAGATCTGCGCTCAGCGCTCCTGCCACCCAGCGACCATACTGGACGTAAATGGGATCGTTCAAGCCGAGCTCGCGTCGTAACTCGGCGATCTGTTCCGTCGTCGCGTCCGGGCCGAGCAGGACAGCGACGGGATCGCCCGGTGTCATGTGCAACAAGAGAAACGTTGCCGTTGCTACGAGCAACATGACCGGGATGGCGAGAAGCAGTCGCCGCACGATATATGCCGTCATCGAACACCCTCGCTCGGCTCGCTACTCCCTCGGCAGACTGGTGCCCACCGGACACAATCAACCGAACCAGCAGTTCCAGAAGAACCAATCCGGCAGATTCGCGTACCCCTGTAGTTTCTTCGTATATCCCCGGAGTGTCGCTCCTTCGCAAACCTTGATCATCACCGCGTCCTCCCACCAAACGCGGTCGAGTTCGCGAGCCAGTTCTTTGATTCGCGCCTCGTCCGTCTCTCCCATGAGCTGCTGGACCAGCTGATCCCGCTGCGCATTTTCCCAAAAACCAGGCCACGTCGGGTTCATGTAGGGTTGTAGAACTGGATGTTGGTACGACTCATGACCGGTGATGAAGATATCCCAGGCATCACGCTGGCTGCGGGTTTTGACGAGCGTCGCCCAGTCCATGACTTGCAAATCGATCGTCACGCCGATCGCTTCCAGCTGCTGCTTCAAGACGAGAGCCATGTTGTAGTTGTACGAGTACTCCTTCGTTGACAGCCAGCGAATCGGACGACCGTCGTATCCTGCTTCGGCGAGCAGCTGCTTTGCCTTTTCGTCATTGCGCTGGTTGTAATACTCCGCTCCGCTGTCAGTATGCCAGGGAGTTTCCGGTGCCGACTGACTGGAGTAGAGACGATAGAACTCGGGACGCGAGAATCCCGCTCGAGCAACCGGCTCGACATCGACTGCTGCGAGAAGCGCGTTGCGCAACTTCGGGTTGGACATGATGCTTTCCTTCGACTTATTGAAGTGTGCACCATAAAAATAGTAGGGCATCGTGACTTGGAGCGTCAGGTTCGGTTCTGCCTTGAACGCATCGTAGTTGTCGAGGCTGAGCTGCTCGGCAAAATCGAATTCGCCAGTGACGAGTCCGTCACCTCGAACGGCTTGCTCGGGAACAGGGATGAATCGGATCTCGTCGAAGTAGGGAATTTTCGTGCCACCGTATCCATCAGGGCCGCCATCGACAGGCGTGTAGTCTTCGTTGGGGACGAGCGCGATGTAGCGGTCCGGCAAGCGTTCCTTGAACTTGAAGGGCCCCGTTCCGATGAATTGCTCCAAACCCTTGTCCGGGTAGGCTTCAGCAAGATCCTTCGGCATGATGAAGGAATCGACCTGGGCCAAGTAGATCAACGCAATCCCAGTTGGCTCTTTGAACTCGAACCGAATCGTGTGCGTGTCGACCTTGTCGAGATTGGCCACACGGGTGAAGAGATTGCGCCCGCGTCCCGAGAGTTTCGAGTAGCGAAGGAGCGAAGCGATCGCATCGTCCCCAGTGAGTGGCCGCCCGTCATGAAACTTCACGTTCGATCGGAGTTTGATCGTCAAAACTTTGTTGTTCTCCGTGAATTCATACGACTCGGCGAGAAGAGGCTTCGGAGAGAATTGCTTGTCCCGATAGAACAGAGCCTCGAACATATGCCAGGTAATGTTCGCTGTAAGAGTCGCAGTGGTGAACTGCGGGTCGAGTGCCGGCGGTTCGCCGATGATGGCGACCCGGAGCGTTCCACCGCGTTTGGCAGTGGTAGCGGGTGCCGGAGATTGAGCAGGAGTGATCACGCTCATCGGTGTCGGAGTCGCTTGCCCGGCAGGCGCTGGTGCTGCGGTGGGTGAGGCTTCCGGCGTGGTGCCCCGGCACGCTGCCAGAAGGCCAGTGAGCACGACGCTGCCCCCAGCCAGGATAGCCCCGCGGCGCAGCAACTGGCGTCGGGTGATGGGATGACCCTTCAGCATGCCTTCCCTCCAATCGCGTAGCCCGTCCTAGTGAACCAGTCTCCCTTAGGATCTGTACACTACAGAAGAGGATCGTGAATGTCAAGTCCGATCCCTTGGGATGAGTGACGAATCCCGGCACAGCATGCATCCGTGAATTCGTGGCGCGCCGACCGCCCGCGTTCAACGTTCCCTCACGTCGAAGCGGTTTTCTGGATGCAGGAACCCTTGTCAGCTGCTGCTCGTTGTGGTAGAGTAGTCGATAGATGCTCCGGTGCGGTGAGTGAGCGGGGCAATGGGACAGCGAATGCGACAGACCAAACGGATAACGCCAAGTCAGCTGCTCGGTCGGCGCGTTGCTGTGCCCGCGACGGTGATCCCCGCACCTATCCCCGCCCCCAGGTGCCTGGGGGCTCCTGCCGCAACCGGAAGCGCCTGCGGATGGTCGTGTTGACCTGACACGCGAGCGTCGAGCCGGAGCGGCGGTGGGCCCACAAGCTCACCGCCGATTCGTTTTGCGAGTTGTACAGGAGTAGGAGGGAGTGTC
>Ga0308405_1001688_pt1 | contig 10964 bp, 9 predicted proteins | sample HotsprSampleMS13_FD_203473 | JGI IMG/M metagenome (GOLD analysis project Ga0308405, IMG submission 203473) | Hot spring phototrophic mat microbial communities from Mushroom Spring, Yellowstone National Park, Wyoming, United States - 20060912_MS13 ...
CCCCGACGCCCCGCCCGAGGACCCGCTCCCGCAGGCCACCGCCCCACCGCCGCGGCTTTCCTTGCGCGATGCCGTGCGCCGCGCCAGGAACCCGCTCGACACGCCCTTGCTGCGGGCGCTGGGCCGCGACCCCGAACTCGTCCTCCCGGTGCCGGGCCTGCCGCCCGAGGCCTGGCCCTGGGCGCAAGAAAAGGCCGATCCCCTGGGCCGGCCGATCGCCGGCCAAGGCCCCTACCGCCGCGTGCCGCACCTCCCACCCGACCAATGGCTCGCGCACCAACACTGGCTCGCGGTCATGGAAAAGGTCGCGCGCGCCGGCCCCGCCGGGGCGGAGGGCGGCCCGGGCGACCACGCGGGCGACCGGTGCGCAGCCTCGCCCCCCGACGGAACGAGCGGATCCGTGGCCAGAGCGGCGTGAAGGGGGGCCGGGCTCGGACGCGAGCGTGCCGGCGCAGTGGGGCGAGCGATGGGTCTCGAACCCACGACCTCCAGGGCCACAACCTGGCGCTCTGACCAACTGAGCTACGCCCGCCGCGAGGGCCGCTTGTGCCGCGCGCCGCGCCGAGCGTCAAGCGCGTGGGGCGGCCCGAGGAACCGACCTGCCCAAAATTCGGGCAGTCTGCCTAATGTTCGGGCAATCGTCCCGGCCGGGCGCTCGGCCGGCGGGTCCGTGCCCGCCGATCGGCGCTTGGCACGCGCCGTGCATCTCGGCGATCAGCGCAGACCGGGGCCCGCGCGGCCCGCCGATCCGGGGTTGGGCATGAAGAAGATCGAGGCCATCATCAAGCCGTTCAAGCTCGACGAGGTGAAGGAGGCGCTCCAGGAGATCGGCCTCAAGGGCTTCGGTCGGCAGAAGGGTCACACCGAGCTCTATCGCGGGGCCGAATACGTGGTCGACTTCCTGCCGAAGGTGAAGATCGAGGTCGTGGTCGAGGATTCCGTCGTCGAGCGGGTGGTCGAGGCCATCCAGCAAGCGGCGCGCACCGACCGGATCGGCGACGGCAAGATCTTCGTGATCCCGATCGAGGACGCGATCCGGATCCGCACCGGCGAGCGCGGCGCCGACGCCCTCTGACGTTCCCGCTTCCCGTCCTGACAACCGACGCTGCGCGAAGGCGTCGGCCGGGCCAGGCCCCGGCCACGGGGCATCGTCAACCGAGCAACGAGAGCAACGAGGAAGAAGGTCGATGACGTTGGGTTGCAAGACGTCTGCGGACGTCATGAAGGCCATCGAAGAGCACGGTGTGGAGATGGTGGACATCCGCTTCACCGACATGCCGGGCATGTGGCAGCACACCTCCTATCCGGTGCAGTGCTTCGATCGGGACGCGATCGACGAGGGGCTCGGTTTCGACGGTTCCTCGATCCGTGGCTTCAAGGTGATCAACGAGTCCGACATGCTCTTGATGCCGGACCCGACCACGGCCTTCATCGACCCGTTCTTCGAGCACAAGACCTTGGTCATGATCGCCGACGTCAAGGATCCGGTGACCAAGGAGTTCTACTCGCGCGACCCGCGGGGCGTCGCCAAGAAGGCCGAGGCCTACCTGAAGAGCTCCGGCATCGCGGATACCGCCTATTTCGGGCCCGAGGCCGAGTTCTTCGTGTTCGACGACGTGCGCTACGGCACGGGTCAGCATTATTCGTCCTACGCGGTCGATTCGGGCGAGGGTCACTGGAACACCAACCGGGCGGAAGGCCCGAACCTCGGCTACAAGGTGCGGCCGAAAGAGGGTTATTTCCCCTGCCCGCCGAACGACACGCTGCAGGATCTGCGCGCCGAGATGGCGCTCACCATGATCCGTATCGGCCTCACGGTGGAGTGCCAGCACCACGAGGTGGCGACCGCCGGGCAGTGCGAGATCGACATGAAGTTCGATACACTCTTGGCGATGGCCGACCACCTCATGAAGTACAAGTACGTGGTCAAAAACGTCGCGAGGAAGCACGGTAAGACCGCGACCTTCATGCCCAAGCCACTCTACGGCGACAACGGCTCGGGCATGCATTGCCACCAGTCGCTCTGGAAGGACGGCAAGCCCTTGTTCGCCGACCCGGCGGGTTATGCGGGCTTGAGCCAGCTCTGCAGATGGTATATCGGTGGGCTTTTGAAGCACGCGCCGGCACTCTTGGCCTTCGCCGCGCCGACGACCAACAGCTACCGGCGGCTCGTGCCGGGCTACGAGGCGCCGGTCAACCTCGCCTGGTCGATGCGCAACCGCTCGGCTGCCTGCCGGATCCCGATGTACAGCGACAGCCCGAAGGCCAAGCGGGTAGAGTTCCGCTGCCCGGATCCGTCCTGCAACCCCTATCTCGCCTTCGCCGCGATGCTCATGGCCGGGCTCGACGGGATCAAGAACAGGATCGACCCGGGTGACCCGATCGACAAGAACATCTACGATTTGCCGCCCGAGGAGGCAGCCGCGATCAAGCAGGTGCCGGGCTCGCTCGATGCCGCGCTCGCCGCGCTCGAGGCCGACCACGAGTTCCTGCTCGAGGGCGGGGTGTTCACCCCCGACCTGATCGCCACCTACATCGATTACAAGAAGTCGACGGAGGTCGACGCGATCCGACTGCGGCCGCACCCTTACGAGTTCTTCCTCTATTACGATTGCTGAGCGGACTTCCTCCTTCCGCTCCCGGCGCGACGGGGCCCTTCGGGGCCCCGTCGGCCGTCGGGGCGCGGCCCTCAATAGCGGAGCGTGACCGCGAGCTGGTCGACATACTGCCCTTCGGCGGGGCCCTTCTGCCGCGGGATCAGCCCGTAGACCGTGAGCCGGACCGGCCGCCTGCCGTCGCTCTCGGCGGTCACCGTGCCGCCGCTCCGCCCACCGTCGCCCCAGGGCCGGCGGTGGCCCGGGTCGGCGAACAGCCGGTAGCGCAGGCGCGCCCCCGAGGGACCCACGAGTTCGCGCTCGGCTCCACCCTGGATCGCGACCTCGAACCGGGTCGGCCGGTCGCAGCGCACGACGATCTCGCCCTTACCGTAATTCTTGCGGCCGAGGTCGATGGTGCCGAACGCCACCGGCCGGACGTCGACCCGGCAATCGGCCGCTGCGGGCGCGCTGGCGAGGCCTGCGAACCCCGCGAGGAGCCCCGCGAGCGTGCGGCTCAGCGGCACGGCGGTGCCCCGAGATCGGGCAGGGGCTCGTCGGCTGCGGCGGCCGGCAGGCTGCAGACGAAGCGCCGGCCGGCCACCTCGCCGGTCACCTCGACCGGCCGGTCGAGCAGGCCCGTGACCTGGGCGAAGCCGTCCCGGCCCACGAGCACCGTGACCTCGCCCTCGGCGCTCGCGAGCCGGAGCCCGGCCGGCAGGGCGGCACCGGAAGCGGTCCGCAAGATCGCCGTCGCCTGACGCCGCCGGTCGACCGGGAAGTCGATCCGCACGCCCGTGCGGTCGCGCGGCACGGCCACCGTCTCGGTCGCGGTGAGCCCGGCCTCGATCGGCAGGTCGTCGAGCTCGAGGCGGACCCGATTGACTTCCCAGGGCCGCAGCCCGGGCAGGAGGAGCTTGCCTTCGGCATCGGTCCGGCCGGCTTCGCGATTGTCGAGATAGACCCGCACGTTCGGGAAGCCCGGCAGATCGACGAGGCCGAACGCCTGCCCGAGCCGGCGCGAGGCCCGCAGCTCGCCCTCGAGCCAGGCGAGGCTCCCCTCCACGCCGAGCCGGGCCCGGTGGTCGCCCGCGAAGCGCTCGGCCTCGAGCTCGACCGCGCCCTTCTCCCCCTGCCAGGAGAGCCGCCCGTCGACCCCGCCCTGGCCCTCGAGGAGTTCGGCCCCCAGCCGCCAATCGAGGCCGAGATCGGACGCACCGCGGGTGCCGCGGGCCTGCAGCCGGGCGCCGGTGCGGCCGTCGCCGGCCCGCACTTCGGTGCTCACCGAGGTCCGCTCGCCGAGTGGCAGAGCGTAGGTCGCGGTGAGGACGAGGTCGCGGTCGGGCCGCAGGCTCTGCCCGGCCGACAGGAAGAAGTAGCCGGGGCCGATCGGCAGCGACCAGGAGGCCGCGGCCACGGTGCGGTCCTCGCCGCGCTCGCGGTCCTCGTTTGCGAGGAACAGGCCGAGCCGGCCGAAGGCGCCGAGGTCGAGCCCGAGATCGAGCTGGTCGACCCGCCGTCGCCCCTCGCGTCCGCCGAGCTCGCTCCAATCCTCGCTCGCGAGGCGCGTCCGCACACCGAAGCTCCACTGACGCGCCTGGTACTCGTAAGCGAGCTGGCCCATGAAGCCGACACCCTCCCCGTCGTCACGGCTCGCGCCGATGCCGGCCGTGACCGTGCCGAACAGGCCGAGCTGGAGCGTGCCGCCCAGGACGAGCTGCTGGCGGTCGAGTTGGAGCTCGGCGTGGGCTTCGCCCGTGAGCCTGTCGGTGAACCCGTAGCGGTGGGTACCGAGCAGAAGCGCATCGCCGTAAGCGAAGCTCGCCTCGCCGTAGCGCCGCCGCTCGAACCCGGCCTCGTAGGAATAGTCGTGGAGCCCGGCTTTGAGATTGCGGGCGCTCACGTAATAGGGCTGGGTGACGATCCGCTCGCGGCCCAAGAGATCGGTGACGCGGAGCTGGACCTCGCCCGCACCCGTGACGACCGGCAGGTTCGCGAAGCGGAACGGGCCCGCGGGCACCTGGCCGGTCGAACGCTTGAGGTTGTCGATGAAGACGTCGACCACGGAAGTCTGCTCGGCGAGCCCGCCGATCGCCGGCAGGGGGAAGGTGACGAAGCTCGGGTCGGTCGCGAAGTTGGTCGTCCATTGCAGGCCGCCGAAGCGGATCGAGCGGGCGAAGGAACCACCGGCCGTGAAGCTGTCGCCGATCCGCAAACTCGCCCGCCGCTCCGGCATGTCGCGGAAGAAGCGGCTCTCGAGGCGGACGACCTCCGGCCCGCGGGTCAAATCGCGGAGGAGCGCACTCGTCGTGAGCACACCGGGCTCGCCGAAGAACCCGGCCTCGACCAGGCCATCGACCCGTTCGGCGACACCCTCCCCCGCCGTGGCGAGGAGGTCGTAGTCGAGGAAGGCACCCCGTCCGGCCGAGGGGGGCGGGCCGGGTTCCGGCCCCTCCTCGAGGGCGAAGGTCTCGAAGGCCTCGGGTGCCAGGTCCAAGGTGAGGGTCAACGTCTCGCGGTCGAGCTCGAGCCGCCGCGGCCGGAGCGCCTCCAGGGGCAAGAAAGGCTCGCCTTGAAGGGTGACGACCGCTGCCGGGTCGACCCGGATCCGCCAGAGCCGGAGCTGGGCCACGGTAACGGCCAATCGCCCGCTCCCCGGCTCCTCGGCGACCAGGCTGCCCTTCGAGACCTCCTCTCCGTTCAAGACGACGGCGAACACCCATTCCCGCCAGCCGTCCGGACCGAGCGGCGGTTCCACCGGGTCACGGCGCAAGATCCGCCGCGGCGGCTCGACCGGGCCCGGCTCGAAGGTCGGCGGCACGACCCGCGTGTGTCCGGGAGCACGCGACGGGCTCGACCGAGGGCGCTCTCCCCTCGGGGTTCGGGCGCAGCCGCCCCGGCCGGTCCGCCCACCGGCCCGGCGGCGGGTTCGACCGCGAGCTCGGCGAGCTCGGCGGGGGCGGGGCGCAGCGGCGGGTCGGCACGCCCCGGGACGGGCAGGGTCGCCCCGCTCTGGCGGCTCGCCACCAAAAGTCGCAATAGGCGAGCGTCCGCGCCGGCCGGGTCGTCCTTCAAGAGCGCGAGCCCTTGCTCCGGTCCGCCGGCCGTGAGGCCCGACCAGATCGCGAGCAGGCTCACGGCGCCGCCGAGGCTAGCCGCCGCGCGCAGGGATCTCGAGATCCAGCTCACCGAGGTTGGTCTCGGCGCGGACGGACAGGGCGCGGGCTACCTCGAGCCGGGCCCCGGCCAGGGACCAACGATGTTCGCGGCCGGCCAGCACGTACACCGGCCCGTCGCCGAGCGGGATCGGCCGGCCCGACCCGACGAGCTCCAGGCGACGCACGTGGAGATGCGCACGACCCGCATTGACGACCACGAGGCTCGGACCGCCGGCACCCCATTCGATGGACCAGCGCGGCTCCGCCCGGGCGCCTGGTGGGGTCACGAAGACCGGCAAGCTCATCCGCAACGCGAGCCGGACGCCGCCCACACCCGGCTCCTCGCGCGGCACCTCGCTCACGAGCACCCGGTAGGTCTCCTCGACCTCGGGTGTCGCGTTGCTCCGGCGCGCGACCCGCACCACCGCCCGCTCGCCCGGGGCGAGCTCCAGCATCGCCGGCACGGCGAGGATGGCGCGCGTGGGCGCGAGCTCGGCGGTGGCCGTTCCCGCCCGCCAGGCGAAGGTCTCGACCTGCAAGAGAAGCGGGGCGTCGCCGCTGTTCGTCACGGTCAAGGTGGCGGCCGGCTTGCCCGGGGCGAGCTCGAGCCGGGTCGGCGAGACGCCGAGCGTCGCGCCAGCGGCACCCGTCGCCCCGCAAAGGAGGATCGTGAGGAGGTGGAGGACGAGCCGCCGACGACGCACCGCCGCCGCCTCCTCAGAAGGTCAAGGTGATGGTGACGGTGTCGCTGTAGCTGCCCGCCGGCACGGTCTGGCCCTTCGGGATCCGACCATACACCGCGACGCTTCCGCTGCCCGGCTGCAAGAGCTGAATGGTGACCGCGTCCGGGCCACTGCCCCAACGCGTGTTACGCGCGCTGGTTTTATAAATCTCGTAATTGAGGAAATTGTTGCCCGACTTCATTCGACGCTGGCCACTGATGGCATTGGCGCCGTTGTCGAGCTCCAAGGTGATATTGCCGGCCGGGCAGTTGACGTAATTGATAGAACCTTGCACGTCGAGGTCGTTCGTCTGGCCAGAAGTGTAGGTGCCGAAGGCGAGTGTGCCGCCCGAAAGCGCGCAGTTCGAATTGACGGTAGCGGTGACATTCAGCTGCCCCGTATCCCTCCCCGCTGCCGCCGGCAAGGCGTCGAAGAGGGCTGCAGCGAGCAGCCCCGTGGCAATCCCGATTCTCCTCCGAGCCATGGCTCGATCTCCCGTCGCAGGTACCCACGCGAGGGCTTGGCCATTCCTTGGTCGCAGCGCGCGACAAGTGAAAATCTATATTTTTGGTTGAGGAACGGCAACGCCACTCTCCTAAGACGCGGCACGCGCGTAGCGCTCGACCGTGGTGAGCAAGGTCGGGCCGTCGACGGGCTTGGTGAGGTAGCCGTCCATACCCGCCGCACGGCAGCGCCCTTCGTCGCCGGCCATGGCGTTGGCGGTGACGGCCACGACCGGTGTGGCGGCGCGCGCCGGATCCGGAAGCGCACGGATCCGCCGGGTGGTCTCGAGCCCGTCGAGGCCGGGCATCTGCATGTCCATGAGCACGAGGTCGAAGGGCTCCGCGGCGAGCCGTTCGAGTGCGGCCTCGCCGCTGCCTACGGTCACGACACGATGGCCGGCGCGCTCGAGCAGGATCGCGAGCAGCCGGCAGTTCAGGGCGTTGTCGTCGACCACCAAGACGGAGAGGGGGCCACCTCGCCGCTCCGACAGGTTGTGCCGCGTGAGGATCCCGGAGCCCGCCCCGGCACGCAGCGTGCGCAGGCAGGCCATCAAGGTTTCGGCGCTGACCGGCTCGGCCAGATATGCTGCGAAGCCTGCCGCTTCGGCCCGCCGGGCGTCACCCCTGAGTCCACCCGGAGTGAGGAGGACGAGGCGCGTGCCGGCGAGCCGCGGCTCGGCGCGCAACCGTTCGGCGAGGCCGACCGGGTCGGGATCGGTGAGCCGTTCGGCGAGGATGGCGAGCTCGAAGGGGGCCCCCCGATCGGAGGCTTCGCGCAAGAGCAGAAGGGCCTCGCGGCCACTCGCGGCGGTCCGCACGGTCATGCCCCACAAGATCGCGAGGTCGCGGAGCTGGGCGCGGCTGCGCTCGACCGGGTCGGCGATCAGGAGGTGCGCGCCGGCGAGTGCCGGAGCCGGGCCGCGCGCGACCGGCACGCGCTCGACCACCGGCACCGGCAGAAGCAGGCGGAAGGTCGTCCCTTCGCCCGGCCGGCTCGTGCAGCCGAGGACTCCGCCCATGGCCTCGACGATCCGGCGGGCGACCACCAAGCCGAGCCCGCTTCCACCGTAGAGCCGCCCGGTCGAAACCGTGGCTTGCTGCCAGGGCCGGAACAGCCGGGCGAGATCCGCCGCCTCGATGCCGATCCCGCTGTCTTCGAGCTCGAAGGCGAGGAGCGCTTCACCGTCCCGCTGCCGCTGGCTCGCCACGGCGAGGCGGATCCGGCCGCGCTCGGTGAACTTGATCGCGTTGCCGAGGAGATTGAGGAGAACCTGGCGGAGCCGGGCCGGATCGACGCGGACGAGCTCCGGCACCGTGGGCTCGACGGCGAGCTCGAGGGCGAGGTTCTTGTCTCGGGCGCGCGGCTCGAGGAGCCCGACGACGCGCTCGAGGAAGGGGCGGAGCTCCAGGTCGACCGGCGCGAGCTCGAGCTTGCCGGCGTCGATCCGCGAAAGGTCGAGGATGTCGTTGACCAGGGTGAGGAGAGCCTCTCCCGCCTCGAGGATCGCCGCCACGTGCGCCGCCTGGTCGGGTGCGAGGGGCGTGTCCTGCAGGAGCCGCGCCATGCCGAGCACCGCGTTCAGGGGCTCGCGCATCTCGTGGCTCATGGTCGCGAGGAAGGCGGCGCGGGCGCGAGCCGCGGCCTCGCCTCGCCGAGCCCGGCGGCGCAGCCGAAGACGCTCGAGCCGTGCCCGGCGGCCCGCCGGCGACCGATCGCTCCCGCACCATCCCGCCGCGTGCATCCCCGTCTCCTGCGCACCTCGCTGCCGAGATGACTTCGGGGTCGCACGACTTTTTGGCGAGTTCTGTGGTAAAAATCAACCTACGCGATAGTTCTCGGACGCACGAGGCAGCCGACCGGCGCCGCCGCGGCTCGGGACCGCAGGCTCACTCCTTCACCGCGCCCGTGAGGCTCGAGACGTAGTATTCGACGAAGAAGCTGTAGAAGATCGCCACCGGGATCGAGCCCAAGAGCGCCCCGGCCATCAGCGAGCCCCAGTGGTAGACGTCGCCCTCGACGAGCTGGGTCAACACGGCGACCGGCACGGTTTTCTTCTCGGCCGACTGGATGAAGGCCAAGGCGTAGATGAACTCGTTCCAGGAGAGCGTGAAGGCGAAGATCCCGGCGGAGATGAGCCCCGGAACGGCCAAGGGCAAGGTGATCTGCCAGAGGATCTGCAAGCGGGAGGCGCCGTCGATCAGCGCGCATTCCTCGAGCTCGTAGGGGATCGATTTGAAATAGCCGATCAACAGCCAGGTGCAGAACGGAATCAGGAAGGTCGGGTAGGTGAGGATGAGCGCCATCGGGCTGTCGAACAACCCGAGCTGGTAGACCATGGTGGCGAGCGGGATGAACAGGATCGAGGGCGGCACGAGATAGGCCAAGTAGATCGCGAGGCCGACCCATTGCGAGCCCTTGAAGCGCAGCCGCTGGATCGCGTAGGCCGCGAGCACGCTCGCGACGAGCGAGAGGAAGGTCGACACCACCGCCACGGTCATGGTGGTGACGAGCCAGCTCGGATAGTCGGTCTGGAACAGGAGCTTGTTGACGTTGGCGAGGGTCGGCGAACTCACCCAGAAAGGGTTGAAGTTCTTGTAGTCGTAGAGCTCCTCGTTGGATTTGAAGGTCGTGATCGCCATCCAATAGAACGGGAACAGGAGCACGATCACGAAGCAGGCGAGCGGCAGGTAGACGGTGACCGTGCGGCGCGGCAGGCTGGCCCACTCGATGGGCCCGCTGCGCTCGGCGAAGTTGGTCGCTGCGCCGGCGGTCGTGGCGGCCTCAGTCATCCTTGCCTCCCTGCTGCCACTTGCGCCGAGCGAGCGCGAAATAAGAGAACACCGTGGCGAAGACGAGAAACGGGATCATCGAGACGGCGATCGCCGCACCCTCACCGAGCTGACCGCCGGGGATCGCCCGCTGGAAGGCGAGCGTGGCCATGAGATGGGTGGAGTTGGCCGGCCCGCCGCGGGTGATCGCGTAGACGAGTTGGAAGTCGGTGAAGGTGAAGATCACCGAGAAGGTCAAGACGACCGCCAGGATCGGCATCAGCATCGGGAAGGTGACGTAGCGGAACCGCTGCCAGGCCGAAGCACCGTCGATCATCGCCGCCTCGTAGAGCGAGGGCGAGATGGTCTGCAGCCCGGCCAACAGGCAGATCGCGACGAAGGGGATGCCGCGCCAGATGTTGGCGGCGATCAAGGACCAGCGGGCGTTCCAGGTGTCGCCCAGGAAATCGATGTAGTGATCGAAGAGCCCGAGCTTGTCGACCAGGATGTAGGAGATGATCGAGAACTGGGGGTCGTAGATCCACCAGAAGGCGATCGCCGAGAGCACCGTCGGGACGATCCAGGGGATCAAGATGATCGCGCGGATGAACGATTTGAACGGCAAATGATGGTTCAAGAGGAGGGCGAGCCAGAGTCCGAGGGCGAACTTCCCGATCGTCGCGACGAGCGTGTAGAAGAATGTCCACCAAACCGCCATGAGGTAGGTGTCGTCCTGCAAGAGCGAGATGTAATTTTCGAAGCCGATCCACTCGCCCGGCCGGCCGATACGGGTGTCGGTGAAGGCGAGCCAAATCCCGAGCCCGAGCGGATAGGTGAGGAACACCAGGAGCAGGCCGACCGCCGGCAGCATGCAGATGAAGACCAGGAAAGGCTTCCAGTCGAACAGCCGGGCGATCCAGCTCTGCTCGACCGGCGGTAGAGTCACCCGCTGAGTCGTGACCGCCAACGCGCTCTCCTCCCCCCTTCTGCCGCCTGCCGATCGGGCCGGGCGGCTCGACGCACGCTAGCGGAAGCCGCCGTGCGCCGGTAGAGCGCAGGACGGGTCGGTCCGCAATCGGGGACGCCGGGGGGCGAACATGTCCGAGGAGCGGGGGGCGCGCGGCCCCGCCCTCCACCCCCGTCCGGCTCCGGGAGCCCCCGCCCGGGCATTCCTCCCCGTCGGGCCGTCGTCGACTCGGGGAACTCGGTGGACCGCTC
>Ga0308405_1001711_pt1 | contig 10907 bp, 10 predicted proteins | sample HotsprSampleMS13_FD_203473 | JGI IMG/M metagenome (GOLD analysis project Ga0308405, IMG submission 203473) | Hot spring phototrophic mat microbial communities from Mushroom Spring, Yellowstone National Park, Wyoming, United States - 20060912_MS13 ...
AAGCCCCGCCGCCTGGCCAAGCCGCAGGCCCACGCCCGCTGTCATCGGCGGCGAGTTCGCCTTGCCGCGGATCCCATCGGTGCCGAAGAGCTTGCGCCGGCGCGTACCGGAACGCTGCGTCGTGGCGGCGTCCATGCTATTCCCCAGGTCTGCCTGAACGGTGCCCGTTCCTGGCGCCTATCCTACCGCCGGGACGTTAACCCGATCCATCCGTGCGACCGTCTGATCACGCGCACAGGCGATCGCATGCCAGATCGCGAGCGCCTGGACGGTCTCCCGCACGTCATGCACTCGCAGGATCGACGCGCCTGCCGCGACGGCGGCAAGCCCGGCCGCGAGGCTTCCCGGAAGGCGTCGTGTCGGGTCCGGCTCAGCGCCGTAGTGGCCGATGAAGCTCTTGCGCGAGACGCCGACGAGCAGCCGGCAGCCGAGGCTGTGGAGGAGCGGGAGGCGCGCGAGCAGGACGAGGTTCTGCGCGGGTGTCTTGGCGAAGCCGATGCCTGGGTCGAGAACGACCCGCTCGCGCGCCACCCCGGCCGCGAGCGCAGCCTCGAGACGATCGGCGAGCTCCTCGGCGACGTCGAGCACGACCTCGCGATAGGTGGTGAGGCTGCGCATCGTCGCGGGCGTGCCGCGCATGTGCATCAGGATCACCGGGCAGCGGGCGGCGGCGACCACGCGCGCCGCCTCCGGGTCGTGCGCAAGGCCGGAGACGTCGTTGATGATCGACGCCCCCGCTTCGAGCGCGGCCGCCATGGTCGAGGCGTTGCGCGTATCGACGCTCACCGGCCCGCCGCGGGCGAGGGCCCGCACCACCGGCAGGATTCGCCTCTGTTCAACCTCGGGCGGCACCGGCTCCGCGCCCGGGCGCGTGCTCTCCCCACCGACGTCGAGGATATCGGCGCCGGCCGCGCGCATCGCCTCGCCTTCGGCGATCGCCGCCTCTGCCGCGAGGAAGAGCCCGCCATCGGAAAAACTGTCGGGCGTGACGTTGATCACGCCCATCACCAGAGGCCGTTCGGCGGGAAGGCCGGGAAGCAGCGGCGCGCGTTCGGCCGCGATCGCCTCGAGCAAGGGGATGGCCTCGGCCGGGGGGGCGGCGACGTCGAACTCGGAGACCGAGTCGAACCCGCCATCGCGCGTCCAGAGGCGCGCGTGACGGAAGGCAAGCCAGGTTCCGCCGACCGGGACCGCGCCCTCAGGCGCAAGGTCCCGCGGGCAGAGACCGATCGGCTCGACGAGGTGCCGCGTCAGGGCGAGAGACTCCGCGGCGAGATCACCTCAGGCGTTCGGCTGCGGCGCCGGCCCGAACCCGCCCGCGGCACCGCCGGATTTCGGGATGCGCCCTGCCGAGGGAACGGACGCACGCCGAAGATCCGGCGCCGGCGTCTCCTCGGCCGGCTTGCGGACGATCGGCTGCCCGGCGAGCAGGCCGCGGATCTCGTCACCCGTCAGCGTCTCGAACTCGAGCAGAGCCTTGGCGATCGCGTCGAGGTCGGCGCGTCGCTCGGTCACGATGCGCTTGGCCGTCATATAGGCCTCGTCGATGATCCGCTTGATCTCGGCGTCGATTGCCTGCGCGGTCGCTTCCGAGATGTTCTTCGACTGGGTGACGGAATGGCCGAGGAACACCTCCTGCGTGTTCTCCCCATAGGCGACCATGCCGAGCTTCTCCGACATGCCCCATTCGGTGACCATGCGGCGCGCCTGCTCGGTCGCCATCTTGATGTCGCCGGCCGCGCCGTTGCTCACGCGATCGGGGCCGAACACGACCTCCTCCGCCGCGCGCCCGCCCATCGCCATCGCAAGCTCCTGCAGAAGCTTCGACTTGTGCTTGGAGTAGCGGTCCCCTTCCGGGAGCGACATGACAAGGCCGAGCGCACGGCCGCGCGGGATGATCGTCGCCTTGTGCACCGGGTCGCACTCGGGCATCGAGAGCGCGACGAGCGCATGCCCCGCCTCGTGATAGGCGGTCATGCGCTTCTCCTCCTCGCTCATCACGAGGCTCTTGCGCTCCACCCCCATCAGCACCTTGTCCTTGGCCGCCTCGAACTCGGCATGGCCAACCACGCGCTTGCCGTTGCGCGCCGCAAGCAGAGCCGCCTCGTTGACGAGGTTGGCAAGGTCCGCCCCCGAGAAGCCGGGCGTGCCGCGGGCGATCGTCTTCGGGTTCACATCCGGTGCGAGCGGCACCTTCTTCATGTGCACCGAAAGGATCTTCTCGCGCCCGTTCACGTCGGGGTTCGGCACGACCACCTGTCGGTCGAACCGGCCGGGGCGAAGCAGGGCCGGGTCGAGCACGTCCGGGCGGTTGGTCGCCGCGATCAGGATCACGCCCTCGTTGCTCTCAAACCCGTCCATCTCGACGAGGAGCTGGTTCAGCGTCTGCTCGCGCTCGTCATTGCCGCCGCCAAGGCCTGCGCCGCGATGGCGGCCGACGGCGTCGATCTCGTCGATGAAGATGATGCACGGCGCGTTCTTCTTGCCCTGCTCGAACATGTCGCGCACACGCGAGGCGCCGACGCCGACGAACATCTCGACGAAGTCCGAGCCGGAGATGGTGAAGAACGGCACGTTCGCCTCGCCGGCGATGGCGCGCGCAAGCAGCGTCTTGCCGGTTCCGGGCGGCCCGACGAGCAGCACGCCCTTCGGAATCTTGCCGCCAAGCCGCTGGAACTTCTGCGGGTCGCGCAGGAAGTCGACGATCTCCTGAAGCTCCGCCTTCGCCTCGTCGATCCCGGCGACGTCATCGAAGGTCACGCGCCCCTGCTTCTCGGTGAGAAGGCGGGCGCGCGACTTGCCAAAGCCCATAGCGCGGCCGCCGCCCGACTGCATCTGGCGCATGAAGAAGATCCACACGCCGATGAGCAGAAGCATCGGGAACCAGGACAGGAGGTAGTGGAAGAGCGGGTTGACGTCGCTCTCCTCGGGCTTCGCGACCACGCGCACGCCGCGCTCCGTCAGCCGCTGGACGACGTTCGAGCCCTCGGGCAGGTAGGTCTGGAAGGTCGCGCCATTGGTGAGTACGCCGGTGACGACACGGCCCTGGATCGTGACATCGCGCACCTGGCCGTTGTTCACCTCGTTCAGGAAGTCGCTGAACGCGACCTGGGTGGCCATGCTCCGCTGTCCGGAGGGCTGAAACAGGTTGAACAGCGCCACCAGCAACAGCAGGATGAACACCCAGAGGGCGAGGTTGCGTCCGAAATTGCTCACGCGCGTGCTCTCTCCTCAAGCCTCCCGCCGGCCGGCATGCCCGGCCGAAGCGGGTGGGCGCTCCGCCCATCTCCGCCGGGCCACGCCCGGTCGACACCGTGGAAGATGGTGCGGCGACGGACGCCTCCAATCCCTCCGGCGCGGCGCCGAGGGCGGGAACGCGTTCCCACGCGCATCAGAATAACCCACGGCACCCTGCTTCGGCCACTGCCACATCCGCAGGAGGGGGGCGGCCACGCGGCCGCCGCGCCTCCGGCACGATCCGCCAGAGCCCGTGGCGCGGGCGCAGGAGGCAGCCACCGAGCGTGAACGCCCGGCCCGACGCGAGACGGTCCGGCAGCGAAGCGGCCTGGGCAGGCGAGAGGGGGTAGATCCTGCGGGAAAGGCGCGCGAGCAGCCCCGCCACGGCGGCCGACACCACTAGCGCTGGAGCGGCGCGCAGGAGGCGATCGTCGAGCAGGATGGCGCCGTCGGGCGCGAGCGACGCGGCACGGGCGAGCAGCTGAGCGGCAGCGCGTGCCAGGGCGGCGGCCGCAGACCGGCGCGACGCCGAAGCCTCGCAGAGCGCACGCACGGCCACACCTTCTCCGGCCTGATCGGCCATCGCACGGCGCAGGGCAGCACGCGTTCCACGCACGTCATTCAAGGGGTCGAGAATCCACGGCTGGCCGGCCGCGCGCAGCACGGCACGGAGCGCCTCGGGCGCGCAGCCGAGGAGAGGCCGGAGCAGGCGGACGGGGCCGGCATGCCGCACCGGGGCCATGCCGCCGAGACCGACCTCGCCCGAGCCGGAGAGGGCGCGCAGGAGCACGGTCTCCGCCTGGTCGGAGGCGTGGTGCCCGAACAGGAGGTGGAGAGCGCCCGCCTCGGCGGCGGCGGACGCGAGCGCGTCATGGCGGGCTGCGCGGAGGGAGGCGGCGGAGGAACCGAGGCCGGCTGGCAGGGCGAGGCGTCGCACTGCAAGCCCCGCGCGCTCTGCCCAGGCGGCGGCAAGGGCCGCCTCGACCCGGGCGGCGGGGCGCGTGCCATGGTCGAGAACGAGAGCGATCGCCGCCCCGCCGCGCGCCGCCGCCCACGCGCGCGCGAGCAGGGCGAGGCAGAGACTGTCCGGCCCCCCGGAGAGGGCGACCGCAAGCAGAGGCTTCTCCTCCCAGCCCCCCGCCTCCGCCATCGCGGCGGCGAAGCGGGCGGCGACCACGTCAGCAGCGCAGGCGTTGCTGCTCACGCCCAAGCGCCTCGCGGACGTCAGGCTTGAGGCTGGTGGCGTGCTGGGACGCAAGCCGCGCGAACACCTCGCAGGCCGCGGCGCGCTCGTTCAGGGCCGCGAGCGACTGGCCGAGCCTGAGCAGCGCATCCTGCTGCGCGTTGCCGGAAAGGCGCCGCTGCGCGTCGTCGAAGGCAAGGGCGGCCTGGGCATAGTCGCGCCGGCCGAAGAAGCTCTCGCCGCGGATCAGGTGCGCCTCGCCGACGCGGCCGTCACGCGGATAGGTCGAGAGGAACAGATTCGCCTCCCGCTCGGCCGCCGCCCAGTCCTGGCGGCGGAGGGCGTTCTGGGCGTCGGCGAGGATCTGCTGCTGGCTGCGCTGGGCCGGCGGCGCGGGCGGCGCGGCGGGGGGGCGGGGCAGGGCGGCCTGAGGCTGGGGAGCCGGCGAGGCCGCCTGATTGCCGCCTTGGGCCGGCCGCTGCGGCTGCGGGGCCGCACGCCCGCCCCCTTGCTCGAGCTCACGCAGCCGGAAATCGGTATCGGCGGCGTTCTTCTCGACCGACGCTTGGAGCTGCCGAAGCGTGTGCTCCATCTCGTCGCTCTTCCCGCGCAAGAGGCGGAGGTCGGTCTCGAGCGCCGCCACGCGCTCGAGGAGGCGCGTGAGCAGCTCCTGCTGCCCGGCCCCACCACCACCGGGAGCGACCGGGGGGGCGAGCGCGCTGCCGCCCCTGACCCCGCTGCGCTGCAGGGCCTGGAGGTCGCGCCGAAGCTCCTGAATCTGGTTCTGAAGCGCGATTGCCTCGCGGCTTTCGATCTGCGCCGCGGCAGGCGAAGCGCAGGCGAGTGCCGCGCCCAGCGCAAGCCAGAACCTCATCGTCATCACCATGCCCCCGCCCTCAGCCTGTCACGTCGGGAGCGCCCGCTCCCTCTCCCAGGCGGAAGCGGTAGGCCGAGGGGAGGCGAAGCGCAAGCGGTGCGGGCAGCGAGCAGATGCGGCCGGGCGGAGAGCCGGCCGGCGGCCCCGGCGCGGGAGCCGCCGGCGGCCGGGATGCCGCTGTCCCGCGTCAGCGGACGGAGGTGATCGCCACCCGGTTCTGCGCCCAGGCCTCCTCGTTCGAGCCGAGAGCGATCGGCCGGTCCTTGCCGTAGCTGATGGTCTGGATCCGGGCGGCCGACACGCCCTGGGCGACGAGGAAGTCGCGCGCGGCGTTGGCGCGGCGCTGCCCGAGCGCGAGGTTGTACTCGCGCGTGCCGCGCTCGTCGGCATGGCCCGCGATCAGCACGTTCACGCTGCCGTAGCGCTGCAGCCACTCCGCCTGGCGCTGCAGCGTCGCCCGCCCGTCTGGGCGGATGTCGTAGCGGTCGAAGTCGAAGAACACACGGTCGCCGACATTGACGACGAGGTCCTCCTGCGAGCCGGGGCGCGGCCCGGTAGCCTGGCCGGCGCCGCCGGCCGCCGACTGGTCGGGCGTCGATTCGCAGGCGGCAAGCAGGGCAAGCGCGGCAGCGGCGCTCACGAGCTTCTTGGTCATGGAGCTGGTCTCTCCTCGCAGATCCGGCCGGCCTGTGCCGGCCTCGTGGGGTTCATCACGCAAGGGTTGTGCTGCGGCGCAGCTAGCGCGCGCCGTCGCGTCGGGTCAAGCGATCGGCGACGATTCTGGCCTGAGCGTGGCGGCCCGCATGCCGCGCGCGCATGACGCTCATGGCAGGAGCGGTGACCAGGCCGGATCCGACCCGTCGATCGGGGTCGGGATGGCGCGCTCGTTGAACCCGGTGATGTCGATCGAGGCGAGCCGGGAGGAGAAGCCGCTGCCGCGCGCGTCGCGCGCCGGCGTCTCGCGGAAGAAGGCGAGCACGCGCCCGTTCGGGGCGAAGGTCGGGCCCTCCATCTGGAACCCCTCGGTCAGGATCCGCTCGCCCGAGCCGTCGGGCCGCATCACGCCGATCGCGAAGGTGTTGCCCGCCATGCGCGTGAAGGCGATCAGGTCGCCGCGGGGAGACCAGACCGGGGTGGCGTAGCGGCCCTGGCCGAAGCTGATCCGCCGCACGTTCGAGCCGTCGGCGTTCATCACGTAGAGCTGCTGGTTGCCGCCGCGGTCGCTGTTGAAGACGATCTGCTGCCCGTCGGGGCTGTAGCAGGGCGAGACGTCGAGCGAGGGGCCGAAGGTGAGCTGCCGCTCCCGCCGCGTGTTCAGATCGACCGAGTAGATGTTGGCGTCGCCGCCGCGGATCGCCGAGAGGAGGACCGAGTTGCCGTCCGGCGAGAAGCGCGGCGCGAAGGTCATGCCGGGAAAGTTGCCGAGCAGCGTCTCGCGACCCGTATCGAGCTCGAGCAGATACACGCGCGGTTCGTTCCGGCGATAGGACATGAACGCCACCTGGTTCACCGAAGGGTGGAAGCGTGGCGTGAGCGCGAGCCAGGAGCCGTCGGTCAGGAAGCGGTGGTTCTCGCTGTCCTGGTCCATGATCGCAAGCCGCTTCACCCGCCGGTCGCGCGGGCCGCTCTCGGCGACGTAGACGATCCGCGTGTCGAAGTAGCCCTTCTCGCCGAGCAGCCGCTCATAGATCGCGTCCGAGCAGATATGCGCGATCCTGCGCCAGTTCGCCGCGGTGGTGGTGTAGGCCGTACCCTGGATCTGCAGCCCGGGCAGGACGTCCCACAGCCGGAACTCGACGCGCAGACGCTCGCCCTGCTGCTCGACCCGGCCGGTGACGAGCGCCTGCGCCCCGATCGCCCGCCAGTCGGCGAAGCGGGGCGTGGCCTCGGCCCCTTGGGTGATGAAGGCGCGACGTTCGACCGGCCGGAACAGGGCGGAGCGGGCGAGATTGGCGGTGATCACCTGGGCGATCTGCGCCCCGAAAGGCTGCGCGCCCGCGAAGTCCGGGATCGCGATCGGCAGCGGGTCGGTCCGGGCGCGGGTGATGTCGATCACGGCACCTTGGGAGCGCACCGTTCCGGGAAGGAGCGCGGTCGCGATCGCTGCGGCACCAGCGCTCAAAACGGCGCGGCGGGAGACGGCAACCATACGCAGCGCCTCGATCTGACGATCATCGAGGAGCGGCGGCGTTTCGGGTCGACGGATCATCGGTGGTCCTGGTCCCTGGGCCTCCGAGCAGGCCGAAACAGCGTGCCGGGGGAGTGCCCGCGGCACGGGATGCGCGCGGATGCTTAGCGCAGGCGGCCGTCACCGCACCAGCCCGCGCGGGCTGAATCGGAACACGCTTGCTTCAACGGTGGCGAGCTTCTCCCTCGGGATGGGGAGCGGGTTGCACTGGGGGCTGAGCAGCGCCCGCCGCGCCTGTTCCGCCACCACCTGCTCGCGCCCCGTATAGGCGCGGAGGGGGATCACTTGGACGACCGAGCCGTCCGGCCGCAGACGCACGCGCAGCTCGACGGTGATGTCGGCAAGCCCGAGCATGCCGGCATCGACCGACCAGCACTCGCTGATGCGGTTGGAGAGGCCGTCGATCTCGCCGCGGGTGAGCCCTGGCAGCGAGGCCGTTCCCTCAGGCGCGCCTTGCTGCCGGGGCGCTCCGCCCTGCGGCTGGGGGGGCCTCGGCGGCTGGTTCTGCGCCTGCTGAAGCCGAAGCCGCTCGAGCGTGTTCTGCACCGTTGTCGAGCCCTCGAGCGGGCGTTGCACCGGCGGCGTCGTCACAGGAGGCGGGCGTACCGGGGGCGACGGCGCGGGGGGCGGCGGGGCGGGTGGCGGCGGTTTCGGCACGGGCGGGGCGGGCGGCGCCGAAGCCGCGGGCGCCGGCGGAGGCGGTGGCGCGGGGGCGGGCTCCGGCGCAGGCGCAGGCGGCGGCGGCGGGGGCGTGGGGGCGGGACGCGGCGGCGTTGGCGCCGGCGGTTCGGGGGCAGGCAGAGGCGGTGGCGGCGGGGGCGGGGGCGGCGGCGCGGGCGGAGGCGGTGGGGCTGGCGGGGCCGGGGACGGCTCGGGCGCTTCGGTCGGCGTGTCTTCGGCAGGCGCACGCGCGGGCGGCGTCGGCACCGGGGCCGGTGCGGTGGGCCCGGAGGCGACCAGGAACTCGACCGGAACGCCCTCCTCGGGCGGTTCGGGGAACCGCTTGGTGGAGGTCACGCCGACGAGCACGGCGAACAGGACGAGCAGGTGCAGGGCCGCGGAGAGCGCCGCTCCGCGCCCGAGGTCCCTCCGCTCCTCCGTTGTCGTCCCGTCGCGCGGCATCGTGTCCGGCCTCGCGCCGCCCCCGGCTCAGCGAGCCGGCGGGCGCGCTTGGGGTGTTTGGCCCTGCTGGCCGGGGCGGGGCGGCGTCACGGTCGCCTGGTCCATCTGCAGCGCCACGCGCGAGAACCCGCCCTGCTGGATCGCGGTCAGCGCCTCGGCGATCCGGCCGTAGCTCGCCGCCCGGTCGCCACGCACGAACACGCGCACCTCGTCCCGCGCGCGGTTGGCAGCGATCGCCTGTAGGCGGGGAACGAGATCGGCCATGTCGATCGGCGTCTCCTGCAGGATGACAACGCCGTCGGCGCGCACCGACACGATCAGAGGCTCGTCCGGGCTCGAGATCGGGTTCGCGGCGGTGCGCGGCAGGTCGACCTGCACGCCCACAGTGAGCAGCGGCGCGGCCACCATGAAGATGATCAGGAGAACGAGCATCACGTCGACGAGCGGCGTGACGTTGATCTCCGCCATCGGGCGGTAGCGCCCCTTGCGCCCGCCCCCGTTGCCGATCAGCCCTGCCGCCATGGATTAGACCCTCTCCTCGGTGTGGCGCGAGAGGATGGCGCTGAACTCGCCGGCGAAGCCCTCGAGCCGGGCGGCGAAGCGGGCGAGGTCGCTCGAAAGCTTGTTGTAGCCGAGCACCGCGGGAATGGCGGCGACGAGGCCGATCGCGGTGGCGAACAGCGCCTCGGCGATGCCGGGCGCGACGACGGTGAGGTTGGTGTTCTTCATCGCCGCGATCGCCGTGAAGCTGTTCATGATCCCCCACACCGTGCCGAACAGCCCGATGAAGGGAGCGGCCGAGCCGACGGAGGCGAGGAAGATCATCCACTTCTCGAGGCGCTCCATCTCCCGCTGCACGGTCAGCGCCATCGCCCGCTCCACCCGCTCGCGGATCGCCGCGCGGGTGCCCTCGCCGGCATTGACGAGCCGCGCCGCCGATCGGTTCCACTCCCGCATCGCAGCGGCGAACACGGCCTCCATCGGGTGGCGCGGGTTGTCGCCCGTCTCGCGGTAGAGATCCTCGAGGTTCACGCCGGACCAGAACCGGTCCTCGAAGGCGGTCGCGCGGGCGTTGACGCGGCGGAGCACGACCACCTTGTCGAAGATGATCGCCCACACCCAGACGGAGGCGAAGAGAAGCCCGATCATCACCGCCTTGACGACGATGTCGGCCTGCAGGAACAGGCCCCACAGCGACAGGTCGGCCACCTGAGCCCCGCCGAGCGCCGTCGCATCAACCGCACGATCCATCGCCTTCGTTCCGCCTTCCTTCACACACCATGCCCGGGCCGCCACGCCCGATTAGGGCGCGCAGCCGGGGAGGAAGCCGCGCCGGCCGGAGCGTGGCGACGCGGACGCACGCGAGCGTGACGGCAAGCGACGCGACCGCCACCTCGCCCTCCTCCCCGGACCGGAACACCCCCTGCGCCAGCTCAAGCGAGGCAGACCCGATGACGGGCACCCGCGTGATCACGACCAGCGAATCGTCGAGCCGCGCGGGGCGGTGATACTCGACCGAGAGCCGCTTGACGACAAAGATCAGGCCCTCGCGGGCGATCAACTGGCTGTGCGAGAGGCCCAAAGCCCGGAGATACTCCGTCCTCGCCCGCTCGGCGAAGCGCAGATAGGAGGCGTGGTAGACGACCCCGCCAGAATCCGTGTCCTCGAGATACACGCGGCAGGCGAAGCGGTGCGGCCGGTGCTCCACCGCTACTCGGTCCCCGCGTCGCGCAGGAGGTCGGGCTGCAGGCCGGCCGGCGGGGCGAGGCCGAGATGCCGCCAGCCCGCCTCGCCAAGAACACGGCCGCGCGGGGTGCGCAGCACGAAGCCCTCCTGGATCAGGTAGGGCTCGACCACGTCCTCAAGGCTGTCGCGCGGCTCGGCGAGTGCGGCGGCGAGCGTCTCCACACCGACCGGCCCTCCCCCGTGACGCTCGGCGATCAGGCGGAGGTAGCGCCGGTCCATCGAATCGAGGCCGCGCTGGTCCACCTCGAGGCGGGTCAGGGCGGCGTCGGCGGCGGCGCGATCGACCCGGGCCGTGCCGGCCACGGTGGTGAAGTCGCGCACCCGGCGGAGCAGCCGCCCGGCGATCCGCGGCGTGCCGCGCGACCGGCGCGCGATCTCCGCCGCTCCGTCCTCGGCGAGGTCGAGATCGAGAAGGGCGGCGCCGCGGCGGACGATCGCGACGAGCTCCTCGGGCGTGTAGAAGGCGAGGCGGAGGGGGATGCCGAACCGGTCACGCAGCGGTGTCGAGACGAGGCCCGAGCGCGTTGTCGCGCCAACGAGCGTGAAGGGAGGGA
>Ga0308405_1001733_pt1 | contig 10825 bp, 16 predicted proteins | sample HotsprSampleMS13_FD_203473 | JGI IMG/M metagenome (GOLD analysis project Ga0308405, IMG submission 203473) | Hot spring phototrophic mat microbial communities from Mushroom Spring, Yellowstone National Park, Wyoming, United States - 20060912_MS13 ...
GCCCTGGACGCTCGGCAAAAGCCCGTCTCAGCCACCGCCGTTTCTGATTCACGCTTGTAAATACCGTTTGCGGAATTACCTACCAAAGGCTTTCTTAGCAGGGCAGACCGTCCATGAAGTTTTCACGAATGCACGAATAGCGCTTCCATTCGTTTATTCGTGGTCAATTCGTGGACGGTTTTCTCAGCAAATTATCCACACGACTTGTGATGGCAGGTTGTTCCATGTATCGGCACAATTTGGAATGACAGGTTGTTAACTATGCTGAAGTACTCTTCGGGTGAAAAAATCGCCAGGTTCATTGGGTCGTGCGGGTCATTTCATAGCGATCGATCAAGACGCCCCCTACGGTATAAAATTCAAAGATCAAATAATCGTCATCCAGGATGCCCAACAAGGCGCCATAGGCACCATTGAACCGCTTTTGACTACCCTCGGCAATTTCGCCAAAATCATATAAACCACCACCGCCGGCGCCATTAATCAGATAAACCAGGCCATCCACAACCAAACGTTCGTAATAATGATCGTGCCCACACAAAACCGCATCTACACCCCATTCGCGAAACGGCCAGCGCATCCAATCCACTGCGCCGCGTTTTCCCGACGAGTATGGTGGATGATGCATATAAACGATTTGCCACGGCAGGGTGGAAGCAAGCAATTGCTCCTGCAACCATTGCGCCTGACGGGAACTGCGCCCGACTCCATCCGGTTCGTTTGAGTCGCTATCTAAAGCAAAGAAATGCCCGGCTCCCCAGGTGAAGTCGTAATAGCGTTCGTTGTTGGGCAGCTCAAAGTAATCAAAGTAAGGTTGAGCGGACTCGCTCATCCAGTCATGGTTACCCAGGGTTGGGAAAAAGCGATTCTGCTCAGCACCCTTGCCGTAACTGCCGCGGTAGGGATGGATATACTCATGGTAAAACTGCCCAATGCGGTGATCAATGGTCTCACGAGAGCCATCCGGATAATTGTTGTCGCCGGTGGTGAGAATGAAATCGGGCTGCCAGGATTTAACCAGCTCTGCCACCTGGTGGGCATTCTCATTCCCTGAGCCATAATCACCGATGACAGCAAAGCGGATAGGGGCTTGCACGGTCGGGGTTGGCGAAAGGGTTTCGGTGAGGAGGAGCTCAGCCTGGGTGAAGGTAGGCGCAGGGAGCGTTGTCGTTGGCGGCATCGTTGCCGCGTTATTTGGCGTAGCAGCGGGCGTTGGCAGAGTCGTGCGCAAAGAACATGCCCAGATCACTGCAGCCATTGCCAGGTTGCTTAGCCAGAGGCGGGTCTCAAAAGCCTTTCTCATCGCTGTTCCAACCGATAGATTTTCCCTGAATGGTCAATGACATAGACTTCACCCTGCTCATCTTCGCCAAAGGAGGAGATGCGTCCCAAGTCGTTGAAGAGGCTTTGGTAAGCCCAGCTACCATCCGGGAAGCGGCGCAAGCCATCTACCCAGCCGGCGCAATAGTCGCCGAAGAGATAAATCCCCTCCCAGTCAGGCAATTGCCGGCCGCGATAGACGACCCCACCGGTTACGGAACAACCTCGATCATGTCCATACTCATAGAAAGGTGGAATCAGGGTCTTTCCAACCGGGACTGTTCCTTCGTATGGATGGGTTCCTTCCAGATATTTCCAGCCGAAGTTCAAATCCCCAGCGGCATTGGCGGGCAGATAATCGATCTCTTCCCATTGATTCTGACCAACATCGCCGATGTAAAGCTCGCCGGTTTTTCGATCAAAGGCAATCCGCCAGGGATTACGCAGGCCATACGCCCAAATCTCAGCCAAACCGCCGCCTGCAGCAAAGGGATTGTTTGGAGGGATAGCGTAGGGCGATCCCGAATCGACATCCAGGCGCAAGATTTTGCCCAAATGCGTATTCAAAGACTGGGCGTTATTTTGAGGGTCGCCGGCCGAACCGCCATCACCCAAACCCAGATAGAGATAACCATCAGGCCCAAAAACCACTGCGCCACCGTTGTGATTGGCATACGGCTGCGCAACTCGCAAGAGAACTTGCTCACTTGCTGAATCAGCCGTACTGGCAGAAGGTGGATCGGCTTGAAAGCGAGCAATTACGGTATCCCCAGCCTGGTCCGTATAATTGACATAGAAATACCCATTTTTTGCATATTGCGGGTGAAAGGCAATGCCCAGCAAGCCCTGTTCGCTACCGCGGCTGCCTACCCGAGCACGGATATCTAAAAAGGGCGTTTTCTCCAGTTGTCCATTTTGCCAGACGCGGATCGTGCCTTCCTGTTCCAGGATGAAGAGTCTCCCCGAACCATCGCCGGCAACGCCCATCCCCACCGGTGCTTTCAATCGGCTTGCCACTTCTACCCATCGATAGGCAGCCGGGTCTGGAAAAGTCTGCACCACGGTTACAGATTCGTTTGGGGAAACTGGGGCAGGCGTTATCGATTCGGCATCCGGCGTAATCAACGGAACAACCACCTTATTAGGGGTTGAAGGGATAACGATTACGTCTGGTCTTGCGGCGTTTGTCTTCTGCGGTATAAATTGGGTTGGCAATGCCTGCGGCGTGTTGGGTTCACACGCAACCAGCAAGATAATGAATATTGACCAGCAGTAACGGTGAAACATTACCCTCACGGTTTTGGCTCCTCCCAGTACTCGGCGTCTTCAATGTCCTCAGGTCGAAATTCCGTCTTTTTCTCTTCGGAAATCTGGCTAACCACTGACGAACGAATCTTTTTGAGATGTTCTTTAACGACATCGGGAGGGCAAAGTTCGACGAACAAATAGGCGCCTAACCAGATAATCATAGCATCGTCCAGCGGGCCCGGAGCCAAATCGGGGGCAATTAAGTACACCAACGAAGCAATGGGCAATATCTTGATCAGTGGATTGACGCGCCCATCGGCAAGTAAGCGCAAAATCAGTTTGAGGCGGGTCGAAAGTTCCCCAAAGAAACCGCCCGTTGGAGCCGGCTGAATTTTTCGATTCGGATTTGCGTTCATTTCAACCTCCGCAGATACCAGGTTTATTATACCTTACGCAGGAAATAAAAAAACGAGGCGAGCAAAATCGCCTCGTTTCGACCGAAAGATGCGTTCGCCTATGCAGATTTTGTTGCTGCAACCACCGCCGCAAACGCCTCAGGCTGACGCACCGCCAAATCGGCCAGCATCTTGCGATTGATGGCGATCTGGGACTTTTTCATCGCATCCATCAGACGGCTGTAGGTCGTGCCGTTTGCCCGAGCGGCCGCGTTAATGCGGGCGATCCACAAGCGGCGCAGGTCGCGTTTACGCGTGCGGCGATCGCGGTAGGCATACCAAAGGCTTTTCAACATGGCTTCGTTGGCGCGGCGGAAAAGCCGCGAACGGGTGCCAAACTGGCCTTTGGTCATCTTGAGCACCTTTTTGTGGTGCTGCCTGCGATAAGGTCCGGTCTTTACTCTCATGTTACACTCTCCTGCCTTCCCCTGGACGCCGGTGAACGTTGCTCACCAGTTCAATGCACCCAGCGGTCGGCAAACCAAAAGGGATTAAAACCAAATACCATTGGTTCTATTTCAAATTCGGCGCCAGACGATGGACACGCTTGATGATGCCTCTTCCCCGCACCGGCAGCATTTCCTGGAACAGGCGTTTGGTGCGTTTAGAGGTACGCCGACGCAGGTGACTTTTACCGCCTTTGGTGCGCACCAGCATCCCCGTTCCTGTCAAACGAAAGCGCTTGGCGGTTGCTTTGTGGGTTTTTAACTTATATTTTCCTTCAGGCATTTTTCGTGGCACAGTCTTTCTCCTTTCACAGAAAACACCGCGCTCCAGGTCGGGCGCGGGCGAGATCAGATGTTTTCAGGGAGCAGGTTTTTCATCAGCGCGAAACGGATTCTTTTTCTGTTTCTTTCTCTTTCTCTTTCTCTTTCTTTTTCGCTTGCTTGCCAGGCGCCAGCACCATTAACATCGTTCGTCCTTCGAGAGCTGGCGCTTGCTCGACCACCGCAATATCGGCTAAGTCTTCTGCCACCGCCTTGAGGTCTTCAAGAGCGATTTCCGGATAAGTGATTTCCCGACCTCGAAAGCGAATGCGCACCTTTACCTTCATCCCATCTTCGAGCCAGCGACGCGCATCTCTTACTTTGAGGGCGCGATGGTGTTCGTTGGTCTTTGGGCGCAAGCGAATCTCTTTGATTTCAATTTTTGTCTGTGCTTTGCGGGCTTCGCGTTCTTTTTTTGTCCGTTCGTAAATAAACTTCCCGAAATCCATCACCCGACAGACCGGTGGATCGGCATTGGGCGCCACCTCCACCAGGTCTAAATCCGCTTCATGGGCGATCCGATGCGCCTCTTCAATTGAGACAACCCCGATATTTTCGCCCTGAGGGCCAATCAAGCGGACTTGAGGGACTTTGATGGCTTCGTTTACTCTATAATTGACCGCGCTGATAAGCTACTCCTTTCTATCAACCAAAATCTCTTGATACGGTAGAAATTATAGCACGCATAATACCAAAGAAACGCCAAAACGTCAACGGGAAATGAATCACGCGGGTGTACGCATAGGTTGCCACGAGTCGTAGCCCTCACACACAAATCCCTGACCTGAAACGTTGAGCTTAGAACCGCCTAAAAACACGCTGTCTATCCTCGCATCAGGGCAATTGTGCGGCAATTGAGTTTGACCGACGGCTTGCATCCATTGTCTTGCCTAGGCTTGATCCATCAGTCATCAGGATAAACCATCGCGAAAAACCCCAAATAATTCCTGTGCAAAACCTTGACATTTATTTTATTTGCTGTATAATATGACCAGAATTATCTTATTGGCTTGACCTGAGGAGAATGCTATGAATAACCCAACTGTCGAAATACCCCAACTGCTAACCCATCCGCAACCCTTCATCTTGCTGGAAGGTGAGATCAAGCCGGCTGAGAGCATCCAACAAGCCGTTCATCAAATCCTGCTTGAGATCGGTGAAGATCCCAGCCGTGACGGGTTGCTCAAAACCCCGGAACGGGTTGCCCGCATGTACCGCGAAATAACCAGCGGCTATCAAACCGACCCCGATCAACTGATCAACGGTGCTCTATTCGATGTAGAATATGGTGATATGGTGCTCGTGCGCGATATTGAGTTTTACTCTCTCTGCGAACATCACCTGTTGCCATTTTTTGGTAAGGCGCACGTAGCCTATATTCCGGATAAAAAGGTGATTGGTTTAAGCAAAATTCCCCGCATTGTTGAGATGTTTGCGCGTCGCTTGCAAGTCCAGGAGCGGATGACCACCCAAATCGCCGATTTACTGGAAGAAAAACTCCACCCCCAGGGGATTGCTGTTGTGGTTGAAGGGGCTCACATGTGCGCCATGATGCGTGGTGTCAAAAAAGCCGAAGCAATGATGACCACCAGTACCATGCGCGGTGTCTTCAAGACCGATAAAGAGCTACGCCGCGAATTTTACGCCCAGCTCACCCGCCGTCGCTATGACGAATAACCCGAAACGGAAGTTATGCAATCCCAGAATATCCTGATCACTGGAGCAGGTCGGCGGATTGGTCGCGAATTAGCCCTGGCAGCCGCCCAGGCAGGGGCAAATGTGGCCATTCACTACCACACCTCTGCCGAGAGCGCTGAACAAACCGCACAAGAAATTCGCTCATTGGGCAGAAAAGCCGTGACCCTCTGCGCCGACCTCGCTCATGTCGAGCACCTCCCCTTTCTGGTTGAAACAGCAGAGAGAGAACTGGGTCACCTCAGCGCCTTGGTCAATAACGCCTCGATCTTTGACCCCCTGGATTGGGAAACCACCACCCTGGGCGACTGGGAGCGACATCTGCGGGTTAATCTCACCGCTCCCTTTATTCTCAGCCAGGCTTTTGCCCGCCGTTTGCCACCCTCCGCAAGCGGGCGCATTATCAATATTCTAGATTGGCGTGCTTTGCGTCCCGGCGCAGACCATCTCCCTTACACCATCAGCAAAGCCGCCCTGGCCGCCCTGACTCGTTCGCTCGCCCAAGCCCTGGCGCCGCACATCACCGTGAACGGTCTTGCCTTAGGAGCTATCCTGCCTCCGGCCGACCAAAACTCGACCAAGAATCTGTCGCATTTCCTGGCAAATGTTCCCGCGGCTCGCTGGGCAAATATGGACGAAGTCACCGCCGCGTTTGTTTTCCTTTTATATGGACCGGCTTATATCACCGGAGAAATCTTGCACATTGACGGCGGGCGACATCTGGTGTAATTGAATTCTATACAAGGAGAGAGGATGGACAAAATCTTTATTAAAGACCTGGTAGCCCGTGGCATTATTGGCATCAACGATTGGGAACGGGAAAACTCTCAAGAAATTCTCATCAATATCACTCTCTATTGCGACACTCGCAAGGCAGGCGAGCAAGACGCCATTGAACACAGCGTGAACTACCGGACAATTGCCAAAAAAGCCCAGGCTCACGCCGAAACGGCAGCCAGATTCACCGTTGAGGCTCTAGCTGAGGATATCGCTCGTTTCTGTCTCGATGAACCAAACGTGCAAAAGGTGATGGTGCGGGTCGAAAAGCCTGGCGCAGTGCGCTTTGCTAGGTCAGTCGGAGTGGAAATCGAGCGCAGTCGCTCTTAGGAGAAACGCGATGGATCACATTGCGTACATTTCAATTGGCTCAAACATCTTGCCCCATTTCCACCTGCCAAAAGCCATCGAGTTATTAGGACAACGGGTAAGGTTGCTGGCATTCTCTTCAGTATACGATACTCCGCCGGTTGGCACCAGTGGCGGTAACTTTCTCAACGCAGTTGTTGTTGCCAAAAGCCCGTATCCTCCCCAACAGCTAAAGGAAGAAGTCCTGCGTCCCCTTGAAATCGCCCTCGGTCGACAGCGCACGGAGGACAAATTCGCACCTCGTACCATCGATCTGGATATCATTGCCTGGGATGGACAAATCCTGGATGAAGACGTCTTCCGCTATGCCCACCTGGCGGTTCCCCTGGCCGAAATCATCCGCCAGTACCCTGTGGGCAGTTCTACCCGGCGCATTCGATCACTGGCAAAGAAATTTCAGCGCACCCAGCCGCTCACCCCACTCCCTCTCGCCAGCCTGTGAGCAACCTCTAACCATTTCCTGAGGGATTCGTTTCACCCAGCTCTCGGCGGGCAAGGGCATCCTCCAGCGCATCTTCCAGCTCATCCACTTGCCGCATCAGCGCCGGTGTTAGCGAGTGGGCGGGGAAACGGCGCTTCAAATCTTCAAGCTGGCGCTGAAGTTCGGCTACCCGATCTTCAGATGAAGGAGACATCTGCTCTAGCTTCACCATTGGGGCACCTGTAATGCTCTCGGTGAGCAAACCGTTGTACACACCGCACACCCCAGGCAGAGCTCAGATCTCAACTGTGGCACTTCAAAGGGTTGAAGCTGAATCAGCACTTGTCTTTTACAAACAGTTACCGCTCGACAAATCCCATCTTCACATTGCCGGGGATCGCAGTTCTGGTAATTCAACAGGACAGCTTTTCTGGGCACCGGACAACTCCTGACCTTTTTTTGATTGGATGCAATTTCTTCTCTCCTCGTTACATTAGCTTTCGTCTCCTTGACACCAAGAAAATTTGTTCTATAATCTAAGCATGGATGCCTTTGAGCACATCTGTCTTCTCTCCAACGAGATGGATTGGGAAGCTGACGAGGAACTCAACGCCTACCCAGCCAGACAAACTTTCTCAAAAGAAAAGCATCTTATCCTGTATCAAGCCAAAACCCCCCAGGGCAAGTCTATTCGGCTGTTAAAAACCCTCCTTTCCTCTGCCTGCGAACGCGATTGCTTTTATTGTCCCTTTCGTGCTGGTCGAGATAAAAGACGTGTCACCTTCCACCCCGAAGAATTTGCTCGTGTATTTATTCAGCTTTATCAAGCCGGTATTGCCGATGGATTGTTTCTGTCCAGCGGTTTAGGCGGAGGTGGAATCCGTACGCAAGATAAGCTCCTGGTTGCAGCAGAAATCTTGAGAAACAAATTGGGCTTTCGTGGCTACTTACATCTCAAATTGATGCCCGGCGCAGAAAAAGAACAGGTTTTGCGGGCGATGCAACTTGCCGATCGGGTCTCCATCAATCTCGAAGCGCCCAACGCTGAACGATTGTCGCAGCTTGCACCGCATAAAGGATTCTTCAACGAAATCGTCCAACCCCTGCAATGGGTGGAGCAAATTCGGCGCACACTGCCTGCGCATCAGGGCTGGCAAGGACGTTGGCCTTCGACCGTCACTCAACTGGTCTTAGGGGCGGCTGGTGAGAGCGACCTGGAAATCTTGCAAACCAGCGATTGGCTCTTTCGCTCCTTAAAACTTGCCCGCACTTATTATTCGCCCTTCCGGCCCGTGCCGGATACACCTTTAGAAAATCATCCCCCTGCCAATTTGTTGCGTCAACGCCGGCTTTATCAGGCATCGTTCCTGCTGCGCGATTATGGCTTCCGCCTGAGCGACCTGACCTTTGGCAAAGACTCAAATTTGCCGCTGGAAGTCGATCCCAAAAAGGCGTATGCTGAACGTCATTTGCGCGAAGCACCTCTTGAGGTCAATCGAGCTTCACCGCATCAATTGCTGCGCGTGCCGGGCATTGGTTTGCAAGGGGTTCGGCGCATTCTACACGCTCGCCAACATACTCGTCTGACCGATCTATCCCAGCTAAAAAAGCTGGGCATCGAAACCCAGCGCGCCGCTCCTTATCTTTTGTTGAACGGGCGTCGCCCAATCCGCCAGCTCAGCCTTGAGGGGCTGAATCGGCGTTGAAAAACACAGCATGTCACCTGAAGGAGTGCGATGAAAAACCAGAACCACAAACGCCCTCGCTTTGATCACCCCCAACCCAATCACAACCAGGGGCAGATTCGCTTCTCAACGACCCTCCTGCTGTTGGGCGTGCTTGCCCTGGCGTGTGATCTCACCCAATTTCTTCCGTCTTCTTCCGAGCCTTTGCCAACCGAAACAGCAGCTCCGCTTAACGCCGAGAGCAGCCGCGAAACCATCACCCCTTTCGAAGCAACAACCGTCACGCCAATAGCAGAAAACTCACCATACTTGCAATATCTCCCCCTGCTCTCCGGCGGCGGCGCAACCGTAGAAGCCAAGGGCTTTTCCTTCTCTCCCACTCCCAAACCGACCCAAACGCCAGCCAGCCCCGTCCCAACCTCGACCGTCACGCCGACTTTGATCCCAACCGGCTATGCCACCATCACCGCCATGCCCCTTTCCTACCTCTGTATTCCACCTCAGACGCCGCAACTCGGCCTGGTCACCAAAGTTGTTGATGGAGACACCATTCGCGTCCTGCTCGATGGCAAGGAAGAGAAAGTGCGCTACATCGGCATCGACGCCCCCGAAAGCACCACAACCCAGGAAGCCTTTGGGAAAGAGGCAACCAAGCACAATGCCCAACTGGTGCGCGACCAGATTGTCGAGTTGTACCGCGATGTCTCCGAAACCGACCGCTACGGCCGTCTCTTGCGCTATGTGGTCACCAATTCCATTTTCGTCAACCTGAAACTGATTGAAGAAGGCTATGCGAAGGCTGTGACCTATCCCCCAGACGTAGCCTGTGCAACCATCTTTCAATATGCCGAACGTACTGCCCGTGAGCTTGGCAAAGGTTTGTGGGCATCTGCAACTCCCTCCCCTCCTCCCAACTGCGATCCCGCTTATCCAGACGTATGCATTCCTTCCCCACCTCCCGACTTAAGCTGTCCTGAGATCAGCTTCCGTAACTTTCGCGTTCTCCCACCCGACCCGCACGGATTTGACATGGATGGAGATGGTCTGGGTTGCGAAGAGTGAAAGCTAGATCAGCTCGCAACTCGGACAGTTGCAGGCAACAACTGGCTGTAACGGGAAGGCAGGCTGGGTCTGGGTCAGTTGGCGCATGGCGTCAATCACCGCATAGATTTTTGGTTGAGTAACGCGATAATAGATATTTAACCCCTCCCGGCGCACTTCAACCACCCCGGCTGAGCGCAGCACCATTAACTGCTGAGAGATATAGGCCTGGCGAAGACCAAACACGGCTTCCATGTGACAGACACAATGCTCCCCGTCTCGCAGCAGATCCAGGATTGCCAGGCGCAATGGGTGCATCAAGACTTTATAGTAGCGGGCTTCCTCTTCGTAAACATCCAGCTTCATGTCATTCATCGGTTTGAATATATTGTATCCTGGCTTCGTTTTTCGTCAAGAGCAAGCTCGATTATCCCAATCCACTCCCCCGGAATAGCAGCAAAAATAAGTGAGCTATAATTTTATCGTATTACCAAAACTATTCAACCAGTAGAGTGTAAGTATTGTTTATCTCGACCATCTCCACAAAATATCAGGTTGTAATCCCTCGAGAGGTACGGGAACAATTCGATTTGCGACCCGGCCAAAAAGTTGTCTGTACCCCTCACAAAAAGACTCTGCGCATGGTGATTGTTCCGCCCATTGAACAAGCGGAAGGCTTTCTGTCTGGCATAGACACCCACCCGCCGTGTGAAGAAGAAGACAAAAGGCGACGACGGGATTTGAACCCGTGATCAGGGTTTTGCAGACCCTTGCCTTACCACTTGGCCACGTCGCCACTTGGATAAAAAGAGCGGGCGATGGGACTCGAACCCACGACCTTCTCCTTGGCAAGGAGACGTTCTACCAACTGAACCACGCCCGCAGCTTCGACCGCCAAGGCCGAGAATGCCGAGAGCCAGAATCGAACTGGCGACACCATGATTTTCAGTCATGTGCTCTACCAACTGAGCTATCTCGGCCGACCAGTGTCTGTCATTGTGTACCTATATTTTACTCAGGGTTTTGGGGATTGTCTAGGGTATTTTT
>Ga0308405_1001734_pt1 | contig 10821 bp, 11 predicted proteins | sample HotsprSampleMS13_FD_203473 | JGI IMG/M metagenome (GOLD analysis project Ga0308405, IMG submission 203473) | Hot spring phototrophic mat microbial communities from Mushroom Spring, Yellowstone National Park, Wyoming, United States - 20060912_MS13 ...
CCAGATCGCGTCAGAGATGTTTCAGTGCTCTTCAACGAGCCGAAATTGCTGAAATTTAGCCCGTTCGTTGAGATTGCAGCGGGTGCGTAGTGTTTCAGTGCTCTTCAACGAGCCGAAATTGCTGAAATCAGGGCTGGGAGCACGTTGTTGTATCGAGAGTATTCAACGTTTCAGTGCTCTTCAACGAGCCGAAATTGCTGAAATTCCTCCCCACGCCCGCTCCCGCGCCTGCCCTCGCCGTTTCAGTGCTCTTCAACGAGCCGAAATTGCTGAAATCCGCACATTTTTCGTCGGCGGCTATCCGGGCGATTTCTGTTTCAGTGCTCTTCAACGAGCCGAAATTGCTGAAATCGGACGGCGCGCGCGCGGCACGGGTGTCGGGATGAGTTTCAGTGCTCTTCAACGAGCCGAAATTGCTGAAATCAGTACCATGGCCCGGGCGTCTACTCGTATTGGTATGAGTTTCAGTGCTCTTCAACGAGCCGAAATTGCTGAAATTCAAGATATGCCTTGTAAGCCGTATCGGCAAGTGAGTGTTTCAGTGCTCTTCAACGAGCCGAAATTGCTGAAATGTAATCGTGTAACGGTACGGGTTCGATCAATTCCCGTTTCAGTGCTCTTCAACGAGCCGAAATTGCTGAAATTGAAGATGGTCGGAGAATGGCTTTTCGTGGTTTTCGTTTCAGTGCTCTTCAACGAGCCGAAATTGCTGAAATCGAGCTTCGTTGGTTGGTGGGTTGGCTGGGCGGTATCGGTTTCAGTGCTCTTCAACGAGCCGAAATTGCTGAAATTGTTTATTTGTTCGTAGAAACGTGGTTTTCGGTAGAGAGTTTCAGTGCTCTTCAACGAGCCGAAATTGCTGAAATAGTTCGGCGCGCTGAAGGTGTTGCAACGCCCATCATGTTTCAGTGCTCTTCAACGAGCCGAAATTGCTGAAATGATCGATCTGCTGCGCGTGATGGGTGTCGTGCTCCGTTTCAGTGCTCTTCAACGAGCCGAAATTGCTGAAATGCGCTATCGTACAGCTGTTGGTGTATCTGGTGACGCGTTTCAGTGCTCTTCAACGAGCCGAAATTGCTGAAATGCGCATATCCGCGAACGTGAGTAACAGCGTGTGCGGTTTCAGTGCTCTTCAACGAGCCGAAATTGCTGAAATCGGTACAGGCGTGTCAGGGTTCCTGCGCGCCGGTGCGTTTCAGTGCTCTTCAACGAGCCGAAATTGCTGAAATCCCCCTACGCGCCAGGGGCGTCGGGAGTGCCAGGAAGGTTTCAGTGCTCTTCAACGAGCCGAAATTGCTGAAATCAAGCGGCACCCGTACCCCCTACGCGCCAGGGGCGTCGTTTCAGTGCTCTTCAACGAGCCGAAATTGCTGAAATATCGACGCATGTACCGTCCACGACCGGCATGCTCAAGGTTTCAGTGCTCTTCAACGAGCCGAAATTGCTGAAATTGACCGATGACGCGCCTGTGATATTTCGCCCGTTTCGTTTCAGTGCTCTTCAACGAGCCGAAATTGCTGAAATCGGTGGCGCGCGCACCGCAGGGCGTACCAACACACAGCGGTTTCAGTGCTCTTCAACGAGCCGAAATTGCTGAAATTGTGTCTTTTTGTTCGCAGAAGCGTAACTTTTGGTAGTTTCAGTGCTCTTCAACGAGCCGAAATTGCTGAAATAATCGCCGTCATCGACGGGGCCTGGAACACAGGATCGTGTTTCAGTGCTCTTCAACGAGCCGAAATTGCTGAAATCGAGCATCCTGGCACCAAGAGTAACCCCAATGGCAGTTTCAGTGCTCTTCAACGAGCCGAAATTGCTGAAATTCACTTATCACCTACCAAAGCAAGTATTTGGGCGACCAGTTTCAGTGCTCTTCAACGAGCCGAAATTGCTGAAATACGCCTGTACCAGCACGGCAGCCGTACTGTGCACCAGTTTCAGTGCTCTTCAACGAGCCGAAATTGCTGAAATCGTTTGGAGACCGCAACCACGCGCCGGTGTACGACCGTTTCAGTGCTCTTCAACGAGCCGAAATTGCTGAAATTGACGTCAGACCTGTACAGATTTTGCAGGTTTCTGAAAGTTTCAGTGCTCTTCAACGAGCCGAAATTGCTGAAATGATTGCAGGCGCTCGTCGCCCAAATACTGGCGCTGGTGTTTCAGTGCTCTTCAACGAGCCGAAATTGCTGAAATTCAGAATGCTATAAACAGTTGGCGTAGTGTTGGCATGTTTCAGTGCTCTTCAACGAGCCGAAATTGCTGAAATCAAAACTGATTTATTCGACAGTTATTCCGTAGCGAGAAGTTTCAGTGCTCTTCAACGAGCCGAAATTGCTGAAATGGATCGCCGGCATCATAGACCACACCCCAGACAACAGTTTCAGTGCTCTTCAACGAGCCGAAATTGCTGAAATCTGCCCTTGGATCCCCCCCGACCGCTACTGGTACTATGCGTTTCAGTGCTCTTCAACGAGCCGAAATTGCTGAAATCAGCTCACGTCCCGCCCTGAGCGCGGGAAGCGACGCGTTTCAGTGCTCTTCAACGAGCCGAAATTGCTGAAATCTTGTGTTGCTTCAACTTCATAGTTGTTCGCCCAAAGATGTTTCAGTGCTCTTCAACGAGCCGAAATTGCTGAAATGGCAACGCGCACGACGCCCCAACCATCAAAATAGTACGTTTCAGTGCTCTTCAACGAGCCGAAATTGCTGAAATCCACTCTCTGCAGATTTGTTATATATTCTAAACCTTGTTTCAGTGCTCTTCAACGAGCCGAAATTGCTGAAATTCTTCAGGCTGCGACCAGCATTTTTAACCCGTTTGTGTTTCAGTGCTCTTCAACGAGCCGAAATTGCTGAAATTCGATTGAACACCTGTGCTACTACCGTGTTACTGGCAGTTTCAGTGCTCTTCAACGAGCCGAAATTGCTGAAATCTTGACAGGAAGTTACTGAGTCGGTAAGTTTATGATGTTTCAGTGCTCTTCAACGAGCCGAAATTGCTGAAATGTGTTCAATGCACCGTCGATGAGCGCTATCATGCAGGGTTTCAGTGCTCTTCAACGAGCCGAAATTGCTGAAATGGAGTCTCCGTCGGCGTCGGCGTACGGGTCAGCGTCGGTTTCAGTGCTCTTCAACGAGCCGAAATTGCTGAAATCCGTTATGAACATACAAGCCGTACAGCCGTGGTAAATGTTTCAGTGCTCTTCAACGAGCCGAAATTGCTGAAATTCAATAACGATCCCAATCTGCGCGGTAAGCGCCTGCGTTTCAGTGCTCTTCAACGAGCCGAAATTGCTGAAATTTGTCGCGGATGGCGTGACCTATCCCGCGTCGTTGCGTTTCAGTGCTCTTCAACGAGCCGAAATTGCTGAAATCGCCGTCGGCAACGATGCCGGAGTCGCCATACAACGCCGTTTCAGTGCTCTTCAACGAGCCGAAATTGCTGAAATGTACGTCGCTGTGTTGGCGATGCTGTACGTAGTAGACGTTTCAGTGCTCTTCAACGAGCCGAAATTGCTGAAATAACAACCCATCAACAGCACTAGAGTTTTTGGCTGGTGTTTCAGTGCTCTTCAACGAGCCGAAATTGCTGAAATGTTTCGCGTTTGGTCGCGCTGTTCGTGTAGTACGCAGTTTCAGTGCTCTTCAACGAGCCGAAATTGCTGAAATCCGTCCTTCCCTGCCCGACCGACCGGGAAATGATCCGTTTCAGTGCTCTTCAACGAGCCGAAATTGCTGAAATTTTTATCTGACTTGGGCGATCCCCCCCCACCCGCCGAGTTTCAGTGCTCTTCAACGAGCCGAAATTGCTGAAATCATGCAGGCGCTGGCGGCGCCGGCGCTGAGTCCGGCGCATGTTTCAGTGCTCTTCAACGAGCCGAAATTGCTGAAATCCCCGATGCCCGCCGCTGCCGTCCTTGCGCGCCAGGGTTTCAGTGCTCTTCAACGAGCCGAAATTGCTGAAATATGTGGGATGGGGCCTTCCGGCGGATGCTGGAGTATCGTTTCAGTGCTCTTCAACGAGCCGAAATTGCTGAAATACCGTGTACGGCTACTATGGCGAGCCTGTGTGGTCGTCGTTTCAGTGCTCTTCAACGAGCCGAAATTGCTGAAATAATTGCCCATGCTCCAGGGGGGCGCGCATCCGCTCCAGCGTTTCAGTGCTCTTCAACGAGCCGAAATTGCTGAAATAAACCAAGCGGTAGCCATCGAGGACTTGAATGTGAAGTTTCAGTGCTCTTCAACGAGCCGAAATTGCTGAAATCGCCTCTGGTAGTCTGTGGTGGTCCGGCGAGTACCAGTTTCAGTGCTCTTCAACGAGCCGAAATTGCTGAAATCAAGCATGATGCGAGCAACGAACGGAGCGACGTAAGGTTTCAGTGCTCTTCAACGAGCCGAAATTGCTGAAATTCGTTTGCATCGTCCATGTCCAGTGTGCGGCGGACGTTTCAGTGCTCTTCAACGAGCCGAAATTGCTGAAATGTTCCCGGATTTCATTCTGGGGCTGTGCAACTTTTTCTGTTTCAGTGCTCTTCAACGAGCCGAAATTGCTGAAATTGCAGCGCGCGCGGGCGCGGCCGGAGCTGCACCCGCGGGTTTCAGTGCTCTTCAACGAGCCGAAATTGCTGAAATTTGCCCTCGCTGCTGCCCGGCGCTCCCCCCGGCGCGTGTTTCAGTGCTCTTCAACGAGCCGAAATTGCTGAAATCCCAGCCATCAAACTGGTACGGATACACGCCCGGTCCGGTTTCAGTGCTCTTCAACGAGCCGAAATTGCTGAAATCGCCAGGCGATGCATGCTGCAGATATCCTCCATGAGTTTCAGTGCTCTTCAACGAGCCGAAATTGCTGAAATAGGCGCTCGGTCATCTTCACCTCCCCGATCTTGGGCGTTTCAGTGCTCTTCAACGAGCCGAAATTGCTGAAATCATCCTGGCGCTCGCGCCGGACGTCGACTCCATCATGTTTCAGTGCTCTTCAACGAGCCGAAATTGCTGAAATTGGCACGGCCTGGGCAGGGTTCCTGCGCGCCGGTGCGTTTCAGTGCTCTTCAACGAGCCGAAATTGCTGAAATCTTCTGGTTTACCTGTTCCTACTGATGTTAGACCTGTACGTTTCAGTGCTCTTCAACGAGCCGAAATTGCTGAAATAATCGGTACTTCCGTCGAAATCCGTAGTTCGCGTATCAGTTTCAGTGCTCTTCAACGAGCCGAAATTGCTGAAATATATGCACCTAAAGCCGCTGAAGTAAGTAACGCTCTAGTTTCAGTGCTCTTCAACGAGCCGAAATTGCTGAAATCGCTCTAAGGTTACCACTCGCAACATCTGATGCTGTAGTTTCAGTGCTCTTCAACGAGCCGAAATTGCTGAAATTATACAACAAAACAGCAGAGAGTGGTATAGCGCCAGAGTTTCAGTGCTCTTCAACGAGCCGAAATTGCTGAAATGTTGGGCCACCACGTATCAGCAACGCTATTACGCCAGTTTCAGTGCTCTTCAACGAGCCGAAATTGCTGAAATTCTTGCCGTGCGATCGCACGGTCTCGATCCTGCGTTCCGTTTCAGTGCTCTTCAACGAGCCGAAATTGCTGAAATCCAAACGTCAACCAAATGCCAGTAGCGCCCAGCACCGTTTCAGTGCTCTTCAACGAGCCGAAATTGCTGAAATCTCCGTCGCCGGTGCCCGCGGTCGATTGCACGCGGTTTCAGTGCTCTTCAACGAGCCGAAATTGCTGAAATCCATCCCGTGCCGACCCAGATCAAAAACACATCGCCGTTTCAGTGCTCTTCAACGAGCCGAAATTGCTGAAATCGTTCAGAATGTCGGTCATCGACGGAGCCGTAAACGCGTTTCAGTGCTCTTCAACGAGCCGAAATTGCTGAAATTCTGTGTACAAAAGTGGTCATACGTAATCGTGTAAGTTTCAGTGCTCTTCAACGAGCCGAAATTGCTGAAATAGTTCCCAAACGCCGGCGTAGTACCAGTAGCGGTCAGGTTTCAGTGCTCTTCAACGAGCCGAAATTGCTGAAATGGAAGCCGGTAAGCCTATTCGTGTTCCCCTGACCCTGTAGTTTCAGTGCTCTTCAACGAGCCGAAATTGCTGAAATCTGACCGAACGTTGCGACGCACTCGCGCACGCGCTCGAGTTTCAGTGCTCTTCAACGAGCCGAAATTGCTGAAATAGCTAAGCCGTTTTGGGCACGGCACACACCTATCAGTTTCAGTGCTCTTCAACGAGCCGAAATTGCTGAAATCTTATTTTCAAGATTGCTCCCAAGATACCCTAATTACGTTTCAGTGCTCTTCAACGAGCCGAAATTGCTGAAATGCGCACGATCACGCCGATCACGCCCCACACCGCCCAGCCGTTTCAGTGCTCTTCAACGAGCCGAAATTGCTGAAATCTTGTGTACAAAAGTGGTCATACGCAATCGTGTAAGTTTCAGTGCTCTTCAACGAGCCGAAATTGCTGAAATCTTCTGAATGCGCTTGCAAAGAACCGGATCGCCCCCGTTTCAGTGCTCTTCAACGAGCCGAAATTGCTGAAATCGGAATACAAAACTTCAGCGTGCCCGGCGGGCACGTTACGTTTCAGTGCTCTTCAACGAGCCGAAATTGCTGAAATTCCGTATTCGTCTCAGTTACCTTCAGGTAGGGATCGGTTTCAGTGCTCTTCAACGAGCCGAAATTGCTGAAATTTTGACCGGTAGCGTAGTGATTGAGCGCGCCGAAAGGTTTCAGTGCTCTTCAACGAGCCGAAATTGCTGAAATCTTCCTAAGCCGTTAGGGCCCGTAACCCGCGCGCTGAACGTTTCAGTGCTCTTCAACGAGCCGAAATTGCTGAAATCGGGAAGCCTGCGCATGAACCGAAATTCAAAAAAAAGTTTCAGTGCTCTTCAACGAGCCGAAATTGCTGAAATAACAACCCATCAACAGCACTAGAGTTTTTGGCTGGTGTTTCAGTGCTCTTCAACGAGCCGAAATTGCTGAAATTCGCCGATGTCCCGTTGAACTCGAACAGCAAATTGAAGTTTCAGTGCTCTTCAACGAGCCGAAATTGCTGAAATGTTGAATCGACGCACGGATCGTATGTTTAACCCAAGGTTTCAGTGCTCTTCAACGAGCCGAAATTGCTGAAATAAACTCCAATTCTGTTGCGGGGTTAGAAATATCTTGTAGTTTCAGTGCTCTTCAACGAGCCGAAATTGCTGAAATTGGAGGTCGCCTCCGGCAGGCTCTGGTGGTCCGGCGTTTCAGTGCTCTTCAACGAGCCGAAATTGCTGAAATGGTACCACGGACCGGGCGTGTACCCGTACCGGTACGAGTTTCAGTGCTCTTCAACGAGCCGAAATTGCTGAAATCCAAACGTCAACCAAATGCCAGTAGCGCCCGGCACCGTTTCAGTGCACTTCAACGAGCCGAAATTGCTGAAATCCAAACGTCAACCAAATGCCAGTAGCGCCCGGCACCGTTTCAGTGCTCTTCAACGAGCCGAAATTGCTGAAATGGATGATCAACGTAGTAACAGACATGCCACCGCGCGAAGTTTCAGTGCTCTTCAACGAGCCGAAATTGCTGAAATTGAAGCTCGAAGCGTACATATTCACCACCGCTATCGTTTCAGTGCTCTTCAACGAGCCGAAATTGCTGAAATATTGCACGCGCTGGGTGGATGTCGATGATGATGCCCGTTTCAGTGCTCTTCAACGAGCCGAAATTGCTGAAATTTGAGTACGGGTAAAGCCGCAAAACTGCTTGGTGTCTGTTTCAGTGCTCTTCAACGAGCCGAAATTGCTGAAATCATATGTGCGCACCAGATGGGAGAGACGCCGCTCCAGTTTCAGTGCTCTTCAACGAGCCGAAATTGCTGAAATGCACTATGCGCCGGACAAAGCCATCGACGTCGTCGTAAGTTTCAGTGCTCTTCAACGAGCCGAAATTGCTGAAATGGATGCAGGAGATCAGTATCGCGTTTGCTCTGTGCGGTTTCAGTGCTCTTCAACGAGCCGAAATTGCTGAAATCTTCCGCCGCCGGATGGGCGCTATGTGACCGTCTGGTGTTTCAGTGCTCTTCAACGAGCCGAAATTGCTGAAATAATCCTGGGCGCGACGGTTTCTCGCACGGCTGATCGTGTTTCAGTGCTCTTCAACGAGCCGAAATTGCTGAAATAACTGTACGGGATGAGGGATGCGTTCCCGGATTTCAGTTTCAGTGCTCTTCAACGAGCCGAAATTGCTGAAATTGCGAGGAGCGGGAGATGCCGCCCGCCCTGCGCGATGTTTCAGTGCTCTTCAACGAGCCGAAATTGCTGAAATCCATCCGTTGAACGCTTCCGCCAGCGCCGCACAACGTTTCAGTGCTCTTCAACGAGCCGAAATTGCTGAAATAGAAGACCGCCGATGGTCGTCAGGCGTTCTATACGAGTTTCAGTGCTCTTCAACGAGCCGAAATTGCTGAAATTATACAACAAAACAGCAGAGAGCGGCATAGCACCGGAGTTTCAGTGCTCTTCAACGAGCCGAAATTGCTGAAATTGTCCTCCCCAGCGTTGAGAATCGACAACCATTCCTGTTTCAGTGCTCTTCAACGAGCCGAAATTGCTGAAATAAATGAAACGCTGAAACAGGATGTCAATGACGCCAAAAGTTTCAGTGCTCTTCAACGAGCCGAAATTGCTGAAATTGATTGCGCTGGCTGAGCGTCGTGGTATTTTTGTTGAGTTTCAGTGCTCTTCAACGAGCCGAAATTGCTGAAATATGCCGAAGAAGTTGCACAGCCCGATGATGAAATCCGTTTCAGTGCTCTTCAACGAGCCGAAATTGCTGAAATTGTAAATTTCGGTCGCGATGGTCGTATACTTTACCGGTTTCAGTGCTCTTCAACGAGCCGAAATTGCTGAAATCTGTAGGTGAATGGTCACTCTGGTATGACGGTACAGTTTCAGTGCTCTTCAACGAGCCGAAATTGCTGAAATCCACGTGAAACTCCGTAAAACATCATATCACGAATGTTTCAGTGCTCTTCAACGAGCCGAAATTGCTGAAATCGCCAAAGACAGGCGTCCATGCGCATACTCCAATTCGTTTCAGTGCTCTTCAACGAGCCGAAATTGCTGAAATTCGACCTGGGCATCAAAGCTGCCGCAACGATCTCCAAGTTTCAGTGCTCTTCAACGAGCCGAAATTGCTGAAATGGCGGTGGTCGCCCACACACGTCCGATCCCCGCACGGTTTCAGTGCTCTTCAACGAGCCGAAATTGCTGAAATTTTCCGCTAACGCTTGAAATCCAGAATGTACCGACGTTTCAGTGCTCTTCAACGAGCCGAAATTGCTGAAATACGGTCTCGTCGGTCTCGTTATATACCCAACCAAAGGTTTCAGTGCTCTTCAACGAGCCGAAATTGCTGAAATCGTCGCGGCGCTGATGCTGTGCGGCGCAAAGATAAGGTTTCAGTGCTCTTCAACGAGCCGAAATTGCTGAAATCGTAGCACGCCGCGTTGCTCAGTGACACTCCGCACGTTTCAGTGCTCTTCAACGAGCCGAAATTGCTGAAATTGTTGCGCTCGCAGTTGGAATACAAGGCCCGGCGCTAGTTTCAGTGCTCTTCAACGAGCCGAAATTGCTGAAATCGGATTCCAGGCGGAAGTGTCTCCACCGGCGACGACAGTTTCAGTGCTCTTCAACGAGCCGAAATTGCTGAAATTACTTTGTGCGTGACGATGCTGCTCAACGTGTAGCATCGGTTTCAGTGCTCTTCAACGAGCCGAAATTGCTGAAATATAAAATCCTTGTGTACTGGTGTTAGTGTTGCTTCAGTTTCAGTGCTCTTCAACGAGCCGAAATTGCTGAAATCCGTTTGGTACATGCGCCGCCGCGAGGCCGGCGCCGGTTTCAGTGCTCTTCAACGAGCCGAAATTGCTGAAATCAAGAGCCATCCACGCACCCGCCCGGCACCGGCCTCGGTTTCAGTGCTCTTCAACGAGCCGAAATTGCTGAAATTTTGCTAAACCGGAATATATAGAATAGGTAAGAGAAGTTTCAGTGCTCTTCAACGAGCCGAAATTGCTGAAATTTTGCTGCTCTAAGCGTTTTCGAGTAGCCGAACACGGGTTTCAGTGCTCTTCAACGAGCCGAAATTGCTGAAATGGCTGGGGCGCCACGCATGCCGCTGCGCTCATCGAGTTTCAGTGCTCTTCAACGAGCCGAAATTGCTGAAATCTTCAACCACCAAGTTGTTTACAATTCGTACATTAGTGTTTCAGTGCTCTTCAACGAGCCGAAATTGCTGAAATCTGAAGCAGCACAGATATGAAGCGATGGTACAAGCGTTTCAGTGCTCTTCAACGAGCCGAAATTGCTGAAATGGAGCCGGAACTTCCAGACACGCCGTATGTGCCTGGGTTTCAGTGCTCTTCAACGAGCCGAAATTGCTGAAATGCGGCTTTAGGTGCATATCAAGGTATTATAAATAGTGTTTCAGTGCTCTTCAACGAGCCGAAATTGCTGAAATGTCTCGTGGTTCGACCAGTTGTCGGCGTCGATCCACAAGTTTCAGTGCTCTTCAACGAGCCGAAATTGCTGAAATCAGCACCGGGATCGCCACAGCCAGAGGCGTCACGAGTGTTTCAGTGCTCTTCAACGAGCCGAAATTGCTGAAATCCCAACCCGAATCGCCAACGCGAGTCTCATACCCAGCGTTTCAGTGCTCTTCAACGAGCCGAAATTGCTGAAATACCGACCTCCGCTCCCTGCCCCACCCGTGTCCCAGATCCCGATACCTGCACGTCGTCGCTCCTGAGCCTTCCTGGTGTTTCATCTCAACA
>Ga0308405_1001739_pt1 | contig 10812 bp, 10 predicted proteins | sample HotsprSampleMS13_FD_203473 | JGI IMG/M metagenome (GOLD analysis project Ga0308405, IMG submission 203473) | Hot spring phototrophic mat microbial communities from Mushroom Spring, Yellowstone National Park, Wyoming, United States - 20060912_MS13 ...
CGAGCGCATAGAGCGTATCGTAGATCATGTAGCCGTGATTTTGCGTGATCGCGGCCGTGGTCCAGATCGGGTCGAGGTTCTTGAGATCGGCCTGCGGCACGACCTTCAGTGTCTGGGCACTCGCGAGGCTCGTGCCGGCGAGCAACGCCGCGGCGAGCGCCAACCCGGTTCGCGCGATCCTCATGGGCGACCTCCCTCTGGGCCCTCCGTCCTCGGCTGGACGCTAGCCCCGGCGGACGGGACCGGCAAGCCGACAGCCCGGCTTGGAGGGCCCGGGACCGGCTGCTAGAGCCGCCGCCATGGCCGCCTCCGAAACGACCGCGCCCCGCGCCGCACCGCGGGGTCTGTTCCTCGTCCTTCCCGCCCTCGTCGCCTTTCAAGCCATCTCGACCGACCTCTACCTGCCGGCGCTGCCTTCGATCGCCACCGATCTCGGCGCGAGCGTGGAGCAGGTCCAGCTCACGCTCTCCCTCTTCCTCGTGGGCTTCGGGGTGGCGCAGCTCGCTTGGGGCCCCCTTTCCGACCGGATCGGCCGCCGGCCGCTCCTGCTCGCCGGGACGGGTCTCTACGTCGCCGCGAGCCTCGCCTGCCTCGTCGCGCCGTCGATCGAAGAGCTCGTGGGTGCCCGCTTCGTCCAAGCGGTCGCCGCCTGCTCCGGCGTGGTGCTCGGCCGAGCGGTGGTCCGCGATCTGTTCGAGCCGGCCGAGGCGGCCAAGGTCTTGGCCTATCTCGGCACCGCCATGGCCGTGGCGCCGATTTTCGGCCCGGTGCTCGGCGGCTGGCTCACCCTGACCTTCGGCTGGCGCTCGACCTTCACAGCCTTGGCCTTTTTCGGCCTCTTCTGCTTCGTGGGTGTGCTCGTCGCCGTACCCGAGACCAACCGCCGCAGGAACCCGGACGCGACCAGGCCCACCGTCCTCGCCGCCAATTACGCACGCCTTTTGGCCGATCGGCTCTATCTCGCGCGGGTCGCCGTGGCTGCCCTCGGCTATGCCGGGATCTTCAGCTTCATCTCGGGCAGCCCGCACGTCCTGATCGACGCCGTGGGTCTGCGCCCGGACCGGTACGGGCTCTGCTTCGCCGCCGGCGTGGCGGGCTGGATGGCCGGTACCTTCGCCGCCGGCCGGCTCAATCGACGGCTCGGCCTCTCTAGCCTGTTGCGCCTCGGCACCCGGCTTTCGGCTTTGGCCGCCATCACGGGCCTCGGCTGGGCGCTCGCGGCGCCACCCTCCTGGCCCGCGGTCGTGGCGCCCATGTTCCTCTTCATGCTCGGTGCCGGCTTCACCCTGCCGACCGCCATGGCTCTCGCGATCGGACCCTATCCCGAGAAAGCCGGGCTCGCCTCGGCGCTCCTGGGCTTCCTCCAGCTCCTCTTCGCTTCGCTCGTGGGGCTCGCGGTGAGCGCGCTTTACGACCGCACGGCGGTGCCGATGATGGCGGCCCTGGTCGCCGTGACCGCCGGAGCCCTCCTGCTCGTGCCGTCCGCCCGCGAGGGAGCGCGCTGAGCCCGTCCCGAGCCGGGCTCAGCGGACCGGGCCGCTCATCGCCGTGACCACCGGCCCTTCGGACGTGCGCAACACCGAAAAGAACCGCTCGCCCTCGCCGCGACAGCGCGGCGCGCCCGGGTTCGCCGGTGGCGCCTCCCATTCGTAGACGATCGCGACGCGAGTCGGCGCGCCGAAGGCGGCATCGCTCACGACGCGGCCACTTCGGATCCGCGTGATGAAGGGCTCGCCGCAGCCTTCGCCTTCGCGCGCGTGCGCATCGTAATGGGCGCGGATCGCCCGCAGCACCCGCTCATCGGCCAACAGACGACCGCCGGTCACCGGACCGCAGGCGGCGAGGCCCGCGAAAAGGCCCAACAGCGCCCGCCGATCGAAACGCCACTCTGCTCGCCCTGGCCCGCCCATGCGTCCTCGCTCCTGCCGTTGCGCGGCGGACCCTAGACAGGCGGCGAGGAGCCGGGCAAGGGCGGACGGCCGCCGACCCGACCACCGAGGATCACGTGGAGACCGTCTGGTTCGGCCTCTTGGGTAGCACGCTCGCCGGCCTCCTGACCGGCGTCGGCGCGTTGCCGGTGCTCTTCGCGCGCGGCGTCGCGCAGCGGACCCAGAACCTTTTCTTGGGCTTCGGCGCCGGCGTGATGCTCGCGGCGACCGCCTTCTCGCTCATCGTGCCCGGGCTCGAGGCGGCACAGGAGCTGGGCCTCGGCCGGTTGCTCTCGGCCCTCGTCGTGAGCGGCGGGATCCTCACGGGCGGCCTCGCCCTGGTCCGCATCGGCAGCTGGCTCGCCGAGCACCACCTGGGAAGCGGCCCTTACGCCGAAGACGTCGCCGGCCGCGCCCGGGTGCTGCTCTTCATCCTCGCGATCACGCTGCACAATTTCCCGGAAGGGTTGGCCGTGGGCGTGGGGTTCGCCTCGGGCGACGTCGCCAACGGCACCGCGCTCGCGGTCGCGATCGGGCTGCAGAACATGCCGGAGGGGCTCGCGGTCGCGATGGCCGCGCGTGCCGCCGGCGATTCCGTGCGGCGGGCTTTTCTCGTGGGCCTGCTCTCGGGCCTGGTCGAACCCGTGGGCGGGGTGATCGGCGCCGGGCTCGTCTTCCTCGCCGCCCCGTTCCTGCCGGTGGCGATGGGCTTTGCCGCCGGGGCGATGCTGTTCGTCATCAGCGAGGAAGTGATCCCGGAGATCAATCGCGAGCGCAACGGCGGGATCAACAGCGTCGGGCTGCTCACGGGCTTCGTCGTGATGATGATGCTCGACGTGGTCCTGGGCTGACCCGACGGCGGGCCCGCGCCAGGCGGGCGAACTCGCGGCGTATCCCGGTCAGGACTTGAAGCTCGAGCGCCGGCAGGACGAAGCCGGCCCAAAAGGGCGGCCAATCGGCCGGGTCCGGCACGTAGACCGCGAGCTGGCAGGCGGTGGCATCGACGATCTCGACGTAGCGGCCACCTTCCGGGGTGAGCCAGCACCAGACCGCGAGATCGGCCCGCCGGAGATCCTCGATCGGCAAGAGCCGCGCCTCGGGGCAGCCGGTCGCATCGGCCACAGCCTGCGGCCAGGGCACTTCCCGCTCCTCGGCGGCTCGGAGCGCGGCCAGGTACCAGGAGGGTGGGGCCGCCACCACGAACCGTCCGGCGGTGTAAGTCACGAGCTCTTCTTCACCGGGCCGCGGCGGCTCGAGCGCGAGCCCGGGCGCCGCTTCGGCTTCGTCCTCGGCCATCGTCCTTCAGCCGTCGCGCAACCGGCAGAGGATCGGGGTGTGGTCGGAGGCCTTGGGCCGGCCACGCGGCCCCTTGTCGATCCACGCCTCTTCGAGCCGGTCGGCGGCCAAGGGCGAAAGGAGGAGGTGGTCGATGCGGATGCCGTGGTCGAGCCGGAAGGCGCCGCCTTGATAGTCCCAGAAGGTGTAAGCACCCCGCTCGTCGGGATGGAGGGCGCGGTAAGCGTCCGTCCAGCCCTGGTGGAGGAGTGCCCGGAAGGCCCGCCGGCTCTCCGGTCGGAAGAGCGCGTCTTCGGCCCAAGCGGCCGGGTCGTGGCAATCGATCGGCTCCGGGATGACGTTGAAATCACCCGCCAGCACCACCGGCTCGTCGAGTTCCAGAAGCGCTTCGCCGTGCGCCCGCAACCGTTCGAGCCAGGCGAGCTTGTAGGCGAACCTCCCGCTGCCGACCGGGTTACCGTTCGGGGCGTAGATCGAGGCGACGCGGATCCCGCCCGTGAAGGCCTCGAGATAGCGCGCCTGGTCGTCCTCGGGATCGCCCGGCAGGCCCCGGAGCGGATCCTCGATCGGGAAACGCGAAAGGATCGCGACGCCGTTGTAGGACTTCTGGCCGAACACCGCGAGGTTGTAGCCGAGTTCCTCGATCGGCTCGCGCGGGAAAGCCCCCTCGGTGCACTTGATCTCCTGCAGGCAGACGATCTCGGGCCTCGTGGCCTCGAGCCAGGCCAGGAGATTGGGGAGCCGAGCGTTGATCGAGTTGACGTTGAAGCTGGCTATGGTCGGCACCGGGGGCGCTCCGGCCGGGTCGAGCGGGGTGGTTCCGAATCGGCGCGAGGCTAGCCCGCGCGCTCGGAAGCGGCCAGCGTCTCGCCTCGCGCACGGGCCGGTGTGGTGCGGCGGAGTTCGGCGAGCTCGGCACGGATCGCCCGGAGCTCGGCCATGACCTCGGCGTGGTCGATCTTGATGGTCTCGCCGATGCCCTCGCTCTCGTGCACCTTCTGCATCGCGTTGACGATGAGAGCGATGAAGAGATTGAGGACGGCGAACGTCGTGATCAAGATGAACGGCACGAAGAACATCCAGGCGAGCGGGTGTTTCTCCATGACCGGCCGGACGATGCCCATCGACCAGCTTTCGAGCGTCATGATCTGGAAGAGCGAGTAGAGTGACGCGCCGATCGTGCCGAACCAGTCGGGGAAACTCTGCCCGAAGAGCTTGGTCGCCATCACGGCGAAGACGTAGAAGACAAGGGCCAAGAGCGCCACGACCGAGCCCATCCCGGGCAGGGCCGCGAGCAGCGCCTCGACCACCCGCCGCATCTGCGGCACGACCGAGAGCAGACGAAGCGCGCGCAGGATCCGGAGCGCCCGCAGCACCTGGAAGCCCTCGCTCGCGGGCGCCAACGAGATCGCCACGATCGTGAAGTCGAACAGGTTCCACGGCCCGCGGAAGAACGACGGACCGTAGGCGACGATCCGGATCGCGAGCTCGACGCAGAAGAAGAGGAGCGCGAGGCGGTCGAGGGCGAGCAGGAGGGGACCCACGAGCGCGGTCGCGGTCGCCGAGGTCTCGAGCCCGAGGGTGAGCGCGTTCAAGACGATCACGCCGACCACCAGCCGCTCGAACGGCTTGGTCTCGACGAGGGCGCGCAACCGCGCGCGCCAGGACGGTTCTGCGACCGCAGCCATCGGCTCCCCCTCACGGATCCATCGAGACGAGCGCGCGCCCATATGGCCCGCCGGGGGCGACCGCTCCAGCCCCGCGGCTCGGCTGGTGCGCCCGTCGCTCAGGCGAAGGTGATGAGCACCTGGTCGGCCGCCACGGTATCGCGCGGCCTTACCCGGACCTCCTCCACCCGACCGTCCTGCTCGGCCTTGAGCACGTTCTCCATCTTCATGGCTTCGAGGACGCAGAGATCTTGCCCGGCCTTGACCTCGTCCCCCGGCTGGACCGCGATCGAAAGGATGAGGCCCGGCATCGGCGAGCGCAGCATCTTGCCCGCGTCCGCACGAACCTTTTCCGGAATGCGGGCGGCGAGCTCGGCGGCCCGCCGCGTGCGCACGAGCGCCCGCAGCTCGGCCCCGCCGTGGCGGACGATCCAGCCTTCGGGCAAAGGATCGACCTGGAGCGTGAAGGTCGAGCCCGTGACCCGGGCGCGGACGACCGGATCGCCCGGCCGCCAATCGACCGCGACCTCGAGATGGCGGTCGACGATGTGCAGGACGCTCCGCTCGTCCTCGTCGGCGAGCAACGTGACCGCGAAGCAGACGCCGTCGAGCTGCACGACCCAATCCCGCTCGGGTCGGTAGCGCCAGCCCGGGAGCTTGCCGCTCGCCCGCGCCTCGCGGCGGGCCCGATCGAGGCGTAACCGGACGGTCACGCCGGCGATCTCCTCGAGCCGCTCGGGCGGAAGGCCGGCCCCGCGGAAGCGCTCGCCGAACTCCTCGGCGATGAAGCCGGTGGAGAGCCGTCCCTCCTGGAAGCGGGGATGGGCGAGAACGGCCGAAAGGAAGCTCAGATTGTGGGCGGGGCCGCGGATCAAGAAGGCGTCGAGGGCTTCGCGGGCGCGGGCGATCGCCGCGCGGCGGTCGTGGCCGCGGGCGCAGAGCTTGGCGATCATCGGATCGTAATGGATCGAGACCTCGGCACCCTCGACCACGCCGCTGTCGACCCGGATATCCTTGCCGTGGGGCTCGCGGTAGCGGACGACCCGACCGACCGAGGGTAGGAAGCCCCGGCCCGGATCCTCGGCGTAGACGCGCGCCTCGATCGCCCAGCCTTCGAGCCGCACGTCCTCCTGGCGGAAGGGCAAGGGCTCGCCGGCCGCCACGCGGATCATGAGCTCGACGAGGTCGAGCCCGGTGACGAGCTCCGTCACCGGATGCTCGACCTGGAGCCGGGTGTTCATCTCGAGGAAGTAGAAGTTGCGGTGTCGGTCGACGATGAACTCGACCGTCCCGGCGCTGTGGTAGCCGACCGCGCGGGCGAGTGCCACCGCCTGCTCACCCATCGCCTTGCGGGTCGCCTTGTCGAGGAACGGCGAGGGCGCCTCTTCGATCACTTTCTGGTGGCGGCGCTGGATCGAGCATTCGCGCTCGCCGAGATGGACGATGTTGCCGTGCCGGTCGCCCACCACCTGGATTTCGATGTGCCGTGGCTCCTCGACGAACTTCTCGAGGAAGACCCGGTCGTCGCCGAAGGCCGAGCGCGCTTCCGAGCGGGCCCGGGCGATCCCTTCGAGGAGCTCGCGCTCGTCGCGGGCGATCCGCATGCCCTTGCCGCCCCCGCCCGCCGAGGCCTTGATCATGACCGGATAGCCGATCTCGCGGGCGATCCGCCGCGCCTCGTCCGGATCGGCGATCGAATCGAGCGTGCCCGGCACGGTCGAAACGCCGGCCGCGCGGGCGAGCCGCTTGCTCTCGATCTTGTCGCCCATGGCCTCGATCGCCGCCACGGGCGGGCCGATGAAGGTGATTCCGGCAGCCTCGAGGGCGCGGGCGAAGGCTGCCCGCTCGGAGAGGAACCCGTAACCCGGATGGACCGCTCGGGCCCCCGTCCGGCGGCAGGCTTCGACGATCGCCTCGATGTTCAAATAGCTCTCGGCGGCGGGCGGCGGGCCGATGCGGACCGCTTCGTCGGCCATCTCGACGTGGAGGGCCCCGGCATCGGCATCCGAATAGACCGCGACCGTGCGGATGCCGAGCCGCCGGCAGGTCTTGATCACGCGGCAGGCGATCTCGCCGCGATTGGCGATCAGGATCGTCTCGAACATGGAGTGGTCCCGCTTCGGGCCGACGCGGCCCGCCTAGCATCTCGCGGCTGCCAGAGCCAGCCTGCCGGAGCGCCGGGAAGAGCGACCGATGGACGTCCCCGGTTGTAACTTTGCCGCTCCGCAACGACGACGGCCTCGCCGGCGCGTGCTATGACCTCCGCGGAGGTGAGCACGAGCATGAGACAGCGCATCACAGCGGCCGTCATTAGCCACGAGCGTGCCGATCGCGCGCTCCGTTGCTTGGCCGCGTTATCGGCGCAGACCGTGGCGCCGGACGAGATCCTGGTCGTCGACAGCGGCTCGCGCGACGGCACGCCCGAGAGGCTCCGCGCCGCCCGGCCGGACGTGCGGGTGATCGCGTTGCCCGCGAACGACGGCCCCGGGGCGGCACGGAACCGCGCGCTCGCGGAGGCGACCGGCGAGCTCGTGTTGATGATCGACGACGACATCTACCCGGATCCCGATTGTCTCGAGCAGCTCTTGCGCGCCAAAGAGGCCCAGCCGGCCGAGATCCTGGTCCCGCGGATCCTCCTCGAACCCGAGCGCCACATCGTGCAGTGCGAAGGGGGTGCTCCGCACGTGATGGGGACCCTCGTGCTGACCAACGGCTTCACGCCGCTCTCGGAAATCCACTCGGACGCCGCGCGTTACCAGAACGCCACGCCCTCGGGCGTGCTTTTGGTCGAGCGCGATCCCGTGCGCGCGGCCGGCGGGTTCGACGAGAGCTATTTCTTCTATCTCGAGGACCTCGAAATGTCGCTCCGAGCGCGGATCCTCGGGCTCAGGATCCTGTCGGTGCCGCGGGCCGTGGTTCGCCACGACCGCGGCACCGGGACCGCGCTCGCCTTCCGCGGGGAGGGCCCCTACCCGCGTGAGCGCGCCTATCTGTTGATGCGCAACCGGCTGCGCACGATCGCGACCCACTTCGCGGGTCGCACTCTGCTCGGCCTCGCCCCCGCGCTGCTCCTTTACGAGTTCGCGACACTCCTCTTCGCTCTCGCTCGGGGCTGGGGTGGTGCCTGGCTCGACGCTTGGCGGTGGATGTTCCTGCACCGCCACGAGATCGTGCGTAAGCGCCGATCGATCCAGGAACGCCGCCGGGTACCCGACCGCGAGCTCCTGGTCGGTGGGCCGCTGCCGGCCGCCCCGGGCCTTCTCGGCTCGCGGACGCACAAAGCGCTGTTCGATCTTTTGGGCGCCTTCCTCAGCGGCTGGTGGGGGCTCGTTCGGCCGGTCGTCTGAGCCCGGCGCGCGGCGGGTCCGCTCAGAGCGGGATGTTGCCGTGCTTCTTCCAGGGGTTGTCGAGCTTCTTGTTGGCCAGCCAACGGAGCGACTGGGCGATCCGGCGGCGCGTGCCGTGCGGCATGATCACGTCGTCGACGAAGCCGCGGCGCGCCGCGACGAAGGGGTTGGCGAACCGGTCGCGATATTCCCGGGCACGTTGCTCGATCTTGGCCGGATCGCCCATGTCGCTCTTGAAGATGATCTCGACCGCACCCTTGGGCCCCATGACCGCGATCTCGGCCGTGGGCCAGGCGTAGTTCACGTCGCCGCGCAGATGCTTCGACGACATGACGTCGTAGGCGCCGCCGTAAGCCTTGCGGGTGATCACCGTGACCTTGGGTACCGTGGCCTCGGCATAGGCGTAGAGGAGTTTGGCGCCGTGCTTGATGATCCCGCCATATTCCTGCGCCGTGCCGGGCAGGAAGCCCGGGACGTCGACGAACGTGACGATCGGGATGTTGAAACAGTCGCAGAAGCGGACGAAGCGGGCGGCCTTCCTCGAGCTGTCGATGTCGAGACAGCCCGCCAGCACCATCGGCTGGTTGGCGACGATGCCGACCGGGGCCCCTTCGAACCGGGCGAAGCCCGTGACGATGTTCTTGGCGAAGTCCGGGGCGATCTCGAAAAACTCGGCCTCGTCCACGACCTTGAGGATGAGCTCCTTCATGTCGTAGGGTTTGTTCGGATTGTCCGGCACGAGCGTGTCGAGCGAGGGTTCTTCCCGGTCGGCCGGGTCGTCGGTCGGCCGCACGGGTGGCTTCTCGCGATTGTTCGAGGGCAAAAAGCCCAACAGCCGGCGGATCTCGGAGAGAGCCTCGACGTCGTTTTCGAAGGCGAGGTCGGCCACACCCGAACGCTGGGTATGGGTAGCGGCACCGCCGAGCTCTTCGGCCGTCACGATCTCGTTGGTGACCGTCTTCACGACGTCGGGCCCGGTCACGAACATGTAGGAGCTGTCCTTGACCATGCAGATGAAGTCGGTCATCGCCGGGCTGTAAACCGCCCCGCCGGCGCAGGGGCCCATGATCAGGGAGATCTGCGGGATCACCCCGGAAGCCAAGACGTTGCGCTGGAAGACCTCGGCATAGCCGGCCAGGGAGGCGACCCCTTCTTGGATGCGCGCACCACCCGAATCGTTGAGGCCGATCACCGGGGCGCCGACCTTCATCGCCCGATCCATGATCTTGCAGATCTTTTCGGCGTGCGCTTCGGAGAGCGAACCGCCGAAGACCGTGAAGTCTTGAGCGAAGACGAAGACGAGCCGTCCGTCGATCGTGCCCTGGCCCGTGACCACCCCGTCGCCCGGGATGTGCTGCTCGGCCATGCCGAAATCGGTGCAGCGGTGCTCGACGAACATGTCCGTCTCCTCGAAGGAGCCGGGGTCGAGGAGGAGCTCGATCCGCTCGCGGGCGGTGAGCTTGCCGCGTGCGTGTTGTGCCTCGATCCGCCGCAACCCTCCGCCGAGCCGTGCCCCTTCCCGCTTCCGCTCGAGCTTCTCCAGGATCTCCTGCACCGCCCGTCCCCCACGCTCGCGCCGCAGCGTCCGATCGTGACCGTTCCGCGCGCGCTCGGCTAGCAGCTCGCGACGCTGCGGCAAAGACGGCGCCGCTGCGGCGATGCGCGGACACTCGGGAGCCGCCATATCCGATGGGGATGTCCACGCGGGAGCAGCCATGAGCGAGATCCTGGCGGCGGTCTTCGAGGGTGCCGCGACCGCGGCACGGGTCCTGGAGCGTCTGCGGGAAGGCAGCGCACCGGTCGCGGGCCGGCTCGCCGAGGCCTGCGCGCTGCGCCGCGAGCAGGACGGCCGGCTCAGGCTCGAGGAAGCCCTCCATCCCCCGACCGCCCGGCGCCTGCCGCACGGCTTCTGGCACCGCCTCTTGGCCCACCTCCTCAGCCGCGATCGCGGGTCGATCGAAAAGGCGGCGCGCTGCTTCGGCCCAACCTTCTGCGAGGCGGTGGCCGAAGCCCTCGGCCCCGACCGTTCGGCGATCTTCGTCCACCTCGAACCGGCCGAGGCGGATGCGGTGGCGCGGCAACTGGAGGCCGAGGGAGCCCGGGTTTTCCGCAGCGCACCGACCGATGACGGACGCACGCTGGCCGAGAAGCTCGAAGAAGCCCTCCTCGAGGTTCCGCCGGCTTCGGCACTCGCCTAGCTCGCCGAGGCGGTCGAGAACGAGCGGGTGCTGGCCGCGCGGGCCCGCCAACGCGCCGCGGAGGAGGCCCGCCGGCGCGCGCTCGACCAGCTGCGCGCCGAGACCCTCTCGCCGAGTGAGATCGAGGTCATCTTGCGGCGAAGTGCGGAGGCCCCCCGGCGCGGCGCGAAAAGGCTGCAGGTTTTGACCTTCCCGGCCGAGCTGCTCGAGGATCGCGGGCGGCGGATCCTCGCGCAGGAGCCCGATTGGCCCACCACCCTCTCCGGCCGGCCGCGGGCCTTCTACCGCTTCTTCGAGAGCCGGCTCGCCCCGCTCGGCTATCGTTTGGACGCTCGGGTCGCGAGCTTCGAGGAGGGCGTGCCCGCGAGCTTCGCGC
>Ga0308405_1001741_pt1 | contig 10799 bp, 15 predicted proteins | sample HotsprSampleMS13_FD_203473 | JGI IMG/M metagenome (GOLD analysis project Ga0308405, IMG submission 203473) | Hot spring phototrophic mat microbial communities from Mushroom Spring, Yellowstone National Park, Wyoming, United States - 20060912_MS13 ...
GAGGGGTGGGTAGGAGGCCGAGGATGCTCAAGCTCAAGGTAGAAGGCATGACCTGCAACCACTGCGTTATGGCGGTGAAAAAGGCCCTTTCCCGGGTGCCCGGGGTGGAGCGGGCCGAGGTCTCCCTGGAACGGGGCGAGGCCCTGGTGGAGGGCAACGCCGACCCCAAGGCCCTCATCCGGGCCGTGGAGGAGGAGGGTTACCAGACAGAGGTTCAGGCCTGATGCCCCACCCCCACCTGCACCTGGACCCCAAGGTCCGGGAGGAGGCGAAAAGGCGGCTCCTCTCCGCCAAGGGACACCTCGAGGGCATCCAGCGCATGCTGGAGGACGAAGGGGTCTACTGCGTGGACATCCTCAAACAGATCAAGGCCGTCCAGGGGGCCTTGGATAGGGTGGGAGAAATGGTCCTCAGGGCCCACCTGAAGGACCACGTGACCACCGCCCACGAGCGGGGGGATGTGGAAGAAATCGTGGAAGAGCTCATGGAGACCCTCAAGTACCGCTAGGGGGTAACGAAGGAAAAAACTTCCCCCAAGCGGGCCCTGGGGATGGTGAAAGTGACCCTGTTCCAGCTCAGGGATACGAGAGGCGGCCTTACCGAATAGGGATGCTGGAGGGTTCGTAGCTGCCTTTACCCTAGCTTAACAGGGAAAGGCTAGCCTGGGAACCGGGAGGTGGAAAGCATGTGGGGCTGCGGTTGGTGGTACATGGGCTGGTGGGGACCCCTTTTTGGCCTTCTCTGGCTTGCCCTTCTCGGCCTCCTCGTCTACTGGCTGGTCAAAACCCTGGTTCCGGATAGGCGGGATCGGGCCCTGGAGGTCCTGAGGGAACGCTACGCCCGAGGGGAGATAGACAAGGAGACTTTTGAGCGCTTAAAGCGCGACCTGGCATGAAGGTCCTCCTGGTGGACGATGACCCCGCCATCCTCGAGGTGCTGAGGGCGTACCTCCAGGGAGCGGGGTTCTCGGTCCTGGAAGCCCAGGACGGGGAGGAGGCCCTCCTCCTCTTTCCCCAGGCGGACCTGGTGGTCCTGGACCTCATGCTCCCCAAGATGGACGGCTGGCGCGTGGCGGAGGCCATAAAGCGGGAACGGCCCGAGCTTTCCATCCTCATGCTCACCGCCCGGGGGGAGGAGGAAGAAAGGGTGCGGGGGCTGGAGCTGGGGGCGGATGACTACGTGGTCAAACCCTTCAGCCCCAAGGAGGTGGTGGCCCGCATCAAAGCCCTCCTGCGCCGGGCTGGGCTCAAGGAAGAGCTCACCTATGGCCCCCTGCGCCTCCTTCCCAGGAAGCGGGAGGCTTACTTGGGAGGGGAGCCCCTGCCCCTCTCCCGGCTGGAGTTTGACCTTCTCCTCACCCTGGCCCAGCACCCGGGCATGGTGTTCAGCCGGGAAAGGCTTCTGGAAAAGGTCTGGGGGCCGGACTTTCCCGGGGTGGACCGGGTGGTGGACGTGCACATCGCCGGGCTTCGGAAAAAGCTCGGCGACGATCCAGATAACCCCCGCTCCATAGAAACGGTAAGGGGTGTGGGGTACCGCTTCAAGGAGCCGGATGCGCCTCTTCCTTAAGCTCTTCCTGAGCCACCTCCTGGTGGCCCTCCTAGCCCTTCTCCTCCTCTTCCTCTTGGCCGAGGCCCTGGCCCCCCGCTTCTACCAGGGGCACGTGGCCCGCATGTACCACGCCTTTGCCGTGATGGGGGGCGGGATGATGGCCGAAACCCTGCGGCAGGATTTGGAAGAAGGCCTGCGCTCCACCCTGACCACCGCCCTCCTGGCGGCCCTGCCCTTTGCCGCTCTGGGGGCGGCCTTCACCGCCTTCTTCGCCAGCTTCCGCATCGCCAAAACCGCGCGCCTCCTGGCGGAGGGAAGCCGCAAGATGGCGGAAGGCCAGTACAACCTGCGGCTACCCCTTCTGGAAAGGGACGAGCTGGGGGAGCTGGCCCTGGCCTTCAACCGCCTGGCCGAGGCCCTGGAACAGGTGGAAAGGAAGCGGGTGGAACTCATCGGCACCGTGGCCCACGAGCTCAGAACCCCCCTCTCCGCCCTGCAGGGATACGCCGAAGCCCTGGGGGATGGGGTCCTGGAGCGGGAGAGGGCGGCGGAGGGCATCGCCCGGGAGATGCGGGCCATGCGCCGCCTGGTGGAGGACCTCTCCCTGGTCTCCCGCGTGGAGGCCAAGGCGATGGAGCTTCGCCTCGAGGCCCTGGATCCCCTGGCTCTGCTCCAGGAGGCGGCCGAGCGCTTCCAAGACGCCTTCCAAGCCAAGGGGGTGGCCCTGCGGCTTGCCCCCAAGAGCCCTCTACCCCCAGTCCTGGCCGACCGGGAACGGGTCCTTCAGGTCCTATCCAACCTCCTGGCCAACGCCCTGCGCCACACCCCAGAAGGGGGGGAGGTGCGCCTTCTCGCCGAGCGGAAGGAAAAAGAAGGGGTCTTCAGCGTGGAGGACATGGGGAGCGGCATCCCACCGGAGCATCTCCCCCACATCTTTGAGCGCTTCTACCGGGTGGACCCCGCCCGCAGCCGCAAGGACGGGGGCACGGGGGTGGGCCTCACCATCGCCAAGGGCCTGGTGGAGGCCATGGGGGGCAGGATCTGGGCCGAAAGCCAGGTGGGCCGGGGGAGCGCCTTCCGTTTCACCCTGCCCCTTTACCTGGGCTTAACAAAGGGGGGTTAGGGTGGGGGCATGAAAAGGCTCGTTACCCTCCTCTGGATAGGTGCGGCGATGGGTTTAGCCCAGGCCCCTTCCCCAGAAGCCCTGAAGGGCCTGGACCCCGAAGGCGCCTTGGCCCTGGCCAAGCGGTGGCGGGAAGAGGGGCAGAGGGTGGTGAGCTACGTCACCCCTGAAGCCTTTTTCTTTGAGTTCGCCGACGGCCGCAAGGCCAGGGTGGAGCTAAGGGATCGCTTCCTCCTGGCGGTGGCCCCATACCGCAACCAGACCCACCCCTGCCAGGTCCACTAGTTCTCCAGCTGCACCGGGGAGCTGAGGAAGGAAACCTTCAGCGTACGGGTACTGGAGGGAAACAAAGAGGTGTTGCGAGCGGAGGTGCGCACCGGCGAGGACGGGTTCTTTGAACTCTGGCTTCCCCGGAACAAGGTGTATGTCCTCGAGGTCCGCCAAGGAGGTTGGGTAGCCCGGGGAGAGGTCACCACCAACACCAAAAGCCCCACCTGCCTGACCACCTTCCGCCTGGTAAGGGAGTAAGCCCTGGGAGACAGCGGAGCCCAGCCCACCCAACTCCTCCCAGAGGTGTCAGGCTGGGCCAACTCCCTTAAGCCCAGGCCAGGCCCACAAGGTGGGGCCCCACCACGGGAAGGGGCAAGTCTAGGCGCTCCACTTCCACACGGGCGAAGGCCTCCAGTAGAAAGGGCAGAGGATCCCGGTTGGGATGGCACCCGTCCCCTAGGAAGAAGAAAAGGGGCGTGGCCACCTCCTGGAGGAAGCGCAAAGGGGTCCCTTTAGGGGCGGCCACGTGCTCCAGAAAGAGGTAGGCCCCACCCGGCCGTAGGACCCTGTGAACCTCCCCCAGGGCCTTCCTGGGGTCTTTTACCGAGCAGAGGACCAGGGTGCCCACCACCAGGTCCACGCTTCCTTCCGGCAAAGGGATGGCCTCCGCCCGCCCGGGAAGGAGGGTGAGGGCGAGGCCCCGCTTCCTCGCCTCCTCCCTCAGGCGGGGGTGGAAGAAGGGGTTGGGCTCGAGGGCCAGGTACTGAACCCCAGGAGGAAGGTAGGCCAGGTTGGTCCCCGGCCCGGGGCCGATCTCCAGGACCCTTCCGGGCCGCACCCGCTCCAGGGCTTCCCGGAAGAGGGCCCGCTTCCTTTCCGCCACCCGCGCCTCGTGCCGGGCGGAAAGCCCGGGATAGAGGCGGGCGAAGAGGCGCTTGCGGATCACCGGGAAAAGTCTACCCCAGCCCATGCCCCTTTATGCGAGCTTAACAGTACCAGCCTAGGGTATGGGTGGAGGTGAGCCATGGGCATGATGGGTTGGGGCGGAATGGGTTTTGGGGGCTTCTTCGGGCTTTTCGGCATGCTCCTTTTTCTGGGCCTTCTCGCCCTCCTGGTCTACCTAAGCTTCAAGGCCCTGGAGGGGCAGGAAGGGCGAAAGGACCGGGACAAAGCCCTGGAAACCCTCAGGCTCCGCTACGCCAAGGGAGAGCTGGACGAGGAAACCTTTAGGCAGCTCAAGAGGGAGCTGGAAGGACACCTGGCACGGGCTCTTCCTGGGGGAACCTCACAGATGACCATTGGGGGGCTTTTCAGGTATGCGTAGGGTTGCTTTCACAAGGGCCAAAGGGTAGACTAGGAGTACCCCACCCCAGGAGGGGTGGGTAGGAGGCCGAGGATGCTCAAGCTCAAGGTAGAAGGCATGACCTGCAACCACTGCGTTATGGCGGTGAAAAAGGCCCTTTCCCGGGTGCCCGGGGTGGAGCGGGCCGAGGTCTCCCTAGAACGGGGCGAGGCCCTGGTGGAGGGCAACGCCGACCCCAAGGCCCTCATCCAGGCCGTGGAGGAGGAGGGCTACCGGGCGGAGGTCCTGGCCTGATGCCCCACGGCCACCTCCACCTGGACCCCAAGGTCCGGGAAGAAGCCAAAAGACGGCTCCTCTCGGCCAAGGGCCACCTGGAAGGCGTCCTGCGCATGCTGGAGGACGAGGGGGTCTACTGCGTGGACGTCCTCAAGCAGCTGAAGGCGGTCCAAGGGGCCCTGGACCGGGTGGGGGAGATGGTCCTGAGGGCCCACCTGAAGGACCACGTGGCCACCTCCCACGAGCGGGGGGACGTGGAGGAGATCGTGGAGGAGCTCATGGAAGCCCTCAAGTACCGCTAGGGGGTGAAGGATGAGAAAAGCCCTTGCCCTATTGCTGGCCCTCTCCCTGGGCCTGGCCCAACACCAGCACGGCGCGCCGGCCACCCCGCAAACCAGCCCGGAAAGGAGCTTCCTCTCCGGCATGATAGCCCACCACGAGGGGGCCCTGGAGATGGTGCGGGTGGCCCTGCCCGACCTCAAGGACCCGGAGGTCAGGGCCTGGGCGGAAAGCATCCTGAAGGAGCAGGATAGGGAAATCGGCGTCATGCGGGCCCTCCTCGCCCGCCTGGGTGGCCTGGACCAGGCGGCTTACCAGGCCATGGCCCGGGAGATGGCCGCCATGGTGGCCTAGCTGAGAGGGGCCAGGGACCGGGAGCGGGCCTTCGTGGAGCTCATGCTGGAGCACCACAAAGGGGCCGTGGAGATGGCCCTCGAGGCCCTCCTTAAGGCCAAGGACCGGGAGGTCCTGGACCTGGCCAAGGCCATCGCCCTAGCCCAGACGGAAGAGATCCACCGCTTCCGCCTCTGGCTTCTAAAGTGAAAGAGATCCGCCTCGGCATCAAGGGGATGACCTGCGCCAGCTGCGTGGCCCGGGTGGAGCGGGCGCTGAAGCGGGCGGAAGGGGTGGAGGAGGCCCGGGTCAACCTCACCACCGAGGAGGCCTTCCTCCGCCTGAAGGAGGGGGTGGACCTGAAGGAGGTCCTGAAGCGGGTGGCGGAGGCGGGGTATGAGCCCGTAGTGGCCAGGGCGGAGATCCCCGTGAAGGGCATGACCTGCGCCGCCTGCGTGGCCCGGGTGGAGCGGGCCATCGGGAAGCTTCCCGGGGTGCTCTCGGTTAGCGTCAACCTGGCCACGGAAAAGGCCTTCGTGGAGTACCTGCCGGAGGCGGTGAGCCTCGCCCGCATCCGCCAGGCCATAAGGGAAGCGGGCTACGAGCCCCTGGAGGTGGGCGAGGAGGCCAGGGAGAAAACCCCCACCTACCAAAAGGACCTCCTCCTGGCCTTCCCCTTCGCCCTCCTCACCCTCCTCCTGGCCATGGGGCCCATGGTCCTGCCCCTCCCCCACGCCCCAGGCCTCCTCCAGGCCCTCACCGCCCTCCCCGTCCTCTACGCCGGAAGGCGCTTCTTCCGTCAGGCCCTGGCCGAGGCCCGGCACCGTTCCTTTGGCATGAGCACCCTGGTGGCCCTGGGGGCGGGGAGCGCCTACCTCTACTCCTTTTTGGTCCTCCTCTTCCCCAAGGTTTTCCCGGAGGAGGCCCGCCACCTCTACTTTGAGGCGGGGGCGGTGATCCTCGCCCTCATCCTCCTGGGCAAGCACCTGGAAGAAGGGGCCAAGGGGAGGGCCTCAGAGGCCATCAGGAAGCTTCTCGCCCTGAGGCCCAAGACCGCCCGGCTGGTCCAGAACGGCGAGGAAAAGGAGATCCCCGCCGAGGCCCTGATCCCCGGGGACCTGGTCCGGGTCCTTCCGGGGGAGAGGATCCCCGCCGACGGCGTGGTAGTGGAGGGCAAAAGCCACGTGGACGAGTCCATGCTGACCGGGGAGCCCATCCCCAAGGCCAAAGGCCCCGGGGACCAGGTGGTGGGGGGAACGGTGAACAGGGAAGGGGCCCTCCTGGTGCGGGTGAGCCGGGCGGGGGAGGCCACGGTCCTCGCCCAGATGGCCCGGATGGTGGAGGAGGCCCAGGGGCACAAGCCCAAAGCCCAGGAGCTAGCGGACCGGATCGCCGCCGTCTTCGTGCCCGTGGTCCTGGGCATCGCCCTCTTCACCTTTCTCCTCTGGCTTTTCCTGGGCCCCGGGCTTGCCCACGCCTTCGTGGCTGCCCTCTCCGTCCTCCTCATCGCCTGCCCCTGCGCCATGGGCCTGGCCACGCCCACGGCCATCGCCGTGGCCACGGGCCGGGCGGCCCAGATGGGCCTCCTCTTCCGCAAGGGGACGGCCCTCGAGGCCCTGGCCCGGGCGGACACCGTCGCCCTGGACAAGACGGGAACCCTGACCCTGGGAAGGCCCACCCTGGTCCAGGTCCTCCCCTTGGGCCTCTCCCGGGAAGAGGCCCTGCGCCTTGCCGCCGCCCTGGAGCGGAATAGCGAGCACCCCATCGCCAGGGCGGTCCTGGAGGCCGCCAAGGACCTGCCCCTGCCCCAGGCCCAGGAGGTCCGGGCCCTCCCAGGGGAGGGGGTGGAGGGCCGGGTGGAGGGAAGGTGTCTTCGCCTCGGGGGCCCCGCCCTCATGGCGCGCCTGGGCGTACCCCTTCCAAAAGAGGCCCAGGCCCTCCCCGAAGAGGGCTACACCCCCCTCTACCTGGCCGAGGAAGGCCGGCTCCTCGCCGCCTTCGCCGTCTCTGACCCCCCAAGGCCCGAGGCCCAGGAGGCGGTGGCGGCCCTGAAGGCCCTGGGCCTGAGGCCGATTCTCCTTACCGGGGACCACGAGGCCCCCGCCCGCCGGGTGGCGGAGGCCCTAGGTATTCCCGAGGTCCAGGCCGGGCTCCGGCCCGAGGGGAAGGTGGAGGCCATAAGGCGGCTTCAGGAATCTGGGCGGAAGGTGCTCTTCGTGGGGGACGGCATCAACGACGCCGCCGCTTTGGCCCAGGCCGACGTGGGCCTGGCCATGGGGAGCGGCACGGACATCGCCCTCGAGGCCGGGGACGTGGTCCTCCTCAAGCCCGACCTCTGGGGGGTCCCCGAGGCCATCCTCCTCGCCCGGAGGACCCTCCGCACCATCCACCTGAACTTCTTCTGGGCCTACGCCTACAACGTCCTCCTCATCCCCGTGGCCGCCGGAGCCCTCTACCCCTTCACGGGCCTCCTCCTGAACCCCATGCTGGCCGCCCTGGCCATGAGCCTCTCCAGCCTCTTCGTGGTGACCAACTCCCTCCGGCTTCGGGCCTTCACCCCAGGCGGACGAGGCGGGACCCCTCCTCAGCGCCCCGTCCCGGCGGGGTAAAATACGGGAGGAGGGTATCTATGGAAGGCCTTGCCCTGAAGAAGCGGCTTTTGGGCACCATCCCCGAGGTGCGGGCCCGCCTCGAGGCCCTCCTCAAGGAGGAGGGCTTCGGCATCCTCACGGAGATAGACGTGAGCGGGGTCCTGAAGAACCGGCTTGGGGTGGAGCGCCCTCCCTACCTGATCCTGGGGGCCTGCAACCCCCACCTGGCCCACCGGGCCCTCGAGGCCGAGCCCGGCATCGGCCTCCTCCTCCCCTGCAATGTGGTCCTGCGCCAGGAGGGGGAGGAGGTGGAGGTCCTCATCCAGGACCCCGGGGCCCTGTTCGCCCTCCTCCCCGAAGGGGTTCGGGAAAGGCTGGGAAGCCTGCCCGAGGAGGCGCGAGCCAGGCTGGAAAGGGCCCTAGCCCAGCTTTAGGGTTCTGCGAAACCCGTAGACTAAGGGCATGGACGTACGTGCCCTGAGGGAGGACTTCCCCCTCATCGCCAAGAATCCCCATCTCGTCTACCTGGACTCCGCCGCCACCAGCCAGAAGCCCAAGAGGGTCATAGAGGCCCTGAAGCGCTACTACGAGGAGCTGAACGCCAACGTCCACCGGGGGGCCTACCGCCTCTCCGTGGCCGCCACCGAGGCCTACGAGGAGGCGAGAAGGCGCGTGGCCCGCTTCCTGAAGGCCGAAGAGCGGGAGGTCATCTTCGTGCGCAACACCACCGAGGCCATGAACCTGGTGGCCTACGCCTGGGGCCTCCGGAACCTTAAGGAGGGGGACGAGGTCCTGGTCACGGAGATGGAGCACCACGCGGGCCTCGTCCCCTGGCACCTGGTGGCGGGGCTCAAGGGGGCCCGGGTCAAGGCCATCCCCCTCAGCGAGGAGGGGCGGCTGGACCTCTCGGCGCTGGACGGCCTCCTCAGCGAAAGGACCCGGGTGGTCTCCCTGGTCCACATGTCCAACGTCCTGGGCACCATCAACCCCGTGGCCGAGATCGCCCAAAGGGCCAAGGCGGCGGGGGCCCTGGTGGTGGTGGACGGGGCGCAAAGCGCCCCCCACCTCCCCGTGGACGTGAAGGCCCTGGGGGCCGACTTCTTCGCCCTCTCGGGCCACAAGATGCTGGGGCCCACGGGGGCCGGGGTGCTTTGGGGGAGGTACGAGGTCCTGGAGGGGATGATGCCCTTTTTGGGGGGTGGGGAGATGATCCGGGAGGTCTTTGTGGACCAGTCCACCTACGCCCCCCCTCCAGGGCGCTTTGAGGCGGGCACGCCCCCCATCGCCGAGGCCATCGCCCTGGGGGAGGCGGCCCAGTACCTCATGGAGGTGGGGATGGAAAGGGTCTATGCCCACGACCGAGCCCTTCTGGACTACGCCCTAAAGCGGCTGGAAGAGGTTCCCCACCTCAGGGTCTACGGGCCCCAGGGGCCCGACCGCGGCGGGGTCATCCCCTTCACCCTGGGCCGGCTCCACGCCCACGACCTGGCCACCTTCCTGGACGAGGAGGGTATCGCCGTCCGGGCCGGGCACCACTGCGCCCAGCCCCTCCACCGGAGGCTGGGCCTAGCCGCCACCGCCCGGGCCAGCTTTTACCTCTACAACACCCGGGAAGAGGTGGACCGCTTCGTGGAGGCCCTCCTGAGGATCGCCCACAAGTACCGGGCCTGGCTATAATGGGGGAATCCATGAGCGTCCTAGACGAGCTTTACCGGGAGATCATCCTGAAGCACTACCAGGCCCCCAAAAACTTCGGGGTCCTGCCGGAGGCCACCCGGCGGGCCGGGGGGATGAACCCCTCCTGCGGGGACCAGGTGGAGGTCATGGTGCTTCTGGAGGGGGACACCATCGCCGACATCCGCTTCCAGGGCCAAGGGTGCGCCATCAGCACCGCCAGCGCCTCCATGATGACGGAGGCGGTCAAGGGGAAGCGGGTGGCCGAGGCCCTGGACCTGGCCAAGAAGTTCCAGGCCATGGTGGTGGAGGGCGCCTCCCCGGACCCCTCCCTGGGGGACCTCTTGGCCCTCCAGGGGGTGGCCAAGCTCCCCGCCCGGGTGAAGTGCGCCACCCTGGCCTGGCACGCCCTGGAGGAGGCCCTGAAGTGAAGCGCTACCCGGCCCACAAGGTGACCGCCCTCCTGGTCCAGCACCCGGACCTCATGGAGGCCTGGAAGGAGGCCGCCCAGGCGGGGCGCCTGCGGGCCAAGACCCTGGGGCGGGAGAACGTGGTCATCGTGGAGGACCCCGCCCTCATCGCCCGCCTCGAGGCCCTGGGCCTCAAGGGCGAAGCCGTCAAGGAGGAAGCATGAAAGGCGTGGTCTTTCTGCACGCCTTCCCCTACAACCCCAGGATGTGGGCCAAGGAAACGGAGCTCCTCAAGGCCCGGCTTCCCGTCCTGGCCCCCCACTACCTGGGCCTCTCCCTGGAGGAAGCGGCCAGGAAGGTCCTTTCCGAGATGGAGGAGATGGGCCTGGAGCGGGCGGTCTTCGTGGGGCTTTCCATGGGAGGCTACCTCATCTTTGAGCTCTTCCGAAAGGCCCCGGAGCGCTTTTTGGGCGTGGTCCTCTCCAGCACCCGCGCCGGGCCCGACAGCGAAGAGGCCAGGCGAAACCGCTACGCCCTGAGGGAGCGGGTCCTGAAGGAGGGGGTGGGCTTCTTGCCCGAGGTGCTCCTGCTGGGCCACCTGGGCAGGACCACAAGGGAGACCAAGCCCAACGTGGTGGAAAAGGCCAAGGCCATGATCCTAGAGGCCAGCCCGGAAAAGGTGGCGGAAAGCCTCAAGGCCCTGGCCGAAAGGCCCGACTCCACCCCCCTCCTTCCCCGGATGGAGGTGCCCGCCCTGGTCCTGGTGGGCGAGGAGGACACCCTCACCCCCCCGGAGGAGGCCAAAAAGATGTGGAAGGCCCTCCCCGACGGGCGCATGCTGATCCTCCCGGAGACGGGCCACCTGGCCAACCTGGAAAACCCCAAGGCCTTCCGCACGGCCCTCCTGGGCTTTCTCTCCGAGTTCTTCTAAAGCCTGAAGGCCTCCTCGGCGGTGAGGGTGAGGTCCAGGCAGGGGATGTAGACCTCCT
>Ga0308405_1001743_pt1 | contig 10797 bp, 10 predicted proteins | sample HotsprSampleMS13_FD_203473 | JGI IMG/M metagenome (GOLD analysis project Ga0308405, IMG submission 203473) | Hot spring phototrophic mat microbial communities from Mushroom Spring, Yellowstone National Park, Wyoming, United States - 20060912_MS13 ...
ACCTCGTCAACCAGGACACGCAGCCGCCGGCGGCTCCTTCCGCCTGAGCCGGCCGCTGCCGCTTTTTCATGGACCGGCTCTGGAGCCCCTGGCGATACCATTACGTGAGCACCGTCTCGCCCGGCGGTGAGTGCATCTTCTGCGCCAAGGCGCGCGAGGACCGCGACGAGGAAAATCTCATCCTGCACCGCGGCCGGCTCAACTACGCGCTGCTCAACCTGTTCCCCTACACCACCGGGCACCTGATGATCACGCCCTACCGCCACGTGGCGCAGCTCGAGGACCTCACGGAAGACGAGGCCGCCGAACTGATGCAGCTCACCCGCCTGGCGGTGCGCTGCCTCCGGCAAGTCTACCGCCCGCAGGGCTTCAATCTCGGCATGAATCTGGGCGAATGCGCCGGCGCCGGCATCGCCGGCCACCTGCACATGCACGTCCTGCCGCGCTGGACCGGCGACGCCAACTTCATGACCACCATCGCCGAAACGCGCGTCATGCCCGAAGACCTGCGCGAGACCTGGCGCAAGCTGGCGGCCGCATTCCGCGGCGCCTGAGCGGCGCGATACTCAGGACAGGGGTTCGCGTGATCGTTTCCGCCAGCTACCGCACCGACATCCCCGCTTTCTACGCCGAGTGGTTCCTGCGGCGGCTCGACGAAGGCTTCGCGCTGGTGCGCAACCCATACTCGGCGCAGATGTACCGCGTGGATCTGCGTCCGCAGCGCGTCACCGGGTTCGTCTTCTGGACGCGCAATTTCGGGCCGCTGCTCGAACGCCTGGACAGGCTGCGCGCCTTCGGCCGCCCGTTCGTGGTGCAGTTCACGATCACCGACTACCCGCGCCAGATCGAGCCGGCCGTGATCCCGTCCGAAAAGGCCGTGGCGCAGATGCACCGGCTGGCGCGGGAGGTGCACCCGCTGTGCCCGGTGTGGCGGTACGACCCGGTGCTGTTCACCTCGCTGACGCCGACGGAATTTCACGAGCGGAACTTCGCGCGGCTTGCAGCCGCGCTGGAGGGTGCAACCGACGAGGTGGTGATCAGCTTTGCGCAGATCTATGCCAAGTCGCGGCGCAACCTGGACGCTGCGGCGCGCCGGCACGGCTTCACGTGGACCGACGCGCCGGACGATGCCAAGCGCGAACTGGCCGCGCGGCTCGCGCTGCTGGCGCGGCGGCACGGCATGCGGCTGACGGTTTGTTCGCAGCCCGAATATCTGGCGCCCGCGGCGGAAGAGGCGCGATGCGTCGATGTGCGCCGGCTGGCGCGCATCAGCGGCGAGCCGCTGGAGGCGCCGCTCAAGGGCAACCGCCCGGGCTGCGCCTGTCACGAGTCGCGCGACATCGGCGAATACGACACCTGCCCGCACGGGTGCCTGTATTGCTACGCGGTGCGGCACCGCCGCGTGGCGCTGGCGCGCTACCGCGCGCATGACCCGGCCTCGCCGTCGCTGCTGCCGCTGGCCGAGGAGCCGCCGGCGCCTCTGCCGCTGCTGGCACAGTGACGTACCGCAGAAAAGCGAAAGGGCCTTCCCGCAGGGAGGCCCTTGTCGGCTCAGGATGGCGCGCCGGGACGGGGCTTATGCTTTGCGGCGGCGGGCCAGCAGCCCGAGCCCGGTCAGGCCGAGGCCGAGCATGGCGTAGGTGCCCGGCTCGGGAACCGGCTCATATTGCAGCTGCACCAGCGAGAAGTCGGACTGGTTGTTGCAATTGCCGTTGCCGCACGCGCCCGGAAGCGCCGTGAACTCGATCTTCACGATGTCGTTGACCGGTCCGAAGGGGTTGGTGATCTGCCAGACGCCGCCGCCACTGCTCGTCGACACAGAGAGATTGGTGACAGTGGCGCCCGCGCCGCTCCACACCGCCGCGTCCGGCCCCGGCGGGATCGCCTCATAGGTGTTCGTCAGGGTGTAAACGAATGGGGAAGGATTGCCGAGACGCCAGATACGGACGCGCGCCACTTCCTGCACGTCGCCGAATTCGGGTCCGTCAAACAGAAAGCCGAGCGTGAACGACGGCACCTGGAAGGTCAGGCCAGGGCTGATGGTTCCGGTCAGAAATTCCTGGATGTCGATTTCCCCTGCCGTGCCGCCGGAAACGCCGACGCCGGTCCAGCCTGCCACGGTCTTCTTCTCAAAATTGCCCGGGGACGAGGTCCAGGTGATGTCGTTGATGGTTTGGTTGTTCAGGCCGTTGATGAACGCGCCTGCGTTGATGGTGATCACGGCCGCGCTGGCGGGCAGAGAGGCCGCCAGCCAGGCAATTGGCGCGAGGGCCAGGATCGTTTTCCGCATGGTTTGCTCTCCTCCTGAAAGCCGTCCACGTCCGCCCACTGCTGCCCCGGCTGCTTCCGCCGGCCAACACAGGGCGAAGGTGCACGGCCTTCACCGTCAGTGTTGGACAGCGCTGCGAATTCGCAAATAGGCCGGCGGGCCGGTTTGTACTGGCAACGCGAGCCGGCAGTCGTGGTCTCGGAGGACGGGTCCGCTTCGGTACGAACAGCGGCGGGCTTGTAATGAAAACGCCGCCTGGTTTACAAGGGAAGGGACATGCGGAAAGCGGATCATTGCATCAGCCGCAGGGCGCTGGTTGCAGCGGCGGCGGTTCGCAGGCTGGCGCCGGCCGCGGCCCCGGCTGCGGCGAGCATCGACGGCGCGTGGCGCAGAGCGGAGGAGATCCTGGAGCGCATCCGCCCGCCGCAGTTTCCTGATCGCGATTTCGACATCAGGAAGTTCGGCGCGCGCGGCGACGGAGAAAAAGACTGCACGGCAGCCATCGCCGCCGCCATTCGCGCTTGCCACGAGGCCGGCGGCGGGCGCGTGGCAGTGCCGGAGGGGCGCTGGCTCACCGGGCCCATCCACCTGCGTTCGCGCGTGAATCTCCACCTCGCCGAGGGCGCGCGGCTGCTGTTTTCCACCGACCCGAAGCGCTATCTGCCGCTCGTGCCCGCGTTCTGGGAAGGCATGGAGTGCATGAACTACTCCGCGCTGGTCTACGCGCTCGGCCAGGAGGACATCGCCGTGACCGGCAAGGGCGTGCTGGACGGGCAGGCCGACTGCAACCACTGGTGGCCCTGGAAAGGGCGCGCCGACTGCGGCTGGTCAAAGGGCGGCCCGCACCAGGGCCCGGCGCGGGAACGGCTGGTGAAAATGGCCGAGGAGGGCGTTCCGGCGGCGGAGCGGCGCTTCGGCGAAGGCGCGTTTCTGCGGCCGAACTTCCTCCAGTTCCTCCGCTGCCACAACGTGCTGGTCGAAGGCGTCACCATCCGCAACTCGCCGATGTGGGAGATCCACCCGGTGCTGTGCGCGAACGTGACGGTGCGCGGCGTCACGGTGATCAGCCACGGTCCGAACAACGACGGCTGCGACCCGGAATGCTCGCGCGATGTGCTGATCGAAGACTGCCTGTTCGACACCGGCGACGACTGCATCGCCGTCAAGAGCGGGCGCAACGCCGACGGGCGGCGCCTGGCTGCGCCCAGCGAAAACATTCTCATCCGGAATTGTGTGATGAAGGACGGCCACGGCGGCGTCACCATCGGCAGCGAGGTCTCCGGCGGCGCGCGCCACATCTACGCCGAGCGCTGCCGCATGGACAGCCCGCGCCTGGACCGCGTGCTGCGGCTCAAGACCAACGCCATGCGAGGCGGCCTCATCGAGCACGTCTCCATGCGGGACATCGAAGCCGGACAGGTGGCCGACGCGCTGTTGCACATCGATTTTTTCTACGAGGAAGGGCCGCAGGGACCGCACCTGCCCGTGGTGCGCGGCATCCGGATGGAGAATATCCGCTGCCGGAGGACGAAGTACGGCGTCTACATCCGGGGTTTTGAAAAGAGCCCGGTGCGGGACGTCGTGCTCAAAAACTGGCAGGTGGACGAGGCGCCCGGGGGCAACGTGATCGAGCACGCCGAAGGCGTGCGCGCCGAAAACGTCCGCATCGGGGGCAGGACGGTGACGCTCTGACGCCAGGCCTCAGATGCCGTCCCCGTGCGGCTCTGACAAGCGGTTCTTCTCCAGGTAGCGCTCGCGCGCATCCAGAATGGCGCGCCTCGCCTCGCGCGGGCCGCCCCATCCCTGCGTCGTGGCCACGCGGCCTTCGAGTTCCTTGTAAATGCTGAAGAAGTGCTCCAGCTCCCGCCGCACGTGCGGGAACACCTGGTCGATCGTGTGAATCTCGTCGAAGCGCGGGTTCCGCGTCGGCACCGCGATCACCTTCTCGTCCATCTCTTCGCGGTCCACCATGCGAAGCAGTCCGATGGGCCGCACTTCAATGAGGCAGCCTGTGAAGCTCGGCTCGCTCACCAGCGCCAGCACGTCCAGCGGGTCGCCATCCTGGGCCAGCGTGCCCGGGATGAAGCCGTAGTCGCCGGGGTAATGCATGGGCGAGTACAGCGCGCGATCCAGCCGGAAAATGCCGAGCTTGCCGTCGTACTCGATCTTGTTGGCGGAGTTCTTGGGGATCTCGACGATCATCCGCACCAGCTCGGGCGACTCCGGCCCGGGGTCGATGTCATACAGCCTCGGGTACACAAGGGTCAATGTAGCAGAGAAGCCCGCACAGGTGCAGAAGCGCCCCCATTGTCGCGGCGAAGAAACAGAGAATAAAGAACTTATTGCAGTCTGCCTGTGAATTTCGCTTGAATTCCCGACCGGAGTCGGCGTAGGATCGAATCAACGGCCCGGAAAGGGCCGAATTGGCCGGAATTGGTCGAAAATGGAAAGCCAGCCGCCCACTGTGACATCCCGCCTTCGGCCACCACTGGGCTTCCATCCCTGCAAAATCGACTCGTCCGGCCGCCTGAAGCTCCCGGCCAAGTATCAGGAATATCTGGAGAAACTGCCGGACAAGTATCTCTTTGTGACGGAGTTCCGAGGCCTGGCGCGGATCTTCACCAACGGCAGCTGGGAACGCACCGTGGCCATGATCACGGATCCGGCGCTGAGGAAGCGGTTCACCTTCCGCGCCGAGGCCATCGGCGGCGACGTGGATATCGATCCGCAGGGGCGGATCACGCTGCCGCAGCAGTTGCGCAAGGAGCTGGGGCTGGAAGACCAGCCCGTGCAGTTGCGCTTCTACGAGGATGTCATTTCGATTTACCCGCAGGCGCGGTTTGAAGAGGAGCTGGCGCGGACGCAGAGCTTCCTCGAATCGGACCTCGAGCGGCTGTCGTCGATGGGGATCGACCTGTGAGCCGGTATGGAGCATACGCCTGTCCTGCTGCGGGAATCGCTGGAGTACCTGGCGATCCGACCCGGCGGCGTGTATGTCGACGCGACGGCCGGCCTCGGCGGGCACACGGCGGCGATTGCCGAGCGGCTGGAAACGGGCCGCGTGATTGCGCTGGACCGGGATGCGGAGTCGCTCGAGCTGGCGCGCCGCCGCTGTGCGCCTCTGGCCGGGAAAATCATCTTTCTCCAGAGCTCTTTTGCCGAGTTTTCCTCTACTCTCGACTCTCTCTCCCTCGCGCGCGTGGACGGGATTTTGGCCGACCTGGGCGTGAGCCGCTACCAGCTCACCTCACCGGAGCGCGGCTTTTCGCTCCAGGCGGCGGGTCCGCTCGACATGCGCATGGACAAGCGGCAGAGCCTCACCGCTGCCGCGATCGTCAACCAGTACCCGGAACGGGAAATCGCCCGGATCATCGAGCAGATGGGCGAAGAAAGGAGGAAGCTAGCGGAACGAATAGCCAGAGCCCTGGTGCGGGCGCGGCCGATCGCCGACACGGCGCAACTGGCGCGCGTGGTGGCTTCGGTCGCGCCCCGGACCGGAAAAATTCACCCGGCGACGCGGGTCTTCCAGGCGCTGCGCATGGCCGTCAACGACGAGCCCGGGCAGCTGGACGCCCTGCTCCGGCAGGCGCCCGCGCGGCTGGCGCCGGGAGGCCGCTTCGTGGTGATCGCATTTCATTCGCTGGACGACCGCAAGGTGAAGCAGCGTTTCCGCGATCTCGCCCGTCAAGGCGGGTACCGCATTCTGACCCGGCACGTGGTCAAGCCCGGCGAGGAGGAAAAACGAGCCAATCCGGCAAGCCGCAGCGCCGTACTGCGGGCACTGGAGCGAACGGGGGAGCCGGCGGGCAGCGGGGATGTTTCGGAAGGGATTGAGCCATGAAAAGCCTGGACGCATTGCTGGACTGGTTTGCCGCGGGCAAGGAAGCGGCCGAGGCGCGGGGGCGCCGCGAGCTGCACGAGGCGCGGCTTCGCGCTTTGCCGCGGGAAGAAATCTTTCTGTATGTAAAACCCATCGACAACACGCGGGTGCGCTGTCTGGAGGCTCGCCACGAGTTGGCCTCGAGCGCGGCGGCCTCGCTTGTTACGCTGGCCCTGGTGATCGGCCTGATCGCCGCGCTGGCGCCCTCCAGCGTGGTTCTGCTTTGCAGCCACCGGATCGAGGAGCTCAAGCAGGAGCGGGATGCCCTGCTCAACCGGCAGCGGATCGCCATCAGCCGGGAGGCCGAGCTGGTCAGCCCGCCGAAGCTGCAAGAATATTCGGCCGAAAAGCACTTCATCGCGCCGCCGCCGCAGGCGCTGGTTTTCGTGCCGCCGGCCGGGGCTGTCGCCTCTTCCCGCGCTGGCCGTTAGCCTGGCGCCGAACAAGCAGCCGGAGTGCAGGCCATGCGTGTCTGGAAGCGGTTTGCCGGAGTGGAAAGGGCGGCCGGCGGCGCGCGCGCCAGGCGGCCGCGGGGCGCGGGCGCGGACACCGGCTTTTCCCGCAGCCGCGCCCAGGTGGTGGCGGTGATCGTCTTCGGGGGCGCGGCGCTGGTGCTGATGCGGCTCATCACGCTCCAGGTTTTCCAGCACGAGTATTACGCCGAACGCGCCCGGAACCAGCACGTCCGCATCGTCGAAGTGCCGGCGCTGCGCGGGACCGTGTTCGCGCGGGACGGCTATCCCCTGGCGATCAGCGTGCGCACGGAATCCGCCATCGTCAACCCGGAAGAGATCGCCGACCCCGACTTTTTCGCGAGCGTCACCGGGCCGGCGCTGGGCATGGATCCGGCAGAAATCGCCCGGGAGCTGAAACGGCGGAGGTCGAACGAGGGCGGCTCGCGCCGCTACTACCGGCTCGCGCGGCATCTGACGGAGGACGCGCGCGAGCGGCTGCGGCTGTTGCAGCGCACCTTCCCGATCCATTTCGTCCCGGACGCGCGCAGAGACTACCCCAACGGCGCCATTGGCGCGCACGTGGTGGGGGCGATCGACGCCGAGGGCAAAGGCAACGCCGGCATCGAACAGAAGCTCAATGACGAGCTGGCCGGGACCCCGGGCAAGCTCGAGGTGCGCGCGGGCGCGCGGCAGGACAGCTTCTCGAGCTGGTTCCGGGAAGAGAGCGTGCCCGGCGTGAACCTCACGCTGTCGGTCGACCGCGTCATCCAGTACGACGCCGAGCGCTTCCTGCTCGAGGGGATCCAGGCCTCCCGCGCCGAAAGCGGCACGGTGGTGGTGATGGACCCGGCCAACGGCGAGATCCTGGCTTTGGCCAACTACCCTTCGTTCGACCCGCGGCGGGAGACGCCGACCCGCGAGGAGGCGGCCGCGCGCCACTCGAACATCGCCGTGCAGATCCCCTGCGAGCCCGGCTCGGTGATGAAAATGATCACGGTCACGATGGGGATCGACACCGGGCTGTTCCGGCCGGAGTCCGTCATCTACTGCGAAAACGGCGTGTTTCCCCGCCCCGGGCGGCGGCCCATCCACGACGTGCACCGCTACGGCAGCCTCGACGTGAGCCAGATCCTCGTCAAGAGCAGCAACATCGGGGTGGCGAAAATCAGCCTCGCCGCCGGCCCGGTCCGGTTGTATGAATATCTGAAAAAATTCGGCATCGGGGACAAAACAGGCATTGAATTACCGGCGGAATCCCCGGGAATTTTGCGGCCGCAGGCGTGCCGGGGCTCGAGGGACCGCAATTGCTGGACGCCCAGCTCGCACGAATATATCGCCTTCGGCCACGAAGTCAGCGCCACGGCCGTGCAGCTGGCGCGCGCGGTTTCCATCATCGCCAACGGCGGGATGCTGGTCCGCCCCCACCTGGTGACGCGCAGGAGCCGGCCGGCGCCGGACGGGCGGGAAATTCCGCTGCCGCTGGAAATCGAACCCCCGAAGCGCGTGCTGCGGGCGGAAACCGCGTTTACAATTCGCCGCATCATGGAGCGGGTTGTCCTGGAAGGGACCGGAAAAGCGGCCGCAATTCCAGGATATTCCGCAGGCGGGAAAACCGGTTCGGCCCAGATTTTCGAAAACGGCCGGTGGCTGAACCGGCATAATTCCTCGTTCGTGGGCTTTGCGCCGGTCGCCAACCCGCGCATCGTCGTGGTGGTGACGCTGAACCGGACCCCGCTGCTGGGCGGCGCCGCGGCCGCGCCGGTCTTCCGCAAGGTGGCCGCAACGGCGTTGCGCGTGCTTCAGGTGCCCATGGACCGCCCGGAGACGGCGGGGCAGCCGGCGCCGGAAGAAGAACGGGCGCCGGCGCCGGAAGTCTCCTCGAGCACCGTCCTGCTGGCGGAGAATCCGGCGTCCCCGGCGGAAGAGCCGGCGGCGCTGCCCGCGCTGGTCGGCCCGCGAGTGCCGGACTTTCGCGGCAAGCCGCTGGCGGCGGTGCTGCGCGAGGCCGCCGCACTGGGGTTGCCCGTGGAAACCCTCGGCCGCGGCCTGGCGCGCGCCCAGGCGCCCGCGCCGGGCGCCATCCTGCCGCCGGGCGTGCCGGTCCGGATCCGGTTCGGGGTTGCGCCATGAAGCTCGCCCTGCTGCTCGAAGGCATCGAACTGGCCCGGCCTGTTCCCGGGCCCTGGCTGGAGCTGGAGATCGAGGGGCTGGACTATGACAGCCGCCGCGTCCGGCCCGGCTGGGGCTTCTTCGCTTTCCCCGGCAGCCGGACCAGCGGCGCGCTGTTCGCCCGCGATGCGCTCGCGCGCGGGGCGGTGGCGGTGTTCAGCGAACTGCCCGCCCCGGACGATTTCCCCGCCCCGTGGATCGAGGTGGCGCGCGGCCGGCGTTCGCTGGCCGTGATGAGCCGCCGCCTGTACGGCTTCCCCGACGAGGCCCTGCGCCTGACGGGCGTCACGGGGACCAACGGCAAGACCACCACGGTGTTCGCCATCGACGCCATGCTGCGCCACGCAGGGCGCCTGACCGGCATGGCGGGCACGGTGCTGTACCGGCTCGGCGCGCGGGAACAGACCGCGGTGAACACGACGCCCGAGTCGCTCGACCTCGTGCGGATGATGGACGAGGTGCGCCGCGCCGGCGGCACGGACTTCATCTTCGAAGTCTCCTCCCACGCGCTCGCGCTCGAGCGCGTCTACGGCCTGCGCTTCCACACGGCGGTCTTCACCAACCTGACGCAGGACCATCTGGACTTTCACGGCACGATGGAAAACTATTTCGCCGCCAAGCAGCGCTTGTTCACAGGCGCCGGCGGCCCGCCTCCGGCCTTCGCCATTCTGAACGCCGATGATCCCTGGTCGGCGCGGATCGAGACCACGCCGCCAACCGAGCGCTGGACGTACGGAACCGGGCGCGGCGCCCGCTTCCGCGCCGTGAACGTGGAAGCGGACTTCCGCGGGTTGCGGTTTGACATTGAACACCCGCAGGGACGCAGCCGGATCGTTTCGCCGCTGTGCGGGCTGTTCAACGTGGGCAACCTGACCGCCGCCTTCGCCGCCGGACTGGCGCTCGGGCTGGACGCCGATGCGGCAGCCGCCGGCCTCGCGGCCTGCCCGGCCGTGCCGGGGCGGTTCGAGCGCGTCGACCAGGGGCAGCCGTTCCTGGTGGTGGTGGATTACGCGCACACCGAGGATGCACTGAAGAATCTCATCGAGGCGGCGCGCGCGCTCGCCCCGCGGCGCGTCATTACCGTGTTCGGCTGCGGCGGCGACCGCGACAAGTCCAAGCGGCCGCGCATGGGGGAAACCGCGGCGCGGCTGAGCGACTTCGTCGTGGTGACCAGCGACAACCCGCGCAGCGAGAATCCGCTCGACATCATCAACGACATCCTGGTCGGCGTGCGCCGGCATGACACGCCGCACCGCGTCGAGCCCGACCGCGAAAGCGCCATCCGGCTGGCCATCGGACAGGCCTCGGCGGGCGACATCGTGCTCATCGCCGGCAAAGGCCACGAGACCTGCCAGGTGCTGGCTGACAGAACCATCCCTTTCGATGACCGCGAAGCGGCCCGGCGCGTGCTGGAGAGCTTCGGCTACGCGGCGGCGCGGGAGCAGGCGCCATGACGATCACCGTCGCCGGCCGCCGCTGCACTTCGACGAGCGTGGATACGCGCACGCTCGAGCCGGGCGCCGTGTTCGTCGCCCTGAGAGGGCCGAACCACGACGGGCACGACTATATCGCGGCAGCCTTTGAAAAAGGGGCCGCGGCCGCCGTGGCCGAGCGGCCCGTGGAGGCGCCTGGCCCTGTGGAGGTGGTTCCGTCCACGCTCGCCTGGCTGCAAGAGACGGCGGCGGAAGCGCGGCGGCGCTGGCCCGGGCTGGTGGTCGGCATCACCGGCAGCGCCGGCAAGACGACCACCAAGGAAGCGGTGGCCGCGGTGCTCGCCACGCGGCTTCGCACGGGCAAGACGCAGGGCAACTACAACAACCACATCGGCGTCCCGCTGACCATCCTCAACCTGCCGGACGGCGCCGAGGCGGCTGCGGTCGAAATCGGCATGAACCATGCGGGCGAGATCCGCCGCCTGGCGGAAATCGCGCGGCCGCGGATCGGCGTGGTGACCAACGTCGGCACGGCCCACATCGAGAACCTGGGCTCGATCGACGCCATCGCCGCCGCCAAGCAGGAGCTGG
>Ga0308405_1001748_pt1 | contig 10772 bp, 15 predicted proteins | sample HotsprSampleMS13_FD_203473 | JGI IMG/M metagenome (GOLD analysis project Ga0308405, IMG submission 203473) | Hot spring phototrophic mat microbial communities from Mushroom Spring, Yellowstone National Park, Wyoming, United States - 20060912_MS13 ...
GGCGTGTTGTCGCGTCGCCCACGCGGGGTGATGACGGCGATGACGGGCACGCGCGTGCGTGGCGCACGCCCCCATGGCGTCACGCCGTCAGTGATGACCACCACCAGCTGTGGCGGTCGCGACTTCGGGTTTTTCGCGTCGACGACCTCGCGGACGAGGTCTCCCATGTTGGTTCCCCCGCCGCCGCGCACCCTGCGGAACGCCTTCACAGCTTCCGCAACGGTACGCACGCGAGCCTCGGCGCGAATCTGGGTGTCGCCGAACACCACACGCATCTCGGCGACGCCCCCGCGCTTGAGTATCGCCTGCACCTCGCGCAGGGCGAGTCCCAGCTCGTCGTCGCTAATCGAACCGCTGGTGTCGACGACGACGGCGACATCGAGCTGGGGCTGGCGGAGCGACGGCAGGACGACATCTGGGATGGCGCTCTGCCGACGATGGGGACGCGAGTAGGAGAAGTCGGCTCTTCCCGCGCCGTAGACGCGCCCTCGCGCGATATATCGCGCGAGTATCCGCTGCCACGGCAGGGGCTTGTTCTGCGTGGCAGCCTCATAGCGCCGCGCCATGTTCGCGCCCTGCGCGCCGCGAGTCTTGGCATACTCGGCGGCGGCGCGGAGCGTCGACTCGATGAGTTGGTCGACCTCCACCTCAGATATCGGCTCCTCGTCGGTCTCCCACGGCGCGGGTCGTCCCGACGCCGCGGAGCCTTGTTGTGACGACTCGGGCGCGGGATCGCTGTCGCGTGCGTTGTCGTCGCCCGTTTGGTCGGACGGACGCTGCGCGTCGCATGCGCCGTTCTGTGCGCCGCTCGCTCCGCCACTCTGCCCTGACGAGTCGCCTGCGTTTGCGCTCGATGTTTGAGGAGATGAGTCGCCGCGGCTGCGACCACGCGCACCGCAGGTCTGGTCGTTGCCATCCCCGTCGGCGGGCGTGCCCGCGCCCTGCGACGAGTCTGTAGCGTTCGCAGACGAGTCGCCGTGGTTAGTAGCAGAGGGAGTCGGCGCGTCAGCGGATGCGCCGTCGCGCCCATCCGACTCTTCTTTGGACGAGGAGTCCGCGACCGCGCCAGACGACCCCGCGTCTGAGTCGCCATCGCCATCTTGTGCTTCCTGCGACTGACTCGAATCCTGAGACTGGCTCAGCATATCGAGGAGCGCAAGGGCGTACTCTTCGGCGGTACGCCCCGCCTCCAGTCCCATCTGCTGTGGGAGCGTCCAGTCGGAACGGCTCCCATACTCACCCGCGAGGTCGTCGTCGATTTCCATCGCAGAGGCGACCTCCGCGACTTCGCGCGGCAGCGACTTGAGACGCCGCGCGTGGCGTCGAATCAGACGCTCGACCTCGCGGCGGAGCTGGATGACGAGAGTCTCCAGCTCCGTCTGCTCGACGAGGGCAGGGTTGTAATACAGCGTCCAGCCCTCGCTGGCGGCGAGGGCGTGCGGGCACGCCTCGCTCGCCACCATGCGCAATCTGATCGTCGCTGTGGCGAGGTACGGGCGCTGCTTCATCAGCGCGTACCTCGCAGCCTGTACCTTCATCTGCGGTTTCATCGTGTCGCCTCCTCGACGGCGCTCATGAACTCCGTGAATCCCGACAGGTCAGGCGTGCCGTACAGCGCACGACCGCGCTTCAGCAACCGCCCTGCCGCCAGCGCGGCGAGGTCGGTCGCACCCTGTGCAACGGCACGAAGAACCTCCCACGCTCGCTCCCAAGATTGGGGCGACTCTATCGCCTCCGCCGACTCCGCCAGCGCGGTGAGTTCGGCATGGGCGATGTCGCCTCGGCTTGGCAACCGATAGGCTCGTCCCAGCGCGAGAATCTCGCTGGGTTCACGCAGGTCGAGCGTCGTCACCCAGCTCGCGAACTCCGCCGCAGGCGCGTCGCCTACCAGCGCGGCGGCGAGGTCGCCTGCCGCGGCGGAATCGAGACACGCCACCGCCCACGCACGGGAGAACATATCCCAAGTGCGCGGGGTAGCGAACCGAGTCTCTTCGGCTCGGTCGGGGTTGAAGGTATATAGCAGGTTCGGTCGCCGCGTGAGGAATGCTGCCACGCGGGCTCGTGCGCGAGACCAGATAGTCTCTTCCACTCCCTCCAGCTGGGGCGGGTTGCCCCAGTACGAGGGGAATTGCTTCACCCACTCGCCCGCGTCGAGCGAGTAGGTGAGATGCGCGAAGCGGTTCGCAAGCGGCGGCGCAAGTTCCCAGCCGTTCGCTGCCATCTCTGGTGGGTTCGCCGCGGCGACGACGCGCACGCCTGCGGGCAGGCTGTGTGCGCCGACCTTGCGTTCCAGTACCAAGCGTAGCAGCGCCGCTTGCACCGTCGGCGGCGCGGTGGTCAACTCGTCCAGAAACAGGATGCCGTGCCCGCTCTCTCCGAACTGGTAGACCCAGTCGGGCGGGGCGAAATGCACGCACCCGTTTTGCACGACGGGCAGACCATTAAAATCGGTAGGGTCGTGCAGGCTGGCGATAATCTCGACCAGCCTCCAACCGCGTCGCTGCGTCAAACTCCTAATGAGAGCCGTCTTACCTACGCCAGGCGGTCCCCACACGAGGGTGGGGACGCCCGCTTCCAACAACATCGAAAGTACCTTGCCGTTCATCGCATGTCTCCTCCTCGGCTGTTTCCAGCCTACCCATATTATACCACAGCGGAGAAGCGAAAGTCAAGTCCCTTGCGGGGTAAATCCGAAATCTGGTAAATCTGCGGGGGTTTCGTGCGTTTCGCGTTGCAAAGAGTTTAGCGCGGTTCAGGAGCTGATGCGCCTCTCAGAATTGACGAGGGGGTATACTACCGCTTCGAGGAGGCATCGACCATGAATAGAACGGCAATCGTCGTGTGCGACTGCAGGAGCGAGTACCAAGACAGCGTCTACGGCAAACAGCATCGCTTCGCCAACCCCGTCAACCGCATGCAGAAGGATGGAGTCTATGCCGTGCGATGTACCGTCTGCGGCAAGGTGCATAACTTGGGGCTCCTGAGCCATGTCAGGCATTCAGCCCGCAGCCCGCAGATAGGGTAGAATTGCGCCCCGCGTGAGCAGTTGCGGGGTGTGTCGGCGCGTCACGCGCAGCGCACCCATTCTGAATCTTCCCGCCTATCTTCTCGCACGCGCTGCCGAACCGAGCCAAACTCTTTGCAAGCCGAAACTCGCAAGCACCCCGCAAATTTACCAGATTTTGGATTTGCCCTGCTGGGGACTTGACTTTCGCGTCTGGGGTGTGGTATAATACTGGTAGGCTACAGCCCGTAAGTCCTCACCCGACGAGGGGAGGCAGGGCGAGGAGGATGAGATGATCGGGATTCTTAGAGAGACAGTCGACTATGTTACAGACTGCCCCCTGTGTGGGGAGGTTTCGTTGTCTATAGTCGCCTCGGACGAGGGCGACGACTCACGCACGGTGGTGGCGTGCGAGTCGTGCGATGTGCGCATAGAATGCGCACTCGGAACGCTTCGCCACGGTGAAGTGCGACGAGCGTTGGACACCCTGACGCATGATCCCCACGCCCCAGCGTGGTTCAAGCAGGCGTGCGCGGTACTCCACCACGCGGCGTGCGTGATTGACTTCGTGGAGACGCAGCCTACACAAGGAGGAGGAGACGATGAAGTTCTGGAGACTGCAAAACTTGGCTGAAATCCAGCTCGAACCGAGCTGGAACAGTTGTAATGTGGTCGAGCCGTCCGTCCCAGCCGATGAGGACGGCTGGGACGGATACTGGTGGGCGTATCGGTACGCCAACAGTATATCTGGCAAATTCCGCCCCGACTACTCCGTGCCCTATCTCATCCGCGCCGAGGATGTCGAGAAAGCGCGGGATGGGGAGATGGTTGACACCTTCGCGCCAGGCATATTCGGCTGCAAGGATGTAGGCGCAATGGTCGCCTACATCCATCAGCTCGGTTGGGTACACGACGACCAGTTCATCTGCCTGTATGAGGGAGACGAGTATCCCGAATATGAGGCAGACGACGGTTCCGTGTTCGGGCCCCGCCGCCTGCTGGCAGCCTATCCAGCAAAGGAGTGGCTGGAGCGAGCGGAACGGGGCGAGTTCGACGAGGAAACAACCGAAGGAGGTGACACGCGATGATGGCTACCCTGCGCGAATACGCGATGGAACTGTTAGAGCAATCGAACGATGTCGTGCGCTTGAATAGTCGCACGCGCGACCACATCGAGGCACTCCCGAAAGCGGAGTGGTGGGACTTGAGCCACTCCCGCGACGGGAGCGAGCGACTGGAGATACGGAGCGGCAGGCACTACTACTACATCTACTACTGGAATCGTTGCCTGATCGACGGTTGGAACCCCGATCGGTGCGTGCGCGTCCGCAAAGGCAGCGCCGAGGGCAAGCAGATTGCCGAAATGCTGCAGTGCCTGCACTCTCAAACGCAAGGGGAGAAAGGTCAGTGAGGAGACGATTGCGCTCATTTGAAGTCACGGTAAACATCCCATTCACTGCGAGGTCGCCCCATCTGGTGCGGGTGACCCCGCGCGACTGGGACGAGTACGACACTGAGCGAGTGCGCGTCCACGACACTGTAACGGACGAAGAGATTCGACGCGCACTCGCGTCACACAACGAACTTCGCCACGCGCTTGCGCTCGACGCGCATGCGCAGCGGGATGTGCCCCGCCTCATCGCCATGGTGCAGTGGCAGGGCTACTACGCTGCTGGCAGTGAAAACGCTCTGGTGTGGCTCCGCGACCATTACACGCGCGATGAACTGCTGCAGCCGTTGCGCCGCGCGTTCGAGCATGAAGCAGCGCACATCCGCCGCGCGGCGTGTCTGGTCGCGTGGCGACTGCACGAAGAAGCCGTACTGGACACTCTGATTGCGCTGGCGCAGCACGACGAGGATGACACCGTCGCGGGAGCGGCTGTGTCCGCGCTGTGCGCGATGCCGTGCGAGGCGGCGTTCCGCGCGATTCACAGCGTCGCGATGAATCCTCGACGGCACTGGACGGCGCGGGTGGACGCCGCGTATATGCTCGGTCAGACTCGTCGCGCAGATGCAATCCCATATCTGTTGGAAATCGCACTGCGCTGCGACTGCGAACGAACTGTGGATTGTGCGCGAGAGATGATTGCGCACATCCAACAGGCAGCGCAGGGCGTCTGGGAGCGGTTCGATGCACACGCGCCTCGCGTCGGTCGACCGATCCCGTACAACCGTCGCTGGATTGAGAACCAGCGCGGCGAGGGTCATAGAAGTTTGTGACTGTTTCGACGAGTCATGCGTCGCTCGCTCTCTCTGAATCTTCCAGCAGCTCTTCTGGCGACACATTCAAGGCGCGTGCTATCTTCTCGATGGTCTCTCGCTTACTCGGCACTATGCCCCAGATTTCCCAAGCGCACACAGTGCCCATAGAAACGCCTGCATACGCTGCCAGCACATAGCGCGGTAGCCCGCGCTCGCGCCGTATCCGCTCCAACCGCGTCGGTGTCGAGAGTCGCTTTCGCATGGCGAGGATGAGTATACTATCCCCATCACTAAGGGGGTCTTATGATAGGGAAAACAGAGGTGGAACGCCGATCGCGCTTGCGCATCCCACTATTTCGACCTCACCCCGCAGGGACTCGACTTTCGCGTCTCCGATATGACATAATATGGGCAGGCTGGGTACAGCCGAGGAGAAGACATCATGAGATTCGAGAAGCTTTACTCCACTTCCGCTTTGGCGAGTGCGCTCGCTGCGATCCAAGCGCGTGCGGTAAGTAGGGCGCTTCTAATCGTGGAGCAGGGCGACTTGCTCTATCCGCTGCGTGTATTGCGAGAGCAGTATCTGCAGGGCGCGTTTATTCCAGTGGAACAGATTCCAGAGTGGCTGTGCCAGCACCTCAGAGACGGTAGACCGTTGCCAACGCTAACCCTCACGATCGCACCTGAGGCAGAATCGCGCGTGCTGGAGGCGATTCGTAGTGGGCAGCCCGTTGTGCTGGAGCCATGCGAGATTGTGAATCATCAGCAGCCACTCTGCCGAGAATTCCTAAGATACAGGGATACCGCCTACCCCGTGCGTTATGACGGGGCACTTCACTGCCTCTACCAAGCGGTACAAGACCTGATGTGGGTGTGCGGCTGGCGCGAATGCGACGCAATAGAGTTCGCGCTGTGTAATCGTGTGCCCGACGGAACGCCGATCGGCGTCGAGGTGGAGCGGAGCCTCGCGTCAGGGCTGTCGTTCATCAGCGTGCGTGTCCCGCTCTATATGCAGCCCGACGAGGTGGCGCAAGTCTACGCACAAGTGCGCCGCGCTAACAAACACAAGGCGCGGTACAAGGGCATCAGCGAATTCACAGCGCGATTCGTGCGCTTCGTGGAGGTCTATCGCTTACAGCATCCCGACGCGAAGTGGAATGAGATTCTCGACGAGTGGAACCGACAGTACCCAAGCGATACGGTCAGCGGGAAACGGGCGCGGAATCTTATAACGCACTACAAGCGAGCCCTGCGCATAATTGCCAATCAAGCGTAGACCTTCGAACCTGCATTTCTCGAAGGCGAGGCGTGGAGCGAGTAGATCCACGCCTCGATTCTTTCCAATCAGATGTATATATATGTGAACCGATAAGCCGTCGCCACGCACGAACGATGCACACGGGTGCAAACGCCGCGCCACGCACGCAGCGTATTTAAGCACAATTAGCCTCCCCTTTAAGACGCCGCGCGATTCGTGCGTGATTCCGACTTGAGTAGTTCCACATTTGCCGCGGGTAGTTCCATATGTGCCGCGGGTAGTTTCATATATGACGCATGGGGAGCGTGCAGGTCGGCGTCTTGCGCTGTCGGAAGCGATAATCACTATCAACTAAGAGCGATTTTCGCGAAATTTCCGCCGAATCGGCGTGCAAGTGGGGGATTCGGGCGTCTTTGAGGCGTGTTTGAGGCGTGAGAACGCGCCGCGCGTCGCGCGTGGGGAATTTCTACCCGCGTGATGGGTGATTATCGCCTACTCAGGTGGTGGATGTTCGTCGTTGGTCATCGTCAGCGCCCGTGCGCCGTACTTGCGGGTGAGTTCGACCGCCTCTTCGGGACTCACCCCGCGCCTCACCAGCTGCAGCACGATCTCGCTTGGGTTGACAGGACGAGACGATGGTGACTCGTCACGCGGTACGAGCGCCTGCGGTGCTATCGCCTTCTCCCTCTGCATCGACTCCATATGCTTGCGGAATTGCTGGAAGCCCTCCCAATGAATGCCCACCTCGCGCAGGCGCATCGCCTTCGCATACGCAGATGTACCGATGAGGTATCGCTCCCCGCGCGTGTCCATCACGAGCAGACCCGCCTCGCGCAGCCCGCGCATCGCACGATAGAGACGACTGCGCGACCAGCCGAGCGTCTCCATCAGACGCGACCACGACCACTTCGACGCGTCCTCGCGAAGCTTAAGCAGCATCGCAAGACGCAGACCGTCGACCGTGATGACGCCCTCTTCGAGCTTCTGCGCGAACACGCGCGGGAGACGCGCATGCGAGACGCGACCGAAGTCAATCTCTATCGCGCCGTCCGCCGACTTGCGCTTATAGAGTCGTCGCTGCGCGTTCGGCGTGGCGAGTTTGCAACGCACGCGCAATCCGTCGTACTCGTACCGCGCGAGGTATCCCATCGCCTGCAGCGCGTGAATCGCGCGACGCACGCGCTGTTCGCACACATGCAGACTCCGCGCGAGCGCACGGGTATTGACACGGCGAGAATCGATAAGGTACAATTGGAGCAGGTAAAACACACCTGCCACCACAGAATCGCTCAGCTCGGCGGGTATGTTTAACCCTACCGAACCCAGCGACGATGGGGGAGTTCGCCGCTCCCCCTCTCTCTTTAACTGTCTCATCGTCACCTCCTTAGCGCGAATTCGCTCAGCCATTCAGGCATCGCGTTCATCCTCGCTTGTAAAAGACGCGGCGGGATCGTAAGGACGGCAACTGATCCCGCCGCTACTTGCAGACTCGCTCCGTGTAAAGACGCAAAGCTCTTCCGCGACCAACTTCCACGCTACAAGGCAAGCGTGCAACGCCTGCAGCCCATCCTCCAGCTCCCGCAGCAGGCGCACATTGTTCGCCGCCGCAGCTGCCTCGATGCGATCAGCGTACTTGCCCAGAGCATGCTCCAATCGCCGTCCAAAGGTCAGAAACATCGCAAGAGAAGTCTGCTCAAAATCACTGTCGCCCACGACACGGGCATCCAATATCCTCTTGCGCAACATCTCAACCGTGTCCATCGTGTGCCTCCATCAAAAGGCGGGCTGGGGCGGAACTGCGGCGACGCCCCAGCCCTACGGTTTGGGCAGAGATGAGGGAAGCCGAACAATCGGCGGGGACAGCAGGTATGGCGACAGGCGTGCGCCCCCGCCGACGGGAGGTGTCTATGACCGATGGGAGACAAGCCTCCTCGAACCGATTGAACCCGATGCGAATTATAGGTCGCCCACATCATCTGACCTTCCGTGCCCTATCACTATACCATTTCCGCTCGCGCCGAATCAAGTCTCTTCCGACTCACGCGGTCGAGGCGTCGGTAGGCGTAGTAGTCGTCAAGCAGCGTGGAGATGGGCACGCCGAGCGCGTGCGCGATGCGCTCGATGGTATCGAGCGAGTTCGGCAGCACGCCGTACCGTTCCCACTTGGTGAGCGTGTAGTTCTGGACTTGGGCGCGACGCGCCAACTCCTCGACGCTCAACTTGCGCTCCAGACGCAACTCGCGCAGCACCGTCGACTCGACAGGCGTGTAATCCATGTACCGCGTGCCGCGACGACCAAGTGGCGGAACCGTCTCTCCGCGCTCCATCGCCAAGACGCGCTCGCACATCTCGCGCGTCACATTCTCGACGAGCCGTTTCGCAAGCGACTCATCGAAACGCGCGAGCGACCGCGCGTATACATAGATGTGGAGACACCGCGAGAACTCTTCGGGATACCGACGGATGCGCTCTGCGTTCCAGAAGTTTCCCGTCTGCTCCTGCAGACGCCTGAATCTCCACAGGTACTGCGCAATCGTCTGCGTGGTTATCCGCACCGAATATTCATCCCATATCCAGTCCGAAATCTCGCGAATCGTATAGTTCTCCTTCTCGCGCAGTTCGAGCATCTGCTCGAACAGCTGCGGATGGCTATGGTACAAGTCCCGAAACTCTCTGCGTCGCATGCCTCTATTATACCACATCTAAGCCGCTGTGATGGGGTATAATAGAGGGCATGAGGACACGGAATGGAACGATTTCGGCTAACTGCCGAAGGCGGGGCGTTGACGCAGTTTCGCCCCAGCACGCTCTTAAGGAGGCAACAACAATGCGCAAGCTTAACATCGATGACCCAGCCAAACTCTTCGCCCAGCTAAGCGCGATAACCGACGCATGTGATCCGAACGAATACGCGCCGCTGGAGTACGACATCGATGGGATATACCTGCGCCTTCCCGATGGCAGTCCCCCGACAAACGACCACCTGCTCGCCATCTACGCTGTCGCTAATCGCGCGGACATCGCAATACACTACGAAGGCGAAGGCGCAAACTATCGCCGATACCGACTCGTCTACCTCGCACAGATTGAAACTTACTTCTGGGGCGAACACCAATGGCGCGATTCGGAAGGTTTCACCGTTCGCGTCCGCTGGCGCAGAATCCCCAAAGACTACAATCCCCAACTTGATGCCCTGCGCAAAAGCAGACAAAGGGGGTGCGGCGATGCGTATTGAATGTCGACTGGCGGCTGTGGGGTTGGGTGTCTTCTCTCAAGCAAGCGCGAACGAGTCAGATGACGAAGGAGTAAACAACAATGCGCAAGCTTAACATCGATAACCCAGCCAAACTCTTCGCCCAGCTAAGCGCGATAACCGACGCATGCGATCCGAACGAGTACGCACCGCTGGAGTACTACCTGCAAGGCGGAGAGATTGAGCTACCCGGCGGATCGCCCGCCACAGGCGACTGGCTGCTCGCCATTAAAGCCGTCGAACTCGCGGACGCCCTTGTGCAACATGCGGAGGGCGACGGCGCGTTGCACCGATCGTTCCGACTCATCTACCTTGCCCCACTCGAAGCCTACTTCTGGGGCGGGTACTACTGGCGCGACCCCGTCGGCTTCACCATTCTCGTCCGCTGGCACAGAATCCCCAGAGCGTACAATCCCCAACTCGACCAAATCCGCCAACGCAGCAGGAGACGCAGCGATGCGTAGAGTAATTGAAGACCAGCCGATGATGCTCGCCGCCGCTATCCGCGAGGCTGGCAAGCACGAAATCGGATTAGCTTTCGGCGTTCATCGCCGAAGCGGGGCTGCGCTGGGCGCAACAGGGACGCGCCACGGTGCCCGCACGGACGCGGGCTGCGCCTAACCGCTGATGAGGAGGACATCAACGATGAAACTACAGTGCGAGCGGAAGCAACTGAATGAGTCGTTAAGCGTTGTAGCGGGCGCGGCGTCGGCACGCGCCTCGCTCCCAATCCTCAGCCATGTCTACATCGAGGCGCAGAGCGACACCGTGCGCCTGGTCGGCAGCGACCTTGAGCAGTGGGTGGAGTGCCGTATTCCCGCGATAGTCGGCGAGGACGGCGCGACGACGCTGCCCGCGCGCCTGTTGACCGACTTGATCGGCTCGCTCGGCGGCGAGGACATCCACATCGAATCGTCCGATCGCCATCAGGCGGTTTTGACCAGCGCAGACTCGTGCTACGAACTGGTGGGGCTGCCCGCCGAAGAGTACCCGCCCATCCCCGACATCGAATCGACCAGCGAACTCGCACTGCCCGCCAAGCACTTTCGGGAGAT
>Ga0308405_1001751_pt1 | contig 10766 bp, 10 predicted proteins | sample HotsprSampleMS13_FD_203473 | JGI IMG/M metagenome (GOLD analysis project Ga0308405, IMG submission 203473) | Hot spring phototrophic mat microbial communities from Mushroom Spring, Yellowstone National Park, Wyoming, United States - 20060912_MS13 ...
AGAAGAAGGCTTCCACGTTCTCCCAGGAACCCTCCTCGATAGCTTTCCAGAGTTCCCCTCTTTTATGAGGTTCAGGGCATGCTCCCTGGATTCTCTGCGCCAGGTGGAAGCGAGGGAGGATGAAGATGGATTGGGGGATGATCTCCAGTCCTTTCTTGATCCAGGGGGCATCATCACCACAGAGGAAGATGGCTGCCACCGATTGAAGGTCGTAGTTCTCCTCCAGGTATTCCAGGACCTCCAGGAAGAGCTCTTCGGTATCCTCGTAGCGGCGAGCAAAATAGTGGGGATTCTTGAGTTTGGCTCTCCCTGAGCCTGAAGTCTCCTTCTCCTCATGGACGTAGACGAGTTTGGCAAGGATTCTGGACTTCTTCTTTTTTCTCTTGGTATGGTGGTTGCCCCTTTTCTCCTTCAGGGGGACATGGTCTTCGTCTGCTTCGATGAAGAGGTAGGGGAGCTTCTTCTTCGCTGGTTTCTGCCTCTTCTCCGAAATCTTTCCTTCCTTCTCCCCATTTTTCCTCAAATTGTGGACCAGCCGCTTCACTACCTCAGCCCTGGGGTGCATTCCTGGTTTTGGGGAAGGATTGCTCTCCCCGCTTTTTGGTAGGAGAGCTCTGTGGCCCTCTCAAGGACCAGGGCTTCCAGGAGGGGATCAATCCTTTTCTTCTTCCTGAAACCAATCTGGTCATCGAGGAGGTGCAGGTATTCTTTGGTGTCTTTGTGCCTGTAGTAGGTTCTCCTGTAGGTGACATCCCCAAAGAGGGTGAGGATGGTCCTTGGGTCATTTCTTCGGACCACCTGGAAGGCGTTTCTATCTCTCTTTCGATAGATCTCCTCATCTTTGGCTTCAAGGACAACCCTCAGTCTACCCACACTGTTCATGGTTTCCCAGAGCTTCTCCTCAAACTCCTGGAAATCCATCCTTTTCTCCAGAAAATGGAGAGACAATTCCAAAATTCCCTGGCACCCTTTGAAGATTTGTTGTACCATATCCACAGAACCTCACCTCCCGGTAGTTTTACCAAGAAGACTTTTACCATACTCTGGATGGTGAGGTTTATTCTTTTGGGTTGGAACCCCTACGATAAATTTACACTAACTTGCACTTGCAAGTTCCGGGGGTTGGCAAAGCGGGCAAGAGACAATACAATAAATAAGGTGATGCGCATGGAGAAGGAAAAATATCAGAACATTCCGGGACTTGATGAAGTTCGAACCTGGATTGAGGAATACGTGAAGAAGGTCGCCAATCTTAGAGACCAGCGGGGGCAAGAGATAGAACTGCTCTATTTACGAGACCGTATTGAGGAATGGCTCTCCTTCTACGGTTCAAAGGGAGCTTTTGTCGATCCCGAAAAAACCCGGGTAGGAAACTTCGATGCACTTCTTGAAAAACAGGGCTCCCTTCTCGTGAAAATGCTGGATAAAAAAAGGTTCGAGGAAGAGCGAAAAAAAATCAAACCTTCGAAGGAACGATGGTGGTGGTGGATTGACGAAAGGGTCAAAAGAGAAAAAATAATGAAACTTCGCAGGCAAATGGCTCTGCTCGGTATTGTGATAGCGGCACTCCTTTCTCTGTATTTTCTCGTCTTTCGCCTTCCCCCTACCGAGAAAAAATACTTAGATGCCCTGAGTAGGGCTGAACAATTGATGGATGCCGGAAGGTGGACGGAAGCCATTGCGGCCTGCGAAGAAGCAATTGCCATCTTCCCTGACCGGCCTAATCCCTATGTGATTATAGGGTGTATTCGAGAGAAGCTGGGCGAAGAAAACCAGGCTCAGGAAATTTTTTCCCAGGTCGAATTGCTCTACGCAAAGAGGGTGGACTTTCTCCTCGAAAAGGCCTTATGGTATTTCCGCCTGGGGATGACCGATAGATCACTGGCTACGCTCTCGGAACTGCTGAAAGAAGATCCTGAAAATCTCTCTGCTTTGAATCTCCTGGGTTCGGTCTACGAAGCAGAGAACAGAGTGGTAGAAGCGATAAAGGTCTACGAAAGGCTCTTAGAATTAGCAGAGAAAAAAGAAGACCTCAACCTCATTCCCATAGCCAAGATGAAAATAGGTATGCTCCAGCTCAAGTTACCGCTGACGCTTCCCTGAAATACCTCCGTTGCTGGCTACAGTTCTACAAGCAAGGAGATGCACTCCCCGTTCCCCCAGAAGGTCCTCTACTATTATCTCACCTCTTTGAACCGGGGCTTCGACTTCCAGGGATTTCAGGAAAGTCATGAGCTCTCGAATCCTCCTTTTTGGGAAAGGAGAGGAAGTCCGCACTGGAAGCCTTTTTATCACCCCGCCGGAGATGGGAATGGTGGTGGTCACCAGTCTACAGGGGTGCTCGATTTCTCTGGAAGCGTAATCCTTTCCCCGTTTACACCCACCTTTTATTCTGAGAGCATCTCCTTCCCTTATTCCCTCTAAGGGACATCCTTTTGGGCAAACGATGCAAATAAGCTTAACGGATTCCACAGATTTTCTCCCCCTTAATACTGAGCTGAATTTCACCTTCTCCGGAAGGCCAGTTGATATCTTGGAGATTGATTTTAATCATTTCACTGGGATAACAGAGAGGAAGTTCCATGGTCTGAAAAATCTTTTCCTGGAAGGAGAATACAAGATGTGCGTCGTGAAAACCATGCTGTGATCTCAGAAAGAGGAATCCCTCTTTTCCCTCCTGGATTCTCTGGGGCACTACCTGGGAAACTCCTGATGTGGGCGTGAGGAAATAACGCACCCTTCTTTTAGGGGCAGATACACCGACTTTCTTTCCCACCATTTCCGATACCACGGTCACATAGTCCACCAGATCGAACACGGCTACCACATTTCCACAGGCGAAAAAACCTTCCCGATCACAGGAAAAATATTCATCGACCAGAGGACCACCGGTAAAAGGACAGAGAGGAATGTGAGCATTTTTACTCAATTCATTTTCCGGAATCAACCCCACCGAGAGAAGTAAGGTATCGCATTCCATAAACCTCTCGCTCCCAGAAACGACTTCGCCATTTCCGTTAACCTTACTCACCACGACTCCCTCTATTCGTTCCCTGCCCACGATGTTCGTAACGGTGTGGGAAAGAAGGAGGGGAATATCGAAATCGAGAAGGCACTGTACGTAGTTCCGTAAAAGTCCACTCAAAGAGTCTTTGATTTCTACCACGGCTTTCACGCAAGCTCCCTCTAAAGCAAGCCTTCGAGCCATGATGAGTCCGATATCCCCAGAACCAAGGATGACCACCTCTTTCCCGGGAAGATATCCTTCTATATTCACCAGGTATTGCGCTAAACCGGCGGTAAATATCCCTGCGGGACGGTGACCGGGAATGCGGAGCATCCCTCGAGTTTTCTCACGGCATCCCATACCAAGTATCACATTCTGAGCACGGAACTCAAAAACTCCCTGAGCGTTGACCGCTTTTACTACCCGGTCTGCAGTTATTTCCAGAACCGTAGTTTCCAGAAGAACCTCTACCCTGCTTTTTGCCAGTCTTTCTATGAACTTTTCAGCATATTCCGGTCCGGTCAGCTCTTCTCCAAAAAGATGGAGCCCAAATCCAGGGTGGATGCACTGATTGAGAATACCTCCCAGGTGTTTTCCTCGTTCCAGCAGGAAAACAGGATAGGCACCACTTTCAAAAGCGGATAACGCGGCAGCCATGCCTGCCGGACCACCACCCACCACCACTACCTGCGCATCAACACGCCGAGGCATGGTCCTTCACCACTTTCTCAATTTTGCCCAAAACGTAAAAGGCATTTTCGGTGGATTTCACAATTTCCTTCTCGTCACAACCGAGCTCCTCCGCCATCAGGGCAGGAAGATGCATGCCACAGAAACTCCCCTGGCATCTGCCCGCCATAACCCTTACCCTTCGCTTGAGACCGTCCAGTGTCACCGCAGGGATGGACGCACGAAGGGCGTGCTTCACTTCTGCCAGGGTAACTTCTTCGCACCGGCAGATTATCCTTCCCCAGTCTGGATTTTCGGCAATCAGACGTTCCCTCTCCCTGAAGTCACAGGTTCTGAAGACCGGGAAAGCTGCTCGTGGAACAACTGCCTTTTCTCGAAGGGTAAGTCCAGCATCTTCCAATTTTTCACCCACATACTCAGCAATCCCCAGAGAAGCAGTCAAGCCTGGAGATTCAATACCACAGAGGTGCAAAAGACCGGGAATAGAAGAAGAAAAGAAAATTCGAAAGTCTCGTTCAGGAAGTGTAGGTCTCAGACCGGAGAAGGTAGTAATGGTCTTTTCCAATGGCAAAGAGGGAACCAGCTTTCTGGCACCATCCTCCACCTCTTTAAGCCCTCTGAAGGTTGTAGCGGTATCTTCATCCTCTACCGGCTCAAAATTGGGTCCCACCAGAATGTTTCCTTCTGGTGTTGGAGACACCAGGATTCCCTTGCTTTCTTCGGTAGGAACGGGATACAGAACGTGCCTGGTAAGCGCAGCGCACTCCCGATCAAGTACAAAGTATTCCCCTCGAAAGAACCGTTGAGGGGGGATGGAATCACCGCTTCGATGAGCGAGTTGTGTGGAAAATAAGCCGGTACAATTGACCACCCATTTACTCCAGTACCGGTTCTTTTTGCTCAGAATTTTGATTTTGTTACCATCTTTTTCAAACCCGGTAACCTCTTCCCCGAAAGCAAAATTGACACCGTTCAACAAAGCAAATTCTGCCAGTGCCAGAGTCAAAGCAAAGGGTGAAATAACCCCGGTTTCCGGGTCATAGTAACAGGCCCGGAGGGAAGGATTCAAAAACGGTTCCATCTGACAGGCCTCTCTGGGTCCCATAATTTCTGCACCACGAATCCTTCCCCGTTTCTTGAGCATTTCCAGGAATTTCACTTCTTCCCTGGTCAGAGCTACCGTAAGAGCACCGACTCGGGGGAAGCAAAGGTCCAGTTCTCGTTCGGCCTGCGCAAAAAGTGCCAGAGACCGAAGATGGAGTTCGCCCTTCAGAGTGGAAGGAGTCCAGTAGCTGCGAGAGTGAAGAATTCCAGTGTTCGCCTTGCTTACCCCACAACAGACATCTTTCTCTTTTTCCAGGAGCAAGATCGAAAGATCGAAATGCGCAAGATACCACGCCACGGCACATCCCACCACTCCCCCACCGATAATCACCACATCGAATGTCCTGCTCATCAGGGTTTTTCCTCCTATCGTGCGATACGGTTCATCCTCCAGAGATCTCTGGCACTCGTAGAGATTCCCACTGCCCCGTTCTGCAAAATTTCTCTCGCCTCATTCACTTCACGAATGAATCCTCCACAGATGATGGGAGGAAGGGTATCTTCAGGGATGAATTTCTTGATCTTGGGAAATATGACACCGGGCAGGAGTTCCACCGCATCCGGGGTTACTTCCTTGGCTATTTTCAAACCAGTTCTCAGGGATTCACTATCAATGCAGAACAATCGAAAGACGGAAATGAACCCGGCCTTTTTAGCCAGAAGAAGTGTCCGGGTTCGGGTAGAAATGATGCCTTTTACCAGAGGAAAGGTTTTTCGAAGAAAAAGTAACCCACTCTCATCAGAAGCAAGACCCCCAAAAAGGTCAATGTGCAAAAGTAAGTAAGGAATTCCGGCAAACCTTGGCAGAATATTTTCGATCTCCACAATGTTACTCTCCAACAGGAAAAAGACCTGGCAGAGCGTAAAATCGGCTTCGCTCATGTCGTTCAAAAAAGAATTCCGCAAAGCTCCAATGATGGGAGCACGATGCAGAACCTCAAAAAATTTTTCCATACCTTCCCTCCAAAAATAAAAGCCTTCCGGAACATTCCGGAAGGCTTTCTCCTCTTCTCCAAGCCTTGCTCAGTATAACACGTTTTTCAGTTTCTGTCATCTACCCTTTTTCAGTAACAAACCACTCAAAAGCACACCGAGCAGCAGGATCACCGCAATCCAGATAAAGTTTTTCACCCAGAATGAATGTGGATTCCGCTGTAAAAGAGCAAGGTACAGGAAAGGAGCGATGATGACCAAAAGCGCCATGGTGGTAACAATTCTCATGTTTTCACCTATAAAGGATGTGGAAACCTCCTGCGTTTTTCAAAAGCGATCAGATTTTGAAACCCAGCCCTGCGAGCTAAAGACAATGCCACATCAAAGCTCCTTCCCACTTCCTGAGGTTTATGAGCATCGGAACCCAAAGAGATCTCAAGACCCAGATTTCTCGCCTTTTCGAGGATAAACAGGGCAGGATAGATCTCGCCAATAGGCTTATAGAGGCCAGCGGTATTCATTTCCACCACCATGTTTTTCTCCCGGCAGGCCCAGAGTGCTTTCTCAACTTCGGCGATAGTTTCCGTAGGTAAAAAACCAAATTTTTTGGGAAGGTCAAAGTGAGCAACCACGTCAAAGAGGCCTGTTTCGATACCCATGGTGAGAATCTGGTAGTATTTTCGGTACACTTCGTTGATATCTTCCTTCTGATATCGACCAATGTATCGAGGATGGTCAAACGGCCAGTCGTTGAGATAGTGAACGGAAAGGAGAAGATAATCCCACGAATAAAAATCAACGATGGATTGCATGGCCTGCTCTTTCCCGGGAATAAAATCCACTTCCAGGCCTATACGGATGGTTATTATCCCCTGGTACTTTCTCTTGAGGCTCTCCACTTCCTCAACATACAGGGACAATTCTTCTTCAGGAATCGCAGACTCTCGCTTCCTTTGCTCTCTGGGCAAGAAATACTGCGGAGAATGACCCGAAAAGCCCATTTCGGAAAGTCCCTTTTTAACAGCTTCCTGAATGTACTCTTCGTAGTCCCCCTGAGCGTCACCACAACGAGGGGTATGAATATGGTAATCACACAGAAACACCTTTCGACCTCCTCTCTTCGATCCTTTCTTAGGGTAACAGAGAAAGAGCGAATCTGCAAGAAATGGACGCAGAAGCAATTAATCTGCCTCTGGAAAAGAAACTGAAGTGCTCCCAAAGGCTGGATAAGGTAATAGGGTTCGAAACGACCTGCCATAAATCCAAAGGGTCTATGGGAAAATAGCTATTACAAGGGACCTAAGGCGAAAAGCCGTGGCTCGGATAGAAGCAAGACGATCTAAGAACTGGGTCATTTTGTAGAATCTGAGGCAGAGAACGAGTCGCTTAAAAAACCGCAGAGCTCTAGAAAACCAGTTGCTCCACCATCCAGAGAATGGGGAACACCTCAATAAGTCATAGCAAAAATTACCCGATAAAGGAACCACCTATACATTTCAACCAACCTTAAAGAAAAAGGGTAAGAACCTGACAAAAAAGTAAGAAAGCACAAGCGGTGGAATAGAAAGAAGAATAATAGAAGCGCAAATCTGCCCCCAGGGGACCTCCATGCCTACGACGGCAAACGAAGCCGATGCTACCGGCATGGTAATCGCTCGAGTAGAGGTAAGGATAAAAGCAAAGAAGAACTCATTCCACAGTAAAATAAAAACAAACATAGACATTCCCAAAAGACTTGGTAAGGCCAAGGGTAAAGCAATTCGCGAAAAAACCTGAAATTGGGTACATCCTTCTAAATGAGCAGCCTCTTCACACTCTACAGGAACCCTCCGAAAACACTCAATTGTTAGCCAAACCATAGTCGGAATAGAAATAACAAGATACGTAAAGATAAGGGCTTGGTGTACATCTAACATTTTTAGACGAAGCCAAATGGCAAAAAATGGAATCGCCACAGCGACTGGGGGCATGAATCTTAAGGTTAAAACAAAAAACCTCAAATCCTCCTTTTTCCGAAAGGGAATTCGAGCAAAAATGTAACCCACCGGAGCACCCAAAACGAATCCTATAAGTAAAGCAATAGGAACAATAATTAGGCTGTTCCGAAAACCTCTCATAATGGTCGCTATATTCAGAACTCTCCGATAATTTTCCAAGGTAGGACTAAAAAGAAACTTTGGAGGATAACTAAGGATATCTACCTTCGACTTTAAAGAAGAGATAAACATCCAGACAATTGGAGCTATTGCTACAAACAGAACCAAAACAATTAAAATCGTAAAACCAATTTTTCTTGCTCTCCCTAATCGCGCCACCGAGCCGACCTCCTCCAAACAAAGGTAACAAAAACCATGGTGATCACGAGCATAACCACAGACATACTTGAAGCATAAGAAATGCGCCCTGCTGAACCAATGCCTTGCCAATAAGCGTACATATCTAAGGTTTCGGTAGCCGTTCCCGGCCCTCCAGCAGTCAAAACGAAAATAAAATCAAAAGTCCGGAGAGACTCCATTAGTTTGACAAAAAGGAGAGGAAGAAAGGGAGGCAAAACTATGGGAAAAATTAAATATCGATAAATCTGCCACATCCTAGCACCATCAAGCGCTCCAGCTTCGATTACTTCTCGAGGAATTTCTTCTATCAAGATTACCATCAAGGCAGCAATCAGAAAACCCCACTGCCAAACATCGATTAAAGCTACAGAAAAAAGAGCATAGGAAGGATGAGCTAAAAAATCGATAGGCCTCACACCCAAAACACTTAAAAAATAATTTATAATCCCTATAGAAGGAGAATACATTAGTCGCCACATGTAAGCAGCTCCAACGCGTGGTAGCAAGGCTGGCATAACGGAAAAGAGAAGACATATAGTGCGTGTTGTCCTTCCAGTATAACCATGAAAAAGTGGAGCCAGGATACCACCCCCTAATATTGTAGCACCAAGAACCGTAACGGCTACCCATATAGCCGTTGTCTTTAGAGAGTTGATGAAACGAGAATCAGTTGCCAATCTCTGGTAGTTAGCTAAGCCGACAAATTTCATAAATTGAGAATTTAAACGAAGGTCCCAGTCATGAAGGGAGTAATAAACTGCATTTCCCAACGGATAAAAAGCCAAAAAAAACAAGATCCCAAAAGCAGGAACCATAAAAATATAAAAAAAACCTTTCCTTGTCACCTTTCTCCACCTTTCTGCTCTTTATAAAATGGGTAACACGAAAAGGCCTAGCTCTCCAAAAACCGCTACTCTCAGTAGAAAGAGCTAGGCCACGCATTCAAAATTCTCTGTGCTCTTCTTACTTATTCAACACATCCCTAGCGTAACGCACAGCATCATCTAGGGCAGCCTGAATATCATAAGCTTCACCAGCAAAAGCTTTGGTAAAAAGCTCTTCGAGTTTTATCCCAAGATAATCCCCTATCTCCGGCCACTGGGGAATCTGAAGAATGCACATTTTTTGTATTTTCATCATTTCCATCTGTGCTTGTACGAATTCTACCGGATAAGCTGCAGCAAACTCAGGACTCGCAAAAGTTGACATCCTTGCGTTTGTTAAACCAGAACCTCCCTTTACCTTCCTAAGTTCATTCTCTTTACTGGTAAACCACCCTATAAACTTTCCTGCAGCAATTCGCATTTCCTCGGTTTTACAACCAGAAGCAGATATTGCTAATCCATGGACTGCGGTGTTCGAGATAGACCCACAAGGACCAGCTGCTGGCTTTGCAAAACCCATTTTATCAACCACTACAGATTGCTTGGGGTCCATAAGGTAATCCATTTTTAAATTTGCAAAATTGACCACTGCAATTTTTCCCGCCGCAAAGGAATCCATCACATCTGACCAAGACATAGTAGGGCTAGGACTATGCTTTATTAATTCAATGTAATACTCAACTGCTTTAATCGCTTCGGGCGAATTAAAAACAGGATTGCCTTGTTCGTCGAGGTACTGACCACAAAACATGTGAAGGTATGGGCTAAATCTCCAAACGTTCATTCCCGATCCCCGCAAACCTCTCGTACCCGTCCCATACATCTGGGGTGGGTTATGAAAGTGTTTCACAACCTGCAAATACTCATCCAAGGTTTGAGGCACAGCAATGCCATCCTTCTCAAAAAGATCCTTCCGATAGAACATAATATCCCCTTCGAAGGTCATTGGTGCACCGTAAGCTATGCCATTATAACTCAAAACGTTCACCAAAGGTTGCGAGAAATCACCAAAATCTTGTCCTTCCGGGTAGTAGTCTTTTATAGGTAGAATCCAATTATTTGATGCAAACTCCGCAACATTTGCTTCATCAATATAATATACTTGATACTGCCCTGCTCCGGTTGCTGCATCCATTCTGGATTTTGACCTTCTTTCCAGCTCAGCGAAATAATGAATTACCACATCTATGCCCTCTTGTTCCTCAAACTCGGGTAAAAACTTTTCCAGAAGCTCCCATTCTCGACGAGGTTGAGAGATAACATTTAAAATGATTTTCTCAGCAGCCACTACGAGAGAACATACCGCCAAAAGCACAATAGTAAACAAGCAAACAAATATTGCTCTCTTCATACCCCAGATTCCTCCTTTCGGCTATCCAAAAAATTCTCCTATACCTCTTGATTTTTTCCACTCATCACCCCCTTTGTCCATAATTTCCCGCCGACCAAACAAATTTCTAAAAGTATTTATTAGGCCTTAAATCTTGCAACACATATACCGTATACAACCAAAACATCTCTGCCTTTAAACGATACGTTATATCAAGCTCAAAAATGTTTTCTTCTAAGCCAGAACCCACTCAAGCCAAGACCAAGAATATAATTCCCCCCAAATCCTGGACAACCCCTTTAGTTTGGTTCACCTCTGATTCAGGGTGGCATATAATAAAACAGAGGGAGGAGGAGAGATGAGGAAAATGAGGAGAAAACTTGACGCGGCGTTGAAGGTTCAAGTTGTGCTTGAAGCCATCCGGGGTAAGAAGACAACAGCAGAGATAGCATCTGAGTATGGAGTTCATCCTAATCAGATTA
>Ga0308405_1001755_pt1 | contig 10754 bp, 10 predicted proteins | sample HotsprSampleMS13_FD_203473 | JGI IMG/M metagenome (GOLD analysis project Ga0308405, IMG submission 203473) | Hot spring phototrophic mat microbial communities from Mushroom Spring, Yellowstone National Park, Wyoming, United States - 20060912_MS13 ...
GCATCTTTCCCGACGCCATGGGGAAGATGAACCTCTCCCTCCTGGACGTGGGGGGCGAGGTGCTTTTGGTCAGCCAGTTCACCCTCTACGCCGACACCCGCAAGGGCCACCGCCCCTCCTTCGTCCAGGCCGCCCCGCCCGACGTGGGCAGGCGCCTCTACGAGGCGGCCCTCGAGGCCTTTCTGGCCCAAGGCGTGCACGTGGAAACCGGGGTCTACGGGGCCCACATGCGGGTGCACCTGGTCAACGACGGTCCCGTGACCCTTCTCCTGGACTCGGAAGACCGCCTTAAGCCCCGCTAGGGCGTCGGCACCGCCAGGCCCAGGCCATAGGGGCCCAGGGCTTCCCCCACCTCTTCACCTGGATTCCCTTTCCCGCCCAGACCCGGTAGAAGCGGAAACCCCGCAAGGTGGCGATTTCCGCATCCAGCTCAAAGTGGTTTTCAGGGCGGCGTGCTCCTTGGGATCGTGGGTAGGTCCGCGGTCCCGCCTCTCATGTGTTTCATTCAAAAAGGCCTACAATAAGTTGCGCTCCTAAAAAGCGCGTGGTGAAGATGAACAAAGTAGAACCCAAGGACTGGATCCCCCTCATCAAACCCTACGCCAAACCCAATACCCTCCGAAGCCTCCGCCAGGTGGCGGACACCCTTCTGCCCCTTTTGGGCCTCTTCTACCTGGCCCACCTTTCCCTCAACTACTCCCTCCTCCTCACCCTGGCCCTGGACTTCGTGGCCGCCCTCTTCCTGGTCAGGCTCTTCATCCTGCAACACGATGCCGGGCACGGCTCCTTCTTTCCCAAGAAGTGGATGAACGACCTCCTGGGCTTCTTCACCGGGGTCCTGACCCTGGTGCCCTACCACCACTGGCAGCTTTCCCACGCCCGGCACCACGCCACCAGCGGCAACCTGGACAAGCGGGGGGTGGGTGACATCTACACCATGACCCTCGAGGAGTACCTGAAGGCCACCCCCTGGCAGCGCTTCGCCTACCGGGTCTACCGCAACCCCTTCGTGATGTTCTTCATTGGGCCCATCTACGTCTTCATGCTCTCCTACCGCCTGCCCTTGGGCTATGGCTCGGAAAAGCCCTCGGTGCGCAACTCCGTGGCCCTCACCAACCTCTTTTTGGTCCTCCTCTGGGCGGGCATCTACCTGGCCTTCGGCCTGAAGACCCTCCTCTTGGTCTACCTGCCCATCCAGTACTTCGCCGGCATGGTGGGCATCTTCCTCTTTTACGTGCAGCACCAGTTTGAGGACGCCTACTGGGAGCACGACCCCCGCTGGGAGTACCTGAAGGCGGCCATGGAGGGGAGCACCTACCTGAAGCTCCCCAAGGTCCTGCAGTGGCTCACGGGCAACATCGGCTTCCACCACATCCACCACCTGGCCCCCAAGATCCCCAACTACCACCTGCCCAAGGTGCAGGAGGAGGTGGACCTGGTGAAGGTGGCCCCCACCGTGACCCTGAAGGACGCTTTCAAGATCGCCTTCGCCGACATGCACCTCCACGACGAGGAAACCCGGAAGCTGGTGGGCTTCAAGGAGGCAGCGAAGCGGCTTCGGGAGGCGGGAAGGCTTGCTAGTGACGGAAGTGCCGCACGCCGGTGAAGACCATGGCCAGGCCGAGCTCGTCGGCGGCCTTGATGGAGTCCTCGTCCCGCACGCTCCCCCCGGGCTGGATGATGGCGGCGATGCCGAAGTCCGCCGCTAGGCGCACCACGTCGTCAAAGGGGAAGAAGGCGTCCGAGGCCAGTACCGCTCCCCGGGCCTTCTCCTTGGCCGTTTTCAGGGCGTGCTTGGCGGCGGCAAAGCGGTTGGTCTGCCCCACCCCGATCCCCAGGGTCTTCCCCCCCTTGGCCACCACGATGGCGTTGGAGCGCACGTGCTTCACCACCTTCCAGGCGAACCAGAGGTCATTCCACTCGGCCTCCGTGGGGGCCCTTCCCGTGACCACCCTGGGCTCCACCGGGTCCGAGGTGTCCGCGTCCTGGAGGAGGAGCCCCCCCCGAAGCCGCCGCAGGTCCAGGTAAGGGCCCTCTGCCGGCTCGGGCACGCGGAGAAGCCTCAGGTTCTTCTTGCGGGCCAGGAGGGCCAGGGCCTCCTCCGTGAAGTCCGGGGCCAGGACCACCTCCAAAAAGACCTCCCGCATGGCCATGGCGGTGGGGCCGTCCACCGGGCGGTTGAAGGCCACGATCCCCCCGAAGATGCTAACGGGGTCGGCCTCGTAGGCCTTCTGGTAGGCCTCGAGGGCATCCCGGCCCAGGGCCACGCCGCAGGGGTTCTGGTGCTTCACGGCCACGCAGGCGGGCTCGGCGAACTCGGAGACCAGGTTCCAGGCGGCCTCCGCGTCCAGGTAGTTGTTGAAGCTCATGGCCTTCCCCTGGAGGACCTGGGCCTTGAGGAGGGGCCCCTCCTCCCCCGCCACCCGGTAAAGGGCGGCCTCCTGGTGGGGGTTCTCCCCGTAGCGGAGGGGAGAAAGCCGCTTCAGAACCAAAAACTTCTCCTCGGGGAACTTCTCCCCGGAAAGCCACTCGGCGATGGCGGCGTCGTAGGCCGCCGTGTGGGCGAAGGCCTTGCGGGCAAGTTCCTTTCGGAACTCCGGAGTGGGTCCCTCCCTTAGGGCCTCCAAGACCCTCCCGTAGTCCCCGGGGTCGCAGACGGGCAGGACGGCCTGGTGGTTCTTGGCGGCGGCCCGCAGCATGGCGGGCCCCCCGATGTCAATCTGCTCCAAAGCCTCCTCCCAGGAGGCCCCCCGGGCCACGGTCTCCCGGAAGGGGTAGAGGTTCACCGCCAAAACCCCGATGCGCTCAGACCCCAGGTCCTTGAGCTCCGCCTCCTGGTCCGGCCGGGCTAGAAGGGCGGCGTGGACCTTGGGGTGGAGGGTCTTGACCCGGCCCTCCAGAACCTCGGGAAAACCGGTGAAGTCGGAGATGTAGGTGACGGGAAGGCCCGCCTCCTTTAGGACCCTGAAGGTCCCCCCGGTGGCGAGAAGCTTAAAGCCGAGCCTCAAGAGACCCTGGGCGAAGGGCACTAGCCCCCGCTTATCGGAAACAGAAAGGAGCGCCCACACGGAAAGGATTGTACCCGCTAAACTGGAGGGGATGATCTACGAGGCCCTGAAGGAGACCATCAAGGAGGCCATGAAGGCCCGGGACCAGAAGACCCTGGACTTCGCCCGGGTGGTGAAGGCGGAGCTGGACCGCAAGGGGGACGGCAAACCCCTCCCCGACGAGGAGGCGGTGAAGGTCCTAAGAGCCCTCAAGGAGATCGCCTTAGAGCAGGGAAACGCCTTTGAGGTGGAATTCTTGGACCGCTTCCTCCCTAAGGAGATGTCCGAGGAGGAGCTCGAGGCCTGGATCCGGGAGAACATTGACTTCGCCCAGTTCAAGACCCCTCTGGCGGCCATCGGGGCGGTGACCAAGGCCTTAGGGCCCAAGGCCCCCGGGGAGAAGGTGCGCCGGGTCATTGAGCGCATGACGCGATGAGCCCCTGGAAGCGGTTGTCCCTGGAGGAGATCCTCTCCGAGCCCGTGCGCCTGGTCAGAGAGCGTCTAAAGACCCACACGGGCAAGGAGATCACCTACATCTACCGCCCAGGGCCGGTGGCGGCCAGCTTCGTCCTGCCCGTGACCCAGGAGGCCACGGCCCTCCTCATCCGCCAGTACCGCCACCCCACGGGGAAGTTCCTCCTGGAGGTGCCCGCGGGCAAGGTGGACGCAGGGGAAAACCCCTTGGAAGCGGCGAGGCGGGAGCTTCTGGAGGAGGTTGGGGCGGAGGCCAGCACCTACCTGGCCCTCCCCCCCTTCCACCCCCAGCCCTCCTTCACCGCCGTGGTCTTCCACCCCTTTTTGGCCCTGGGGGCGAGGCGGGTGGGCCAGCCGGCCCTCGAGGACGGCGAGCTTTTGGAAACCCTAGAGATTCCCCTGAAAGAGCTCTACGCCCTCCTGGAAAGGGGCGAGGTGTTGGACGCCTCCACCGCCCTCACCCTCTTCTACGCCAGGCCCCACCTGCGGGAAAGGGGCCTCCTCTAGCGCAAAACTCCAGCAAAAGAGCGCATAAAGTTGGCCTGGGAAAGCCCTCCAGGCCCTGGTAGACTGGCCCCGTATGAAACCCAGCGTCACCACGCCTTTACCGGGCCCCAGGGCGAAGGAACTCCTAAACCGGGGTGAGAGGGTGCTTTCCCCCTCCTATGTCCGCCCCTATCCCTTCGTCCCCGCCCGGGGGGAAGGGGTCTTTCTGGAGGACGTGGACGGGAACGTCTTCCTGGACTTCATGGCGGGCATCGCCGTGAACACCACGGGCTACGCCCACCCCAAGGTTTTGGAGGCGGTGAGGGCCCAGGCGGAGCGCTTCGCCCACGTCTGCTTCTCCGACTTCACCCACGAGCCCACCCTCTCCCTGGCCGAGCGCCTGGTGGCCAAGGTAGGCGGGGGCTACCGGGTCTTCTTCGGCAACTCGGGCACCGAGGGGATTGAGGCCGCCATCAAGCTGGTGCGCCACCACACGGGAAGGCCTTACCTCCTGGCCTTCACCGGGGCCTTTCACGGAAGGAGCCTAGGGGCCCTCTCCCTCACCGCCAGCAAGAGCGCCTACCGCAAGGGCTTCAGCCCCCTCCTCCCCGGGGTGCTCCACATCCCCTTCCCCAACCCCTTCCGCCCCCCCCTGGGGGCCCGGCCCGAGGCGGTGGGGGAGGTGGTCTTGGACCACCTGGAGCACCTCTTCCGCACCGTGGTACCCCCGGAGGAGGTGGCCGCCTTTTTCCTGGAGCCTATCCAGGGGGAAGGGGGGTACGTCCTGCCCCCGCCCGGTTTCCTTCCCAAACTTAAGGCCCTCCTGGAGCGGCACGGCATCCTCCTGGTGGCGGACGAGGTCCAGACCGGGGCCGGGCGCACGGGGCGCTTCCTTGCCCTGGAGCACGAGGGGGTGGAGGCCGACGTCTACGTCCTGGCCAAGGGCCTGGCCTCGGGCTACCCCTTGAGCGCCGTCCTCTTTCGCGAGGAGCTGGGGAGCTGGCGCCCCGGGGCCCACGGCACCACCTTCGGCGGCCAGGCGGTGGCGGCGGCCGCGGCCCAGGCCACCCTGGACCTCCTCGAGGGCGGCCTCATGGAAAACGCCAGGGAGGTGGGGGCCTTCCTCCTCGCCGGCCTAAGGGAGATGCAGAAGCGCTTTCCCTTCCTGGGGGACGTGCGGGGCCGGGGCCTGATGATCGGCCTGGACTTCGGGAGCCCGGAGGAGGCGAGGCCGGACCTGAGGGACAAGGCCCAGCGGCTGGCCTTTGAGAAGGGCCTACTCACCCTGGCGGCCGGTCCTTCCGCTTTGCGCCTGGCCCCGCCCCTCGTCCTCTCCCGGGAGGAGGCGGCCATGGGCCTGGAGATCCTCGAGGCCGTCCTCCGAAGCCTGTAAGGCAAAGGGGCCGGGAAACCCCCGGCCCCTGGGATTACTTGGGCTCCCCTGGCCAGTCCCCCACCACCCCGGGGGCCGCCCACTCCATGGTGAGGAGCTCCTGGAGCGAGGCCTTCCTCCCCGCCGGGATCCGCACCACCCCCTTGCGGTCCTTGATGGGCCCGGTGAAGGGATCAAAGGTGGGCCTGGGGCTGGACATATCCTTGAGAAGGGCCATGGTGCGCTCGTACACGGAAACCTTCTTGTTTCCCACGGTCATCTGGGCCTTCTGCAAGAGGGGCACGTGCTTGGGGTTGATGGGCACCCCGTAATCGCCCCCCACCTCCACCGCCTTGTGCTGGAGGAGCCAGAAGTAGTCCACGTTCTCCAGGTTCTTCGCGGTGTAGACGCCCTCTCGGACCTTCTTCAAGAAGTCAATGTAGATGACGTCCCAGTGGACGATCTGCCCGGAGACCACATGGTCGGGGGCGAACTTCTGCATGGGGGTGTAGTGGCCAAAGGAGTAGGCCCCCTTCCTGGCGGCGGTCTGGATCACCGTGGGCGTGTCCTCGGTGAAGGCGAAGACGTCGGCCCCCTGGGCCAGGAGGGCCTCGGTGGCCTCGCGGGCCTTGGCGGGGTCGTACCAGGCGTTGATCCAGCGCACCAGGACCTGGGCCTTGGGGTTCACCGCCCGAACCCCCAGGGTGAAGGCGTTGATGTGCCGCTTCACTTCGGGAATGGGGAAGGCCGCCACGTACCCCACCTTACCCGTCTTGGAAAGGGCTCCAGCGGCCAGGCCATTGAGGTAGTAGACCTGGTAGAAGTCCGCCATGTAGGTGGCCACGTTGGGGGCCCGCTTGAGGCCGGTGGCGTGGGCGAAGATGATGTTCGGGTACTTCCTGGCGGCCTCGAGGACCGCCTCTCCGTACCCAAAGCTGGTGGCAAAGATCACCTGGCACCCCTCCCTCACAAAGCGGTCCATGACGGGAAGGGCCTGGGCCTCGGGCACGCTTTCCACATAGCGCGTTTCCAGCCAGGGCAAAGCGGCCTCCGCCTTCTTCCGGCCCACATCGTGGGCATAGGTCCAGCCTGCATCCCCGATGGGGCCCACATAAATGAAGCAGGCCTTCAGCTTTTCGCCCTGGGCCAGGGAAAGGCCTAGGGCCGCCAAAAGGAAAACCAAAAGTCTCCGCATACGCCTTACCTCCCCCGCTCAAAGGGCACACCCAGGGCCTTGGGGGCCCGGGTGCGGCCCGAAAGGGCCAGGACCAGGATAACCAACAGGTAGGGCATAGCGGCAAAGGCCTCGCTCGGTATAGGTACACTGCCCTGCAGGCGGAACTGCAGGAAGAAGAGGAGGCCAAAAAGGTAGGCCCCGAAGATCGCCCTAAGGGGCTCCCAGGCGGCCAGGATCACCAAGGCGATGGCCACCCACCCTAGCCCCCCGGTCATGCCGTCCGTCCAGGAGGGGCGGTAGGCCAGGGAAAGGTAGGCCCCGGCCATCCCCATGAGCCCGCCCCCCAAGGTCAGGGCCCCGTAGCGGACCCCGTCCACGCTCACCCCGAAGAGGTCCGCGGCCTTGGGGTTTTCCCCCACGCTCCTCAGGTAAAGGCCGAAGCGGGTGCGGTACAGGAAGTGGTGGAGGGAAAAGGCCAGAAACAGGGCGAGAAGGGCCAAGCCCCCCTCGGGAAGGGGGTGGCCTAGGGGCACCCCCTCGTACCGCTTGCCCAGAAGCCCCGAGGCCCCCAGGCCCAAGGCGGCCACCGCCAGGCCGGCCACGAACTGGTTGGCCCGCAGGGTCACGGTAAAAACCCCCAGGATGACCCCGCCTAAGACCCCCACCCCCACCCCCGCCAAAAGGCCCAGGAGGGGGGTAAAGCCCAGGGCCACCCCAAAGGCCACCAAGGCGGCAAGGGCCATGATCCCCTCCACCCCCAGGTTCACCACCCCGCTCCGCTCAGCGAGGAGGGCTCCTAGGGAGGCCAACAGAATGGGCGTGCCGAAGAGGACCGCGCGGAAAAGGGCTTCTTCCATCAGCGCCTCCAGAGGATGCGGTGCCGGCTCAGGGCTTCGGCCCCTACCAGGGCCAAGAGCAAAAGCCCGCTCACCACGTCCACCACCCTAAAGGGCATGGAGAGGGCCATCTTCAGGGCATCCCCCCCCGCCAGGATCAGGCCCAGAAGGGGGGCGGTGAGAAGGACAAAAAGCGGCCTCCCCCGGGCCAGCCAGGCGGCCAGGATGGCGGTAAAGCCGTAGCCCAGAGAGATCTGGGCGGGCTCCAGAAGCCTCAGGTGGATCCCCGCCACCTCCCCCACCCCGGCGAAGCCGGCGAGGAGGCCGGAGAAAAGGGCGGCAAGGAGGAGAAGCCTCCCCCCCGGCAGGCCCAAGTAGCGGGCCGCCAAGGGGTTCTCCCCCTGGACGCGCCAGGCGAAGCCCAAGGGGGTGCGGAAAAGCAAGGCCTGGAGCAGGGCGGCCGCCGCCACCCCCAGAAGCAGGGTGGGCCAGTGGACCAGGGTATCCCCCAGGCGGGGAAGCTGGGCCTCCTCTGGGAAGCGGTCGGTGTAGAGGAAGCCGAAAACCAGTTTTCCCTTCCAAGGCCCCGCCACCAGGTAGACCACCAGGTAGTAGGCCAGGTAGTTCTGCATCAGGGTGGTGAGGATCTCGCTGGCGCCAAAGTGCACCCTAAGCCACGCGGCAAACCCCGCCCACAAGGCCCCAAGCCCGCCCCCCAGGAGGAACATGAGGGGGAGGGTCCAAGGCCTCACGGGCAGGAAGAGGGCGGCATAGGCCGCCCCCACGGCCCCCATGAGGAGCTGCCCCTCCGCCCCGATGTTGAAAAACCCCACCCGGAAGGCCAGGGCAAGCCCCGCTCCGATGAGGAGAAGGGGGATGGTGCGCCGGGCGATCTCCGCCAGGCCCAGGGGATCGGCGAGAGGGGAAAAGAGGAGGCCGTAGGCCCGAAGGGGGGAAACCCCGTAGGCCAGGAACAGGACCCCGAGGAGGAAAAGGGCCAGGAGGAGAAAAAGGCCGTAAGCGGCGAAGACCTTCCCGGAAGTGGGGTTGGGGTCCAGCTCCAGCCTCATGCCCGCCCCTCTGTCATCATGCGGCCCAGGCGCTCCGGGCTCGCCGCCCCCCGGGGAATGGGCCCCACCAGCCGCCCCCGGTACATGGCCGCCACCCGGTGGGAAAGGGCCAGGATCTCGTCCAGGTCCTCGCTCACCAGGAGGACCGCCGCCCCTTCCCGCACCAGGTCCAGAAGCCTGGCGTGGACCTCCTCCGCCGCTCCCACGTCCACCCCGTAGGTGGGGTGCATGGCCAGCACCAGCCTGGGGCCGTCCTTGAGCTCCCGGGCCAGGATCACCTTCTGCACGTTGCCGCCGGAGAGGAAGCGGACCGGGGTTTTGGGGGAAGGGGTCTGGATGCGGTGGCGGGCGATGAGGTCCTGGGCATCCCTTTCCATGGCCCGGTAGTCCAAAAGTCCAAGGCGGGCGTAGCGGGGGTAGGTGCGCAAGGCCAGGTTCTCGGCCACGCTCATCCCCCCCACCACCCCCATGGCCCGCTCCTCGGGCACGTGGGCGATGCCTAAAGCGAAGAGGCGGGCGGGGTCTTTGGGGAGGGGAGCCCCTAGGAACCGGACCTGGCCCCTGTAGGGCCTGAGGCCCGCCAGGGCCTCCAGAAGCTCCGCCTGGCCGTTACCCGCCACCCCGGCGATACCCAGGACCTCCCCGGCCCTCAAGGCGAAGGAGACCCCCTGGACGGGGAAGCCGTGCCGGGGCACCGTAAGCCCCTCCACCTCCAAGACCACCTCCTCCCTGGGCGGGGGGGCCTTGGGGGGCGGGGCCACGCTCCGGCCCACCATCAGGCGGATGAGGGTGTCCTTGTCGGCCTCTTCCCGCCTAAGCTCCCCCACCTTTTCCCCGCCCCTAAGGACGGCGATGCGGTCGGCGATGGCTAGGACCTCGTCCAGCTTGTGGCTGATGAAGATGACGGCGAGGCCCATGGCCTTGAGCCGCCGGATCTCCTGGAAGAGGTCCTCGGCCTCCTTGGGGGTGAGGACGCTGGTGGGCTCGTCCAGGATCAGGACCTTGGGCCTGTTGAGGAGGGCCCTTAGGAGTTCCACCCGCTGCTTCTCCCCGGCGGAGAGGCGGTGGACGGGGGCCTCGAGGTCTACCCCCAACGGGTGCTCGGCGAGAATGTCCCGGAGGCGATGCACAAGGCTCCTGCGAGCGAAAAAGGTAGGAAGGTCCAGCCCCAAGGCCAGGTTCTCCGCCACGCTGTGGGCCTCTATGAGCTCGGGGTGCTGGGGCACCAGGGCGATGCCCAGGCGCTGGGCCGCCCGGGGCGAGGGGATGCGCACCTCCTTGCCCAAGAGGAGGATCCGCCCCTCGTCGGGAGCGTAGAGGCCGTAGAGGATGCTGACTAGGGTGGTCTTCCCGGCCCCATTCTCCCCAAGGAGGGCCAGGACCTCTCCCCGGCCCACCTCGAGGCTCACCCCCCGGTTGGCCACCACGGAACCGAAGCGCTTGGTGATCTTCTCCAGCCGCAACATGGGACGGCCCAGCCGGGCCCGGGGTGAGGATACCACGGGCAAGGCCTCCCCCGACCCCGCTCTGGCCTTAAGCGGCCGCCTACGGGCCCTTCCCCAAGGCTGGGAGGCGCCCCTTTGGGGCCCCCATGGCCCTTGCCACGGCGGGGTACTCATACCCTTGCTTCCCGTTTCCTTGGGCCCACCAGCCCTGGTAAGCTCCCCAGGAACCTTTTGCCGGGGCCCCCATGCTGGCGCAAGCCAGCATGGGGTGGCATCACACCGCCCGCTCCTCCTCCAGAGCCCGTCTCGCCTGCCGGGCCAGGGAAAGAAGCTCCTGGGCCAGGGCCTCCAGGGCCCCCGGGCGCAGGCGGTAGTAGGTCCAGCGGCCCACCCGCACCCCCTCCACCAGGCCCGCCTCGCGGAGGATGCGGAGGTGGTGGCTCACCGTGGGGGCGGAAAGCCCCGTCTTCTCCTTGAGGTGGCAGAAGCAGACCCCGTAGGCGGTGCCGCAACGGGGGTCCCGCAGGGTGTGCTCGTCGGGAAGCTCGGCCAAAAGGCGCACCATGGCCACCCGGGCCGGGTGGGCCAGGGCCTCGAGGCGGCCCTGGGTGAGGTCCTTCCGCTTCATGGGACCATTATGCCGGAAGGGGCCCCCATAACCAAACCGACCCACCAACAGGGCTTGCCTAGTAAATCGCCTTGTACCCAGGGGGCGGCGGAAGAAGGGAGAGAAGGACCCTAAGGCCGTAGGCGATGAGCTCCAAAAACGCCCGCACCATGGCCGTCCAAGGCTTCCGCTCCCAAAGGTAGGCCCCGCCCAGCCGTGTCTTCATCCCCCCAAACACCC
>Ga0308405_1001756_pt1 | contig 10745 bp, 11 predicted proteins | sample HotsprSampleMS13_FD_203473 | JGI IMG/M metagenome (GOLD analysis project Ga0308405, IMG submission 203473) | Hot spring phototrophic mat microbial communities from Mushroom Spring, Yellowstone National Park, Wyoming, United States - 20060912_MS13 ...
GCCTCTTTCGGGGGAGCGGGTTCCACCTTTGGTGGCTGGGTGGGTTCGCTCAAGGGGGGGATGGGGGGGGCCTCGAGGGCCTTGGGGGTTTCCTGGACCGCCGGCGCGGGGGGCTGGGCCTCGAGGGGGGTCTGGGCGGGCAGGTAGAGGCCCACGTACCAGAGGGTCACCGCCCCCACCAAAAGAAGCCCCGCCAGGAGGAGCTTGGTGGACTGAGGGAGGTTGGCCCAGGCAGCGCTCAGACGGGCCAAAGCTTCTTTCACCGCTCGCCTCCTTGTCCTTCCAGGTCCTTGGCCAGCATGTAGAGGGTGAGGGTCAGGCTGGTGGAGAGCCTGGGGTTGAGCTCCTGGCTCTGCACGCTCAGGTTAAGCCCGGAGATGGAGCTGAAGCGGGAGAGGGCTTCCAGGCGCCTCAGGTAGGCGAAGGTCTCCGGGAAGGGGGCCTCGAGGGCCAGGGCCAGGTTCACCGTCCGCACCTCCGGCACCGGGGCCGAGGTGGGGGAGCGGGTGAAGGAGCGCACCACCACCCCGCTCCGATTGGCCTCGCCCAGGATCTCCGAGAGCACCTGGGCAAGGCGCTCCTCCCGGGGGAGGGCTCGGAGGAAGGCCTGCCTTTCCGCCTGCAGGGTGGCGATGGCCGCCCGGAGTTCGGGCAGGGCCCTCTGCGCCCGGCGGCCCTTGTCCCGCTCGGGGATGAGGCTTTGTATCTCCTGGCGCACCAGGGCGGTCTCCTGCTGCAGGGGGACGATGAGGAGAAAGTACCAGAGGAGGGCCACGAGCAGGGTGAGGACCATGGCGATCAAGGCCCACTCCCGCTGGCCAAGCCTAGCGAGCACCTTGCTCACCCCCTACCGCGCCGATGCGGGCGCTAAAGGTGTAAAGCCCCCTTTCGTCCAGGGAAGCCCCCTGAAACTCTATGCCGAACCGGGGGGAGGTTTCAAAGGCCTGGACGAAGCGCACCAGGGCGTTCTGGTTCAGGGCCTCTCCTTGGACGTTGAACTCCACCCGCACCTTCTTCCCGTCAAAGGCCCCTCTCTGGGCCTGCTGGGCCGCCTCTTCCTCGGAGAAGGCCCGGGTGCCCACGGAGCGCAAGGCCACGGGCAAGCGCCCGCCCTCCCGGGGGATCTGCCCGATGAAGGTGGCCAGGTACTCCGACCAGGGGACGAAGCCCTTGCGCAGGCCCTCGCGGATGGCGAGGAGGGCCTCGAGGGCCTTCCTTTCTTGCTGCAGTCGGTCTTGCTCCTGAATAAAGGGTTTTAGGGCCTCCACCTCCGCCCTCAGGGCATCCCGCTCCCCCTTGGCCAGGCTGAGCTCCGTGTAGGCGGTGTAATGAAGGATGCCCATGGTCCCCAGGACCACCAGGGCGAAGATGGCCGCCGCCAGCCGCCACCAGCCGGGCTCCACCCGGCGGCGGAGGTTTTTGGGGAGGAGGTTGAGCCTAATCAAGGGGACTCACCCCCCTTAGGGCCAGGCCCACGGGCACCAGGAGTTCAGGGCCCATCTCCCTGAGCTTTTCCAGGTCAAAGCGCCTGGGGTCCACCTGGATCCCCTGCCAAGGGTCAGGGGTAACAAAGCTCACCCCCAGGGTGTCGGTGAGGAGGGTGGCGAGGCCCCGGAGGCGGCTACCCCCGCCGTAAAGGTAGCCCACCTCTGGCTGCACCTCCCCCAGCTGCACCCGGAAGAACTCCAGGCTCCGGCGGATCTCCTGGGTGAGGTCCACCAGCACCGGGCGGATGGTGTCGTAGATGCGGGCAGGGCTGTAGCGCTCCCGCTCCACGTCAAAGTCCAGGAGGAGGTCCTCGTCTTCCGTGGGGATGGTGGCCAGGCCGTAGGTGCGCTTCACCTCCTCGGCGGTGAGGAGGTCCAGGCTAAAGCCTTTGGCGATGGCCTCGGTGAAGTCCTTGCCGGAGAGGGTCAGGATCCGCACCGCCAGGGGGCGGTCCCCCTTGGTGAGGACCAGGCTGGTGCTCTCGGCGCCGATCTCCACGGCCACGGCCACCGCCTCCGGGTCCTTGGTGAGCTCGGCTTCCAGGGGGTAGAGGCCGGCGAAGGGTTTGATGTCCAGCACCACAGGGATGAGGCCTGCGCTCCGCAGGGCCTCAATGAGGGAGGCCACCGCCTCCTGGCGGGCGGCCGCCACCATGACCTCCACCTGCTCCCCTTCCGGCACCTCGGCCAGGGGGTCCAGGGGGGCGAAGTCCAGGACCACCTCGTCTATGGGGAAGGGGATGTAGCGCTCCGCCTCCCAGCGCACGGCCTCCTCCATCTCCTTGGCGGGCATCTTGGGCACCTGCAGGGTGCGCAGGATCACGCTGGGGTTGGGGACGGCTGAGACCACATAGCGCTTCCTCGTGCGGGCCTCGGCCAGGAGTTCCCGGATCTCCTGGGCCAGGCTGGCGGGTTCCGCCACCACCCCCTCCACCAGGGTTCCCGGGGCCACGGGGCGGGTAGCCAGGGCCCTCAAGGAGGGGGGATAACCGGAGAGTTCCACCAGCTTCAGGCTGCTGGCACCGATCTCCAGCCCCAAGGCCTCTACCCGGGGTTTGAATAACCTGCTGAAACCTGAGAGCACGGCACCTCCTTATTACTGGCGCGGTCTAACGGGGTCCTGGGTCATAACGAACCTGGCTATAGTATATACCACTTCTTCGGAAAGAGGGAGAAGAGTCCGTCCCCCCGGTTCCAGGTTGGCCCGGGAGCCTTAGGCAAAGACAGACCCCCTCCCTAAGCCTAAAGGGGGGGTCTCCCAGGGTTTAGAGAGTTTGCAGAGCCTCCACCACCTTTTGGGTGAAGGCCTCGGTGGTGGCGGTGCCCCCCAGGTCCGGGGTGCGGGGGCCCTTTTCCAGGACCAGGTCCACCGCCTGCTCCACCCTCTTGGCCGCCTCCTTCTCCCCCAGGTATTCCAGCATCATGGCGGCGGAGAGGATGGTGGCCGTGGGGTTGGCGATGCCCTTACCGGCGATGTCCGGGGCCGAGCCGTGCACCGGCTCAAAGACGGCGGTGGTGTCCCCGATGTTGGCGGAAGGAGCGAGGCCTAGGCCTCCCACCAACCCGGCGGTGAGGTCGGAGAGGATGTCCCCCAGGAGATTGGTGGTAACGATGACGTCAAAGCGCTCGGGACGCATCACGAGCTGCATGGCGCAGTTGTCCACGATGATGTCCTGCACGTTGACCAAGGGGAAATCCCGGGCCGCCTCCTTCACCGTGTCCAGGAAGAGCCCTTGGGTTACCGGGAGGACGTTGGCCTTGTGGGCGATGTGAAGGGTCTTGCGGGGGCGGCTCTCGGCAATCTTAAGCGCCACCCGCCCCACGCGCTCGCTGGCCTTCTTGGAGATGACCGCGTCGGCGATGGCCACGTCCAGGTAGCGCCTTTCCTGCTCCACGTAAAGCCCTTCGGTGTTCTCCCGCACGATGATGAGGTCCACCCCGGGGCGGCTTTGGGGGATGGGGCGGCTCTTGGCGGGGCGCACGTTGGCGTAGAGGTCCAGCCTGCGCCGGAGGTAGCGGATGGCCCCAAAGAAGCCCGGCACCTTGCGGGTAGGGCTGGTGGCGGCCCCGAAGAGGGTGGCGTGGCAGGAGAGGATCTTCTCAACGGTTTCCTCGGGGACCGAAACCCCTCTTCGCTCAAAGGTCTCCCAGCCCGCCTCGGCTTCCACAAACTCCAAGGGGAGGCCGGTGGCCTCCAAGACTTTCCTGGCCGCGGGCACCACCTCGTGGCCGATCCCGTCCCCCTCAATCAAGCAAATCCGGTACGCCATTTCTCCTCCTGGTGAGAGGGGGTGCCCCCCTACGAGGAATATACCCTACACCGGGGAAACATCAGGCCCGCCAGGCGAGGAGGAGGAGGACCAGAACCAGGTAGGCCAGCACGCGAAGGGCGGCGAGGCGCAGGGGGAGGCGGAAACCCCCAGCCCGCAGGGCTCCCTCCACCACCACCCCAACGATGCCCAGGAGGATGAGGACATCTCCGGGGCTAATCACCTTGACGAGGGGGGGTAGGGGGATCACGTCCCCCAGAAAGGGCAGGCGGGTGGTTTCGTCCAGAAGGGTGTGCACCGCGTCCCGCTTTTCCCGCAGAAAATCCTCCAGCCCCCCCAGGCCCGCCTTCTCCAGGGCGGTGAGGCTCACGGGCATGTGCCCCCCGTTGGCGAAGATGACCAGGGTGTTGAGGAAGAGGCCCAGGAGGACCAGGTAGAGGCTTTTCAGGTGGCGGTTCTGGAGGAGGCCGTAGCCCACCAGGAGAAGGACCAGAACCTTGGCCAGGGGGCCCGCCACCTCGGGGGGGAAGAGGCCCCGGTAGGTGCCGTAGGCCAGGCCCCCCTCGAGGAGGGCCGCCAGGAGGAAGGCCCAGGCCGCCTTTAGCTCTATTCCTCCGAGGTCCTTTGGTCGGACTCCGAGGGCGAGGGCGAGGCCCAGGGCGAAGAGAGCGGCGGCAAGATAAAGCGTGATACGGATCCCTCCTTGGGTGTCTTGGCCTTGAGGTAGGCCTCCCGGTCCCGCCAGATGGGGTCTTCCTGCCAGAGCTCCATGAAGGCCTCCACCAGGCGGGGGTCAAACTGGATGCCGGATAGTTCCTGCATTTCCTCCAAGGCCTCCTCCGGGGTCTTGGCCTTGCGGTAGGGGCGGCCCGCGGTCATGGCCTCGTAGGCGTCGGCCAGGCCCACAATGCGGGCTTCCTCGGGAATCTCGTGCCCGGCGAGCCGCTTTGGGTAGCCCCGGCCGTCCCAGCGCTCGTGGTGGTAGAGGATGATGTTATAGACCAGGGGCTCAAAGGCCACCTTGGCCCCGGGCTTCAGCATCTCCGCTCCGAACTCGGGGTGCTTTTCTATGGCCTGGCGCTCCTCAGGGGTGAGGGAGCCGGGCTTCAGGAGGACGAACTCGGGGATGCCGATCTTGCCAATATCGTGGAGCCGGGCTGCCCGGTAGACGGCCTGGGCGTAGGCTTCATCCCCGTTCTTGACCTTCCGGGCTATGTCCCGGGCGATCTCGGCCACGCGCTCGGAGTGGAGGCGGGTTTGGGGGTCCTTGGCCTCGAGGGCGTGCATGAGGGTTTCCAGGGTGGCGTCAAAGGCCTCTTCCAGGCGCACCTTCTCGTCCCAGTAGAAGCGGCTGTAGTAGAGGGGGATGAGGAAGAAGAGCACCGTCCACCCGCCCCAGTTGCCCAGGAGGGGCGTTTCATAGGCCCGGGCCAGGAGGAGGGCGAGGGGGGAGAGAAGGAGGTAGCTCAGGGCGAGCCAGCTATAGTTTTTGCGCCACACTTCGCGCCAGGGAACGTTGTTGGCCAGGTGGATGGCGGTGGTCACCAAAGCGGTGTTGACCGCAAAAAAAGCCAGGGAAGCGGTGGCGATGCCCACCCCTGCCGACACATTCCAGGGACCCAGGTAGACGGGGTTCTGCTGAAAGAACTGCCAGGCCAGGGCTGCCAGGGCGGTGGCCAGGCCATCCTGGGAGCGGTTAAAAAGCTCCTTATACCAGACCTTGCCTCGCCACTGGGCCAGGAAGACAAGCAAGGGGGCAAACCAGGGAGGAGTGAGCACGACCAGGGCCAAGGCAAAGAGGAAGAGCTGGCTCATGCTGGCGCTTAGGGGGAGACGAACCTCTACACGGATGCTCCAGACCAGGAGAGCGGTCCAGAAGAGGACTTCCCACGGGGTCAGGGTTAAGGGAAGGTCGCCGAATGCCCTAAGCAGAAAACCCTCTGAGGCAAGAAAAGCCCCAAAGGTACTCGCTATCAGCAGAAAAAGGTTTCTAGGTGGCCAGTCTATCCTGAAGGATTGCCGGGTCATTCCGACCCAAGCTTACCATAACTGAGGGTGAATAAAGAAAAAGGTGGCCAGCGAACTGGCCACACCTCTTTAGTCCCAGTGCGTAGAAGCCCCAGCCGCGAGTCCGAGCGCGATCAAGCTGCCGAGGAGCACCAACACGCGAGCGATCAGCTTCTTCATCTTCATCCCTCCTTTTCCTCCGCTTCCGGGGGGTCGGCCCCGTTTGCTTGTCTTTCACTTTAGGGGGTCGGGTCAATACTGTCAAGAGGGGAAGAATAGGTATCAGCACGGCAAAAAATGCGTATAGGGTCACAATAGTTTGGATTTGATCAGACTTACGCTACCCAGCTTAGCACACCCGGTGCCGGCTGGGTAGCGGGGCTAGACCAGCGGGGGGAAGCCTCGGGGTTTTGAGGGGGGAATGGCCTAAAAAATACGCGAGCCCGTGGGGGTTAAGCGCCCCACGCGGGCCCAAGAGTACCCAAGTTTGAATGCGCCCCTGGAATACACCGGCAATACCGAAAAAATGCCCACCGCAATGCCTAAAGAATGGCTGCCTCAAATACCACCCCGGAACAGCGAAGGTTGCCTCAGCTTCCCACCCCCTTCGGGGTCATTGTAACAAAAACCAACCCGCCCAGAGGGGCGGGTGCTTTGGTGCCGAGGGGCGGAATCGAACCGCCGACACTGCGATTTTCAGTCGCATGCTCTACCAACTGAGCTACCTCGGCCTGGCGGCCCCGACGGGACTCGAACCCGCGATCTCCCACGTGACAGGCGGGTGTGTTAACCAACTACACCACGGGGCCTTGGGTTGTCGCCGGGTCGGGGGCGTCCGACCGGGCATCTAGGATGATAGCCGGGGGAAGGGCAAGTGTCAAGCTTGAGCTGGAGCGAGGTCTTCGCCTACCACCGCACCCGGAAGGGGATCGGGAGGCAGAGCCTCCTGGTGGACCGGGGGGAGTCCGGCTATCGCAACGTCTTCCTACCGGACGGGCGAATCCTCTACATGGGGGAAGGCCTGCGGGGTCACCAGGAGCCCCTTGGGGGGAACCTCCGCCTCCTCCTGGCCCACCGGGAGGGGACCCCTCTAAGGGTCTTCCTGCGGGAGGCCCCGGGGCGCTGGCGGGACCTGGGGTGCTACCGGGTGGAGGGGTGGCGGTACGCCCTTTTGGAGGAGGAGGGACGCTACGTCTACTGGTTCACCCTTGAGCCATGTGGATGCGAAGGAGGCCCTTGAGGGTCAGGTCCTCGTCCACCAGGTCAAAGGAGGGGCAGATGGGCCTTAGGGTCTCGGCAAAGCCCCCGGTGGCGATGACCAGAGCTTCTCCCGCCTCCTCCTTGAAGCGGCGCACCATGCCCTCCACCAGGGCGGCGTAGCCCAGAACCAGGCCCGAGCGGAGCGCCTCGAGGGTGTTCTTGCCCACCACCCTCTCGGGCGGGACCAGGTCAATGCGGGGAAGCTTGGCCGTCCGCTGGGCCAGGGCGTCCGCCGCCGTCTGGGGGCCGATGGTGATGGCTCCGCCCAGGTAGCGGTTGGGGGCCTCCACCAGGTCAAAGGTGGTGGCCGTGCCAAAGTCCACCACGATGTACCGGCCCGTGGGGCTCGGGTAGCCCAGGGCCCCCACGGCGTTGACCAGGCGGTCCGCCCCGGCCTCCTTGGGGTTGTCTATGGCCACCTCAAGCCCCGTGGCCTCGGCGTCCACCAGGCGGGCCTTGACCCCGAAAAGCCCCTCTATGGCCTGCCCCATCTCCCGCTCCACCGGGGGCACCACGCTGGAAAGGAGGGCGGCTTTGGGTGGGGGAAGGCCCTCCAGGGCGAAGAGGTTCTTTAAGAGGACCCTATACTCGCTTTCCATCCGCATCCGGTCGGTGTGGATGCGGAAGTGGGCGACGAGCCTCTCCCCCTCAAAAAGGCCCAGGGCCGTGGAGGTGTTGCCGATGTCCACCGCCAGGAGCATCAGGCCTCTTCCTCCCAGGGTTCCAGGATTACCCGGGTGGTGATCTCGGCGTTGAGGTTGGCGGAGACGGAGCAGTACTTGGTGTGGGAGAGGTGGACGGCCCGCTCCAGGGCCTCGAGGGTCACCCCCGGCCCGGAGGCGATGTGGGTCACGGTGATGTGGGTGTAGCGCCTGGGGTGGGTCTCCGCCCGCACCCCCTCCACCTCCACCCGGTAGCGGGCCAGGGGCTGCTTCTTCTTCTTCATGATGTCCACCACGTCGTAGGCGGTGCAGGCTCCCAGGGCCATGAGGAGGAGCTCCATGGGGCGGGGCCCGGTGGCGGGCTTATCCCCGTCAATCATGACCTTGTCCCCCTGCTCGTTCACCCCCAGGAAGCGGTGCCCCACCAGGTTGTAGACCACGACCTTCTTCGTCATGAGCTGGATTTTAACAGGCTTTCATGGAGGCGGCTAGAATGGGCGTAGATGCGCTGGTTGTTCTTGGCCTGGATATGGAGCTGGGCCCTGGCTTTCCCGAGGGTGGGCGTGCACGAGGGCTTCACCCGCCTGGTCTTTGACCTGCCCTCCCCCCAGGCGGCCTACCGAATGGAGGAGAGGGAAAACCTTCTCACCCTCATCTTTCCGGGCCTTTCTGCCCCGGCGGCGGACCTGGTGGTGAACTCCCCCGAGGTGGCCTCCGTCCAGGTGGTCTTGGAAGGGGGTGGGGTGCGGGTTTTGGTGCGCACCAAGGGGGCGGTGGAGGCCAAGGTGAGCCGCTACCGGGACCCCGAGCGCCTGGTCCTGGACCTGGCCTTGAAGAAGGAGGCGAACCCGGCGCAGAGCCCTGCCAAGCCCAAGGCTCAGGATCCTCCCAAAGCCCAAGCCCCAAGACCCCCAAGGCCCGTGGTCCTTCTGGACCCCGGCCACGGGGGGGTGGACCCAGGGATGGTGGGGTACGTGGTGGAGAAGGAGGTGGTCCTGGACGTGGCCCTCCGCCTCAGGCGCCTCCTCTTGCGGGAGGGGATAGAGGTCCGCCTGACCCGGGAAAAGGACACGCACCTCTCTCCGGACAAGCGCACGGACCTCTCCATGCGGGCCAGCATGGCCGACAGCTCCCAGGTGAACCTTTTCGTCTCCATCCACGTGAACGCCTCCCCCACCCGCACCGCGCAAGGGGTGGAGGTCTTCTACTTCGGCCGGGCCCAGGACCCCAGGGTTCTGGCCCAGGTGATCCGGGAAAACGGCGGGGGAGAGGTGGGTAGACGCCTCACCGAGGAGGCCAGGAGTGTTACAGAGAGAATCCTCTCGGACGTCGTGGCCCAGGCCAACCAGCGCTTCAGCCAGCGCCTGGCGGAGACTCTGGGGCGGCACCTTTCCCAGGCCACGGGAAGCCCCTACAGGGGGAGCTTCCCCGGGGACTTCTTCGTCCTCCGCTACGCCAGGGTGCCCGCTGTCTTGGTGGAGGTGGGCTTTGGGGACCACCCGGTGGAGGGAAGGCGGCTTCAGGACCCCACCTACCGGGAGAGGGTGGCCCAGGGGCTCCTTTCCGGCATCCTCACCTTCCTGGGGAACGGGGCCTTCGCCCGCTAGAAGGGGAAGGCCTCGAGGGCCTCTTTGGCGCTAGGGAAGCGCTCCTCCGGGCGCTTGGCCAGGAGGCGCTCCAGGTAGAGGTGCGCCCCCTCCTTGAGCCCGGGGAGGGGGGGCACCTCCCCCTGGAGGTGGCCCAGGAGGACCTCCTCCGGGGCCCCCACGAAGGGGTGCTCCCCGGCGAGGATCCAGTAGAGGATGACCCCGGCCGCGTAGACGTCGGCCTCGGGGCCGGGGCTTTTCCCCAGGACCTGCTCGGGGGCCAGGTAGGGCAGGGTGCCCACCCGCAGGGGCTTTCTGAAGGCCTCCGCCACCGGCCCGGAAAGGTCAAAGTCCACCAGCCGGGCCTCGTCCGTACCCGCCACGATGATGTTCTCCGGCTTCACGTCCCGGTGGACCAGGCCCTTCTCGTGCATGTGGGCCAGGGCCAGAAGGAGCTGGCGGAAGACGAAGAGGGTCCGCTCCCTCTCTGGCTTCCGGGCCATCCACCGCCCCATCTCCTCCCCGGGGGCGTAGGCCAGGAGCAAAGCGGGGCCCTCCTCGAGGTCCAGCTTTTCCAAAACGGGGTTGAGGTTGGGGTGGGAAAGCCTCCTTCCCACCCAGAACTCCCGGTCCCGCCTGGGCTCGGCTCCCTGGGGGAAGACCTTGAGGGCGTGGGGGGCCCCGAAGCGGTCAAAGGCCAGGTAGACCGTGGCCAGGGCCCCCTGGCCCAGGGGGCGCACCACCCGGTAGCGGTCAAGAAGGACCTTCCCCGCCAGGCTCACCGCTTTCACTATACCCGCCCCTCACCTCTTTCACCCGGGAGCCGTTAGGATTTTCCCGTGCGCGGCTTGGCGCTTTCCGGAGGCGGGGCCAGGGGGCTTGCCCACATCGGGGTTCTGGAGGTCTTCCTGGAGGCGGGGCTGGACTTCCAGGTGGTGGCGGGCACCAGCATGGGGGCCATCGTGGGGGCCCTCTTCGCCGCGGGGAAGACCCCGGAGGAGATGCTGGCCATGGCCCGTAAGACCCCGTGGCTGGGGCTTTTGGGCTTTTCCCCGCGGGAGGGGCTCTTCTCCCGCAGGAAGCTCCGGGACTTCCTGGCGGAGCACCTTCCCCCCCGCTTTGAGGATCTGGAGCGCCCCCTGGCGGTGACCGCAGTGGACGTGATGACGGGGAGGCTGGTCTTCCTCACCCATGGGGACCTGCCCAGCGCCGTCCTGGCTTCGGCCGCCTACCCAGGCCTCCTGGCCCCGGTGGAACGGGAGGGGCGGCTCCTCTTTGACGGAGGGGTTTTGGACAACCTGCCCGTGGATGCGGCCCGCTTCCTGGGGGCCCTGGAGGTCTACGCGGTGGACGTGACCCCAGAGCGGGGGGTGGAAGCGGCCCCCACGGGGCTCCTCTCCCTGGCCCGGCGGGCGGTGGACCTGATGCAGCTCCACCTCACCTCCGTGCGCCTCACCCTCTACGCTCCCGAGG
>Ga0308405_1001764_pt1 | contig 10725 bp, 10 predicted proteins | sample HotsprSampleMS13_FD_203473 | JGI IMG/M metagenome (GOLD analysis project Ga0308405, IMG submission 203473) | Hot spring phototrophic mat microbial communities from Mushroom Spring, Yellowstone National Park, Wyoming, United States - 20060912_MS13 ...
TGGGGTTGAGTTTCTACCGATGTCGACGGAGACTCATCGCAGGTAAGCTGAGCCTGGATTTGAGCCCTCTGTTACCGGTGCAGGTGGAGGCCGCGTAAGTCCAGTACAAGATTTGTCTGATCGAAGGTGACGGCATCGGACACGAGGTGATCCCCGCGGCCAGGCTGGTGCTGGAGGCCACCGGGCTCAAGCTGGAGTTTGTCGAGGCCCTGGCCGGCTGGGAGACCTTCCAACGAACCGGCACCTCCGTGCCCGAGGAAACCCTCGAGGCCATAACCCATACCGATGCCACCCTATTCGGCGCGGCCACCAGCCCCAGCAAAAAGGTACCGGGCTTTTTCGGAGCCATCCGCTACTTGCGGCGCAAACTGGACCTGTTTGCCAACGTGCGCCCGGCCAAGCACCGCCCGGTGCCGGGCTCGAGGCCGGGGGTAGATCTGGTGGTGGTGCGTGAAAACACCGAAGGCCTTTATGTGGAGCAGGAGCGCAGCTACCTCGACGGCGAAATTGCCATCGCCGATACGGTGATCACCCGCAAGGCCAGCGCCCGCATCGGCGAGTATGCCGCCCGGCTGGCGGCCAGCCGCCCCCGTAAGCAGCTTCATGTGGCCCATAAGGCCAACGTGCTGCCCATGACCCAGGGCCTGTTCATGAACACCGCACTGGCTGAGGCGGCCCGCTTTCCCGAGCTCAAAACCCAGGACATCATCATCGACAACTGCGCCATGCAGCTGGTGCGCAACCCTGAGCGCTTCGATGTTATTGTGACCACAAACCTGTTTGGCGACATCATCTCCGACCTTACTGCCGGACTGGTGGGGGGCCTGGGCCTCGCAGCCAGCGGCAACATCGGCACAAAATACGCCGTGTTTGAGCCAGTACACGGCAGCGCACCGGATATCGCTGGGAAGGGCATCGCCAACCCGGCCGCCGCAATACTCTCAGCGGTGATGATGCTGGAGCACCTTGGCGAGCACGAAGTTGCCCAGCGGGTGGAGCGCGCCGTAGATAAGGTGCTCGCAGAAGGCCCCCGCACCCCCGACCTAGGCGGCAGTGCGACCACCCTACAGTTCGCTGAGGCAGTGGCTCGAGCCCTGCACGAGGCGTAGACCTTGGACGGCATCTCTAAAGCGCTTTGAGGTGAAGGCCGCCACTATAGACCTCGTGCGCTACCTCCGCCAAGCACATCTTTGATGAACGCTGCAAGTAGATACAGCGTGCTATACTGGCACGTAGTTTGAGATTTTTGTGAAAGGGGGCAGCGTGCAAGATTTTTTTGGCGGGTTGCTGAGACCCAGGGTTGAGGCGCTTGGCCTCGAGATCGGATCGGCCAATGTCAAGATGGTCGAGCTGTCCGGGAATCCCCCTAGCCTAAAGAACCTGAGCATCAGGCCCACGCCACCCGGAATTATCCAGGAGGGTTCGATCGTTGAGCCAAGCGCGCTGAGCGATATCATCAAGGAAATGCTGGCTGAAATGCGCACCCGCAAGCGCTACGTGGTCACCGCTGCAAGCAACATGGCGGTTATCACCCGCACCTTGCAGGTGCCCAAAATGCCACTCAAGCAGCTCGAGGAGGCGGTGCGCTGGGAGGCGGAGCGCTACATTCCCTTCCCGATCGACGAGGTGGTGCTGGACTATGCACCGCTCGATCCCCCTGAGTCCATCCCGGACGGCGAACAAATGGACGTAGTGGTGGGTGTGGCTCGGCAGGAGACGGTGGCCAGCCTGGTAGAAGCCCTCAAGGCCTCTGGCCTAGAGCCACTGGTGATAGATATAAAGCCCTTTGCCGGTCTGCGCACCCTGGACCACCGTTTGGCATCCAGCGAGCGCGAACCCATCACCTTGTTCCTGGAGATAGGGGCCGAGTCTTCTGCGCTCGTGCTGACTCGAGGCGAGCGGCTGCTTTTGAACCGGGTCATCAACCTCTCGGGCAAAGATTTCACCGCTGCCATTTCGAAGGCCTTCAACCTCGATGTGGTAGCTGCCGAAGATGCAAAGAAAAACTACGGCCTGGCCACCATCCCCACCGAAGATGAAGACCTGCTCCTTGACTTCGATGCCGAGCGCGAGCGTTTCAACCCAGCCCGCATGTACGATGCGATTCGCCCGGTGCTGGTCGAACTTACCACCGAGCTGCGCCGCAGCCTGGAGTTCTTCCGGGTACAGGTAGGCGACCTTGGGGTAGATCAGGGCTTCGTGGCAGGGGGAGGCAGCAAGCTGCGAAGCTTGGTACCACTGCTGTCCGATACACTGGGCATCCCACTGGAAACTGCCGATCCCTGGCAAGGCATCCAGATCGACAAGAACCGCTTCGATCTGGAGTACCTGCGCAGCCTCTCACCCGAATTCACCGTGCCGGTGGGCCTGGCCCTTCGGGGGGTGAATCCGCTTGATTAAGCTCAACCTCCTGCCCAAAAACCTGCGCCGCCGGGTCGAGCCGGGTTGGTGGCGTCTGGCGGCGGTGATGGTGGTGCTCACAGTACTGGGAGTGGCAGCCTTCCTCCATCTTTCTACCCTCTCACAGATACAAGCACTGGAAAACCAGAGTGACCAGTTACAGGTAGAGGTGGACGTACTGCGTCCCTTCATAGCGGAGCAAAACCGCCTTGTTCAGCAGCAGCGCGAACTCGAGCAGCTCCTCGCAGTACGCAACCAGCTGCGCGAACGCTTTGTGCCTTGGTCGGATAACCTAGCCCTGGTCATCAATCAGATTCCACGGGAGGGCCGCCGGTTTGGGATAGCCATGCGCAGCATTGGCACCAAAACCCTCACGCCCCAAGAAATCCAGAGCAACGCACAAAACGGCCTCTACGACGGAAAACCGGTCAGTGTGGAGTTCAACCTCCAAGGCGAAGCTATCGGCCAGAATGCCCTGATCCGCTTCGTCGAGGCCTTCGAAACCTCTCCTCGCTTCGGCATTAACTTCCAAAGCGCCAGCCTGGATCAACAGCGGCAACTCTACACCTTTGGAGCCACCATCGGGCTAGTTGCTGCAACCCCGTCAAACACAGGAGGTGAGGATCGTGGTAGCCCTTCTCGCTAAAATGAGCCAGCGTGAGTGGGCTCTCTTGGCCATCGCAGCGGCCTTGCTGCTGGGTATAATGTGGTATTTCCTGGTAACCCAGCCCCTACAAGGACGCATCCCCGAGCTACAGGCTGAGGTGGACCGCCTCACGGTCGAGCGCGACCGTGGCCGTGCAGCCCAGCGGGCATTGCCCCAGTTGCGCGAGGCCATCGCCCGCCTCGATGCCGAACGACAGCAGTTTTTGCGCGAGCTACCCCCCACCGAACAGCTTGGCCGGGTTTTGAGCTCACTGGCCCAGACGGCCCGGGAAAGCGGGGTGGTTTTGCGTACCCTAAACCGCAGCCCGGGCGATAACCAAGGGGTTGCCAACGTGCGTGCCACCAACCTGGCTTTGCAGGTGGAGTCGCCTTTCCCTGAGCTTTATGTGTTTCTGCGCAACCTCGAGGGCTTGCAGCGCTTCGCTACCGTTTCAGGCCTCAACCTCACCCTAAGTGAAAGCGGACCTGCGGCCAATGAGGCACAAGCCGCCAACCCCATCATCAACACCAGCCTAACCATGACGGTCTACACCTACACTGGGCCGGATCGGACCGCGCAAAACCCCCAGCCTGGAGGCCCGCCATGAACTTCCTCCAACTCATGCCCCAAAGTGCCAAAGTGGGTTTGGCAGCAGTCCTGCTGGTAGGGGCAGTGGCGGTTTGGTACCTCGCCCTCTTCCGTCCAAGCCAGGCCGCAGAACAGGTTTCCATCACCCCTGCACCCACTGAGCCTTCAGTCCCGCTCACCACCGCCCGCCCCCTCGAGGTGCTCCCCGTGCCCTTTCTGGTTACCGAGGCTATCCGCACGGAGCAGCCAGAAGAGCAGAAAGAAGCTCCCGCTAGGGCTGTTGCAGCACGGCCTCAGGTAGCGGTGCCGCCCAACCCTTTCGTGCCCCTAATCATCGAAACTGCGGCCTCCCTCGTAGCCCAGCCTAGCCCACCGACGGCACCCATTTCCGACCGTCCGGCCGCTGCCCCTGTAGCTTCGCTACCCATCCCACAGCAGGCTGCCCGGGTACAGATACGCCAGCCCGTAATGCCCCTGCCGCGCCCCAGCCTGCCCGGCACCCGCCCCATCTTGGGAGAAGTAGCGCCCACCCCTACTGCCCAGCCCCGCCTGGCCCAGGGCACGGCCCGCACCGCTCAGCTCAGCGCCATCAGGCTGGACTCAGGTGCCCTACCTATTCGGCTCCTACCCATCGAGCGCGAGCTGGGCCATACCGCTGATGCTCCCCTCCAAGCGAAGGCAGCCCTGGATGTACCCGCTGAGTCACGCACAAGCAGCGGCCTGGAATTTGCCCAGGCCGAGATCAATGCCCGGCTGGCCCAGGTGCTCGAGCCCAAGAGCAGCCTCTCACGCGCACAGGAAATAGTTCCGGAAAGCCCTCTGGCCCGTTTTGTACGCGAACAAAACCTAAGGCTCTCGGGAGTGGTGCTGGGCCCAACCAGCGTGGCCATCTTCCAGAGCAAGAACGGTTTTACAGTGCTGGCGGTAGGCCAAACCCTGCCCGGCAGCGACGTCCTGCTCAAAAGTTTGAGTGCCAGAGAAGCCCTCTTGGTACAAGGTTCACAGAGCCTGAATCTGACCATCGATAGCCCCTAGGCGGTGAATTATGAAGCGTTTGTCTGCTCTTCTGGTGGTGTTAAGTTTGGCGCTGGCGCAAGGTTCTTTACCCAGGGACGCCCGCTTCGATCAACCCGTGAGCAACGTCGGCGTCAACCAGCCCCTGTCGGCCCTCTTAGATGCCTTGGCGCGAAGCGTGGGGCTATCTCCCATCCTGCGCGACATCCCTAACGTTAGTGTTACTGCCGATATCGATCGGAAGCCCTTCCGGCAGGTTTGGGATCTGCTCATCAACACCTACGGTGACGGCCGCATCACCTACGCCCTGCTCGAAAACAACGTGATTGTAGTAGGTCCTCGAGAAGTTGTGGAACGGGCCCGTGGGCAAGCCGCCCAGCCTGCCCCGGCTACAGAGCCAACCGTGCGCGAGTTCTACCAGGTACGCTCCGGCGATCCCGAAGCGCTGGCCGCCTTTGTGCAGCAAGAGGTGCCCGGCGTCACGGTGCGGGCGGTACCAGGGCAGAACGTGCTCTCCATCAGCGGCCCCTCACGCGCAGTAAACGAGGCCCTCAGCCTCCTACAACGCATCGATGTCTCTCAAGCTGCTGTACCGACCGCCCCGCTGGTGCAGAAATCGTTTGCCCTCTCACATGCCCGTGCCAGCGAGCTGGCTGAGGTGCTGAGCAAGGCCATTGCAGCCCAGGCCCAGGACCAGGCTGCGCCAGCGCAGGGGCAGGGCCAGGCGGCTGCTCCGGCTGCACCCCGGGTAACTGTAGTGGCTGAGCCCCGCACCAATACCATCATCGTCACAGGTACCGCTGAGCAGATCGCCCTGGCAGAGCGCTTGATCCCTAGCCTGGACCGCCCGGTGCAGCAGGTGCAACTACAAATTCGGGTGCAGGCCGTATCAGGCGAGGTGATCCGCAACCTGGGCATCAAGTGGGAAACCATATCGGGAGGCAACCTAATAGCCAGCTTCCTCTCTACCGGCCTGAACCTGATTTTCGACGCCACCCGCAGCCTGGCCTCGCTCAATATCCGGGCTGTGCTGGACGCACTAGAAAAGCAGCAACTCTCCCGCCGCCTGAGCGATGCCAACCTGCTGGTTGAGGACAACTACGGCGCTGATACCTCCGACCTCCGGACGACTGGAGCTAAGGGCGCCGAGATCAAGGTGGGCGGCCGACTGCTCATCCCCATCAGGATTGGCGATCAGATCTCAGTGCGCGAGTTTGACTATGGGCTACTGGTGCGGGTGCGCCCACAAATATCCACAGATGGTAGCATCCTGCTCGAGGTCTTCACCCAAACCGGTGGTGACCCCGCCGATGGCCCCGCAGGCAGCATCCGCATTCCCCAGCAATCCACCCTCTCCAAATTGCGCATCCGCGACGGCCAGACGGTGGTTCTTGGGGGCTTGGTGCAAAAAGTCACCGACACCTCCGAAAGCAAGATACCGCTTCTGGGAGATATTCCTCTGTTGGGTGAGCTCTTCAAGATACGGAACGCAAGCGTCAAGGACGATGAGCTTATCGTGATTATCACCGGTAGCATCGTCAAGGAGGCTGCTCAACGCTAAGGAGAAACTCCCCTTGGCCGGGCACGCCCGGCCAAGCTTTTGTTAGGGGCTTATCAAGCTCGGCATCCTTACCAGAACCCCAGGTGCTGGAGCAGATTGGACATCCACCCAACTTATGCTAGATTCTGTTCATGCGTTTCCTGACTGCTGGAGAATCCCACGGGCCACAGCTCACCGGCATCGTGGAAGGTTTGCCCAGCCAACTGCCCCTCACGGTCGACGACATCAACCCTTGGCTTAAAAAACGCCAAGGCGGGTACGGGCGTGGGCGGCGGATGGTGATTGAGAGCGACACGGTGGAGTTGGTGAGCGGGGTACGGGCAGGACGTACCACTGGGGCTCCGGTTACGCTGGTCATCAAAAACGCCGACTACCGCAACTGGGTTGAAGTAATGGATCCAGCCCCGGGCAACGAACCCCGCAAAAAAGCCCTCACCGCCGCCCGGCCGGGCCATGCTGACCTTGTGGGTGGGGTCAAGTACGGGCATAAAGACCTGCGGGATGTGCTCGAGCGGGCCTCGGCCCGTGAGACCGCCATGCGGGTAGCGGTGGGGGCCATCGCCCATAAGCTGCTTTCGTTTTTTGGGGTTGAGAGCGCTTCCTTTGTAGACGGCATGGCCGGGGTCTGGAGCAACGTGCCCTTCGATTGGAACCTCAAGGAGCACATCGAAGCCAGTCCGGTGCGAATGACTGACCCTCAGGCCGAAGCCGAGATCATGCGCCGGGTGGATGAGGCCAGGGCCAGCGGCGACACCCTGGGTGGCATCGTTGAGGCACGCTTTAGGGGTCTGGTGATGGGCCTGGGCTCCCAGATGCACTGGGAGCGCAAACTTGACGGTCGCATCGCGCAGATGGTCATGAGCATCCCGGCGGTCAAAGGGGTAGAGATCGGAACGGGGTTCAGCAACGCTATGAAGCTAGGTTCGCAGGTCCATGACCCCATCTACTGGGAACCAGGCCGGGGATACTACCGCCAGAGCAACCGCTGCGGGGGCACCGAGGCCGGTATGACCACCGGCGAGGAGCTGGTGGTGCGGGCAGCCCTAAAGCCCATCGCTACCCTGATGAAGCCGCTGCCCACGGTGGACGTGGTCACCCACCAGCCCGCCGATGCCGCACGCGAGCGCTCCGATGTAACGGCGGTGCCGGCGGCCAGCGTAATTCTAGAGGCCCTGGTGGGCATCGTGCTGGCCCAGGCTTACCTGGAAAAATTTGGTGGCGATACCTTAGACGAGCTCATCGAGCGGGTGGAGCGCTACAAGGCGCGGGTGCTCGCCTACTAGTGCGCAACGTTGCCCAGGTAAGTTACCTAGAGGAGAGACGCCTTTTACAGTCCCTAGCCCCCGTATGCTTCAGATTGAACGCCCAGCAAACTGGGTGGCCCTGACGGGATTCATGGGTGTGGGCAAAAGCCGCATCGGACGGGAGCTGGCCCGCGCCCTAATGCTGCACTTCATTGATCTTGACCGGTACATCGAGCGCGAGATGGGGCTTTCGGTGGCCGACATTTTCCGCCACCTGGGAGAACCCACCTTCCGGCAGCTCGAGGCCGAGGCGGTCAGCGAGCTCACCCAGAAAGACTATCTGGTGCTCTCGTTGGGCGGCGGCACTTTTGTCAACCCAGAAAACCGCCAGAAGCTGTTGCAGCGCGGGCCAGTGGTGGCGCTGTGGGCCAGCCCCAGCACCATCTTCGAACGCGTTAGCCGCTATCCTGGGCGGCGCCCCATTCTCGATAACCCCGATCCCTTCAAGCGCATCCAGCAACTCCTGGCCGAGCGCGAGCCCATCTACCGCCAAGCCACCATCCACGTCTCTACCGACGGTCGGCGAATCCCCGACGTAGTAGACGAGATCATCCAGAATCTGTGGAAGTATGCAGAAGCTGCTAATTAGGCATCCTGTCCCCTACCCAATTCACATTGGGTTTGACCTCGAGCTGCCCCAAGCCCCTGGCCCCCGGGCCCTCATCTTTGACCTGGCAGTCGAGGGCTACGCCCAGGAGGTGGCCTCCCGCCTGGATATTGCCGCCAGCCTGGGCCTTCCCGGCGGGGAAGGGGTAAAGAGCCTGGAGAGCTATGCTCGGGTGCTGTCCTGGTTAGCCCAGCAGGCACTCCCGCGCGATACCACCTTGTACGTCATGGGAGGGGGCAGCCTGACCGACCTAGGGGGGTTTGTGGCTGCCACCTACCTGCGGGGGGTGCGCTACATCAACCTGCCGACCACCCCCCTGGCCATAGTCGACGCCTCGGTGGGCAACAAGACCGGCATCAACCTGCCCGAAGGCAAAAACCTGGTGGGTGCGTTCTACGCCCCAGAGGGGGTTTATGCCGAACTAAAGACCCTGCAAACCCTTCCACCCCCAACCTTTAAGGAGGGGCTGGTGGAAGCCTTCAAGCACGGCCTTATCGCCGGCGACGAGCTGCTCGTCAACGTGGCCCCGGTTTCGCCGCAGTGGGAGGGCCTCGAGCACTACCTGGCCCGTGCCGTGATGGTCAAGGTACAGATTGTCGAGGCCGACCCCACCGAGCAGAATGAGCGCCGCAAGCTCAACCTGGGGCACACCCTGGCGCATGCCCTCGAGGGGGCTACCCAGGGTGCGGTATCGCATGGAGTGGCCGTGGGTTACGGACTGCTCTTCGCTACCCTGCTGGGCCGCGCCCTGGGCGGCGCAGATCTGGTGCCTACCGTGCTGCAGTTTTTGCGCTGGCTGGCCCCGCCCCCACTCCCCCCTCTGGCCTGGGATGACCTGGCAGCTTTTATTCAGCGTGACAAGAAAAAAACGCGCCAGGCGGTTAACTGGGTGATACCCAAGGACATGGGCCAGCTCGATATTCAGCCCGTCTCGGAAGAGGTGCTGACGGGCTGCTATCAGGAGTTCCTGAGCCGGGTAGCGAGCATACATCACCCTAGCTCGAGCCAGCGTGCGCCCCAACGGGGCGGTTCGCCAGCCGACGCGGGGCATGGCTAACGGCACAAAGCTGCTCTGGGCTCGACGTATGGCAGACCAAAGGCCTCGGCTACCCCCCGGCAGGTCAGCAGGCCCTGGTGGGTGTTGAGGCCGCGCATCAGGGCGGGATCTTCGCGCAAGGCATCCAGACCTTTCTCGGCCAGCTTGAGCAGATAGGGCAGGGTCTGGTTGGTCAGGGCAAAGGTGGAGGTGCGCGGTACCGCCCCCGGCATATTGGCCACACCGTAGTGCACCACGCCGTCCACCACATAGGTGGGGTCGGCATGGGTGGTAGGGCGAATGGTCTCCACACAACCCCCCTGGTCCACGGCCACGTCAACAATCACCGCGCCCTCTTTCATGGTGGAAAGCATCTCACGGGTAACCAGCTTGGGCGCCTTGGCCCCAGGAACCAGCACCGCCCCAATCAAAAGGTCCGCGTGGCGAATAGAGGCCGCCACATTGGCCTCGGTGGAGGCCAGGGTGATGACCCTTCCGGCAAAAACATCATCGAGGTACTGCATGCGGGCCTTGCTCACCTCCAGGATGGTCACCTGGGCCCCCATCCCCAGGGCAATCTTAGCGGCGTTGGTGCCTACAACACCACCCCCGATGATCACCACGCTGGCCGGCGCCACCCCCGGCACGCCACCCAGAAGCACGCCGCGGCCACCGTGAGGTTTCTCTAGCGCAGCGGCTCCCACCTGTGGCGCCATACGCCCCGCCACCTCGCTCATGGGCAGCAGGAGGGGCAGCGAGCCGTCCTCGAGCTGCACGGTTTCGTAGGCAATAGCGGTGGTGCCCCCAGCCAGCAAGGCTTGGGTGAGCGGCTCGTCAGCAGCCAGGTGCAGGTAGGTAAAGAGGATCAGGCCTTGGCGAAGGTACTTGTACTCCTCGGCGATGGGTTCCTTAACCTTGACCACCAGGTCGGCAGCCCAGGCCTCCTGCGCACTTACGATCTCGGCTCCGGCTTTCTGGTACTCAGCGTCGGAGAGACCTGAGCCCACCCCAGCCCCCTCCTGTACCAGCACCCTATGCCCCCGCCGTACCAGGCTGGTCACCCCGCCCGGCGTAAGGGCTACTCGGTTCTCGAGCGTCTTAATCTCCTTGGGAACACCGATCACCATAGTGGCCTCCTATTTCTCCCAAGCCTAGACGGGTCGAGGCACAAAGGAAAGCAAAAACTTTAGGGCAAATATCATTCTTGCTTTAGTTTCTTAAGCCAAAATGGGCCATATGACTTCCAAACTGCTGGACAAATTCAACCTGGCTATTCTGAACGAGCTACAGCGGAATGGACGGCTCTCCTACAGCGAGCTAGGCCGCCGGGTGGGGCTCTCCACGCCTGCCGTTACCGAAAGGGTGCGGCGCCTGGAGGACGCGGGCATCATTGCTGGCTACAGGGCCCAGATCAACCCCGAAGCCCTGGGCTACAGCCTCACGGCGCTCATCGAGGTGGCCACTCCGCCCCACCGCTACCAGCAGATGCTCGAGTTCGCCCGCAGCAACCAAGCTGTGCGGGAGTGCTACTTTGTGACCGGAGCTTCGTCGTTTGTAGCCAAGGTCATG
>Ga0308405_1001766_pt1 | contig 10717 bp, 7 predicted proteins | sample HotsprSampleMS13_FD_203473 | JGI IMG/M metagenome (GOLD analysis project Ga0308405, IMG submission 203473) | Hot spring phototrophic mat microbial communities from Mushroom Spring, Yellowstone National Park, Wyoming, United States - 20060912_MS13 ...
GGGAGGAACGCGATGCAGCAACCGCACACGACGAACGACGCCTGCGGGAAGTCATTCTCCGTTCCATCCCATCACAGGCTCGACTTGTGCTCGACGTCGGATGTGGTAACGGCTGGCTTGCGCGAGCGCTCATCCGGCGCGGTGTGGCAGTCTGTTCGATGGACCTTGGCATTCCGAACCCACGCCGTGCGTTGATCGAAACGCCCGATGAGCGACACGTCGCAGTCGTCGCACACGGCGAGCGACTCCCGTTTGCCGACGCTACGTTCGACTGTGCTGTTGCGTCCGAAGTAATCGAACATCTCCCAGAACCGGAGCGAGTGCTCGATGAGATGTGGCGTGTTGTCCGGCCAGGTGGACGTGTGCTCATCTCCACACCGTATCGGGAGCGCATTCGCTACGTCCTCTGCATCCACTGCAACCAGCCCACACCGATCCACGCTCACTTGAACAGTTTCGACGAGCACCGACTCGCCTCGTATCTGCGCCAGGGACGGTTCGGCTTTACAACGTTCGGAAACAAAGCCTTGCTCCTTGCACGGACGCATATTCTGCTCGGACGCGTTCCACACTGGCTTTGGCGGCTCGTCGATCGGCTCGCCAACAGGATTCTCCCCAAGCCTGCCCACATCGTTGCCTGGTGGGATCGAGCATAATCGTGTTCTGCTCCCGTAGAGTGCGCCCTGTTTGGAAGGGTCGCGTCACTCTCCCACCGCGTGCGATTTCCACCCGCTATCGGGTGCACTATCCCCTTCCATTCGGATTGGCACGTGCCTACTTGCCAAATTCTCTTCATGTTCGGGTAATTTTGCCTGTGGAGTACCCTTTCGGCCAGCATCAATGCCGCTGAGCATTTCCATTTGCCAACGCACAGAACACAACCTACTGCGGCATATCCACGCTGCTCCTATCGGACAGTGGGTGCGAAAGTGCTCTCTTAATGGAATCCTACATTGTTCGTTTCACCATTGCCATTCTCGTTGTTCCACCATCTACTTGCATAGCCATGCAACCACCCAAAAAGCACAAGGCTGAAATCACCATTTCCGCGCGGTTTGAGGAGATGGAATTTTTTGGCGCCTACATTCGTGAACTTAAGCTCTCTCTCACTACCCGTGACTCCCAAAGGCTCGAGACATCGATCACGAATCGGTTGACAACCTACGACACCACGGATGTTGTTGGCAGAGAGCTCGGTGTTGAGATTCAGCATTCACAATTGCCTTACAGCGACGAGCAATCGCCTCACAGAGTCGAGATTTTTACCGATAGCCACTTCAGTGATAAGCACACCCACTTGTAAGGTCTCGCGCGTGGGCTACAGCGTTACCTTAGTGGTGCGGGACAGCACCATCTCGGCTGCATCCCCATAGTCCTGTGCCCGAAGTGGGAACAGCAATAGCTCTTGTGGCAAAATTTGCACTGCACTCCAAGGAAAACACACCATGAAACCGCAACGCAATCGAGATGGAGCTTCGAGCACCGCGACGCTGGGTTTTGAGTCCCAGCTCTGGGCTGCTGCCGACGCGTTGCGCGGCTCGATGGACGCCGCCGAAGACAAACACGACGTCAAGCCATTCAACATTTGTTACGGAGAAACCTAAATGGAAAACGGTCAACTGACCTGGATCACCAACTTCATTTGGGGCATCGCGGACGATGTACTGCGCGACCTCTACGTACGCGGCAAGTATCGGGACGTCATTCTCCCGATGACCGTGATCCGCCGACTCGACGCGGTCTTAGAGCCCACCAAGCAGGCCGTGCTCGAAATGAAAGACACGCTCGACAAAGCGGGCATCGTGCATCAGGACGCTGCCTTGCGTACGGCGGCCGGACAGGCATTTTACAACACCTCGAAATTCACCCTGCGTGACCTCAAGGCTCGCGCGAGCCGCCAGCAACTGGAGACCGATTTTCGCGCCTACCTCGATGGCTTCTCACCCAACGTCCAAGAGATCATCGACAACTTCGAGTTCCGCAACCAGATCCCACGCCTGGCCAAAGCCGACGCGCTGGGTGAACTAATCGAAAAGTTCCTCGACCCTTCGATCAACCTGAGCCCGTATCCCGTCATCAACAGCGACGGCAGCGTGCGCCTGCCGGGCCTCGACAACCACGCGATGGGCACCATCTTCGAAGAACTGGTGCGCCGCTTCAACGAGGAAAACAACGAAGAAGCTGGCGAGCACTGGACGCCGCGCGATGCCGTCCGGCTCATGGCCCGGCTGATCTTCGAACCCGTAGCCGACCAGATTACCGACGGCACCTACCTTCTTTACGACGGCGCTTGCGGCACTGGCGGGATGCTCACGGTGGCCGAGGAAACCCTCCTGCAACTGGCGAACGAACGTGGCAAACAAGTCTCGGTGCACCTTTTCGGCCAGGAGATCAACGCCGAAACCTACGCCATCTGCAAAGCGGACTTGCTGCTTAAGGGCGAAGGCGACGCCGCTGACAACATCGTCGGCGGTCCCGAGCACTCAACGCTCTCCAACGACGCCTTCCCCGGCCGTGAGTTCGACTTCATGCTCTCCAATCCGCCGTACGGGAAGAGCTGGAAAAGTGACCTGGAGCGCATGGGCGGGAAGAACGGTATAAAGGATCCGCGCTTTGTCGTCCAGCACCGGGGCGAGGAGCTTTCGCTCGTCACCCGCTCGAGTGACGGCCAGCTGCTGTTCCTGGTGAACATGCTCTCCAAGATGAAGCACGGCACCCCGCTTGGAAGTCGCATCGCCGAAGTGCACAACGGCTCGTCGCTGTTTACGGGGGACGCCGGCCAGGGCGAGAGCAACATCCGCCGCTGGATCATCGAGAACGACTGGCTCGAGGCGATCGTGGCCCTGCCGCTCAACATGTTCTACAACACCGGCATCGCCACCTACGTCTGGGTGCTCACCAACAGGAAGCCTGAGCACCGCAAAGGCCGCGTGCAGCTCATTGACGCCTCGCAGTGGTACAAGCCCTTGCGCAAGAACCTGGGCAAGAAGAACTGCGAGCTGTCCGAAGAGGACATCCGTCGTATTGTGGATACCTTCCTCCGATTCGAGGAGACCGAGCAGTCCAAGATCTTCCCCAACGCGGCATTTGGCTACTGGAAGGTGACGGTGGAACGCCCCCTGCGCCTGAAAGGCATCGATCCCGAGCGCGAATACAGCGCCAAGGAAATCAAAACACTTCGCGAAACTGGCGAACGTGCCGAAGACGCGCCGCCGGTCATCAAGAGGATTCACAAGCACGGCACCGCGCCCGATCCGCTGCGCGGCCTGTTCGAGGCCAGTATCCACGGCAAGTTCCGCGTAGTGGAGTACGAGCCGGACACTGAACTCCGCGACACAGAGCAAATCCCGTTCTTGGAGTGTCCCGCCTGCCACGAGCCCGGCTACCTGCCCAGCGCAGCGGAACAGCACACGGCGATCGAAACCTTCCTGCGCCGCGAGGTGCTGCCCTACGCGCCAGACGCCTGGTACGACCCAGAAAGCGTCAAGATCGGCTACGAGATCAACTTCAACCGCTACTTCTACAAGCCCAAGGCCCTGCGCACTCTGGAGGAAATCCGCGCTGACCTTTTAGCGGTGGCGAAGGAGGCGGAGGGGCTGTTGGGTGAAATTTTGGGAGGAACGAACCATGAATAAACCAATCTGGCCCTATCCCGGCTCCCGCTGGTGGAAGTTTGACTTCCACACCCATACCCCGGCATCAAGAGATACGTACTGGGTGAGAAACAACGATCTGTCGCCAGAAGATTGGTTGCTGAAGTACATGGCCGCCGAGATCGACTGTGTGGCGGTAACCGACCACAACAACGGGGAGTGGATCGACAGGCTCAAAGACGCCTATACGCAAATGAAAGCGCAGGCCGATGCCGGTACTCCTCCCACTGGGTTCCGCGAGCTCACGATTTTTCCGGGCGTAGAGATTTCTGTGAACGGCGGCATCCATGTGCTGGCGATTTTCGACCCCACGGCGAACACCGCTACCATAACGAGCCTTCTGGGCGCCGTGGGATTTCCGGCCCATCTGCATGGGGCCACCGATAGCGTAGATGCTGCTGCTGTGACGCGCGCTTCGATCGTGGAGGTGTTGGAGGAGGTCATGCGCGCCGGTGGCATTCCCATCCCAGCCCATGCCGATGATCCCAAGGGCTTGTTGCAGTGCCGCGCAGGCTCAAACGGGCCGGCGCTGGATGCGAACACCCTTCGCCAGGCGCTGGCCGTCGAAGGTCTGATGGCGGTGGAATGGTGCGACCGATCCAAAGGCTTTCCCGAGTGTGTGGGCAAGGACGAGCCGAACTTTGCCAAGGTGTTAGGCAGCGACTGCCACAGTTTTCAGCGTACCAAGGTACCGGGTAGCGCTTATACCTGGGTCAAGATGGCCAAGCCGACCTTGGAAGGTTTGCGCCTGGCACTGCTGGATGGTAACGATGTGTCGATCCGGCGCAGCGACGAGGGCGACTTCGACCCGTTCAAGCTCCCTGCGCACCGAATCCGTAGCATCGAGATCCACAAGGCGCGTTACATGGGCAACGGCCAGGCCGCGCGCATCGCGTGCTCGCCCTATTTCAACGCCATCGTCGGCGGGCGCGGCACGGGCAAATCCACCATAGTGCAAGCGCTGCGGCTGGCGCTGGCGCGCGGCGATGAGTTGAAGCGGCTGGCCGAAGATGCCGAGCCCCGCCAGCGCTTCGACGACTTTTGCAAAGTTGCCAAAGGGCGAGACGGCACCGGCGCATTGCGAGAAGACACCGAGTTTCGTGTCGAGTGGGAGCATGAAGACCGCCACTACCGCCTCGTGTGGCGAACGCCGAATGAAGTGATAGTACAGGAGCGAGACGATAAGGGCGGGTGGCAGGCGTCCGCCAGCCAACAGAATATCACGGCACGATTTCCGATCCGCATCTTCTCGCAGGGGCAAATTGCCGCTATGGCAGGCAGCGGTCGCCAGGCGCTGCTGACGCTGATCGACGAGGCGGCCCAGGTCGGCAAGCTCAAACAAGACTTTGAAGAGGCAAAACGTACTTTTCTCACACAGCGGGCGCGTCTGCGTGAGTTAGAGGGGAAGCTATCGGAGCGTCCGGAGGTAGAACGTAAGCTTAGTGAGGTGGTCAGGAAACTCGATGCCTTTACGCAGGTGGATCATGCCGAGGTGCTTAAGGCGCATGCCCGCGCCGAACGTCAGCGAAAAGAGGTTGACCAACTCCTTGATCACATTCGCGCGCTTACAGTGCAAATCGAACAGGCCGCACGAGTCCTGACCCTCGACAATTGGTCTGGCGACGTTTTCGATGACACGAGCGATGCCGACGTGCTGCAGTGGCGCAAGAAGGCCGATGCCGCCGTGCAACAAGCGCGCCAAGCCCTTGAGCAAGCAAGCCGCGCGTTATCCGATAACGCCCAGGGGCTTGAACAAGACCCGCTGCTCGTCGCCTGGCGTAAGCGCACCGACAAGGCCCGGGCAGATTTCGACGCCTTGCAGCAATCCTTGGCCGCGCAAGGCGTGTACGACCCACAAGCCTTCGGACAGCTGGTGCAGGACCGTCAGTACCTGGATGAACAACTTAAGAACCTCGATCGGGTCAAGGCAGAGCGGGACACGCTCGAAGAGGCGATCGCTGCGCAATGGCAAAAGGTCGTGGAAGCGCGCGAGGCGATCACGTCAGCGCGAGCAGAATTCGTCAAGAAGACGCTGGACGGCAATCCCTACGTGCGCATCGAAGTCGTGCCCTTCGGCTTCGACGCGCGTGTAATCGAGCGCAGCCTACGCGAACTTCTCGAGACCACGGATGATCGGTTTGAAAATGACATCTTGGCGATAGACGCGGCAGGTAATCCCACGGGTGGCTTGGCTTTCGAGATCGCCCAGGCAGACGACTGCAAGGCGGCTCTGGATAGAACAAAGGAACAACTGAAGACGATCGCAGAAGAGTTTGGTGGTCACTTCAAGAACTACCTCAAAAAGAAACTGGAGAAGCCCGAGTTTGCCGACCACATCCAGTGCTGGTTCCCCGAAGACGATCTGCGCATCGAGTACAGTCGCAGTGCCGACGGCACCGACTGGGCGGCCATCACCCAGGGATCGCAGGGTCAACGCTCGGCGGCACTGCTCGCTTTTTTGCTCGCGTTCGGCGAGGAACCTTTGGTGCTGGACCAGCCGGAAGACGATCTCGACAACCATCTTATCTACGACCTGATCGTGCGCCAGATCCGGCAAAACAAGCTGCGCCGCCAGCTCATCGTAGTGACGCACAACCCCAACGTCGTCGTCAACGGCGACGCCGAACTGGTGCATGGGATGGAGTTCGGTGATGGTCAATGCTTCGTCAGGCAAAGCGGGGCCTTGCAGGAGAAGGACGTGCGCGAGGAAGTCTGCCGCGTTATGGAAGGCGGGCGCGAGGCCTTCGAACGGCGCTGGAAGCGCCTGGGAGGTGGGATAAGAGCATGATCACCACCCTCCCCCCCTACCCCGCCTACAAAGACTCCGGCGTGCCCTGGCTCGGCCAGGTGCCGGAGCATTGGGAGGTACGGAAATTGAGGGCATTGTTCACCAAAGCAGGCAGTGGGACCACACCTTCAGGAGAAGAGTTTTACGGGGGCGACATCCCGTGGGTCGTCACTGGCGATTTAAATGACTCGGTCCTTACGAACACAACGAGCGCAGTCAATGCGAGAGCACTAGAAACTTTTTCTGCACTTCGTTTATATCCAAAAGATTCTTTGATAGTGGCAATGTATGGAGCGACCATAGGAAAAACAGCAATCCTCGGTATTGAGGCTTGTACCAATCAAGCATGTTGTGTGTTAGCTGAACCACGTAGGGGTGTGCTAGTTCGCTTTATACAATCAGCGGTCATTGCTGCTAAAGGGTATCTTGTCCGGCAGGGATATGGTGGAGGACAACCTAACATAAATTCCGAAATCGTTCATAGTCTGCGAATACCTGTGCCGCCATGTAGGGAACAAACCGCCATCGTCCGCTTCCTCGATTACATGGACCGGCGGATTCGGCGCTCCATCCGCGCCAAGCAGAAGCTGATCAAGCTGCTCGAAGAATACCGGCAGGCCCTCATCCACCAAGCCGTCACCGGCAAGATTGACGTCCGCACCGGCAAGCCCTACTCCGCTTACAAAGACTCCGGCGTACCGTGGCTGGGCCAGGTGCCGGAGCATTGGGAGGTGGTGTCGCTCTATGGCTTCGCTCGCAGGAAAAAGATCACGAATTGCGCTGAACGAGAATTACTCTCTGTCTATCTCGGACGAGGCGTGGTGCGCTTCGCAGACATGCCAGAGAAGAGGACGAATCCGACCAGTGAAGACCTATCAAAATATCAAGCGGTCGATCCCGGAGACTTCGTGTTGAACAATCAACAGGCTTGGCGCGGTTCGGTTGGAGTGTCAAGGCACGCCGGAATCGTTAGCCCAGCATACCTAGTGTTGTCACTAAACGAAAGAATCAATCCTGACTTTGCAGACCGGCTATTTCAGGATAGAACCATCGTGGATCAGTATCTGCTCTGCTCAAAAGGAGTTGGCTCAATCCAGAGAAACCTCTATTGGCAAGACCTTAAGAGGGTTTCGGTCCCTCTTCCCCCCCTCCCGGAACAAACCGCCATCGTCGAGTACCTTGACGCCCAGACCGCCAAGCTCGATGCCGCCATCGCCGTCGCACGCCGGGAAATCGAGCTTCTGCGCGAATACCGCGAGCGGCTCATCGCCGACGTGGTCACCGGCAAGGTGGATGTGCGCGAGGTCGCAGCGCAGTTGCCTGAGGAGCCGCCCGACCAGGAGGCTGGAACCGAGGAAGAAGAGGCTGTTGCCGATGAGCTCGCAACAGTAGATTCGCAGGAAGAGTCCAATGGCGAAGAGTAAATCAACATCGAAGCATCAGGTGATCCGAGAACCGCTGGCTGCCCGGGGCGGCGAGATTGTGCTTTATCAGGCGCCCGACGGCTCGGTCAAGCTGGACGTCCGGCTGGAAAGGGACACCATCTGGCTCAGCCTGAACCAGATGGCCCTTCTCTTCGAACGGGACAAGTCCGTCATCTCCCGTCACTTACGGAACATCTACCGAGAAGGCGAGCTGGACAATGAGTCAACTGTTGCATTTTTTGCAACAGTTCAAGACGAAGGGGGCCGGCAGGTCACTCGTCGGGTAGAGTACTACAACCTCGACGCCATCATCTCGGTCGGTTACCGCGTAAATTCCAAGCGCGGCACCCAGTTCCGTATCTGGGCAACTCAGGTGCTGCGGGACCACATCCTTCGGGGCTACACGGTCAATGCACGACGGCTGCAGGAACTGCAACAGACGATCCGGTTGGTTTCCACGCTTGCGGACCGGCGAGCACTCAGCGGCGAGGAGGCAACAGGTCTGTTGCGAGTGGTGCATGACTATTCCGTTGCGCTCAAGCTTCTCGACGACTACGACCATGGCCGGATTCCGCCCGTACGAGGTGACCGCGAAACTGCTGAGCCGATTTCGCTGGAAGAAGCGTGGAGAGTAATTGGCCAGTTGAAGGAGCGATATTCCGCTGGAGAGTTGTTCGGTGTGGAACAAGGGAACAGGCTCGGCGGGATTTTAGTTGGTGTCTTTCAGACTGTCGGCGGCGCGGACGTGTATCCGACGATCGCCGATAAAGCGGCGCACCTGCTGTATTTTCTCGTGAAAGACCATCCGTTCGTTGATGGCAACAAACGGATTGGGGCTGCACTGTTCCTTCGGTTTCTCGAGAAAAACCGACTCCTGTACCGAAGCGACGGGAGCCGTCTTCTCTCCGAGGAGGAGCTTGTTGCGCTGACGCTTCTCCTGGCGGAAAGCTCCCCGAAGGACAAGGAATCCCTTGTTCGATTGACTGCATACCTGTTGAACAGTAAAAACGAGGACGCAGAGAAGGATGTATGAATCCGACTGACACCAGTGAAGCCGGGCTTGAGAGCCTGATCTGCCGGGCACTGACTGGCAGTGACTGCATGCCGCGGCCTGCGGGCACTCCGGCGGTCGTTGCCGAGACGCCTGCACCCTACGGCGGTTTGGGCTGGCTCCCGGGTGACCCGGCCGATTACGACCGCGAGTACTGCGTGGACCTGGCCCAGCTCGCGGCGTTCCTGCGGGCGACCCAGCCCCAGGTGGCGGAAGCCCTCGATCTCGACAGCGACAGCCCCACGCGGCGGAAGTTCCTGGCGCGCCTTCAGGGCGAGGTGAGCAAGCGCGGGGTGGTGGACGTGTTGCGCAATGGCCTCCAACATGGGCCGCACCGCATTGAGCTTTTCTACGCCACCCCTTCGCCCGGCAACGAGCAAGCTCGGGCGCTCTTTGAGCAAAACCGCTTTACCGTCACGCGCCAACTGCGCTACTCGCGTGATGAGATGCAGCGGGCATTGGACTTGGTGCTCTTCATCAATGGCCTACCGGTCTTCACCTTCGAGCTCAAAAACAGTCTGACCAAACAGACGGTGCACGATGCCATCGAGCAGTACAAGCGCGACCGCAACCCGCACGAGAAGCTCTTCGAGCTGGGTCGCTGCATCGCGCACTTCGCGGTGGACGACAGCGAGGTGTGGTTCTGCACTCATCTCCAGGGCAAGGCCTCGTGGTTTTTGCCCTTCAACAAGGGATGGAACGACGGCGCCGGCAACCCACCCAACCCCCAGGGACTCAAGACCGATTACCTTTGGCGGGAGGTCCTCACCCGTGAGAGCCTAACCAACATCCTCGAAAATTACGCGCAGCTCGTTGAGGAGAAAGACCCCAGGACCGGGAAGAAGCGGCGAAGGCAAATCTTCCCCCGCTACCACCAGCTCGACGTGGTGCGCAAGCTGCTCGCGGATGTGCGGGAACACGGCGCGGGACGGCGGTATCTCATCCAGCATTCGGCCGGCAGTGGCAAATCCAACTCCATCGCCTGGCTGGCCCACCAGTTGATCGGCGTTGTGAACAACGGCAAGCCTGTCTTCGATTCCATCATCGTGGTGACCGACCGACGCATCCTGGACCAGCAGATTCGCGACACGGTCAAGCAGTTTGCCCAGGTGAGCGCGACGGTGGGGCACGCCGAGCACTCAGGAGACCTGCGGCGGTTCATCGAGAGCGGCAAAAAGATCATCATCACGACGCTCCAGAAGTTTCCCTTCATCCTTGATGAAATCGGCAGCGAACACCGCGGGCGGCGTTTTGCGATCATCATTGACGAGGCGCACTCAAGTCAGGGTGGCCGTACGGCAGCGAAGATGCACCAGGCTTTGGCAGGGGTGGATGACGAGGAGGATGAGACATTTGAAGACCGCCTCAACCGACTGATCGAAGCGAAAAAACTGCTCCCCAACGCCAGCTACTTTGCGTTCACCGCGACGCCGAAGAACAAGACGCTCGAAATTTTCGGATCGCCCGAGCCGCAGCCCGATGGCACGGTCAAACATCGGCCGTTCCACAGCTACACCATGAAACAAGCCATCCAGGAAGGGTTCATCCTCGATGTGCTGGCCCATTACACGCCGGTCAAGAGCTACTACAAGCTCATCAAGAAGATCGAGGACGACCCGGAGTTCGATGTGAAGAAGGCGCAGAAGAAACTGCGCCGCTTCGTCGAGGGCCACGAGCACGCCATCCGGCTCAAGGCCGAGATCATGGTGGACCACTTCCACGAGCAGGTAATTGCCAAGGGCAAGATTGGCGGCCAAGCGCGGGCCATGGTGGTCACCGGCAGCATCGAGCGCGCCATCGA
>Ga0308405_1001772_pt1 | contig 10705 bp, 11 predicted proteins | sample HotsprSampleMS13_FD_203473 | JGI IMG/M metagenome (GOLD analysis project Ga0308405, IMG submission 203473) | Hot spring phototrophic mat microbial communities from Mushroom Spring, Yellowstone National Park, Wyoming, United States - 20060912_MS13 ...
GGCAAAAAAGCTGGCAAGTTCTCTCCGTAGCCCTCGCCTTCTCCTGCCTTGAGAGCTTCAGAGACTTCTCTCCTTTGAAGAGGGTGATCCTCACAAGGGATTGGGTAGGAGTGGCGAAACGGGCTAGTCCCTCCCTACCTGGTCAGGGGACAAACGCACTAAACATGTACAGTTTTGTACAGTTTTGTACAGTTTGGGTGACCAGGACACATCTATTACATCTACTTTGCATCTAGTGCGTCGTATCCTACCAATATTTTAAGTAAGTAAAGCCATATTATATTGTTCATATCAGACACTTTCAGGGGAGATAAGCTGTAAGTTAAAACCACTGTTTACCTTTCAATAGCAATGACAGGCAATTCGTTAATATCTGGTACTTGTATATCTACTAATTCTTCTACGGATTGTAAGTAATCGCTGGGTATTGTGCCGCAGGTTTGCAAAATATCCTCAATAGCAGAAGCTAATCTGATGATTATTTTTATAGTATCATCCGTTATAAGTTCAAAATCCAAGTGTTGAATTGCTACCGCCTCGGCTATCCAGTCGGCCTCCATTGCTTGACTTGTGAATGTGGGGTTGGAACCATGTCTGGCGGAGAATGTTATTCTCCTTTTATTTAGGAATATGTCAAGTTCTGCTTGTGGTGCTAAAGAACCGTAATCTTGCAGGTATTGTTCCATAATTCGAATGAAAATTTGAATGAAGTTCCGTCCTTCAAAAAGACACTTTGGATCGGTATACCTCTGCCATATACGTATAAGCTCTTTAAGCAACCAATTCGCTTTTAGTTTCCATTTCGGAATTTCGGTATTTTCTGTCATGTTGTCAATCTTAAAATCGAAAAATGGACTGCTCAACCGTAAAAGGTCGAGATTCCTGTTTCGTGGCAGGATGGCTACGGTTTCTAGGCAGAGCATGCTCTAAAGGACTCCCTTCATAATGATTTAACCATATTACCACTAGCTCCAATCTTTAACAAAAAAAGCAAAGTTACAGTTCTCGATGCATAACTTTTGGCATCCTTTTCGTATATTTATTATGTCCAAAAGAGAGGGCATATGAAGACTATAAGACTCGTTGTCGTGGCTGTTACCTTACTATTGGCTTCTGCCTGCAGCGGCCAAAAGGTAGCTTTTAAGCATGATACTTACCTTTCTGCTAAGGAGCGGGAGAAGCTGAATAAATCCCAGCAGCAAAAGAAGGCCTCCAGCGAGGCAGATAGCCGAGAAGATAATTTTTCTCGCTCTTCTCGGAAATACGATGATGATTACTGCTATTCATTCCGAGTGCGTCGATACTCTACGGGTGCGTGGTATGATCCTTGGTTGTGGCTTCCTGGATGGAGTCCTACGTGGAGTTGGCGCAGCTGGTACAGTCATGGGTGGGGTTGGTGGGATCCTTGGTGGAGCTGGATTCCAGCCTATGCAGGGCCGGGATGGTATTATACACCGGGATGGGGCTGGAGCTACTATGCGGGACCCGGCTGGTGGGTGTCACCTTCTGGCTCTAGTTCTTCATCCAACTCCTCTTATAGTCCTCGCTACAACTATAGACCGCGTACTTACACTACTACCAGGGGAAACACGACTTACACGCCACCTCGAAGTACAGTAGTTACACCTGGGTGGACGCCTTCTCGCCGTTCTGCTACACCATCTTCTACGACCCCTTTACACCCCTCTTATACGCCTACTTCGCCTCGTCCCGCTGGCCCTCCTCGACCTTCCATCCAAAGCGGGAGCACGGGCGCAGGGGGCATACGTTCTTCTTCTCCTACTGGCGGCAATAGACCTCGGTAAGTCTCGTTCCCTAGAGCATGTTTCACAGGCCCCTTCATGGCGTCCTAACCATAAATGCTTGGTTCTCGCTTATTGAAAAATAATGTAGCAAACAATAAAATTGTATTCGCGTGATTCTGTAATCCCACGCTAAAATTAAGATATAAACCACAATTACGTAAAGTATAATAGTTGACTAGTCGTTGGGATTTTGCTACTGCTTCTTGTATATTTCCTGTGTTTTTGAGTAACTTAAAAAAAGGTTTGCCTAAGTGTAAAGTATCTCATTTTATACGCCAGTCTTATTTGTATGGAATGGGTAAGAATAATGATTTATATTCCAAAATATCAAAAGAATATCTTTTAACATATTACTATATAAAAAAAGAACACACTGCATCTTTTTATTACAGTAAAAACAATCTTATTGCATACTATAATCATTCAATGGAAGAGGGTAGTTTATACTTTGTGCCTTTATATAATTACGTAAAAAACGATTACGATATCATACTATCACCCTTTGAATATAACTTCCTGTTTCACTATAATTTATGCATAGTTATATCACCAAATGGACAAGTATATAAAAGTGTAGAAGGTAAAATTGCTAATTTGGCTAAAGGTACTTTATTATATGATCTTGGTGATGTTAGAGTTAACTATTTATTTCATAGCATGCCAATTGCTAATTCATTTATTTTGATCTTAGCGGTTAAGGACAATGAAATGTTTATTGAGGTTATAGAATTGATAAAGGAAAGAAAATATTCAAGAAAGTATCCAGTTGAAAAAATACTGGATAGCATAATAAGCTTGCTAAAGGTGAATAATGTGGTTTATGAAGAAATAAAACATATAAAAGCCCTAGGTAAATTATATTTTGCTTCAGAAGTAACAAGTCATATCAATAATAGTATTGATAATCTGGTTTTTTATGATAAATGTGCAGTCAATATAAGTCTAACATTTGAGAATACTAGAACGGGTGATAGAAAGACACTTGAGAAAGCTCTTAGTATCGTCGCTGTTTACCAAAGCAACGAATTTACAGTTGACTTACAAATAAATAGCAAGATAGACGTAAAAACTCCTCATTATAGTCAAGAGATTGATTTTGGTTTTAGTACCATTTTGGTAAGCGACAAGTATAAGATTGAGGATAAATATGATTTATCTCAATCACACTTGTATTCAGTAATAGCTTCCGCTGGTGAGTATAACATTATTAGCGAACCTACCGTGTCGCACGGTAACGTTGTTTTGTACTATAAAAATGAACCAAATTACATCGTTTCTCATGAAAAACTTGATATAGAAAACTTGGGTGACGTTTTATTTGTTAAGGCATATGATAAAAGGCTTGTTCTCGTAAGTAAAGACATTTTCATTAAGTCGAGAAAAACAACCGAATATTATGTACAACGCGATGGTTCATTTATTGATATTATTGACGCTAAAGTAGTTAGGAACTTAATTGAAGATACCGTAAACAGAAAAAATAACGCGAAATGGATTGAGATAGATGTAACTAGTATTGTAAAAAGGGTGGAGGTAAAAGATAAATTAAAAAAGCTGATAAATACTCATTACTGCCCTACTATTTATTTTGCGACTTTCTATACCACGTATTATGTAGATTACGATAAATAAGAATTGTATTCATTGGTTCACTTTCAGTGTTCGGAAAGAGGCGAAGGTAATCGGCCTGAACATGGAAAGCGTAAATTTTATCTTTTTAAGTGTAATATTGGTCATTTACTTAATGAACATACTCCTTTCAGGCTAGTCCAGAGGTTTGAGTTTGAGGTTAATAACTACCCGAGCAAACTACTTGACATGTTACGTCATAATACAATAAATGGCGATTACAGTAATATATTGCGATTGCTTTATAATAAATGGAATACGGGTATTGCATTCGTTGATTTGAGGGTTTTTGAGATATATAATAAATCAAATGCGTATTACGACTTTATGCATAACAGAAGGTCTATTGTAACGTACCCGGTAGACACATCTATTGTATCGGACTTACATCTAATAAGTCGTATTAGACAAGTAATTTCACGGATTGCTCAACTATAAGGAGTTGAGATTCCTGTTGCGTCGCAGGAGGGCTTTTTAGGTAGCCCGTAAGGAATGCGGTCATCCACCAGAGCATGCTCCGCAGGCCTCACTTCATCGCCTACGCAAAAATACTGCCGTAACCTGTATAATTGTATTCAATTGTCTCTATAAGCTTTCACTCAAATCAAGACATAAGTCTGGGCCGCTTATGACTCAATAATTTAGCAATCCGTACAATTTTGTAAATGTCTTTCGTATATTTTCCGTGTTTCTAAATAACTTAACAAATAGTTTGCCTAAGTGTAAAGCAGCCTATTACATTCGTCGATCTTACTTGTATAAAACAGGCGAGGCTAAAGATGTTCATTCTGAAACTTCAAGAATATATCCACTAACATATTACTATACACAAAAAGGTCACATTACCTCTTCTACTACTTCTTTCTATTATAGAAAAAACGACCTTATATCATATTATGTTCATACGACGGAATATAATATTATGAATGTTATACCGTTGTACAATTATGTAAATAACGACTATGAGGTTATAATATCTAGTGCCTCATACAATTTTCAGCGTCCTTACGATGTGTATGTAGTCAGAACACCCAATCAGCAGACGTATATATGTAGATCGGGTGTAGTTATCAACGTTAATAAAAACTTCTGGTTATATAGTATGAATGGTGATGTAACCTACTTATTTCAAAGTATGCCAATAGCTAATTCATTCGTTTTATTTGTAACTAGTAAAGGCAAGGAGATATTTATTGATGTTATTGATTTGATAAAAGAAACGAATTACTCCCATAGGTATTCTGTTGAAAAAATAATAGATGCTATGCTAAGTTTATCAGAAGGTAATAATAGAGATTATAAGGAGATAGAATCTATAAAAGTTATGGATAAAGTGTCTTTATACACTGGAGTAACAAGTAGTATAAACAATAATAATGGCGATATCGCTTTTTATGATGGGTATTTAGTTAATATCACTTTATCTTTTGAAAATACGAAAACATATGAGCAAAAGTACTTTTGGGATGTCCTTAGTGTTATAGCTGTTTATCAAAACAAAGAACTTACAGTAGAGTTACGAATAAATGATAAAATAAGTATAAAAACTCATTCTTATACTTACGAGATTAACTTTGGTGCAAGTACAATTTTTTCAAGTAATAGTTATAAAGTGGACGATGAATATGATATAGCTCAATCGCACTTGTACTCGGTAATAGCTACATCCGATAGTTATACTGTTGCCAATGGACCTATTGTAACCTGGGAAACAGTTACCTTATACCCAAAAAATGAACAAAGTTATCTAATTCCAGTTTCGGATTTTTATGTAGAGAACTTTGAAGATATCTTATTCATTAGGTTATCCGATAAAATACTTGCTTTTGCAGATAAAGATACGTTTTTTAGAAAGAGCACAGTACATAGATACTATGTAAGCCATCATAATTTAAATATTGAAATTATTGATACTCAAATTGTTAGGCACTTGATAGAAGATAGCATGCGCAAAAGTGGTAATACAAAATGGGTGGCCATAGACATAACCGATATTGTGAAAAGTGTAAACTTAGAAGATAAATTGAAAAAGCTGATATATCCTCATTATTGCCCATCTGGCTATTTTGCGTCTTTCCGCTACGCGTATCATATAGATTACGACGAAGAAGAATTGTATTCACTGGTTTACTTTCAGTGCATAGAAATAGGTAGAGATAACTTGCCCGAAGTTCGCAAGAATGAATTCTATCTTTTCAAGTGCAAGATTAGGCATTTACTTACTGAACATACTATTTTTAGATTAATCAAAAAGTGTGAGTTTGAGACCTCTAAAGACCCGAGCAACCTATCTTACATATTACATTATAATATAATAAGTGATGATTACAGTAACATATTGCGGTTGCTTAGTAATAAATGGAATATAGGAAATGGATTTGCTGATTTGAAGATTTTTGAGATATATAACAGATTAGATGCGTATTACGACTTTATGTATAACAGAAGGTCTATTGCAACGTACCCGATAAGCATATCTATTATATCGGGCCTACATCTAGTGCGTCGTAGCGGACTGCTCAACCTTTTGTAGTTGAGCTTCCTGCCTCGTCGCAGGGTGGCTTTTTAGGTAGCCCGTAAGGGCTACGGTCATCCACCAGAGCCTGCTCCACAGGCGTAACTTCGGGCGGTCCTAGCCCCACATAGTAAAGGTTTATAGACGCGTTTACGTTTCTGCCGTGCGTTTCACCGCGTTTAGGCAGCACCACGTTCTGTCATGTAATGCCAAGTCTTCGTTTTTGTAACCGCAGCGGTGGCAAAGTTTTGAGGATGGAAAGAAACGGTCTGCCTGAATGAAAATCCTTCCATACCATTCGGCTTTAGTCCTAGGAGAGCTTTACTTGTACGATACAGGTTTCTATTAAACCTATTACGAAATGAATCAGGAAAATCTACATCGTGCAAGCTGGAATAGCCTATTGATTTTAGTATATTTCCCATGTTCGTGAATAACTTTATCAAAATCAGCTCGACACACTACTTTGAAGTAGTGTGTCGAAACTTCTTCTAACTGTTTGCCTAACGTGTGCTGCGTGGTCATAACACTTATCCGGCCGAGTGCGTAATGTAAGGAAAAAACAATCATTGGAGAGTAGGGTAGCCGACTATCATTTACCTTGCGCGGTTTCGATTAAGACGGAAGAGCCCTGCCCGTAGTGGGCAGGGACTACTTTTTAGGCTGGTGATAGGTTACTCGTGTGTCGCTACGCTTTGGAGGCGGTTAGCGATGCTGAGGTACCGCTTGACCAGGGTGCGGATTTGCTTGACCATCAGGTTGGTGTTCTTAGGGAGAGTGTCTAACACCTCTTGGAGTGCCTCAAAGATAGGCAGTGCGTCCAGAAAGTTTTCCACAAGCTGCTGCTTTTGCTCGCGTGGGATACGCACCCGAGACCGCCCCGTACCGCTGGATGTCCGAGCGTATCGTGCAGGTACTTCCAGCCCAAAAGCGCCGAGGGATTCCCGAAGGGCCTCGTTACGGAGCTTTCGCACAATGGGAGCTATGTTTTGCTCACCGCCCGTGCTTTTGACCTGCAAAAGCTCCTCAAGCCTAGGGAGAATCAGGTACGCTGCAATGCAACGGTACCAGCCTCCATGCTGTGAGACCGCTACACCAGCACTTGCAATCTCCCTACGAATCTGTGTTTCCACTTCGTGAGGGAGAAAACTGTGCTCCCCATCCAGCTCCTTTTCCAGATTCGTAACCAGTTTCTTCAGGCTCTTTTCGTTGAGAGCTTTCTCAACCCGAACTTTGAGTTCGGTTCCGCTGACTTGCGCTTGCGTCATCATACCAAGCATTACGACAAACACGCAAGGAAAGTTAGTTCCCGTTTTTGCGATTCAATGGATGAGGGCAAACAAAAAGCGGGGCATACGCCCCGCATGGAACGTCGTCCCAAACTATGGCTGTAAATAATTATATTATGATTTGCTTTCTGACTTCACGTAATTGCTCTAAAAATCTCTTGTGTTCGTTCTGTAGATCATATAAATCATTTGAGATTACGTAACTCGCTTCTTCTATGCTTTCTAATTGCTCTTCTAAAGTTTCTATTTGCTCTTGAAATGGTTTAATCTTGTCGTATAACTCCTTTATTTTATTCCATGTTTCTTCTTTCATTTTTTCCAGCTTATTCAAATCATTTATTAAAATGAACATACGAGCTTCAATATCACCTATCTGGTTTATAAGATTTACAAATTCTGAATTGTGAAGATATAGGATGTAAGCTGCGACCCAGTACTTTTCGTCGTACTTTGGGTCTGTGGGAATGTAAGCTTTTGCTTCTTCGCGCCATTGTCTGAGGCGCTCGGAACCATCTCCTACTTCGTTCATCTTGTTAATGATAGCTTCTAAAACTTGCTTTACATACTCATCGTTGATGAGGTACCAGAGTCCTTCTTGAACTTTCGTCAGGTTTTCGCTGTGCGTCGTCATACCAAGCATTAAGTCGAAAGCGCAAGACAAGTTAGTTTACGTTTTACAGCTCAGCTTGTGCAATGAATCAAAATATGAGCGCTCTTGTCTATACAGCTGTTCAGTATTCGTTAGCAAGTTTGGAAGTGTTGAGTAGCCAATCATTTGCGTTCTCGCAATATGATGAGTAATTTGTCTATAAGAAAGTTTACTTTTGAATGATTTTGCAAGTCTATTCGAATCTTTTGTATATTTAGATATGTTATTTAGTTATGAAAAAATCGGTACACTTAATTGTAAAGTTTCTAAGTATATGCGTTTTCCTAAAATAGCTATCCGTAATATTAATAGTCCACTATTGCACGACATACAAAAAACCTATAATTTAATTGTACACAAAACTTACAATAGGTATCATGCAACCTTGTACCATACAAAAAATAATGTAGTATATTTTTATAAAACACATACAACAACATTGCGTGATATAATAGTTTTGTGCAATCACAAAAATAACCAAACTTATTTTATGCAACTTGGTTTTTATTATGACTCCAAGAATGCTGCTAAATATAAGTATACTTGTGTAAAAGCACCTAATGGTAACTTATATCTTGTATATGTACAATGAATGTCTGGTCCTAAAAAACAATTAGTGGTTTACAATATTACAAATGACTATGTATTACATCAAGTAGTTTATAACTGGTCATCCGATATAGTGTCTAAGCTAGAAAATGAAGACGTCGAGAGATATAGCCACTTTATAGGTAATTCATTTGTTATAATTTATAAAGCAGTTGAAGAAGGTTTTTTTATACATATTGTTGATCTAGTTTCTGAAACAGTAGATAAGTTTCATTATACGATAAAAGATTATTTAAAGGGAATAGCGTCTGCGGTAGAATCGCGAGCGGACAAAAAGGTTATTAAGAGCTTATACTCACCAAAGTTAAACCCCGTATTATACGCCGTTAATAAACCGCTTTGGGAAATTACTAAAATAGAACGCGTGATGGCTAAAAGCGAAGGTGATGTATTATATATACAAGAACTAAGACTTCACTTTACTATATCGTCTAAAATAGTTTTGAGTCAAAAAAATGATGCTTTGATTGTATATTTTACCTATGAGACTGACGCATTAGACATCAAAGTCATTACAGGTGCCCACGTCGTTATAGAGACTGATACCCAACCAGCCGTTAGAATTAAAGTGCCTCCTAATATTATTTTGTTAAATAAAAAGTATAAACTAAAAGGCTCGTACGATGTGCCAAAATCTCATCCATATTACATATTAAGAGTATCCAAAAACTATTTAATCACGCAACATAATATTTTTAGGTTATCTCCCTATGACACAAATAGTTACATCTTAGAACATGTGGGATCTTACTCGAGTAATAGTGAAAACCTATACGATAAAAACCAATATAACTTAAAAGGCGTAAACATAATAAGAACTGATAACGGTTTCCTCGCTGATCTTGGAGCAATTAATCCAAGTCAGAAAATAAACTTTGGATTAGACATCTTAACAGAAGATTATATAGGCGCAATGGTGGAACTTATAAATTTGAAAAGTGTATTTGATTTAGTACAAGAAAATCACCATGACATGTTTGTGGATATATCTAATCTAATAACTAAAATAGTCATCATAAACAAAGTAAAACACATATTAAACATAAGGTGTAAATTATTAGGTATTAAGGAAAACAAATACATACACTTTTACCACTTAGACAGAAACAAGCAAGTGTTATATATATTTATAATGGTAAGAAGAAAGGATATAAATTACAACTATGTTTATTTATGGATTTATGAGTGCGATGTTAGACGGTGGGGGAATGGCTGCCGAATAGTCGCAGATTTAGAGATTGTCGATGAAAAATTTAGCATTAAAAAGGGTATCATAAGTTTACTTGCTAAAAATATATACTTTCATTATATAGTATCCCATCTAAAAATATTTGAAAAATTTTACTATAATACTCCTAAAAGCTTATATATACATAATGACGAGATTATGGTCGTAAACAAAAATAAATATCTAAAAATTATGGACATTATACACAATAGGTCTAATACGCTTAAGTACCTAAGTAAGATACCTACAGGTATAGGTTTTTCTGCTGTATATCATGTTTTTAATAATAATATTTTATTATTTAAAAATGAGGTTACTAAAAAAGATACTGATAGATTCGAGTTTTACTATCCTCTTGTTTTTTCAGATTTGACACTAGTTAAGCCTATTACGATAAAACGTCCGAGATATAGGTAGTGTAAAATGTAATTCAGAGTAACTTTGTTCTAGTGAGTTACATTGAAGGACAAAATCACAAACTGTATCTAGACGATAGTTATCAAATAATCAAAAACATTGCTACATCCTCTGTGGATTTAATACTGACTGATCCGCCATACAATGTCGCTAAATATTCTACTGGTAACATCAAACTCGCTGGTCGTAAAGAAATAAATAATGACATAGCAGAATGGGATTTGGCAGAGTTCAACCCTCATGACTGGATAGAGGAGTTTAAGCGGATACTAAAGCCGACAGGGAATATATTCGCATTTTGCGGCCAAAATCAATTTGGCAAGTGGCACGAAGCTTTTGACCCAGAGTTTGACACCTTCACTTTCATGATCTGGCATAAAACCAATCCAACTCCTAGAGTACGACGTAATAGCATTTTGAATAGTTGTGAGATCATAGTTTGTATATGGAATAAAAGACATAAATGGAACTTCACCACACAAAAAGAGATGCACAACTTCATCGAAGCTCCGATTTGCATGGGTTCTGAGAGAGTTAAAGATCCGCATCATCCCACACAAAAGC
>Ga0308405_1001774_pt1 | contig 10702 bp, 10 predicted proteins | sample HotsprSampleMS13_FD_203473 | JGI IMG/M metagenome (GOLD analysis project Ga0308405, IMG submission 203473) | Hot spring phototrophic mat microbial communities from Mushroom Spring, Yellowstone National Park, Wyoming, United States - 20060912_MS13 ...
CGACCCTTCGTCGAGCCCGCCGGGCGGGCCACGGTCGGCGACCCGCCCCCGGCTCCGGGGATCGCCGCAGCCCCTGCTCGGCCCACCCGACCCCGGATCAGCCGGCGGTCTCCGGGTCGGCCAGGTCGAGGAGGATGGTCCCCTCCTCGACCTGCTCGCCGACCGCCACGTGGACGGCCACGACCCGCCCGTCGCGCGGCGCCTCGAGCCGATGCTCCATCTTCATGGCCTCGAGCACGGCGAGCAGCTGCCCACGCTCGACGAAATCGCCGGGTGCCACGAGGAGCCGGACGACCTTGCCCGGCATCGGCGCGGCGACGAGCCCTTCGCCCCCGACCTCCTCCTCCCCGGCACGCGCCGCCGGCGCCCGGCGCAGGACGAGCGTGCGGCCGTCGCGGGCGAGCAAGACCCGATCGCCCGCGAGCGTCGCGCGAAGGGCGATCCGGTGCCCGGCGAGCTCCACGCGGAGCTCGGAACCCTCGCGGTCGAACCGAACGGGGCCGAGCGGCGTGCCGTCGAGGCTCGCTTCCGGCGCCTCGGCCGGCCCCTCGAGCCGGACCGTGCGCTCGCGGCCGGCCGCGAGCAGGCGCAGCTCGCGCCGGGCCGGGGCGGCGAGCCGGAAGCCCTCGAGGGCGATCCAGGGCGAGGTTCGCCAGGGTCCCGCCGCGGCCGCTGCCCGCTCGCGATCGGCGGCCAGGAGCAGGAGGGCTCCGGCCACGAGGTCGATCGGCTCGGGCTCGTCCTCGGCCGCCGCCAGCCGACCGCCCTCGCGATCGAGCCAGACCGTGTCGATCGCCGCGGCGCGAAAGGCCGGCTCGCGCAACACCCGCCGCAGGAAGGCGAGGTTGGTGGCCGGGCCCAGGACCGCCGTGGCGTCGAGCGCCTCCTCGAGGCGGCCGAGGGCGGCTGCGCGGTCCTCGCCGTGGACGACGATCTTGGCGATCAACGGGTCGTAGAAGGGCGTGACTACGTCGCCCTCCCGGACACCGGTGTCGACCCGCACGCCGGGCAGGCCCTCGGGCAAAAGGAGCCGCTCGAGCCGGCCCGTCGAGGGCAAGAAGCCCTTCCCGGGGTCCTCGGCGTAGAGCCGTGCCTCGATCGCGTGGCCGCGGAGACGGATCGCGTCTTGGGCGAGCGGCAGCGGCCGCCCCTCGGCGATGCGGATCTGCCATTCGACGAGATCGAGCCCGGTGATCGCCTCGGTGACCGGGTGTTCGACCTGCAGGCGGGTGTTCGCCTCGATGAAGAAGAAGGCGCCGTCGGGGGCCACCAAGAACTCCACCGTGCCGGCGCCCTCGTAGCCGGCGGCCGCGACCAGGCGCACGGCCGCCGCACCGAGAGCCCGGCGGAGCGTCTCGTCGAGCCCGGCGGCCGGCGCCTCCTCGAGGATCTTCTGGTGGCGGCGTTGCAGCGTGCAGTCGCGCTCGAAGAGATGGACGACGCGGCCCTCGCGGTCGGCCACGACCTGCACCTCGAGGTGGCGCGGCCGCTCGATGAACCGCTCGAGGAGGATCCGCTCGTCGCCGAACGCGGCAGCCGCTTCGCGGCGGCAGGCGTGGAGCGCCTCGAGAAACGCCTCGGCTCGGTCGACCCGCCGCATGCCCTTGCCGCCGCCGCCAGCCGTGGCCTTGATCAGGAGGGGAAAGCCGATCCGCCGGGCTTCGGCCGAGAGCCGCTCGTCGCTCTGGTCGGGCCCGCGATAGCCCGGGACGGTGGGCACGCCCACGGCCTCGGCGAGCGCCTTGGCGTCGTCCTTGGCGCCGAGCCTTTGCATCGCCTCGGGGGAGGGGCCCACGAAGACGAGGCCGGCCTCGCGCACGGCGGCCGCGAACGCCGCACTCTCGGCGAGGAAGCCGTAGCCCGGGTGGAGGGCGTCGGCGCCGGTCCGCTTCGCCGCCTCGAGCAGCTTCGGGATCGAAAGATAGCTTTCGGTGGCGGGCGGCGGGCCGATGGCGATCGCTTCGTCGGCCGCACGGACGTGGAGTGCTTCGCGATCGGCTTCGGAGAAGACGGCGACCGTGCGGATGCCGAGCCGGCGACAGGTCCGGGCGATCCGGCAGGCGATTTCGCCGCGGTTGGCGATCAACAGCTTGGCGATCACCCACCGGCTCCGCGGCGGACCCGCCAAGCGGGCTCGCGCTTCTCGAGGAAGGCCGCGAGCCCCTCTTTGCCCTCGGCCGAGGCGCGCCGAGCGGCGATCACCGAAACCGTCGCCTCGGTGAGGAGCGAGCCGCCCTGCGGCATGCCGAGCACGAGCCGGATCAGCTCCTTCGAGGCGGCTTGGGCTTCGGGCCCACCCGCGAGCACGAGGTCGAGCACCGCTTCGACGCGCGCGTCGAGTTCGCCTTCGGGGACGACCTCGTGGACAAGGCCGATCGCGAGCGCCCGGGCGGCGTCGATCCGCTCGCCCGTGAGGAACAGCCGGCGGGCCTGGCGGGGGCCGATCGCGCGCAGCACGAAGGGCGAGATCACGGCCGCGGCGAGGCCGAGCCGCACCTCCGTCGTCCCGAACGTCGCCCGCTCGCTCGCGATCGCGATGTCGCAGGCGGCGACGAGCCCCGTGCCGCCGCCGAGCGCCGCGCCCTGGACGCGAGCCACGACGGGTTTCGGACATTCGTCGATCGCCTTGAGCATGGCGGCGAGCCGGCGGGCGTCCGCTCGGTTTTCTTCCTCGCCGTATGCTGCTGCCCGACGCATCCAGCCGACGTCGGCACCGGCCGAAAAGCTCGCGCCCGCACCCTCGAGCAGGATCGCGCGGATCTCTTTCTCTTCTGCGAGCTCGTCGAAGGCTTCGGTGAGCGCGGCGATCAGCGTTTCGTCGAAGGCGTTGTGCCGTTCCGGCCGGTTCATCGTGACGACCGCGACCGGCCCGTCGCGGCGGACGAGCAGGGGACGGGTCTCGCTCATCGAACCTCCCTCTTCACATCCGGAAGACGCCGAAGCGGGTCTCCGGGATCGGCGCGCCGAGGGTGGCGAACAGGCCGAGCGCGAGGGCTTCACGGGTCTGCACGGGGTCGAGGATCCCGTCGTCCCACAGCCTGGCGGTCGCGTAGTAGGGGTGACCTTGGCGCTCGTACTGCGCGCGAATGGGCGCCTTGAAGGCTTCTTCTTCGTCTTCGGTCCAGCGCTCGCCGCGCGCCTCGAGCGCATCGCGGCGGATCCGCGCCAAGACGTTGGCGGCCTGCTCACCACCCATCACCGAGATCCGCGCGTTGGGCCAGGTCCACAGGAAGCGCGGCTCGAACGCTCGGCCGCACATGCCGTAGTTGCCGGCTCCGAAGCTGCCACCCACGACGAGGGTGAGCTTGGGCACCGCCGCACAGGCGACCGCGGTGACGAGCTTGGCGCCGTCCTTGGCGATGCCGCCGTGCTCGTATTTGCGCCCCACCATGAAGCCCGTGACGTTCTGCAGGAAGAGGATCGGCACACCGCGCTGGCAGCACAGCTCGACGAAGTGCGCGCCCTTGAGCGCCGACTCGCTGAACAGGATGCCGTTGTTGGCGAGGATGCCGATGGGGCAGCCGAACAGCCGGGCGAAGCCGGTCACGAGCGTCGGCCCGTAGCGCGGCTTGAACTCGTCGAGCTCGGAGCCGTCGACGAGGCGCGCGATCACTTCGCGGATCTCGAAGGGCTCGCGCAGGTCGGCGGGTGGGATCCCGTAGAGCTCCTCGGGGTCGTAGAGCGGTGGTGCCGGATCGGCGAGCGGCACGGCCGGCGGGGGCGGCGGGCCGAGCGAGCGGACGATCCGCCGGGCGATCTCGAGCGCGTGGGCGTCGTCCTCCGCGAGATGGTCGGCCACCCCGGAGATCCGGGTGTGGACGTCACCGCCGCCGAGCTCCTCGGCCGAGACAACCTCGCCCGTGGCGGCGCGCACGAGCGGCGGGCCGCCCAGGAAGATGGTCCCCTGGTTCTTGACGATGATCGCCTCGTCGGCCATCGCCGGAACATAGGCCCCGCCCGCCGTGCAGGAGCCCATGACGACCGCGATCTGGGCGATCCCTGCGGCCGACATCGTCGCTTGATTGTAAAAAATGCGACCGAAATGGTCGCGGTCGGGGAAGACCTCGTCCTGATTGGGTAGATTGGCGCCGCCCGAATCGACCAGGTAGATGCAGGGCAAACGATTGGCCCGGGCGATCTCCTGGGCGCGCAGATGCTTCTTGACGGTCAAGGGATAATAGGTGCCGCCTTTGACCGTGGCGTCGTTGCAGACGATCACGCAGGGCCGACCTGCCACCCGCCCGATCCCGGTGACGATTCCGGCCGCCGGCACCTCCTCTTCGTAGACGCCGAGTGCCGCGAGCGGCGAAAGCTCGAGGAAGGGCGCGCCGGGGTCGAGGAGCCGCTCGACCCGCTCGCGCGGGAGGAGCTTGCCGCGCTCGACGTGCCGGCGCCGCGCGCGCTCGTCGCCGCCGCGGGCCACCGCGGCCAGCCGCTCGCGCAGCTCGCGGGCGAGGGCGCGGTTGCGCGCGGCGTTGGCCTTGAAGCTTTCCGAGCGCACCTCGAGCCGCGAGCGGATCACGCTCACGCGGGGACCTCCCGATCCGACCCTCGTGCCGCGACCCTTAGAGCGTGCGCGGGCGAGGCGGAAGGGTTCGCCTCACCAGCCGCCCGTGGCGAGCCAACGCTCCACCTGGTCGAGCCGATCGGCGCCCCAGAACGGCTCGTCGTCCACGAAGACGAAGGGCGAGCCGAACACGCCGCGGGCGATCGACCGGTCGGTTTCCTCTTTGAGGCGGGCCTTGATCCGCGGATCCTGCACCGCGGCGAGCAGCTCCTCCCGGTCGATGCCGAGCGTCTCGGCCACGTCGGCCACCGCTTCGGGCGCCGAAAGGTCGTGACCCTCGCCCCAGTGCGCGTGGTAAATGGCTTGCGCCAAGCCCTTGGCGAGGTCCTCGTCCTGCTCGAAGAGCCACCAATAGGCCCGGCTCGCGGCCAGGCTGTTCATCGGCAGCACGGGCGGGAAGGTCAGTGGTGCGTCGAGCAGCCGGGCGAAGCGCGGCACGTCCCGGCGCAGATAGTCGCCTTTGAGGGGTGCGGCGACGTTGGGCTGCGAGCCCGTGAGTTTCAAGGCGGCACCCAGCATGATCGGCCGCCAAATCACCTCGCGGCCGTGCGCCGCGGCGATTGCGTCGATCCGCAGGCTCGCGAGGTAGCCGTAGGGCGAAGCGAACTCGAAATAGAAATCGATCGGCGCGGTCATCGTTCTCCCTCCCCCCGCGCCGAGCCTCCCACCCGCGCGGGATGCCGTCCAGCGACGGTTCGCCGCAGCCCGTGCCTCGACGCCGAGCGCCCGCACCCTGCCCCGCTGCGAAGTTCGCGAAGACCGGGGCTGTCCGACCGCGCGACGGCACGGATCGCCTCGGTCTGCATGGCGGTGGGCGGAGGCCGGTCGACCGTCGGCCGGGGGCGCACGGACCCGCGCAGTTTCGACCCCGAAATCAGATCCCCGCCTTGCCCGTTCGGATCCGATCGCCGAAGTCGCGAACCATTTCTTTCACCTGCTCGACGATCGCCTCCGCCCGGCGGGCGCCGTCGCCCTGCCGGTATTGGGCGTGCAGCAGGTCGTTGCGCAGATCGGCCGCGGCCTTGAAGACAAGATCCGAGCCGAGCTCTTTTTCGGTGGCCGCGCGGGCCGCCGCGTCGAAGTCGGCAGCGGCCGGCCGGGTCGCCGCGACCGGCGCCTTCTCGTTGACGAGACCCTCGCGCACGGTGGCGATCGCCTCGAGGTAGCGGCCGAGCCGGAAATAGAGATCGGCCAAGGCCCCCACCGCAGCTCGGCCTTGCTCGGCCTTCAGATCGCGGAATTCGCCCACGAGCGGCCGCACCATCTCCCGCACCTGGTCCAGCACCTCGGCGAGCGGCGGGAGATGCCGGTCGACCTCGGCTCGGGCCGCTTCGAGCGCCTCCGCGAGCTCGCGCGCCGAAGCCCGACGCCTCGTCTCGTCGTCCCGGCCGAGCAGGAGATCGCCGGTCCGCAAGGTCTCGAGATCGGCGCCGAATTCGGAAAGGGCCTCACCCAACTCTGCGAGCCGCGGCCGCTCGCCCGACCTCCCGCCCACGGCTCAAGCACGCCGGAGTTCCCGGCCCAGGCGTTCGGTGGCGCAAGCTGCCTCGGTCGCCCGACCGGTGCGCAGGAACAGTCGCAGCGCCTGCGCCCAGTCCAAGACCTCTACGAGATAGGTCAGGTCCCAGATCGGCGCCTTGCCGTCCCCGGAACGCTGCTCGAAGGCGCCGTATACCACCCGGACTTCGGGCGGTGGATCGTCCACCGCTCGGGTGAAGGCGAGCACGGAAGCGGCGAAGAAGGGCTGGGCACGGAAACCGTGCGTGATGTCGAGGACCAGGTGCCCTTGCCTTCCGTCGAGCTCTCCGCGGAGCTCGCGACACAGGATCCTGAAGAGTTCGGCGAGCTCGTCGCGGCTACGGCCTTCGGGAACGCGCACGAAGCATGGCTCGGGGAAACCCGTCTCCCCGAGTGCGCGGCGCAGCTCGGTGCCGTGTTTTCGCTCGGCTGCCTCGGTCGTGAGGATGACGATCTCGCGCGGTGCGACCAGCTCGGCGAGTGCCCGAGCGACGAACGGCGTCGTTCCGGCCGTCCGCCCGTCGAGCTCGTAGGTCACCGGCTCGTAGCGGCCGGTGCCGAGGAAGCTCAGGAGCCGTCGCGTCTCGTCCGCCATCGGTTCCCCCGCTGCTCCGCTGTGCCAGCACGGGCGGTCACGCCCGCGCGCCATCGACGCGAAGTTACCGCGCGCCCATGGCGCCGCAACGAAGGTTGCACGGGCTTTCCCCCGTTCGTGCCCGATGGCGGGCAGCGACCGCCGCCGCGGCGGGCTCGAGCGCTGGTTTCGATCTTCCCCGGCTCGGCGAAAGAGTGTTATATCATAACGTCACGGCGCGGTTTTCGCCACCTCCGGGAGCCGGCTCGCGCGGACGCCCGACGACGGGAAGCCGATCCGCGAGCGGATTCCGCGGACGTGGCTGCCAGCACGGGAACCACCTGATGAAAGTCGCCTACATCTTCGCCACGCCGATGGCCGCCACCTTCAAGCTCGTGCGCATGATCCTCCCCCAGCTCGAGCAAGGGTTCCACGGTGCCGAGGTCGTGGGGATGATGTTCTTCGACGACAACCTTTACGTGCTCCGCGCCGGTGACGAGGTCGGCGAACGGCTCGCCGCCATCGCCAAAGTGAAGAACATTCTTCTCATGATGTGCGACGACTGTGCGATCCGTCGGGGTCTGGCCGAGGGCGACTTCCACCAGTGCGGCAAGGGCGAGGTCCGGGCCAAGGGTTGCGTGCCCGGGGTGGTCGCCGGCTGTTTCCCCCAGCTCTACGCGGCGCTCGCCCGCGACCCACCGGATCAGGTGATCACCCTCTGAGCCCCGGACGAAGCGGCGCGTTCACCACGCAGCCTCGCCGCGCGCGGCTCGAGGACGGTCGGAAGGTTCGGCGAGGAGGTCGGCCGCTCCGCGCGCCGGCCACCACCGGCCCGACCTCCGGTCGGACGGTCACGCTCCGGAAAGACACCGCCCGAAAGGACCGGGTCGGCGAGCACCCGCACGGATAGGCCGCTCGCGCGCCGGGCCGGCGCCCTGCAAAGACAAAGACTTGGCAGCTGACGATGGCGGAGGGGCGGGGTTCGAACCGACCGAGGACGACCCCCGCCGGTTTTCGAGACCAGTCCGTTAAACCGCTCCGGCACCCCTCCGGCACGGGCGGCTCGGAGCCCGCCGCCGCGTCGTCCGTGGCGGCCGCGCGTCCCGTCTCGAAGGCCGCTCGCCCCGTCGCAACGGATCACTTGGACCTCGACCGGGGCGGTCCGGTCGAGGACGTCGACCGCCACGTCGCGATCGGAGCGGCGCGGCAGGATGTCGAGGCGTGCGCCCGCCACCTCGAGATCCCACAGCCGGACCCAGTCGAGCCCGGCCGGCAGCCGCGGATGGCGCAGCCGCACGCGCGGCGGATCGGCCTCGATCTCGAGACCGAGGGCGGCCGCGAGCGCCGCCGGCAAGGCCGCGGCGGCCCAGGCCTGCGGCGAGCAGGCGCTCGGATAGGGCGTGGGCCCGGCGCCGGGTCGGCGGCGAAAGCCGCAGAAGAGCTCGGGCAACCGGCGCAGCTCGCTGTGCGCTGCGGCATCGAGCGGCGCCTCGACCAGCGCGACCAGCGCCTCGCCGCGTGACACGGGCGCGTCGTCCCCACCCGATCGGTGCGCACCCGAGTGGCCGGCGGGGAGGCCGACGGGGACGGCCCGCGCCCGGCCAGCCGGTTCGCCTCACCGATCGCGACTTCCGCAACGGGGCGTGGCGGAGGGGGTGGGATTCGAACCCACGGAGGGCGAACCCTCGCTGGTTTTCAAGACCAGTCCGTTAAACCGCTCCGGCACCCCTCCGGCAGGGGCCGCTTAGAGCCCGCTGCCGGGTCCGGTCAACGGAGCGGACGAACCCGGGAGCCGCCACGGCGCCCTCGCTGCCCGCCCGACGGAGGGGGCCGTCCGAGCGGGCGGGCGAAGGTCGCGTGCCGGGATCCGGCCTCGGGATCAGCCCACGCCGACCCGGCCGCCACCGCGGGCGCGCGCTTCGAGGAGGCCGCGGCGGGCGCGCTCGACCATCAGCCCCAAGGTCTCGGCGGCACCGAGCCAGGTCGCCACACCGACGCTCACGAGCAAGGGCGGCCCGGCCTCCTCGCCCGGTGCGGAAGCGACGATCCGTCGGCCGAGGCGGGTCGCCCCGGCGAGCCCGGTCCCCGGCAGGAGCACGACGAGCTCCTGCTCGCCCCAGCGACCCACGAGATCGGTCGCCCGCAACCGCGCCCGCAGCCGATTCGCCAACCGCACGAGCGGGGCGGGGCCGTCGGCCGGCCGCTCCGCCTGCGCGTCCGGGCCGACCAGCAAGAGGGAAAGCCGGCCGCCGTAGCGCTGCCGGCGGGCGATCTCCTCGGCCGCGCGTTGCGCCAGATAGGCCTCGGTCAGACAGCCGGTCTCGCGGTCGTGGGTGGCGGCCTGCAGCAAAAGCGATTGGACGAGCGGTCGCTGCAAGTGGGGGATCGGGTCGGGCGGACTTTCGGCCATGCGCGAGGGCTCCCGTCGGCGACGGGGGCAGCCTAACGGTAGGGGGTTAACGGGCCGTGAACGATCCGTCTCGCCACGGCCGGCCCTGCCCGCTAGGACGACGCGGCCCGCCATCCGGAGCCGCCTCCGTGCCGACCACCGCCCTGGATCTCGAGCTCGCCGCCGCCTGCGCCGTCGCCCGCGAGGCGGGTGCCCTGGCGCTGCGCCGCTTCCGCGGCCGCGACCGCCTGGCGATCGAGCGCAAGGGGCTGCAGGACCTCGTGAGCGAGGCCGACCGCGAGGTCGAGGCGCTGATCCGCGGCCGGCTCGCCACGCTCTTCCCGGCGGACGGGTTCCTCGGTGAAGAGGGCGGGCACGCACGGGCCGGGGCGGCGACCTGGGTGGTCGATCCGATCGACGGCACCTGGTGCTTCGTGAACGGGATCGCCTCCTGGTGCGTGAGCCTCGCCCGGGTCCGCGACCGGCGGGTCGAGCTCGGGGTGATCTACGACCCGTGCGCGGGGGAGCTGTTCGCCGCGCGGGCGGGCGGCGGGGCCACGCTCGACGGCGTGCCCATCCGGGTGGTCGAGGCGCGCACGCTCGCCGACGGCACGGTCTCGGTCGGCTTCTCGCACCGCTCGCGGCCCGAAGAGGTGGCGCCGATGTTCGGCCGGCTGCTCGAGGCGGGCGGGATGTACCACCGCCACGGCTCGGGTGCCCTCGGCCTCGCCTGGACCGCCTGCGGCCGGCTGATCGGCTACGTGGAGCCGCACATGAACAGCTGGGACGCGCTCGCCGGCCTCCTCCTGGTCGAGGAGGCGGGCGGCCGGGTCAGGGAGTTCCTCGTGGGCGACGGGCTCGTCCGGGGCAACCGGGTGCTGGCCGCCGCCCCGCCGATCTACCCGCTACTCGAGGAGCTCGCGGGCTGGCGCTGAGCGGCCGGGTCAAAGCGGCGCGCAGGCCCGCTCGAGCCAGGCGCGATCGGCCGGATCCTCGAGCAGCGGCCCGAGCTCGTCGAGGACCCGGGCGTGGTAGGTGTCGAGCCACCAGCGCTCCTCCGGGGTCAACAGCGCCGGGACGACGAGCCGGCGGTCGATCGGGCAGAGGGTGAGGGTGCGGAAGCCCAAGAGCTCGCGCTCGCCCCCCTCGGGCTTGCCGCGGCTCTCGACGAGCACGAGGTTCTCGGTGCGGATCCCGTACGCCCCCGGCGCGTAGTAGCCCGGCTCGTTCGAGAGGATCATGCCGGCTGCGAGCTTGGCGCCGCCGCCGGCCTTGGAAATCCGCTGCGGCCCCTCGTGAACGCAGAGATAACTGCCGACCCCGTGGCCCGTACCGTGGTCGAAGTCGAGGCCCCGGCGCCAGAGCGCGAGCCGGGCGAGGCAGTCGATCTGGCTGCCCGTGGTGCCGACCGGGAAGACCGCCTCGGCGATCGCGATGTGGCCCTTGAGGACCAGCGTGAAGCGCTCCTTGACGGCGTGCGGCACCTCGCCCAGGGCGATCGTGCGGGTGACGTCGGTCGTGGCATCACGGTATTGGCCACCCGAGTCGACCAGGTAGACCGTGCCGGGCTCGAGCGGCCGGTCGCTCTCGGGGGTGGCGCGGTAATGCGGCAGCGCCGCGTTCGGCCCGACCGCCGAGATGGTCGGGAAGGCGG
>Ga0308405_1001786_pt1 | contig 10673 bp, 11 predicted proteins | sample HotsprSampleMS13_FD_203473 | JGI IMG/M metagenome (GOLD analysis project Ga0308405, IMG submission 203473) | Hot spring phototrophic mat microbial communities from Mushroom Spring, Yellowstone National Park, Wyoming, United States - 20060912_MS13 ...
GCCATGTTTCCCCGGCGCATTCACGCAGTAACCCAGGAGGGCTTCGTCATCAAGGTGCTCTCCTTCGTCCTGGCCCACAACCTTGGCCTCATGGCCCAGAAAATGCTTGGGTAGCAACTTGGGTTAACCATGTTCACCAGCTCCGGGTGCTTCACCGGACTGGGCACCCCCTGGAACCAGCGCACGGGGCGCACGCAGGCGTAGAGGTCCAGCTCCTGCCTGAGGGCCACGTTGATGCTACGGATGCCACCGCCCACCGGCGTGGTCAAGGGGCCCTTGATGGCCACCAGGTACTCCCGGATGAACTCCAGGGTCTCCTCGGGGAGCCAGATGGGCTCCCCGTAGACCTGGTTGGCCTTTTCCCCAGCGTAAAGCTCCACCCAGACGATGCGCCGCCGCCCGCCGTAGGCTTTGGCCACGGCGGCGTCTAGGACGGGTTGGGCCGCTCTCCAGATGTCGGGGCCGGTCCCGTCCCCCTCAATGAAGCCGATGATGGGCTGGTCCGGGACCTGGAGCACGCCGTCTTGGATGGTGATCCGCTCGCCTTCTTCCGGGAGTTTGATGTGTGTGTAAGCCATGGTTTTTCCTCTACGCGACGATGCTTTCGTACCCTTCTTCGTGACAGTGGAGGCCGGGTGTACGGTGGGTCCTTCCGGGGTTTCAGTCCTCTCCTTGGGCCTTGGTGAAACCGGGTTCGCCGTCAAACTCCTGGAGCTTTTCCAGGTGCATCCAGCGGAAGCGGCTGGCCACCCGGTTTACCAGGTCCAGGATCTCTTGGTCCTTGGCCTCCCCCTCCCCCCGGTAAAGGAACCGGCAGCGGTAGTGGTCCACCAGGTCGGTGAGCCCTCCGGTGGGGGGGTAGACCTGGGTGCCGCGGTTGGAGACCATTTTGAGCCGGAAGGGGGTGCCCGCGGCGAGGTCCTCCAGGGCCTTCCCCAGGGGCTCGGGCAGGAGGTCGGTTTCCACGAAGACGTCCACCCCCACCACCCTGCGGCTCTTGGGGACGATGGCGGCGATGGCTTCGCTCACCTTCGGCAGGCGGAAGGGCTTGTAGTCCCGCACCTGGGTCTTCCTTGGGGTATTGCCCAGGTTCTGGATGATGGCCTCGGTGTACTCTGTGGTTTTGGCCCCCCGGTCGTAGCCCACCACGTCCCCCGTGAGGACCCGGCCCTCCTCGAGGGTGTAGAGGACGGCGTTCTCAATGAGGTCCGCCGTGGCGAACTCCTCCAGGTAGCGGAGCATCATCACCGCGGAGAGGAGGACCGCGGTGGGGTTGATGACGTTCTTCCCGGCGTACTTGGGGGCGGAGCCGTGGACGGCCTCAAAGATGGCCACCTCGTTGCCGATGTTGGCCGAGGGGGCGAAGCCCAGGCCGCCGATGAGCCCCGAGGTGAGGTCGGAGAGGATGTCCCCGTTCATGTTGCTGGTGACCAAGACCTCAAACTGCTCGGGCCTTTTCACCAGCTGGTGGGCGGCGTTGTCCACGATGATGTGGTGGGCTTCTATCTCGGGGTAGTCCTGGGCCACCCTCTCAAAGGCCCGCTTCAGGGTCCCCTCGGCGAGCTTCATGATGTTGGACTTGGTGGCGCAGTGGACCTTCCTCCGCCCCTCAGCCCGGGCCAGCTCAAAGGCGAAACGGGCGATCTTATCCGAGCCCTTCCAGGAGATGAGCTTGAGGGTCTGGGCCACGCCGGGGGTCTGCATGTGCTCAATCCCCGCGTAGAGGTCCTCCACGTTCTCCCGCACCACCACCAGGTCAATGCCCCGGCCCGAGTAGGGGGTGGGGACGTTGGGAAACTCCCGCACGGGGCGGACATTGGCGTAGGTTTCAAAGAGCTTCCTCAGGGTGACGTTGGCGCTCTTCTCCCCATAGCCCACCGGGGTCTCCAGGGGGCCTTTTAGGGCCACCCGGGTCTTGCGGATGGACTCTATGGTCTCCTGGGGTACACCCGAGGCGATGCCCTTCTTGAAGACGCTGGCTCCCGCTTCCCGTACCTCGTAGGCTAAGGGAGCTTTGGCGGCCTCGAGGATCTTGAGGGTGGCCTCCACGCACTCGGGGCCGATCCCGTCTCCGGGGATGACGGTGATGAGTTTGCGCCCGTCCTCGAGAACGTGCACCTTCTTGCCGGTTTCCGTGGTGATCAGGGGCATGGCTTCACCTCCTGGGGCGGAAACGCCCTCTTTTACACTACACCACACGGAAGCTCCTGGTAGACTCAGGGCGTGGCCCGGGTCATCGTGGTGGGGGCGGGGATCGTGGGGGCGGCCTCGGCCTACCGCCTGGCGGAGGCGGGACTGGAGGTTTTGCTCCTGGAGAAAGAGGCCACCTTCGCCCAGGGGTCCACGGGGCGTAGCGCCGCCGGGGTTAGGGTGCAGTTCTCCGAGCCCCTAAATGTCCTCCTTTCCTACCACTCCCTCCTGGAGTACCGGGCGATCCCCGAGGCGGGCTACCGGCCCATCGGTTACCTCTTTCTGGTTCCCGAGGCCTTGGCCGAGGCCCAGGAAGAAGCCTTTAGGACGCAGAAGACCCTGGGGGTGCCCGTGGAGCGGCTCGGCCTGGCGGAGGCCAGGGAGAAGGTGCCCTTCCGGGAGGAGGGCCTGGCCTTCGCCACCTTTGGGCCCATGGACGGGGTGATGGACCCCCACGGGGCCACGGCCTTTTACCTAAAGGAGGCCAGGCGGCTTGGGGCCGAGGTGCGCTTCTCCGAACCCCTTCTCTTCGCTGAGCGCCGAGGGGGCCTGTGGCGGGTGGAGACCCCCAAGGGGCGGCACGAGGCTCCCTTCCTCCTCCTCTGCACCGGGGCCTGGACGGGAGAGGTGGGGCGGTGGCTGGGGCTGGAGATCCCCATATGGCCCCTCAGGCGTATGGTCTTTGCTACGGCCCCGGCCCCCTTCCCCCACGCCTTCCCCCTCACCATTGACCTGGGGACGGGCTTTTACCTGCGCTCCGAGGGGGAGCGCCTCCTCTTCGGCCGCTCCAACCCTGAGGAGCCCCCGGGGTTTAGCGAGGGGGTGGACTGGGCCTGGCTTGGGCCCACCCTCGAGGCGGGCCTCGCCCGCTTCCCCTTCCTCTCGGAGCTCTCCCTGGACCGGAGGGCCAGCTGGTGGGGCTACTACGAGGTCACCCCCGACCACAACCCCATCCTGGGCTTCGTGGCCGAGGGGCTTCTGGTGGCGGCGGGCTTCTCCGGGCACGGGGTGCAGCAGGCGGCCATGGTGGGCCGCCTCATGGCGGAGGAGGTGGTTTTCGGCCGGGCCCGCAGCCTGGACATAGGGCCCTTCCGCCTGGAGCGCTTCCTAAAGGGAAGCCTCGTGAGGGAGCGGGGCATCGTGTAAGCTGAGGGGGTCCTCGGGGACGGAAGGGGGATTTCATGCGGGTATTTTTGTTTGTAGTTTTGGCTTTGGGCATGGCTTTGGCGCAGGCCTCCTTGAAGGGGATAACCCCCAGGGAGCTAGAAGGGGTATTCCAGGAGGCCCAGCTGGCCTACGAGCGCACCGGCCCGGGCGAGTACCGCCTGGAGATGGCGGGCCTGAAGAGGGTCTGGCTCTACCTGGACTATTGCCAGGGAGAGCGGTGCGGGGTCCTCACCCTGAGCGCGGGCTTCACCCCGGAGGAGCCGCCCGACCTGGACCTTCTTAACCAGTGGAACCGGGACCGCCGCTTCAGCCGGGCCTTTTTGGACGGGGAAGGGGCAGTCTGGATAGAGTCGGACCTGGACCTCACGGGAGGGGTGAGCCTGGGGGCGGTGAAGGCTTTCCTGGAGCTCTTTGCGCAAGAAATCCTTCCCGACTTCATGGAGCATATCGGGTTTGAACCTTGACCCTTAGGCCCTTCTCCCCTATGATGGGGGTTGCCTGGCGCTGGGCGGCGTAGCTCAGGTGGTCAGAGCACACGACTCATAATCGTGGTGTCGTGGGTTCGAGTCCCACCGCCGCCACCAGGCTCCAGAAGCCGGAAAACCCAGGGTCCAACCCTGGGTTTTCCGGTTTTTCTTACCCCTTGACTACCCCTTATCGTCTTCCCGGTTGTTGCGGGTGAGGGACAGGCCTTTGAGGGCGGTCTTGAGGTCCTGTTCGGAGACGCGGGTGTAGTGCTGCATGGCCACGGTGAGGCTCTTGTGGCCCGCGAGGACGGCGGCGAGTTTGGGGTTTTTGGTCTCGCGGACCACGCGGGTGATGAAGGTGCCCCGGAGGTCGTGGATGCGAGCCCGGGGCACGCCCGCTTTGGCCAGGAGGCGGGTCCACACCCGGTAGAGGTTTTCCGGGCGGACCGGGGTGCCCGCCAGGGAGGGGAAGACGAAGCCTTCGGGGTGGTAGAGGCCGTCCATTTCCAGGCGTTCCCGGTGGGCCAGGAGGACTTCCCGGGCCTCTTCGGTCAGGGGGAGCGTCCGGTCGGACCCGGAGGTCTTGGTGGGGCCGAGGATGAGCCGGGCGGTGCGGTTGTCGGGGACGAGGGCTCGGCGGATGTGGAGCAGACCTCCTTCGAAGTCCACGTCCGGCCACATGAGGCCCAGGACCTCACCCCGGCGCAGGCCGTAGGCTGCCAGCAGGTAGAAGGCCGCGAACAGGCGGTGTTCCCGGGCGGTTTCCAGGATGCGGGCGAGTTCTTCTTCGGGGATTTCCCGGCCCGCTTGCCCTTTGGAGAAGCGGGGCAGGCGGGTGCGGTCCACGGGGTTTTCGGAGAGGCGGGCGTAGCGCACGGCGCGTTCGAAGGCGGCGTGGAGGAGGTTGCGCACCTGGGCGACGGTGGAGCGGCTGTATCCCTCTTGGGCGAGGGCGCGGAACAGGGCTTCCAGGCGTTCGGCGGTTACCGTGTCCAGCCGGGGGTCCCCGAGGTGTTGGGCGATGAGGCGGATGTGGCGGGCGTAGCTGTTGAGGGTGTTGGGGCGGCGGCCTTCGGCCCGGGCGGCTTCGGCGTGGGCCTCCAGCCACTCCAGGAGGGTGGGTGGGTTGTCGGGGTTGTTGGGGGTGATGCCGTAGGCCAGGGCCAGTTTTCGGCGCAGGAGGTCGGCCCTCTTTTCGTTTTCCCGGGTGCGGGGTCCGGGGCTGTAGAAGCTTTTGCGTTTGCCGCCTATGGTGAGGCGGATTTCGTACATCCCGAGGTCTTTGCGGTAGCGGAGGGAACCTTCGCCTTTGCGGTGGCGGCGGGGCATGGCGGTCAGAGTTTCCTTCTGCCGGGGTATCCGTTGGTGAGGTTGCGTATGATGGCGATCACGGGACCCCATATCTTCGCGTCCTCCGGGAAGGGTTGGTCTTCGTACATGGGGTTGACGCTGCTGAGGTAGAGTTTCCCTTCCCGTTCGGCGAGCTTTTTGATCACGATGCCGTTCCAGGGGATACCCACGGCCACCACGGCGCCTATGCCCACTCGGCCTTGCGTGTGCACCACGGCCAGGTCGCCTTCGTAGAGGAGGGGTTCCATGGAGTTGCCCACCACTTTGACGGCGAAGAGGTCTCCGGGACCTTTGCCCCGCATCTCCGGCAGGTAGAGGGTCACGTACTCCTGAGCGTCGTTGAAGCTGGGGGATCCCGCCCCCGCTTCCACCAGAGGCAGCCGGTAGGGGCGGAGTTCCTGGGCTTCGGGGGGAAGGTTCTCCAAGTCCAGGGCTTGGGACCTTTGCCGCGCCTCGGTTTCTGCCCAGAGCCGGAAGAGGGTGTTGATCTCGTCTTCCCTCAGCCCGTAGGCGGAGAGGATGCCGAAGGTCCGTTGGGCGTTCATCTTGCGCAGGTTTCGCCTACCGGTCTCCACGAAGGAGATGTAGGCGGGATGTATCTTGGCCCTTTCGGCCATCTCCCTCTGGGAGAGGCCCGACCTTTCCCTCAGGGAGCGGAGGAACCTCCCGAACTCCTCGGGGGTCATCTGGGCCACGAGCTCCCAGTCTATAGCGGACTCCCTATGGCGGGTGCTTTCGGGACTCATGAAATTCCTCCTCTGAAGGCGATTGTAGGTCAAGCAAGACCGCTTATCCCCTCATCCACCTAACGGGATTTTACTGCCTGTTACAAAACGCGTCATCAGCGGCTTTTACACCCTGTTGTGTGGCGTAGGGGTTGACAAAGTGTAGCGTATTATGCTACGCTAACCCGTGTATGGGCGTGTTGGGGGAGTTGCGGCGAATGGCGGGTATGAGCGTTGCCGAGTTGGCATCGTTGGCGGGTGTTAGCCGTCAGCACGTGTGGCGGATAGAAAACGAGGGGGCCGGGATGACCGTGGAGACCGCGAAGCGCCTTGCCACGGCTTTGGCCTCACGTTTAGGGATTCCCGATTCCATGGTGCTACACGCGCTGATCACCGGTAAGGCCAATGGAATGTTTCTGCTAAGGCGGGAAGTTCCATCCCGTTACCTGGATATTCGGGAAGCGTCCAGGTATCTGGGTGTTCCGCAATCGACGTTGCGCATGGCGATTCGCTCTGGGCATTTGCGCCCGCGGGCCGTTCCGGGACCGCGCGGGAAAATTCTCATTTCCGTGGACGAGCTTGACCGCTACGCGCGACAGTGGCTGGAGGTGGAACGCGATGAAAGCGCCCTTGAGGTCGGATAGTAGCCTGGAACAAGCGGTAGATTTAGTGGATTTGTTCCACTGCATCGGGATTCCCGCATACGCTCGCGTGGAACCCGATCGGGTGTGGGTTGCGGTTGGGGATGTGATTTTTAACGAGGAGGACCTACCGGGAGCCATAAGGGCTCTTGCGACCATTCTGGAAAACCAGCGTGTTCGTTGATATAGGGGCTCCCCTGGCCCAGAAGCCCCTTTTTGACCCGAGGAGGTCCAGATGCAGCGTAGCATACCTGGAATCCTTTTTCAAGCCCTGGCGTACACGGAGTTGGGGTATCGGGTGATCCCGGTTGTTCCCGGGGGCAAGCGACCCCATTCCCCTTTGGTCCCACACGGGATCAGCGATGCCACGTGCGACCGCGCGGTGGTTGGGCTTTGGTGGCGTGTTTGTCCCGGCTGTGGGGTGGCCTTGGTGCCGCCTAGGAAAGTTCTGGTTTTAGACGTGGATGTTCCCGACGCTTGGGCGGAGCTTTCCGGTCTAACCGGTGTGGAGGAAGCACCCCGGGCGCGTACTCCGTCTGGGGGGTGGCACTTGTGGTTTTGGGTTGGGCCGGACGGGGATCGGTTGAAGGCCACGGTACGGGCTTTGCCGGGAGTGGATTTGCGGGGACTGGGGAGGACCGCTCTGGTGGTGCCGCCCACGCCCGGGTATGTCTGGGAGGTCCCCCTTCTTCCCGCGCACTCCCTTCCCCCCTTACCGGAGGCGCTTCGGCGAAAACTCCTTCCGAAGGACTCTAAGCCTAAACGGGCTGTTCCGTTTGAGGGTTCGGCTTTGCCGGGTCAACTGGAGGGGCTTTTGCAATGGGCTTTTCGGCGTGTGGCGGAAGCTCCCGTGGGCACTCGGCACCACACGCTTCTGAAGACCGCGCGGCTTCTTGGGGGGTACGCCCACTTGGGGTTTTCCGAGGATGTGGTGGTGAGCGCCTTAACGGAGGCGGCCGTTCAGGCTGGGTTACCCCGTTCAGAGGCTTTAGCCACGGCCAGGGACGGATTCAGGTATGGGCTGAACGCCCCCATTAGGAAGTTGGACCTAGAGGTGGTGTGGCGGGAGGCTCGAAACAGGAGGTTCAAGGTTCTGGGAGGGCGGTCATGATCATTCCCAAAGAAATCCTTTCTTTGGTCGAGCAGGTTTCGCCGGAAAGTTGGGGAGAGATCTACCCCAAGCTTTTCGCCGCGCTTGTGGAGTACGGGCTGACCCGGGTGGAGACCGAACTGGTTCTCCGGGCCACGGCGAAGCGCTTGGGGGTTAGCTACGCCCAGGTGTGGGCCGATTGGCAGACCTATCTGGGGCACGACCCCAAGGAGACGAAGCCGCGAGCTTCTGACCATCTCCGGGAGCTCGTGGAGATGGAAGAGTACGAGGTGTGGCGTAGTCCGGGGAACGAAGTTTGGGTGAGCGTGCGGTTGAACGGCCATGTGGAGCATTGGCCTGTTCGCAGCGCCCGCACCGAGGCCTGGTTGCGCCGGCTGTACGGCCAGGTCTACAAGCGTCTTGTGCCCAAGGTGGCGGTTGAAGACGTGGTGGCCGATCTACGGGCAACGGGCTTGCTCTTCGGCGAAGTTCACCCCGTTTTCACCCGCCTGGGCGGGTGGAAAGAAAAAGAGACGGGCGAACGCCGGGTCTATCTGGACCTCGCGAGACCGGATTGGACCGTTGTGGAAGTTACCGCCGAAGGGTGGCGGGTCATCCCGGCTTCGGAAGCGCCCGTGCGGTTCCACCGCAACGAATATCAGTTCCCCCTTCCCGTCCCCGAAAAGGGAGGCAGTATAGACCCCCTTTGGGACCTTTTGCCCCTACACGGTGAACGGGAACGCCTGTTGGTCATGGGGTGGCTTATCGGAAGCCTAAATCCTTGGGGGCCGTATCCCGTCTTGATCCTCAGCGGCGAGAAGGGGGCCGGTAAGAGCACGGTGGGGGAGGTTCTCAAGCGCCTGTTGGACCCCACGAAAGCTCCGAGGCGTTCGGAGCCGGAAAACGAAGGCGACATCGTGATCGCCGCCCAGAACAACCACGTTCTCTTGTACGACAACCTCTCGCAGATTCCCCCGCGGATTTCGGACGCGTTTTGCCGCCTGAGCACCGGTGGGGGCCTCAGCAAGCGGAAACTTTACACGGACGACTCGGAGGTGGTTCTCGAGGCGCAGAGGCCCGTGATCCTCACCGGGATTGGGTTTGGCGCTATACGGGACGACCTGGCCGACCGGGCCATACGGGTAGAACTCACCCGCATTGCCGATGAGGACAGGGTTACCGACAGCCAGCTGTGGACTCGTTTTCGCCGAGAGCATCCCCGTATCCTGGGGGCCTTGTTGGACGCGGCTTCCGTGGCTTTGCGGCGTTTTGACGAAACGGAAGGGGAGTTAGGTTTTCTTCCCCGCTTGGCCGATTGGATCGTGTGGGCGGAGGCCGGTGTCGGCCGCTTCGGCGTTCCGTTGGGTGAACTGAGGGAAGCTTTTTACGACGTTCAGGGCGAGTTTGACAGCGAGTTTTTGGAGTCTAACCCGTTGGGCGGGGCGATTCTGCTTCTTACCCGGGACTGGCAGCCTGGAGAGAGCCGGCGGTACACCTCAAAACAGCTTCTGGAGGAACTGGAAAAGGTGGTGTTCGGGGGACAGGTCAATACCAAGAACCTGACGGATTGGCCGAAGTCGCCGGAGGCGCTGGTGAGGCGCTTGCCCAGGCTTCAGAGTGCGCTTAGGAGCGCGGGGATTGTTGTGAGCAAGGAGCGGAATCTTCACCTGAAGCAGACCGTATGGGTCTTACAGAAGAAGGATGAGGTTTCGGATTCGGGGGTGAGGGAAGAGGAGGAGGACGTTCCGGAGTACGAACTCTAGGGGGTGCGCGGTGAGGCCCTTTGAGTTTTTGAACAGCTTGATGAACTACGCCGATTCCGACCTGGTGTTTTGCCGCAAAGAGGGCCGGTTGGTGTATAGGACCAGGAGCCCGGAGGGTGTACGCGAATCTTTTTCGGGGGTGAAGGACGTTCTGCTCTTTTCCCTCCGTGAGGGGGAGTGCCGTAAGGTCCGGGAAATATTGGGAGACCCCCGTAGGTTGGCAGCCTTTCTTTGGTTCTGTGGTGGAAAGGTGAAACCGGTAATCGTAACTTGGGCGTTGAACGGGGTTTACAGGCGGACAGTGGTAACCCGCGAGGATTGGCTCGGCGCGGTGTGGGAGATACCGGAAGGGGTAGCTCGGGTTCACCTGGCGGATATACGGGGCGGGCGTGTGGTGGATGTGGACTTCACCGACCTGAAGGCTCTGGAAGGAGCGCATTTCCGCGCCGGGCGAACGGAATACGCGGTCCTCGCGGATCGTGATCGGGTTCGCGCCCTCCTGGGGAGTCTAGGAGCGGTCAGTTTTCCCAGAAACTTGGAAACCTGGAAGAGTGGGGGTGTGGTGGAAGGAGGAGGTTGAGGGATGGCGTTCCTTCGCGCTTTTGTCCTTACCGGGTTCGCTTTGGCCGTGGGGGTTTTGGTCTATCTTCTGCTTCCCTAGGATGTAGCGTATTAAAGCACATTTGTAAACCACCCTCCTTAGCAAAAATGCCGTCCTCAACGGCAAAACACGATTATGGCCCTTTTTTGAAACCGATCTACATCGGGAGCCTGCCGTTTACATGTCCCTATGGGGGAGTCCTCGGGGAAAAGTTCCACCCCTCCCTCTCCCCAAATGCGATAAGAAAAGCTTTGCTCTTTCCTTCACGAACTTTTCCCCGTGGGGAGGGGGGAATGTTCCAGGCTTCCGTTCTTTTTAGCTCGCCGAGGTCCCGTAGACCCCTGGCATGGCGGAGAGCGTCTAGAGGCTACGTGATGGGTGGCCAGGCTGAGGACCAGAGGCCTACCCTCTTCACCGGCCGGACCCACATCACGCCCGATAGGGCATACCTCGTGGAAAAGCCGAGACACTTAGCGCGGTGTGGGCCTAGATGTAGGCTTCTCCTCCGTGTTATGCTCGTACTATATGCGCCTAACCGTCCACCTCCCCGACGACCTGGCCCGCCTCCTCAAGCAGGCCGCCCTGAACGAGGGCAAGTCCATGAGCGCCCTCACCGCTGAGGCCCTGGCCCTCTACCTCCGGGAGAGGCGCAGGCGGGCCCTGGGCCTCAAGGTGCTGG
>Ga0308405_1001788_pt1 | contig 10670 bp, 7 predicted proteins | sample HotsprSampleMS13_FD_203473 | JGI IMG/M metagenome (GOLD analysis project Ga0308405, IMG submission 203473) | Hot spring phototrophic mat microbial communities from Mushroom Spring, Yellowstone National Park, Wyoming, United States - 20060912_MS13 ...
ATGGGGTGGGTATCGCGGAGAGTCTCGAGCACTTCTTGAGAAACTGAATACCCAGTCTTGGTTCGTTTGCTGCGAGGCAGGCCGAGTTCGTCGAAGAGCAGGGTGCTCAACTGTTGTGGCGAGTTGATGTTGAAGGGATGCCCAGCCAGTACGTAGATGCGTCGCTCGAGCGCATGCAGCTGACCGTCCAGCATGATGGAGAGCTGTTCGAGGTACGGCACATCGATCGCGATTCCCGTCTTTTCCATGTCGATCAGTACATCGATGAGAGGAAGTTCGATTTCGGTGAACAGCCGGAGTTGATTGTGGGCTTCGAGTTGTGGACGAAGTACCTCGACTAACCGGTATGTCGCCTCGACGTCGGCACAAGCGTATTGCGTGACCCGTGCGATCTCGGCGCGATCCATCGTGAGTTGCTTCTTGCCCCGTCCAATTAGCTCGGTGATTTCCTCCATCTCCCACCCGAGCTTCGTGAATGCCAATTCTTTGAGGCCGACAGCATTTTCGCCCAGTAGGTAGGCGACGATCATCGTATCGAACTCGATGTGTGGTCGGGGAAAACCGGCACGTTCCAAGACCAGGGCATCGTATTTGCCGTGGTGCGCATAACGTTGCTTCTCTGGACGGCGCAGGAAGGGCGCCAGTCGTTGCAACACCTGTTCGATATCGAGTTGGGTATCACCCGTCGTGTGTCCGAGCGGCACGTAGTAGCTCCGATCAGGAGCTGTCGCCAACGCGATGCCCACGAGGTCGGCGTACATGGGATGCAAAGCTGTCGTCTCGACATCGAGCGCAAAGGCCTGACAGGTTTCCAAATCCCGGACAAGGTCGCTCAAATCGGCATCGGTCAGGACGGCGCGTCGCTGACTCGCTGGTGCCGCCGTCTTCCGCACCGGCTGGCGCGGCTGCGGAAGTCGAGGAACCAGGCTGCGGAACTCGAGTTCGCGAAACAGCCGGAGGACCCGTTCGCGTTCGAAATCGCCGAAGTGAGCCCGTTCGAGGTCGAGGGTGATGTCTGCATCGCGAACGATGGTGGCGAGGCGGCGACTTGCGAGAATGGTTTCGCGGGCCGCCCGAAGCGCCTCGCGCAGTCGTGGGGGTTCGACTTCGTCGATGCGGTCGAGCATCTCCTCGAGGGAAGAGAATCGCTGGATGAGTCGTGTCGCTGTCTTCTCGCCGATTCCCGGGACTCCAGGAATGTTGTCGGACGGATCACCGACCAGTGCCTTGTATTCGGGTAACCGTTCGGGTGGAAAGCCGTACCGCTCGATGACTGCTTGACGGTCATAAACGCGGTAATCGCCGAAGCGTTGGCGACCGGGAAGGATGACACGGACATCTTCATCGACGAGCTGGAGCAAATCGGTATCGCCGGTGACGATCAGAACTTCGAGCCCGTTGGCAGTGGCGCGAGCAGCGAGTGTCCCGATGAGGTCATCAGCTTCGTAGCCCTCGCGCGCGACGATCGGGATTCCCAACGCATCGAGTAGTTGCCGGATTCGCTCGAGCTGGTGCTTGAGGTCATCCGGTGTTTCAGGGCGGTGAGCCTTGTATTCCTCGTAAAGTTGTTGTCGAAAGCTCCGTCCTGTATCGAAACAGACGATGACGTAATCTGGTTCGAAATCGTTCAGCACTTCCAATAACATGCTGGCGAATCCGAACACCACATGTGTCGGTTCGCCGGCACTGGTCGCGAGAGTCGGGGGCAACGCGTGATACGCGCGATAGGCGAGCCCATGTCCATCAACGAGTACCAGGCGTGTTCGACGTGAGCGCTCCGGCATCGCACCCACTCCTCGTCGCGGGGATTATAGACCAGACCAAGGCGTCGTCTCAGGATTTTCTCAGGCCGGAAGAGTAGGCTCGGTGAAGAGCAGGATCAGAGCTCGGCGGCGGCCGGTTGCTATAATTCGGATGCTCCTGTGAGTTGGATGGAAAGATCGCTGATCGGTTCGAGCAAATGGTGGTCGAGAGGGTGACCAAAGACGCGTGACGGGGACGGAAAGAGCGATGACCGAAGTACAGGTTTTGACGGAACGTATCGCAGACAATGTCGAGCGAGTTCTCGTCGGGAAGAGTCGCGAGGTCCGTCTGGTCTTGGTCGCCCTGCTGTGCCGCGGCCACGTGTTGATCGAAGATGTGCCGGGAGTTGGGAAGACGGTTCTCGCCAAGGCGATCGCGCGCAGCATCGGTTCGACGTTCAAGCGGATTCAGTTCACTCCTGATCTGCTGCCTTCCGACATCACCGGCGTCAACGTCTTCAACCAGTTGACGGGTCGGTTCGAGTTTCGACCAGGACCGGTGGTCGCCCATATCGTATTAGCGGACGAGATCAACCGGGCGACCCCGAAAACGCAGTCAGCGTTGCTCGAGGCGATGGAAGAGGGTCAAGTAACAGTCGATGGTGTGACGCACCCGCTTCCGGAACCGTTCGTCGTGCTCGCGACCGAGAATCCGATCGAATACGAGGGAACGTTTCCGCTCCCTGAGGCGCAGTTGGATCGTTTTCTGATCCGCTTGTCGCTCGGTTATCCCAGCCGACGCGGGGAGATCGAGATGCTCAGTCGCCAGCATTTCGAGCACCCGCTGGAGCACCTGGGACAAGTAGCAACGTTGGAGGAACTGCGAGCGGCGCAGGAACAGGTGCGCCATGTCTACGTCGACGACGTGTTGAAAGAGTACATCGTCTCACTGGTGGAAGCGACGCGGCGACACGACGACGTGTATCTCGGTGCTGGGCCACGCGGGTCGCTGGCACTCTACAATGCAGCCCGTGCCTGGGCAGCGATGCACGGGAGAGATTTCGTCATTCCGGACGACATCAAAGAGCTCGCTGAGCCGACGCTCGCACACCGGATCATCGTGAATCCCGCTGCTCGAATGCGGAATGTCGATGCCCGCACGATCATACGCGAGATCGTCATGGCTGTTCCAGTACCAGGTGCGCGACCGGACAGTTCGGGGACTTCGGAGCAGACGGCCCGTCGGCGCCTGCCATTCGGTGGTTCGTGATGGCGTGGATCCGCGTTGCGCTTCTCGCTGGTGTTATCCTGCTCCTCTCCCAACTGAACCGGTGGACAATCTTCGATAAACTGTTTTTCGTCCTCGGGGGACTCTTGGTGGTGGCATTCTTCTGGAGCCGCTTTGCGCTGAGCGGCCTGGTGATCACCCGACGAACATTGACCGATCGAGCGCACGTCGGTGATCTTCTGATCGAACAGGTGGAACTGGAGAATCGAAGTCGTCTTGCTAAGCTCTGGATCGAGGTGAACGATCACTCGACGTTACCGGGCCATCGCTTGAGTCGGGTGGTGAGCCTGGGACCAGGCGCAACAGTCGGCTGGGGAGTCAAGACCTGGTGTACCCGCCGGGGGCGATTTCGACTCGGTCCTTTGGTTCTCCGGGCGAGCGATCCATTCGGGTTGTTCGAGCGGCAACTCCTGGTGCCTGAAACGCGCGAACTCATCGTCTATCCGGCGCTGGTCGATCTCACGACGGTGAGACTTCCGGCTGGTGAGCTCCCTGGTGGAAGTGCATTGCAGAAGCGTACGCCGTTCGTCACACCGAATGTTGCCGGGGTACGCCAATACCAGCCGGGTGACAGTTTCAATCGGATCGCCTGGAGTGCGACAGCGCGCACCGGGCAGCTGATGGTCAAGGAATTCGAGCTCGATCCGAGCGCTGACATCTGGCTGGTGCTGGATGGTGATGCACGGCACCACGTCGTCGCTCATGGCGTAGCCGGTGCGGGCGATACAGGCCAGCGCGTTGTTGGAGCGATTCTCGACTCGACAGAGGAGTATGCGGTCACCATCACTGCGTCGCTTGCGCGTTATTTCCTCGACCTCAATCGGGCAGTCGGCGTCGTCGCATCGGGCGGGAGCCGGGTCGTCCTACCAGCTGATCGCGGTGCGCGCCATCTGGTCAAGGTCTTAGAGATGCTCGCCCTCTTCCGATCGGATGGACGCGCGCCCGTTCAGGAGACTTTGCTCACCGAGCAGACCCGCTTCGGGCGCGAGGCGGTCTTGGTCGTGGTGACTCCATCGACGGATGAAGCATGGGTGAAGGCGCTGGCTGAGTTGACGACACGCTCGGTGCGGAGTCTGGCTATCGTGATCGAGCCGAGCACCTTCGGCAGCGAGGCCAGTTCCCTTTTAGTGGTGAGCGAGTTGACCGCTCTCGGGATTCCTTTCGTCCTCGTGAAGTACGGAGACGACTTGCGGCGACTCCTCGCACTACCCATCGGGACGATCGCGACCTCAAGATAGGGAGCTTGGAGCGATGACATGGTGGTGGAACCGACTGACGCCGCGTGTCGGATGGTTCCCTTTTGGCTTGCTTCTCGTGCTCGATCTACTAGCAGGATATTCGACGTACCGTGCCGAATGGTCAGATGGCCTCATCGTGGCGGTGCGGGCCATCACGATCGGATCGGTCCTTGCCTATCTGCTAGCACGGCCGCTCGGATTACCTGACTGGGCTGCACATCCGGTAGCGAGCTTGTTCGGTACGCTGAGCGTGCTCTGGATTCTCCAAGACTTACTCAGCGATGAACTCGGCGGGTGGCGGGACAAGCTCGCTTTTCTTTGGTTGCGCTGGGAACGTTGGTTCGCGGCGTCACAGGATGGGCAGCCGAGAGACGATTATTACTTGTTCTTGCTCCTCATCGCCGTCACACATTTTCTGGTCGGGTATTTGTCGTCGTGGCTCCTCGTGCGGCATGACCACGCATGGGTGAGCGTTCTCCTACCGAGTATCGTGATTCTCATCAATGCGGGCTATTCCCGAGAGGTTTCACCGCTGTTCGTGGCGATCATGATCGTGCTCGATCTTCTCATCGTTGGTCGCGTGACGTTTATGCAACGACTCTGGCGATGGCGGGCACGCGGGTTCCCGCACGCGAGCGGGATCGCTTGGCAGGCACTGTGGGTTCTCAGCTGGTTGTCCGTCGCGCTGTTGTTGGTCGGATGGATCGTTCCCCTGAGCACGCACTCCCCGCGGGTATCGGCCCTTTTGCAGCCAACCAGCCGACCGTGGAACGAGGTGCGCGATATACTCGCGGAGTGGTTCCCTTCAGTACGTGGTCCAGGAGGAACACGGGGTGGAGTGGGTGGTTTCGCCAGTTTCGGTGATCGCTTTGAGATCGGTGGTCCACTGCGCCTGAGCGATGAGCCGGTGTTGCTCGTCAGTGGTCTGGAGGCGCCGTACCTTACGGTCCGAACCTATGACCTCTACACTGGCCGAGGCTGGCGATCCAGTGCTGTACCCGAGCTCGATCCAGAAACAAGCACACCACCGAGTTCGCCGACCGATCAGTCGGTCTCCCAACCCGCTCCGCTTCTCGAGTTCGCGAGCGGAGAAGAAATGCCACAGGATCGGTCGATCGCTCTCGAAAGGCAAACGCTGGCGTATCACGTCAAGGTTCTGCAGGCGCGAGGGGCAGCGCTGCCCATCACGGGCACGCCGGTCTCGGTCAGTGTTCCCGTCCGTGCACTCTATGGTTGGACGAACGGAGACGATTGGCGGACAATCGAACTGGAGTCAACAACGGAGGAGCAGATTCCTCGCGAGTTGCGTCCACTCGCTCAGCTGTTGCGTGCTACCGTCTTCCGTCCGCCGGCCGAGGAAGCGTCGGCGACTCCGACGCCTGACCCGTATGCGGATCGCGCCTGGTATTGGTCGTTCATGAGAGGATCACCGGCTCTTCCTGAGCTCGATACCTTGATGAATCAGTTAGCGGTGCACGGTATCGAGGTTACGTTCTGGTGGGAAGCAGGTGCGGACGACTCGTTTCGGATCGTGCGGGTAGCGTATCGGGGACGGCTTCCGGATTATGCCGATCTGGAAGCGTTGTTCCCCACTGAAGGAGTCGGTCGCGGCCTGAGCTACGATTTTGTCACGACGGTCAGCCGGGCGACGCCGGAGCAACTCCGGGCTGCTGGTCGGGGCAATGGGGATACCGTCGATTCAGGAAACCTCGAGGCGACTGTATATTGAGTCTACCCGCGTGATCTTTACCGGCGGTACACGCAGCTCCCCGAATCGGTGACGGAACGCACTCGCCAACTCGCGCTCGCGCTGGCCGCAGGAAAGTCGAACGCCTACGATGTTGCCGCGACGATCGAGGCGTTCGTCCGCCAAAGGATCGCCTACAACGAGGCTGCGCCGACCCCGAGTGGCATCGACGCGGTCGATACCGTGCTCTTCGTGCGGCCGGAGGGGTATTGCACCTTTTATGCTTCGGCGATGGCCGTCCTACTCCGTGCTGTCGGGATTCCGGCGCGTATCGCGGTCGGTTATTACCCGGGTGAGTCGAACGGCGAGATGGGTGGGATCGTCTATCGTGATCGCAATGCGCACGCCTGGGTCGAGGTCTTTTACCCCGGGTACGGTTGGATTCCCTTCGAGCCGACTGCGTCCCGTCCGCCTCTGTTGCGCGGATCCGTTGCGGAGCAAGCTGACTGGCTTCCGATGGACCCGATTTTGGGCGCTAATCTCCCTACCGATGAGCGGTTCGGACTTCGCTTGTCGGAACTCGATCGATCGGAGGGAGCTGGTGCGGTTGGCACCGCGGCTGCAACGAACCAGTCACGGGCCTCGGCGAGTCGCATCGTCTTGGGAGTGAGTCTGGCTGTGCTGGGAATGCTGGTACTCGCCGTGACGCTTTGGTGGTTTTGGGGAAGCTGGCGCCTTTCGACAGCCGGACGGCTCTATCTCCGACTTTGCCGCTTAGGCCGGGTAGCTGGTGTGCCGCTGCGCGAGTCCATGACGCCGCTCGAGTACGCCTGGGAAATCGGCCGCTGCTTCCCTGGTACGCGACGAGCTGCTGAGATGATCGCCTTCCTCTACACGCGCGAGCAGTACGGCCAGCGGTCGGCAAGCGAGCAAGAGGTGCGTATTGCTGCCCGCGGTTGGCGTGAATCGATCCGGCCTCGCCTGCTCCGTGCGATCGTTCGGTGGCAGAAACCGCTGGGGATGGACGAGAGCGATGCCTGGACGATGCGTGGTCGTTGGGAGCGTCAATACTGACGTAGTGGTGAGCGTTCCGCGGTTCGCTGTGGCTGGTGAAACCATCGCTGCCCGCGACGCTCGGATCGTCGGCGGCGGAAAGGGAGCGAACCAGGCGGTCGGAGTTGCCCGCTGGGGAGTTCCGGTTGCGTTGGTTGCTGCACTCGGCGACGATCCGTTCAGCGAAGCAAGGTGGGCGGAACTGGTAGCCGACCGAGTCGATGTCGGCGCGGTGCGACGCGTCCCGGGGTTGGGTGGTCTGGCGCTCGTCGAGATCGACGTTCACGGAGAAAACCGGATCATCATCGCTCCTGGGTCCAACGGTGCGTTGGATGCTGGCTGGGTGCGCGAGCAGTTCGAGGTTCTGCGAATCGGGCGTGGGGATGTCGTCTGTGTGCAATTGGAAATCCCGCTCGAGGCGGTGGGCGCAGCTTTGGAGTGTGGGCGAGGAGCTGGCGCCTGGTGTCTCCTCAACGCCACACCGTGGACGAAGGAGGCTGAGCATCTGCTCGCGAACTGTGACGTGCTGGTGGTGAATCGGCTCGAGGCTTATCAAGTGGCTGGGCTGGCAACTTCGGACCCACTGGATCGTGTCGCTGAGACCCTCGCTTCCCGCGTTTTAACGGTGTTCGTCACACTCGGTGTGCAGGGGGCGATCTGTGTCGCGCAGGGGACGAGCTGGCGTTGTGCCGCGCCTTCCGTGGCGGTCGTGGATACGACCGCCGCTGGTGACGCGTTCGTCGCTGCAGTGGCTGTTGGACTCATCGAAGGTCTCGAGTGGCCGTCGATCCTCCAGCGAGCGGTGTGGGCAGGCTCGCTCGCTGTCCAACGGTTCGGGGCACAGCCCTCGCTACCGGAGAAGTGGGAAATCGAGCGTGCCCTGGCCGAGCGACCACTGCTCGTCGAACGCTGGTGACACAAGCGCGATCGCCCGGAGCTTCCTGCCCGGGCGATCGCGCGAGGTTCTGCTACAGTGACGATCATCAACCCCAGCCGAGTGCCTTCACGATCAAGAGCGCGACGATATTGACGACCTTGATCATCGGGTTGATGGCGGGGCCGGCGGTGTCCTTGTACGGATCACCGACTGTGTCGCCGGTCACGGCTGACTGGTGGGCGAAGCTGCCCTTTCCGCCGTGCGCACCGGATTCGATGAACTTCTTGGCGTTGTCCCAGGCAGCGCCCCCGGTCGTCATGGAGATGGCGACGAAGAGTCCGGTCACGATGGAGCCGATGAGCAATCCGCCGAGTGCCTCCTTGCCCAGAAGAACGGCCACGATGATGGGGGCGAGGATCGTGATAAGGACTGGGACCAGCATCTGGCGCAGTGCTTCGCGGGTCACGATATCAACGGCACGACCGTATTCTGGACGGGCTTGCCCTTCCAACAAACCAGGAATCTCGCGGAACTGCCGTCTCACTTCTTGCACGACTGCGCCGCCGGCTTTCCCCACCGCTTCCATGAGAAAGCTCGCGAAAAAGTAGGGAAGTGCAGCGCCGGCGAATATGCCGATCACGACGCGCGGATTGGACAACTCAAAGACGAGCTGCTCCGAGAGCTCTAAATAGTACGAGGCAAAGAGGACGAGGGCCGCAAGACCAGCCGAACCGATCGCGTACGCCTTGGTGACTGCCTTAGTGGTATTGCCGACTGCGTCGAGAGGGTCGGTGACCGACCGGACTTCATCTGGAAGTTCGGTCATTTCGGCAATACCTCCGGCGTTATCGGTAATGGGCCCGAAGGAATCGACGGCGACGATCATGCCGGTCATGGAGAGCATGGCCATAGCGGCAACCGCCAGCCCGTAGAGACCGCTGTACGGTGACGACGCAGAATGCGTGAAATTGTAAGCGACATAAATCGCCAAAGCGATGAGGACGATGGGTGGAAAAGTGGCTTGCATCGAGACAGCCAGGCCACTGATGATGTTGGTCGCATGTCCGGTTTCCGAGGCAGCGGCGATCCGCTTGACCGGGCTGTACTTTTCCGAAGTGAAGAATTCTGTGAAAACGACCATGCCGATGGTCACCACCAGACCGACCAGCGCACTGAGCCAGAGCTTGGCCGCCGCGGAGAGCTCGAACGAGAAGCCGAAGAGGGAGACGGGCCCGCTGGTGATGACGGGGTTGTCACCCATCAGCCAGCTCGTGACTGGCAAGAAGAGGATAGCGGCCAGAAGCATGGCCGCGATGACCCCCTTGTAGAGGGCACGCATGATCGAGCGACTCGCATCGAGGCGTACGAAAAAGGTGCCGATGATGGACGTCAGGATAGAAACAGCACCGAGCGCGAGTGGGTAGACCACCGCCACTTCGGTAGCGAAAACGAGATGACCCAGGAGCATCGCTGCGATAGCGGTCACGGCGTACGTCTCGAAGAGGTCGGCTGCCATACCGGCGCAGTCACCGACGTTGTCCCCGACGTTGTCGGCTATGACGGCAGGATTGCGCGGGTCGTCTTCCGGGATACCAGCTTCCACTTTGCCGACGAGGTCGGCACCGACATCTGCTGCCTTCGTGTAGATACCGCCACCGATACGTGCGAAGACAGAAATGAGGCTTCCACCGAAGCCGAGACCGACCAGCGCAGTCACGTTCCGCGTGATGATATAGAACAGCGTCACACTTAGTAGACCGAGACCGGCGACGAGGAGGCCGGTCACAGCGCCGCCCCGAAAGGCGACCGCTAGGGCTCGCTCGAGCCCACGTTTGGCAGCTTCCGCCGTACGCACGTTCGCTCGTACGGCGATCGACATGCCGATGAAACCAGCGAGTCCCGACGCGATCGCGCCGACGAGGAAACCGACAGCGGTCGTCCAGTCGACAGCGAAGCCGAGAATGAGGGCGACGATCACCGCGACGATAGCTACGAGGGTGTATTGCCGGCGCATGTACGCCTCGGCACCCTCCTGGATAGCCTGGGCGATCGCCTGCATGTGTTCATCACCACGCGGTTGAGCTAAGACCCAACGGATCAGGATGGCCCCATAGAGGAGCGCGAAGGCTGCCGCGCCCAACGCCAGGTACAACGCCGTATTTTCCATGGTCCTGTTACCCCTCCCTCATTCGGTCGGAACACCAGCTCTTCGTCACCACGAAGTGTTGCGCGGATGAAGGACTGCACACGATGCTCCGGCCAGATGGTGCCATCATGGCCGGAGCCTGGCAAGTCATTGCTTGTGGACAAGAACGCTATGGCGTCAAAAGAGGTTGGCCATAGATATGGTAGATTGCCACCATCGCCATGAAGATGCTGAGTGCGATCACCATTCCCCAAGTAAAAATACCGGTCAATAGCCGCGCGTCAAATTTGAGGTGCATGTAGTAGGCGACGACCAGCAGGAATTTGACGATGGCAAACAAAATCAAGATCGGTACAGTCAAGATACCGAGCGTCGACTCGAAGACATAGGTCAGGACCTCGAGCACTGTGGCGATCGTCAGGAGTAGGAGGACACGTACCCAGGTTGCTGGTCCGGGTTGCGCATGGGTGACCGGTGGTTCAGCCATCTCCTTCCCTCCTCACGGTTTCGTCAATCTCCGACGTCTTGCTCAGAGCCGACTTCAGTACGGCATGAGGTAGACCAGCATGAAAATGACGATCCAGACGATATCCACGAAGTGCCAATAGAGCGTCGTGACGAAAAAGCGTTCGACATGAG
>Ga0308405_1001799_pt1 | contig 10619 bp, 10 predicted proteins | sample HotsprSampleMS13_FD_203473 | JGI IMG/M metagenome (GOLD analysis project Ga0308405, IMG submission 203473) | Hot spring phototrophic mat microbial communities from Mushroom Spring, Yellowstone National Park, Wyoming, United States - 20060912_MS13 ...
TTTCCTCATCTCTCCTCCTCCCTCTGTTTTATTATATGCCACCCTGAATCAGAGGTGAACCAAACTAAAGGGGTTGTCCAGGATTTGGGGGGAATTATAAATTAATCAAGATTCTCAACGAGCGAAATTAAATTCATTAAAGACATAATTTGGTAATCTGGATAATAGCTATCTTTCGGAGCAACAGCATTCTTATAGATTCCATCTCGTAAAATCTGAACCGACTTCATTCCAATTGCCCGTGGACCCTTAAAATCTTTTTCCAAGTTATCTCCCACGTAGATTGCTTCTTTAGGAGTTAAAGCAAGATCAGAAACTACATCAACAAAAGGCTGTGGAGAGGGTTTGGAATAATCTTTCCCCTTTTCCCAGGTGTAAACTATGCGGTGAAAATATTTTTCGATCCCTAAGGCCTCGACTTTCAATCTTTGAGTTAAGGGATATCCATCTGTAATCATTCCAAGGCAAAATCGAGACCTTAAAATGGGGAGCACCTCTGCCGCATCTTGGTATAAGTGAATCTCGGGGTTGTGCGTTCGATAAAGCGTAATCAACCATTGAACACGATCCTCTGTATAAAGGTCAAGCTTTGCCATAACCCTATTAAAAACTAACTTTCTATCATTATAGAACTCTTCAAGAAGCAAATTGAGAACATAATCGCAACTTACATGGAACTCTTCTTCTATAGCTTTGGAAATTACTTTAAATCCACTAAGAACAAATTCCATCTCCGGATACAATGTATCATCTAAATCAAAAAGAATGAGCTTGATTGACATAGAAAAATCTCAGACCCTCGATTCCCCTTAATTCTGTGTCATGAGAGCAAATCTTCTTTCCCAAGATAAATAGCATCATCATATCTCAGCATGAGAAAGTCTTCTTTGTAGCTAAAGATCGATACTTCCGGTTTTTTACCTTCTACCATCTCCAGGATAGTTTTAGGAAAATTAACACCGGCAAAATGAGATAAAGGATATCCTCCTCCAAAACGAGCATTAATCTCTGTAAAAATGAATCCTTCCGGCGTAGAAAAACACTGGAGGTTAATAACTCCTAAGGGCTTGAGTTTAGCAACCACATCCAAAACCATCTTTAGAAGCGATTCATCCTTAATCGTTATACCCCTCTCAACTTCTCCGGCCCTCACTTTTAACCTTTTTCTTTCAACAATCGACAAAGGATTACCCTGAAAGTCACAGAGAACATCTATGGTTATTTCCTCTCCGCTCAGGCAAGTCTGGATAATCGGGTCAGGAATCCTGGAAGCATAAAACTTTGCTTCTTCTGGACTCGCACACTTGCAAACACCTACACTGGCAGAACCAAAGCGAGGTTTAATGATAACAGGAAAATCATAATCCTCTAAAAAGTCTGCGGCTTTTTCAAACAGAGCAGTCTTAGGCGTAGGAATGCCATTCTCACTAAAAAATTTTGCCGTCAAAAGCTTGTCGTAACCAATCATAACTACATCATAGGTTGAAACAAGAGGCAAAATACCTTCTTGCAGGAAGAACTCTCTTGCCATTGCCAAAATCGGCAATTCTGGATCGATGAGAGGCACAATAAGTTTTACACTTTCACGTCTACAAATATCGAGCAGAGAAGAAATGTACTCTTCTGCTGTAACTCGTGGAACAATAAAGCCTTTATCCACCACATAAAGTCCCGGAGCAGTGGGATCACAATCCGCTCCAAAAACATAACCTCTTCCACCCAAGACCTCCTTAAAAAACCTTGCCAGCGCAACTCGTCTTCCTACCGAAGTCAAAAGAACATTTTGACTACTCAACGTTCCTAACATCCCCTCGAAACTCAGGCATAGTGGCGTGGCCGTCGGCACTCACCCCTTCACCTTTCAACACCGCCACGACGGTTTTCCAGAGAATCTTGAAATCAAGCCCCAGACTCCAGTGGTCCACATACCAAACATCCAGTTTAAATTTCTCCTCCCAGGAAATAGCGTTCCTCCCATTCACCTGAGCCCAGCCGGTGAGGCCAGGTTTCACCTCATGACGTCGAGCCTGCTCGCTATTATACCGAGGAAGATACTCCATGAGTAAGGGTCTGGGACCCACAAGGCTCATGTCTCCCCGTAAAACATTCCACAATTCTGGGAGTTCATCCAGGGAGGTTCGACGTAAGAATTTCCCCAATCGAGTCAGACGTTCCTCATCGGGGAGAGGCTTTCCCTCTTCGTCGTAGCGTTCTAGCATGGTACGAAACTTGTAGAGAAGAAAAGGCTTCCCCCTGAACCCCGGACGATACTGGCGAAAAAGAACGGGTTTACCCATGGCGAAGTAGAGGCAAAGACTCACCACCGCAAAGAGCGGAGATAAAAGAACCAGGGCGAATAGCGATCCCACAATATCGATCAAGCGCTTTATTCTCTGGGCATTCCTGCTAACCCGGTGGGGCATGCTCGCTCCTCCCAGTTATCTTCAAAAATATTTTACTCTCCCATAAACACACAGTCCACAGAAAGCACAGACCTACCGAGAGAAATTGCTTGGGAGGTTCTATCACCCCCGAAAACAAGGATGGGCAAAATACATTCCGAACCACCAAGCTGTGAGGAATCTCGTTGCACCGAGAAGTGAGACTGCTTCACCAAACGAAAAAACGAGTTCGCAGCGACCCCGTGGGGGTTTGGAAAGCGAGATTTGTAGTGACGTCCCTAACCCGTCTTCCAGAATCCGGCGACATTCTCCACAGCCCCTTGACTTCTTTTCCTTCTTTGGTTAAGATTTGATAATCCGGAATAGTGAAAAGGCGAAGAAGGGAAGTAGTAGAAGGTCAGAGAAACGAACAGAGAGCCGGGGAATGGGTGTAAGCCGGTCTTTCTCTCCTTTGAATCCGTCCTGGAGCCGGAGAGGTGAAAAGAAAGTAATCTCTCTCGCCATAGAGCGTTAAGCACAACGAGGGTGGTTCTTACCATCGAATGAGGGTGGCACCGCGAGGCAAGCTCTCGCCCCTGGGCGAGAGCTTTTTTGTTTTAAAAGGTGAAATTCATGGAAGAAACCGTTCAAATCCTGCAAAAAGTTCTGGGAACGGAGGGTAAGGTGTTCCTCTGGGAGGGAGAGGTAAGCACAGTGCTTGAAGCAGCCATCACAAATTTCTTCGTACCCGGAGAGAGGGGAATCTTTACCGTCATGGGAGAGGATGGCGATTGCTTTGCACGCCTGGGGGAAGTTCTGGGAATGGAAGTTTTTCGTCTGGGAAGTGAATGGGGTGAGGTAGTCACCGCCGGGGATATCGAGCTCCTTCTCAAAAGTAAGCCCGAGGAAGAAATACAGAGCCTTTTTGTTACTCTTCATGAAACTTCGACCGGGGTTCTTTTAGACATTGAATCGATTGCCCGGAAGTGCCGGGAATGGGGTATGTTCCTGGTGGTCTCGGCTTTTCATTCGGCGGGAGTTCTGGAACTTGCTATGGATAGGTGGGGGGTGGATCTTCTGGTTTCGGCGATGCCGGAAAAGATATGCCTTTTGAGCGCCGGCAAAAGAGCATGGGAACGTCGGCGTCAAAAACATATACAGGGTTCCCTTGCCACCTTTCAAGAGTTAAAACAACAATCTTCCCCCCTCCTTGAAACCCTGAAGAAGATTCTGGAGAGAGAAAGGGCTTTCGATTATCAGAAAATAAAGAGAGCCGTCCGGGTAGGAATGTGCGCCATGGGATTAGAACTCCTCGTCAAAAGGGAAGAAATTGCCTCACCGGTTTTCACCACCGTGGTCCTCCCCGAAGGAGCTGATGCGGGGTGGACCGTTGAGGAGTTGCAGAGAGAAGGAATCACCGGGGTGAGCAACTTAAAGCGGAAAGAAAGCCGGATAATCCGTATCGACCATCGCCATTTTTCAACCAAAGAAGCAATCTTCACGCTTTTGGAAAATCTGGGAAAGACCCTGGTAAGTCAGGGAGTAGTGCTCAAAATCGAAGAGGGAATAAATCGAGTCTGGGAGGTGTATGAACATGCATAAGGAGGAAATTCGCATTCTCTGCGCCCACGGTGTACCACAGGATATGGTGAAGCGTCTTTCGGAAGAAATTGGTCCGGTAGAGGTGCTTTCTTCCGATGACGAGGCGGAAATCATCCGTGCCATCCAGGATAAGCAGGTTTTCGTGGTTCGTTCCAAGCCCAAGGTAACTGCCAACGTCATCATGAACGCTCCGAATCTTAAAGTGGTAGCCCGACCGGGGGTAGGAACCGACAACATCGACAAGAAGGCCTGCGAAGAGCGGGGGATTCAGGTGATCAATTCTCCCGAGGCCTCGGCCTCAAGCGTTGCAGAACTCACCGTAGGCTTAGCCATTGCCCTTTTGCGGCATGTGTATCCTGCCTGCTACCTTTTAAAGGAAGGACAGTGGGCTAAAAATCGCTATACCGGTAAAACGGTGGAAGGAAAAGTCTGGGGAATCATCGGTTTTGGAGGAATTGGCAGGAGAGTAGCCGAGATTGCCAAAGCTCTACGGGCAGAGGTTATGGCTTACGACCCGTATGTAAAGGATGAAGAATTTGCGAGTAAGGGCGTCAAAAGAGCGCTGCGTCTCGATGAACTTCTGGAAAAAAGTGACATTGTTTCTCTGCACGTCGTGCTCAACAAAGATACCGAAGGGCTAATTTCGGAGGAAGCCATTCGCAAAATGAAAAAGGGGGCTTACCTCATCAACACCTCTCGAGGAAAAGTAGTCAACCAGGAAGCGCTCCTGAAGGCTCTGGATGAAGGACATCTGGCAGGGGTAGCACTCGATGTCTACGACACCGAACCGCCCACCGATATGAGTTGCCTGCAGCGGGAAAATCTCATTTGCACACCCCATATTGGAGGGAGTACCGAGGAAGCTTTCGTCAACGCAACCGAGATCCTCATCAACAAACTCAAGACCATTTTTCGCCTCGGAGAGGGGGTACCGATCGGATATTAGGAGAAAGCCATGAAACAATTCGAAATCCTTGACCATACTGCAGATGTGGGCCTTGTAGCCTGGGGAAAGAGTCTCCAGGAACTTTTTGCTCATGCCGCACTGGGAATGTTTTCACTCATCGGAGAGTTAGAAAATGTGCAGATACATATAACCATTCCGGTAGAAGTCAAAGGGAACGACTACGAAGACCTGCTGGTCACCTGGCTCAATGAATTGCTCTACCTTTTCGAAGCTGAGGGAGTACTCCTCCGGTTATTCGAAATTGAAGAACTGGGACAGTACTACCTGAAAGCGAAAGTCTCCGGAGAATCGATCGACCAGGAACGGCACCACATCCAGCGGGTGGTGAAGGCCTGCACTTATTATGAGGTCAAGGTCGAGGAGGTTCGCCCTCAGCTTTTTCGAGCCCAGGTGTATTTTGATATTTGACGAGAGGGAGGAAAAAGAACATGGCTGAGGTTTGGAATGGACCTCTGAAGAAAGTCGATGATTATCGCTGGGTCATCCCCCGGGAGTACAAGAAGGGAATGCTGGTGGATGGTATTATTTATGCCAGCGAGCGGATGCTCCAGAGCATTCGCAAAGACCAGGCCCCGGAACAGGTGGCTAACGTAGCGTGTTTACCCGGCATCGTAGGGCGCTCGATGGCCATGCCTGATATTCACTGGGGCTACGGCTTTCCTATTGGAGGAGTAGCCGCTACCGATGTGGAAGCAGGTGGGGTAATCTCCCCGGGAGGCGTAGGTTTTGACATCAACTGTGGGGTGCGCCTTATCCGGACGAACCTCACCGCGGACGAGGTGAAACCGTATCTTGAAAAACTCCTTCCGGTTCTTTTCCGGAACATTCCCTCCGGGGTGGGGTCAGAAGGACGGATTTCCTTCAGTATCGGTGATCTCAAAAAAACGATGCGTGAGGGGGCCCGTTTCATTATCAAAAAAGGATTCGGTTTTCCTGAAGACGAGGAGTACATTGAAGAACACGGAGCCATGGAGGGAGCCGATCCGGAGGCGGTGAGCGCCAAAGCCATGGAGAGGGGCAAAGACCAGCTGGGAAGCCTCGGTTCGGGAAACCATTTTCTGGAAATCGAAGCGGTGGAAAGGGTTTTCCGACCAGATGTTGCCGAGGTGTTCGGCCTTTTTCCCGGACAGGTCCTCATCATGGTGCACACCGGTTCTCGGGGTCTGGGTCACCAGATCTGTACCGACTCCCTTCAGACCATGCAGAGTGCCATGAACCGCTATGGCATCAAGGTCCCCGACCGGCAACTGGCCTGTGCTCCTTTTCATTCCCCCGAGGGGCAACGCTATTTCGCCGCCATGGCCTGTGCGGCGAACTTTGCCTGGGCTAACCGGCAACTCATCACCCACTGGGTACGGGAATCCTTCGAAGAAGTGTTCAAAAAATCGGCCCGGGACCTGGGGATGGAGGTGCTGTACGATGTAGCTCATAACATTGCCAAACTCGAAGAACACGAAGTGGAGGGAAAGAAAAAGAAACTCTGCGTGCACCGTAAAGGAGCAACCAGAGCCTTCGGTAATCGCAGAGAAGCCGTGCCGGCCCGCTACCGGAGCGTGGGACAACCGGTACTCATTCCCGGGGATATGGGCACCGGCTCCTATGTCCTTTTGGGAACCGAACAGGCCATGCAGGAAACCTTTGGTTCCACCTGCCACGGAGCAGGGCGAGTGATGAGTCGCTCGGAAGCCGATCGGACTTCGCGGGGGAGAAACATTGCCGAAGAGCTTCAGGAAAAAGGAATTCTGGTGATGGCCGAGAGCAAGGCTACCCTGCGAGAGGAAATTCCGGAGGCATATAAAGACGTCAACGACGTGGTGCAGGTGGTGGAAGAGGCCGGAATTTCCAGAAGAGTGGTCTATGCCCGGCCTCTGGCGGTCATAAAAGGATAGGAGGATACCATGCTTGACTGGAAATGGGTTCGCGAGAACAAAGACAGAGTTCAGGAAACCTTGAAAAAGAGAAATATGGATACGGGTTTTGTGGAGGAACTCTTTCGTATCGATGAAATCCGGCGGTCGCTGCAGAAAGAAGTCGACGAATTGAAGAACCAGAAAAATCAGCTTTCCAGGAGTGTAGGGATGTGGAAGAAGGAGGGCAAAGACATTGGTCCCCTTCTCCAGGAGATTGAAGGGATATCGGGAAAAATCGAAGCGCTCGATGAGAAGCTCAAAGAAGTCGAAAAATCCTGGGAAGAAAAGCTCCTCTTTTTACCCAACCTGCCCCATCACACCGTCCCGGTGGGACAGGGAGAAGAAGATAACCCTGAAGTCCGCAGGTGGGGAGAGCCAAGACGGTTCGATTTTCCTCCTCGTCCCCACTTTGAGCTTGGCGAGGAACTGGGGATCCTCGATTTCGAGCGGGGAGCCAAAATTGCTTCTTCGCGCTTTACGGTTCTGAAGAAAGCAGGAGCGCTCCTGGAGCGAGCATTGGTGAACTTTATGCTCGACCTCCACACCAGGGAGCACGGTTACATCGAGGTATTCCCCCCGTTTCTGGTGAACACCAAAACCATGACCGGGACAGGTCAGCTCCCCAAGTTCTATGACGACCTCTACCACTGCCAGGATGACCTGCACCTCATTCCCACTGCCGAAGTTCCGGTAACCAACCTCCACGCCGGGGAAATCCTTGCCGAGGAAGACCTTCCCCTTTACTACGTGGCTTACAGCGCCTGTTTCCGACGAGAAGCCGGCTCTTACGGCAAAGATGTACGGGGGCTCATCCGGCAACACCAGTTTAATAAGGTGGAACTGGTAAAATTTGCCCATCCCGATAACTCCTATGAAGAGTTAGAGGGTCTCCTGCGTGACGCCGAGAAAGTTCTACAGCTTCTGGAACTTCCCTACCGGGTGGTGATCCTCTGTACCGGGGATCTGGGCTTTTCGGCGGCCAAGACCTACGACATCGAAGTCTGGATTCCCTCCCAGGAACGTTACCGGGAAATCTCCTCGTGTAGCAATTTTGAAGATTTCCAGGCTCGTAGAGCCAATATCCGCTTTCGGACCGCCGAGGGCAAACTTGCCTATGTCCACACCCTCAACGGTTCAGGACTGGCGGTAGGAAGGACTCTGGTGGCAATTTTAGAAAACTATCAACAAAAGGATGGAACGGTGCTTATACCGGAAGCATTGCGTCCCTACATGCACGGTTTGGAATACATCACCCCCCAATTTGAGGTGCGTTGATGGAAAGAAGAGGGTTCGGTATTGTCGGTTTCGGCTTTATCGGTCGTATCCATGCCCTGGCCATATCGGTCCTTCCCTATGCCTTTCGGGAACTCCCCTTTCTCCCTGAAATCCGGGGAATCTGCACCGCCCACCCGGAAACAGCCCGGAAAGCCCGGGAAGAAACCGGTATATGGTCCACGGATTCCCTGGAAGAACTTCTGGCACGCCCCGATATCGATATGGTGGTGGTTGCTCTCCCCAACGCCGGACACCGGGAAGTGGTTGAAAAAGCTGCCCGGGCAGGGAAAGCCATTTATTGCGATAAGCCCCTGGCACTCAACCTTGAGGAAGCAAAGGCGATGGCAAAGGTGGTGCAAGAAACCGGCGTGCCCTTTGGGATGGCTTTCCATAATCGTTTTGTTCCCGCCATCCAGAAAGCCAGGGAGCTTCTTGAAGGAGGGAAAATCGGCCGGGTCTTCCGCGCCCGATTCCTCTATCTCCACTCCGGGTATGTGGACCCGGAACGCCCGGTAAGTTGGCGGCTTCGGAAATCCATCGCCGGGGGTGGAGCACTGTGGGATCTGGGGTCCCACCTCGTAGACCTGATACGCTTTCTCCTTGGAGAACCACAGGTAATCGATGCCTGGGGACGGACTTTCATCACCGAAAGGCCGGTATCTCCAGGATCTCCCCAAAAAGAAAAAATCGAAGTCGATGATTGGTCACTGGTCCACTTTGCTCTCCCCGAAGGAGGAGAGGGAACCCTGGAGAGTAGTCGTTTCGCCACCGGAAGCTGTGACGAAATTCGGATAGAAATCGAGGGAAGCCGTGGTGCCATCCGCTACAACTCCATGCAACCGAATTTCCTGGAATTCTACGACCTTGATGATCCTCCTTCCCCCTTAGGCGGGAAAAGAGGTTTTAAACATATCGAGACCGTAGCCCAGTATGCTCCTCCCTATGCTTTACCGGGAAAGTTTTCTCTGGGCTGGTTTAACGCCCACATTGCCTGTGTCCACGATTTCCTCTTGCGGTGCAGTGGGAAAAACGCCAGAGGCGCCGGTATCGAAGATGGGGTGAAAGTACAGGAATTTCTTGACCAGGCCTATTATCTTATGGGATACAATAAAAACACGGATGTGCCATGAGCGTCCGGGAATGGTGCTTCAGGAACTATCCTGAAATTGAAGCCTGGGATGAACTCCCTGACGGGGTGAGCGTGCTTGACGCACGACTTTCCATCGTAGGGGCCAATCGGACCATGAAGGACTGGTATGCCTCTGAAGACTTTCCCCAGGGGGAAAAGTGCTACAGGGTCTACCACAACCGCAAAAAACCCTGTCCCTGGTGCCCCACCCAGCTCACGCTCGCCCGTGGAAAAGCCACAAGCGGTATCGTGCCTTACCACGGAAAAGAAGGAGAGTTCCGGGGATGGCAAAAGCTCATCGTCTTTCCCATCTTTGACGGAGAAAAAAATATCATCGGCGTCATGGAGTACGTCCAGGATATCACCGTTATCAAAAGTCTGGAACAAGAAATCCAATCCTATCAGGCTAAACTCCAGACCCTGGAAAAAGAAGTGGCTTTCCTCAACGCCCTCCTGGAGAGGAATCAGCAAGCACAAAGCAAGTGGCGAGAAGACTGGATCTTTATGGCCCGCCAGGTGGTCAAACCCATCCTCCAGACTTTACAGAAAGACCTGAAAAACCGTCCACAGGAAGAATACCTTAAGGTGCTCGAACATTTTTTCTTCCGGATGGAGGAAGAAATCGTGGGAACCAAGAGCCAGGATTCCTCGCTCCTTGCCCTTTTCACACCCCGGGAGTGGGAGATAGCCATGCTCATTGCCCAGGGAAAAAGTAGCAAGGAAATCGCTGCAGAGCTTTCCCTTTCCATGAAGGCAGTAGAATTTCACCGGGGACGAATCCGAGAGAAACTCGGTATCCGCAATACCGGCTTAAACCTTCAGTCTTATCTCCTCGCCCACCTCCACCCTGGGTCTCCTGGGGATTTTCAGGGGAAAATCAGTGGTTCTTTAAAGAACCCTGAACAAAGATAATAGAAGCAAAGAAAATCTCAAAGGGAGGAAGGGAAATGGAGACCAATATGCTTTTTACCCCCATTGCCATTGGTAAGAAAGAGGCTTCGAACCGCCTGGTCATTAATGCCATGGAATGTTGCGACGCTGACGAAAATGGAAACCCCAGTCCTAAGACTTACCGGCGGTATCGACGACTCTTTGAAGGGGATGCCGGGGTTATTTTTCTTGAAGCTATTACCGTAACCTACGAGAGCCGTGCCCGCCTGAACCAGCTGAGTATCATGCCTCACAACGAGAAGGCTCTCCAGAAGTTCACCCAAGAAATGAAGAGTGTCAATCCCAAACCCATCTTCATCTGGCAGTTAACCCACGCCGGGGAACTGAGCAGTCCAGAATTCTCACGCCGGGTGTGCGTGAAACCTCTTCCGGGACTGGGAGGAGACCTCTTAACCGAGGAAGAG
>Ga0308405_1001813_pt1 | contig 10579 bp, 6 predicted proteins | sample HotsprSampleMS13_FD_203473 | JGI IMG/M metagenome (GOLD analysis project Ga0308405, IMG submission 203473) | Hot spring phototrophic mat microbial communities from Mushroom Spring, Yellowstone National Park, Wyoming, United States - 20060912_MS13 ...
TGGGATCCCAACTGTGGGCTCGTTCGCCGCTGTTGGGTTTGGTGGCTGTGGGGATGGGCCTGTGGGCTGGGATCCCTTGGGGGTTGGGGCAGATCCTGAATCTAGATTGCCAAAGCCAACGGGTGACCTTGACCCGGCTGGGTGGCCCTTGGGGCTTTTGGCGGCAGCAGGTGTTTTCCTATCCCTTGGCTCAGTTGCAAGGAGTGCGGCTGCATCGAGTGGGTCAGGAAGTTTTGGATAACCAAGCTCAAGAGAGTTTTCAGGTCCAAAGCCAAGTGCGGCTGCAGTTTCACAGCGATCCTTCTAAACCGGAGCTGAACGAGGAGGTCATCGCCTGCTTTAGCAGCCAAGTCGGCATCAAAGGGGACGAACCAGAAGCTTTCGTGCTCTCTCAGCGGCTGGTGCGCTGGATTCAGAACTATCTATCCGAACACTCAGGAAACCTAAGAAACAACTCTTCACCCTGAAAGCCCCCTTTTCGAGGATACTGCCCCACCGTTCCAGTAGACTCAAACTTTGCTCTCCTTTTCGGGGAGATGGGGAATTGTTGGCACAGTGCTTGATCCTGGGTTAGAAATGCTACCGAAAAGCAGTGTACTCCTTGACGCTTTCTAAACTTAACTTAATCGACAACCTTCATGAGCGCCCCCTGGGATCTGGTCAACCTGCTTACCTTACTCAACTGGAACACTCTGCCCGGATGGCTTTGGCTGCTCCTTTGGGGATCCTCACTGGCCGTGGTGATGTACTGGCAAAGGCGCTGGCTGCAGCGGGATCAGGTGGGTTTTCCCGATGTCATCATGCTGGCGCGTGCAGATACGACGGTGGTGGAATGTAACGAAGCTTGCCAGAAAATCTTGGGGGATTGGCGGGGCAGGCGCTGGATCGACGTGCTGCTGGCAGAAGAGCAGGAGCAGGCGCAGCAAAAGATAGCCCACCTTACCCCTCAGCAGCCCACCTTTACCCGGATTAGCAGAGTGGCGGATGCAGCGGGGCAGGTGCGGTGGTTTGAGTGGATCAACCAAGGCATTTTTGACCGGCGGGGCCGCTTGCAGTTTATTCGCGGGGTGGGCCGAGACATTACCGAGAAGAAACAGTTGGAAGAAAACCTGCGGCTGCGGGAAGCCCAACTGCGCACCTTGTTGGACGCCCTGCCATTGGCGGTGTGGGCCAGGGATCCCCAGGGAGTGCTAATTTTGCAAAATGCCACTGACCGCGCCTGGTTTGGCGATCTGCTGGGTACTTCTCTGGAGGAGGTAGCTCGAGAATATCCTCACTGGCTGGAGTACACCTCTCAAGTTCTATCCGACGTAGAGCGGCAAGGGTTTTGCCAATTCGAAGGTAAGGAAATGATTCAAGGTCAGGAGCGCTATACTTATCGCCTGGCTGTAAAGCTTCAGGATCAGTCTAAAGGTTTGGGACTTCTCGGCATTGTCCTAGATATCACCGAACAAAAGCGCCTGCAACGAGAGCTAACAGATCAACAAGAACGCTTTCGCGCCTTCCTCAACAACAGCCACGACATTTTGTGTCGGATCGATGCCCAAGGTCTGCTGCATACCTTAAATCCTCCGGCTGCTGAGAAAATTTTGGGGCGTGCTCCCAATCAGGGAGAGGCCGTACCCTTGGATTGGGTTCACCCCGAGGATCGGCAGAACGTTGCTAATGCTCTTGAGCAACTCAAGGCTCGACCTGGCGAGACACTCAGCTTTATTTACCGGGCCCAACACGCCGACGGCCAGTGGGTGTGGCTGGAGAGCCTCTGCACCAATCTTTTGGAGGATCCCTCTGTGCAAGGGATCGTTTCCAGTACCCGCGATATCACCCAACAAAAGCAGGTGGAACTGGCTTTGCGAGAGAGCGAAGCCCGCTTCCGAGAAATTGCAGAGGCTGTACCGGTGGTTTTCTTTGTGTATTCTGCAGACTTGAGCCAGTCTCTCTACAAAAGCCCCCAAAGCGAGAAGATCTGGGGTTACACAGCAGAAGAGTTTCGCCGCAAGCCAGATCTCTGGAAAGACAGGATCCATCCCGAAGATCTGCCAAGGGTACTGCAGGCGGCCGCCCGAGCCACTCAAGAAGCCCAGCAGATCACCTACCGCCTTTTCCATCGGGATGGCAGGCTGCGCTGGCTGCGTACTTCTTGCCGACCCATCTTGAACGAACAGCAAGAGGTTATCCGTATTGTTGGCATTACCGAAGATATTACGGAGCAGAAAGAAGCAGAGCTGGCTCTACAAGAAAGCGAAGCTCGGCTTAGGGCTATTCTGGACGGGATCCCTTTTTCTATCTTTCTCAAAGATCTGGAAGGGCGCTATCTTCATGTAAACAAGACTTATCTACAACAGAGAGGCTGCAAGGCAGAAGAGCTCTTTGGAAAGTTGGATAGTGAGCTGTTCGCATCAGAAGAGGCTCTAGAATTTCGAGATCAGGATCAAAAAGTCCTGCAATCTCCGCATCCTGTCAGCTACGAGCGAACCTTTTTCCGCGATGGCAAGAGATTGACCCAGTGGGTCACCAAGTTTGCCCTGCGGGATCAGCAGGGGTCTCCTTACGCCGTTTGCGGCATCGCTGTGGACATAACGCCCCTCAAACAAGCCCAAGATCTGTTGCTGAAAGAAGCAGAGCGGGAGCGGCTGCTTGGAGCTTTGCTGCGACGCATCCGTCAGGATTTGGATTTGCAATCTATCTTGCAAACCACTGTTGCAGAAGTGCGAGAGGTTTTCCAGGTGGATCGGGTGATGATCTATCAGTTGCAGGAAGGTGTAGGGGGGTTTGTAGCTGCTGAGTCGGTGGCGGATCCCTGGCCCAGCCACCTGGGCCGCTACGTGTGGGATGAGTGTTTCCAAAGGGATCCGCGCTATCGCAAGTACCAAGAGGGCTTTGTCCAGGCAGTGGGGGATGTAGCAATAGCCGATTTGGATCCTTGCTATCGGGAGTTGCTGGAGTCTTTCCAAGCCCAAGCCAACTTGGTGATCCCGATTCGGCAGGGTGAGGCTTTGTGGGGTCTATTGGTAGTTCAGCACTGCCAATCCAGCCGCCCTTGGCAAGAGTGGGAAATCCGGCTTTTACAAGAGCTGAGCGATCAATTAGCCATCGCGTTGCAACAGGCCCAGTTATATGAACAACTGCAAGCCCTCAATCAAACCTTGGAAGAAAAGGTTCGGCAACGCACCTCTGAGTTGCAGCGATCCCTGCAATTTGAGGCCCTGCTGAAACGCATCACTGACCGGGTGCGCGACTCTCTGGATGAAGCTGAAATTCTCAACACCGCTCTGCGCGAGCTGGGAGAAAACCTAAATGCAGATGGCTGCGATATTGGCCTTTACAACGCCGATCTCACCCTTTCCACCATCAGCTACGAGTATTGTCCTCGCTTGGGGTCGGCCTTGCATACTTGTATTCCCTTTGCCCAATATCCAGATCTCTACGCCCAGTTGTTGCGAGGAGAGCCCTGCATATTTTGTTTACTTCCTGACGCCCCCCGCCAAGGATCAGTCTTGGTCTGCCCTCTGCGGGATGGGGAGCAAGTCTTGGGGGATCTGTGGGTTTTTCGCAGCAGCGAGGAAAGTTTTGATGAGCAGGAAATGAATCTCGTAGCTCAAGTGGCCAATCAATGTGCTATCGGCCTAAGGCAGGCGCGCCTATTCCGAGCTGCCCAAGAGCAGGTGCAAGCCCTGGAGCGCCTTAACCGCCTCAAAGATGACTTTATCAGCACCGTCAGCCACGAGTTGCGCACTCCTCTAGCCAGCATGAAAATGGCGTTGCACATGCTGCAAGTTGCCCCTGCGAGGGAGAAGCAGGCCCAGTACCTATCCATCGCCCAGCGGGAATGCCAACGGGAGATCGAGCTGATCAATGACCTGTTGGATTTGCAGCGGCTAGAGGCAGGAGCCTATGCTTTGAATCTGCAAACGCTGACCTGGGAAGCCTTGTTGGGGGATTTGCTGTTGGCTATTGGCGAACGCGCCCGTACTAAGGGGCAAACCTTTCAAGCCAACGTGCCTCTGGAGAGCAGCATCACCACAGATCCTCTCCTTTTGGGGCGTATCCTGCGGGAGCTCCTGCACAACGCGGTGAAATACACCCCCGGCCAGGGATCCATCCGCCTAGAAGTCAGGGTTGAGGCCAACCGAACTCGCATCCAAGTCAGGAATAGCCAAGAGATCCCGGCTGAGGAACTCACCCGCATTTTCGATCGTTTTTACCGGATCCCCAGCCATGATCCTTGGAAAGAAGGGGGCACCGGTCTGGGCTTGGCTTTGGTGAAACAAATGGTGGATCAACTGAGGGGATCCATCGAGGTCAGCAGCGCCGCCGGCTGGACAACTTTCACGCTCCACCTGCCCCCTCTGCCCCAGTTTTAAAGGTTGAGCGGATCCCTGGGGACTCCTGCTTTGCGCTTGCGCTTTTCCAGGTTGGTTTCAAAGTAGCGATGGTTACGCAGATCTGGCAAGATTCCTGCCTCAGAAACTTAGCCCTTAAAGCGGCGCAGCGCCGATTTGATCCCTACCTTAGGGGTTCTCTCCCCCGGTACCTCTGCACAGCCCGTCTTATTGTAAGTTCTGTAGCAACAGATACGGAAATAGTTCCCAACACAGATGCTCATCTCGGCCAGAAGAGATAGAGGCTGAGTATTCTGAGGGTTGCTGTCGTATCCGGGATCTGGATTGGCCGCCAACCCAACCTTCTCAATCTGGTCACGCTGCCGAAGACGCGAGGCAGAGAGGATTTGTTGCAAGTAAGTTTCAATTCACAACTTTTTCTTAATAAGTGATTTCGGTTCTTGAGGATCTGGCTTACTTTGTTACCTGTAGAGTGTTCCTTGCCAAAAACCTATGAGCATTGTTGCCCAAGTCATCGCGCAGTCGGACGCGGCTGATCGCTTCCTCAGCAGTGCCGAGATCGCCAAGCTAGAGGATTTCTTCAGCAAGGGTCAAGTTCGCATCCGAGCCGCCCAAAAGTTAGCAGAGAACGAGCAAAAAATTGTCCAGGAAGGCAGCAAACGGTTTTGGGCCAAATGCCCCAACACCCCCAGCAATAAGGGCAACCCTCAAAAAACTGCCCTCTGTCAACGAGATCAAGGCTGGTATATCCGCTTGGTTAGCTATTGCATCTTGGCAGGCAACGATAAGCCGCTGGAAGATATCGGCTTGAACGGCATGCGAGAAATGTACATCTCTTTGGGCGTGCCGCTACCCAACCTGCGGGTGGCGATGAGCTGCCTAAAAGAGGTAGCTGCCGGCATTCTTTCTTCAGAGGAGATGGCTCTAGCTGCCCCCTACTTTGATCGACTGATTCGCGCTTTTTGAATCGATGAATGGATAGACAAATCGCTGCCCTCTCGCTCAGTTTTAGAGTTGAGGCGCGCTACTCCTGCCTCTGTGAGCTTGAGGTTTCGGCTGGCTTTGCGAGCTTGACCTGCAAGCTGTGAAGTTGTCTTAAGTTGCAATCCATAAGAGTTCTCACAGGCAATGCCTGAGCAAGCGGTGCAAGGACTCCGTCCCGCTAACGCGAACAGCATTTGCCCAATTGCCTCAAGAAATCAGTCCCTACTAGTGCTTAGAGGAGAAAAATCCATGAAAGATACCATCACTTCCCTGATTAACCCCGCCGATGAGAAAGGCTCTTACTTAGATGCCGCAGCTCTGGAACAATTAAATCGCTATTTCCAGAGTGGCAACATGCGCGTCAAGGCGGCCAAAACCATCAGCTCCAGCGCCAGCAGCATTATCAGCAAAACGGTTGCCAAGAGCTTGCTCTACGGGGATATTACCCTACCGGGGGGCAATATGTACCCTACTCGGCGCTACGCGGCTTGCTTGCGGGACCTGACCTATTTTCTACGCTATGCCACCTACGCCATGTTGGCTGCCGATCCCTCAATTTTGGATGAGCGCGTGTTGCAGGGTTTAAAAGAAACTTACATCACCCTCGGCGTTCCCATCGATCGCGTCATTCAGGCCCTCAATGCCATGAAAGAGGTCCTGACCGAAAGTCTCGACACAGAGGCAAGTCAAGAAATGGCCGTTTATCTTGACCATATCATTGCCGGTCTGAGCTAAACGTGCCTGTATTTTTGAGGGCTCACTGAGGAGCTATCTATGAATGCCAAAAAGATGCACCCATCGGGCTACCCCTGGTGGTTAGGTAACGCTCGATTGATGAACCTCTCTAATACTTTTATCGTGGCGCATGTGGCCCATGCGGCCTTGATCATGGCTTGGGCGGGGGGCTTTACCTTGTTTGAGCTGGCCAAGTTCTCGCCAGAGCGGCCCATGTACGAGCAAGGGCTGATTTTGCTGCCCCACTTGGCCACATTGGGGTGGGGGGTTGGCCCCGGTGGCCAGATCGTCAATACCTTTCCCTATGTGGCCATTGCCTCAATTCACCTGGTGGCTGCCGGCGTGTTGGCTGGAGGAGCCTACTTCCACCAAACCCAACTTCCCCCCAGCTTAGATATGGAATTCGGCAGGGCTGCCAAGTTTCACTTCACTTGGGATGATGCCAAAACGTTGGGAGTGATTTTGGGGCACCACCTACTGATTTTGGGCCTGGGATCCCTATTGTTGGTGGCCAAGGCGATGGTGTTCGGGGGGCTGTATGACGCCAACACCGGTCAGGTACGCCTGGTTACGGCTCCAACTTTGGACTTTGCCACCCTTTGGAACTACCGCACCCACCTGTTTGATGTCAATAATTTGGAAGACTTGGTGGGGGGCCATATCTATGTGGGAGCTCTTCTCTTGTTGGGAGGGGTGTGGCATATCCTGGTTCCGCCGTTTGAGTGGGTTAAAGCTCGCTTTCTCTTCTCAGCAGATGGGATCCTCTCCTACTCTCTATTCGGCATCGCCCTAGCCGGTTTTGCGGCTTCTTACTACTGTGGGTTTAACTCGCTGGCCTACCCGGTGGAGTTTTACGGCCCCACCCTGGAGCTGAAATCCGCCTTTACTCCTTACTACTTCGATCCAAATCAAACGGGAGCGTGGAACTACTCCTCAAGGGTTTGGCTGGCGAATGCTCACTTCTACTTAGCCTTCTTTTTTCTACAAGGATCCCTGTGGCATTTTCAGCGAGCGATGGGATTTGATGTCGGCAAGATGCTGCAGCTTTGGCAGCAGAGTCGGCAGGAAATGACCTCTCAGTCGGTGTATCAGGTTCAATTTCAGTGCCGACCTCAGCCTGACTTTGCAACTTTTTACGAGCCGCCCTTTGCAGGTCCAGAGCCTCTATCTGTATCTCCCGAGGATATCTACTGGTATCAGCCGCCAAAGGCTCCCAGCTCCAGATCTCTATCGTTGATAAACGGCGTTCGGCAAACTCTCTATGAAGTGAACTACACCCTTAGGAGGTGGATCTTCTACGAGCCCGCAAGAGAGAAGATAGCTTTCAATCGTTCTGACTTAAAGGCAGATTATGGTTCGCGCAAGTCAAGGGCTGATTTCTCGAAGTTTGCTCGATCTCTGCCCAAAGTCTTCTACGAGCCGAGCAGAGTTCAGGCTTAACCTACCTGGGATTTGAGGGGGTTTGGCCCTCAGGAGAGGTGATTACCCTGCCTGGGGGCTTTTTGCTTTGCTAGGGCTCCGCAGTGTGGGCTAAGGAAGGGAGTACCGATCTAGACTTGGCCTTGGTGAAGCAAATGGTGGATCAACTGAGGGGATCCCTCGAAGTCAGCAGCTCTGCTGGTTGGACGACTTTCACGCTCCATCTACCCCAATTGCCGCAGTTTTAACCCCTACTCCACCGCTCCCCCTCGCTTTGGGGTTTGGGATACAGTACTGGCAGGGATCCGGGGGGGCTTTGCCTAAACCTATGACAACTCGCCTAGATTTGGCTCCCACTCTTGAAGACTTCCTCAAGTTGCCTCACATAGAAGATTCTCCGGCATGGGAGTACGTGGATGGAGTTGCCATTCAAAAACCGCTGCCCAAAGCCCGCCACTCCATTTTGCAAAAACGCCTCTTGGCTGAGGTTGACGGCAGCACCACCAGCTATACTGCCCTACCCGAATTGCGATGCACTTTTTCCGGTCGTTCCATTGTTCCCGATATTGCCGTAATTGCGTGGGATCGAATTCGCCTCAGTGAAACAGGCGAGCCAGAAGATGACTTCACCGCAGCACCCGACTGGATTATCGAAATTCTTTCGCCGGGTCAAAGGGTAAGCCGTGTAATCGATAATATCCTGCATTGCCTAAAGCACGGCAGCAAATTAGGGTGGATGGTGGATTTAGACGATTACTCTGTTTTGATATTTGCCCCTCAACAAGAGCCGGAAATTTGCCGAGCAGATCGTCAGCTCAAGGTGATCGACGGGATCCAGTTAGCATTGACTCCACAACAAATCTTTGTTCTCCAATACACTACCCCCGCCGCATGGCCGTAACCCCCGTGGGATCCAGCACCTTGCCCCGTTCCACCTCGGCATAGACCAGGTAGCGATCCCCGCAGTCCATCCAAGTTTTGACACGGCACTCCAGGTAAGCTAAGGCATCCAACAAAATGGGGCAGCCATTCTCAGCAGTGGCCGTGGCCAAGCCGGCAAACCGATCTTCTCCAGGGCGCTGGGGCCGCTGAAAGTGCCGTTGCAAGTTGCTGCCCTTGCCTTCCCGCAAGATGTTGAGCACAAAGGGTGCCTGGGGATAGGTCAGCAGTTCGGCTTCTTGTTCCTTGCTCACCGATAGAGTTAGCCCCGGCGGATTGAAGCTGGCCTGGGCCACCGACCAGGTGAGAAAGCCACGGCGGGTCTCTCCTTGCAGGGCGGTGACTACACACAGGGATCCCACCACCCGGCTCAGGGCTTGCCCAACCCGATCCGCCTGAGTTTCGCTGCTGGTTTGGCGAGGGGCGCGGGCTCGTTTGGCTTTGCGCAGGGCCTGAGCAAACTGGGATCCCGCCTCTTGACAGGCTTCCAGGATTTCAGGGGTGGGCTTAAACTTGGCGCGGATCGTCTCAAACCCCAAGGAAAAGCCGGCATTGAGCAACTTACTCTCGATGAGATCCACCGCTTCTCCGCTCCAGCCGTAGGAGCCGAAAACCCCGGCCAATCGGGTGGTGGGAACTGAAGAAAGGATGATGCCAAGGGCGGTTTGGATCTGCACAGGAGGATGGCCGGCCAAAGTCGGGGATCCGATAACAAACCCCTGGCAGCGCTCCAGAGCTTGGGCGATCTCCTCCGGAGTGGCCCATTCGCAGTTGATCCGCTCCACCTTAACGCCGGCCCGCTCCAGCCCTTGGGCTATAGCCATGGCCATCAAGCCTGTATTTCCGTAAGCAGAAGTGTACAGAAGAGCTACCCGCTGCTCGCCGGGATCCTCTTCGCACCAAGTGTGGTAGTCCAACCGCAACCGCCGCAGGCTGTGGCGCACCAAGGGGCCGTGGGCAGGGGCATAGATTTGGGCGGGAAATTCTTCCAACTTGGCCAGGGCTGCCTTCACCTGGGGCAATTGGTTGCGGTGCAAGCAGTCGAAGTAGTAGCGACGGTCTTCGCTGAGCTGCCGCCAATGTTCGTCAAACACTTGCTCATCGCACACGTGGGCGCCGAACAGCTTATCGGTGTAGAGGATCCCGGTGGCCGGATCGTAGGTACAGAGGGCATCGGGGTGGCGGGGCGTGGGCACGGTGCGAAAGTGCAACTCATGCCCTTCCCCCAGATCCAGGCGATCCCCATCCCGGATGACCCGCAAACGGAAAGACTGGTCGCCATTGTAGAAAATGCCCAGATCGGCGGCTTCCTCTTCGTCGCGACTGCGGGGCAAGGGATCCATCTCTTCAAAGGCGGCCCGTAGCGTAATGGATCCCGGCTTGGAGCAGAGCACCATCGCGTAGGGAGCCAGAGGCAATAGGGCTTTGAGAGTGGCAATGCGGTTAAAGTTGACGTGGCTGAGCAAAATAAAGTCCAACCGCTGTAGGTACTGGTGTTGGGCCAGCTCTTCTAAAAAGATGCTGGTGAACGATTCCCCCGGAGGATCGATGAGAAGGGTTTGGCGGGCCTGGATGAGGTAGCTATTGGCAGTGGTGCCCCGTTGCCGAGCGTATTCCAGCTCAAACTTCAGGCGATCCCAGGTGCGGGAGCGGAGAACCAACGTGGACGGGCCGATAAGGGCAACTTGGACATCGCGGGCGGGGATCTTGCTCTCCATAGCAGCCTCCGATGCGGTATCTGTCCTCACCTTGCCACGAAACTGGAGGAATGGGGATCCCTTTTCAGAGTTTCGGGAGAACAGGGGTTGGCTTACCCAAAAGTTGGGTCTGAAGCCCCGTTCTACCCCTACGCGGAACTCAACCAGTAGGGCGGCTTTTGTGCTACAGCAAATACAGTGGCGAGAAGACTCAACTGCCCAAAAAACCACACGACTGTCTTAAAGCTGTTCACGCAGTGTTGCTAAGAAATACCAGTAATTAAGAATTTTCTCCCTTTGGGACAGGGAGTATTCAAGTTTTTGGCCAGCGAAAAGAAGAGGCTAAGATCGGCTTGTAGCGTGTTCAGGCTGCCTATGTCTGCCCGATCCAAGTCCAAAGTGGAAGCCCCTGCTAAGGGGATGGATCCCCGCCAGTTTACTGAAGCTGATGTGGCGGCAATT
>Ga0308405_1001824_pt1 | contig 10535 bp, 10 predicted proteins | sample HotsprSampleMS13_FD_203473 | JGI IMG/M metagenome (GOLD analysis project Ga0308405, IMG submission 203473) | Hot spring phototrophic mat microbial communities from Mushroom Spring, Yellowstone National Park, Wyoming, United States - 20060912_MS13 ...
CTCCCCCTCCACCTCCACGAAGGCCTCGGCCACCCTCTGGACCACCGCCCGCACCCCTCACCCCCGGGGACCGGCGAAGAAGGCGATGGTGCCGGGGCCGGTGTGCACGCTCACCGCCGCCCCGGCCTGCAAGGTGGAGAGGATCTGCACCCCCTCGGCTCTAAGGAGCTCCCCCAGGGCCCTGGCCCCCTCGGGGTTGGCCGCGTGGGCCAGGTGGACCAGGGCCCCCTCGGGGAAGTCCTTGCGGAAGAGCTCCACCATCTTGTGCATTCCCTCCATAAAGCCCCGCACCTTGGGCCCCGCCTCCACCTGGCCCCTTTTCACCAAGAGGACCGGGAGGATGCGCAGGAGGCTACCCACGAAGCGCTGGAGCCCCCCGATCCGGCCTGAGCGGTGGAGGTAGGTGAGGGTCTTGGGGAGGACGTAGCCCAAGACCCGCTCCCGGTAAGGGGCCACCGCCGCTTCCAGGCGCTCCCAGGCCACCCCTTGTTGGAGGAGGCGGCGGGCCTCCTCGAGGACCAGCCAAAGCCCCCCATTCACGGACCAGGAGTCCAGCACCTTGACCCTTTCCCCGTACTCCTGGGCCACGGCCTCGGCGGTGGCCACGGTGCCGGAGAGCTTCCCCGAAACGTGCACGGAGAGCACCCGGTCGTGGTCCTCTAGGAGCTTCTCGTAGGTGGCCCTGAGGTCTCCGGGGGCCACCTGGCTGGTGGAGAGCTTCTCCCCCTTGGCCAAAAGGGCCAGGACCTCCTCGGGGGTGATCTCCAGAAGGTCCCGGTAGCTCTTTCCCCCGTGGATCACCTGCTGGGGCACCAGGTGGATGCCGTGCTCCAGGGCCTCCTCTGGGGAAAGCCCTAAGGTGGAGTCGGCGACGAAAGCGGTCTTAGAGGCTGTAGGCATAAAACCCGTAGGTGCCGGGGCCGGTGTGGCTGGCGATCACCGCCCCCAGCTCGCTCACCAGGGCCTCCTCCACGGGAAGCCCCGAGGCCAGGACCATCTCCCTAAGCTCCCGCACCGCCTCTTCCTCCCCGCTGAAGAGGAAGAAGGCCCGGATGCGCCCTCTTCCCGCTGCCCAGGTGCGGAAGTCCTTGGCGATCTCTTCCCGGGCCTTCTTCTCCCCCCGGGCCCGGCCAGCGGTCTCCACCCGGCCCTCCTTCAGGGTGAGGATGGGCTTGATGTTGAGGAGGGTGCCGAGGAGGGCCTGGGCACCCCCGATGCGCCCGCCCCGCTTCAGGAACTCCAGGGTGGCCACGGTGAAGCGCACGAAGTGGTCGTCGCGGATGCGCTCCAGCTCCTTGAGGACCTCGGCCAGGCCCTGCCCCTGCTCCAGGAGCTCGTGGGCCCTCAGGACCATCATGCCAATGCCCAGGGAGGCGGCCTGGGTGTCAAAGACCGTCACCTTCCCGGGAAACTGGCCTGCGGCTAGAAGGGCGGACTGCACCGTCCCGGAGAGCTTGCTGGAGATGTGGACCGAAAGGACGTGGTCTGCCTCCTTCAGGACCTCCCCGTACACCCTGGTGAAGTCCTCAGGGGAGGGTTGGCTGGTGGTGGGGAAGGCCTCCCCCGACCGCACCTTCTGGAAAATCTCCGTAGGGGTGATCTCCTCCCAGTCCCGGTAGACCTTGCCTCCCAGGTTCACGTAAAGGGGGACCACCCGCACCGAGAGGCGCTCCCTCAGGGGCTTGGGCAGGTCGGCGGTAGAGTCGGTTACCAAGGCTACTTTCATAAGCCCTCCTTTTGGTCTGGACCAGGATACCACAAGGCCCCGGTGTAGTGTACGGGCCGCCTTGCCGCAAGGCCTTTTCCCGTGCTAGGGTCAAGGGTATATGTGGCGGGTGCTCGTTTCCGATGACATGCGCCTGGGGGATGTGAGGTACCCTGGGGTCCTCCTGGACTACCGCCCGGGGATCGGCCGGGAAGAGCTTTTGCAGGTCATTCCCGCCTACGATGCCCTCATCACCCGGAGCCGCACCCAGGTGGATGCGGAGCTTCTAAAGAAGGGCAGGCGCCTCAAGGTGGTGGGCCGGGGCGGGGTGGGGGTGGACAACGTGGACCTCGAGGCCGCAAGCCGCCTGGGCATCCTGGTGGTCAACGTGCCCGAGGCCAACACCCGCTCCGCCGCCGAGCTCGCCTTCGGCCTCCTCCTCTCGGCCGCCCGGGGCATCGCCCTTTCCGACCGCAAGATCCGTGCCGGGGAGTGGGACCGCAAGTTCCTGGGCCTGGAGCTCAAGGGCAAGACCCTGGGCATCGTGGGCCTGGGGCGGATCGGCAGCCAGGTGGCCCGCTTCGCCAAGGGGTTTGAGATGCGGGTCCTGGCCTACGACCCTTACATCCCCAGGACCCGGGCACAGAGCCTGGGGGTGGAGCTTCTGGAGCAGCTGGAAGACCTCCTGCGCCAGAGCCACTTCCTCAGCGTGCACACTCCCCTCACCGAGGAAACCCGGGGGATGATCGGCCGCCGGGAGCTCTACCTCCTCCCCCGGGGGGCGGTTGTGGTGAACGCCGCCCGGGGCGGGATCGTGGACGAGAGGGCCCTTCTGGAGGTCCTGGAGGAGGGCCACCTCTTCGCCGCAGGCCTGGACGTCTTCACGGTGGAGCCCCCGCCAAAGGACCACCCCCTCCTGAAGCACCCCCGGGTGGTCCTCACCGCCCACCTGGGGGCCAACACCCTGGAAGCCCAGGAGCGGGTGGGGGAGGCCATCCTGGAGAGGGTGGTGCGCACCCTGGAGGGGGACCTCTCCTACGCCCTGAACACCGGCTTTGACCCCGAGGCCCTCGAGGCCCTAAAAGGGTTTTTGCCCCTGGGGGAGGCCTTGGGCAAGCTCCTGGCCCAGATCACCCGGGGAAGGCCAGAGGTGCTGGAGGTGGGCTTTTTGGGCCAGTACGAGAAGGACCCCGAGCCCGTGGCCAGCGCCGTGGCCAAGGGCCTCCTCTCCCGGGTCCTGGGGCCCGAGGCGGTGAACCTGGTCTCCGCCCGGCCCCTCTTGAAGGACCGGGGCATAAGGCTCATCACCCACAGGCAGGAGGAGGCGGGGGAGTACACCCGGCTTCTGGAGGTGCGCCTCACCACCGACCAGGAGACCCGCCGGGCCCGGGGGGTGGTCATCGGGAGCAAGCCCCGGTTGGTGGGCGTTGACGACTACGCTCTGGAGGTGGTGCCCGAGGGGTACATGCTGGTCTGCGTCAACTACGACCGCCCGGGGGTGGTGGGCCAGGTGGGGACCCTTCTGGGCGAGGCCGGGGTCAACATCGCCGGGATGCAGCTGGGGCGGGACGTGCCCGGGGGGCGGGCCCTTTTCGTCCTCACCGTGGACCAGAAGCCCAGCCCCGAGGTGGTGGAGGCCCTAAGGGCCCTCCCCGTCTTGGAGCGGGTGGACCTGGCCGAGCTTTAGCGGACACCTGTCCCTTGTCCCGGGGTCCCTTCTGGCGTAGGGTTAGTCCATGTCCCGGGTGCTCGGGAGCGTGACCCTGCGCCTAGCCTGGCGGAACGTGCTGCGCCAGAGGCGGCGCACCGCCTTGCTCTCCTTGGTGGTGATTTACGTCACTGTGGCTATCCTCTTCATGCTGGGTTTTCTGGACGGTTACGGGGAGAGCCTGGTGGAAAGCTACGCCGAGTACGTGGAAGCCCCGGTGGTGGTGGCTCCTCTGGCCTGGTGGGAGGACCCTGATCCAGAAAACGGCTTTAGCGCCCTTCCCCAGGTGGACCACCCCAGGGTTCTGGCCAGGACCCCCAGGCTTCCCCTCTACGCCCTCCTCCGCTCCCCCTATAGGGCCCAGGGGGGTGTGGTCTTGGGCGTGGACCCGGAAGGCGAAAAGGCCCTCTCCCGGGTACCTTTCAAGGTGGCGGAGGGGCGCTGGCTAGCGGCTCCTGGGGAGGTGGTCTTGGGCTACCGCCTGGCCCAGCGCCTGGACCTGAAGGTGGGGGAGAGGCTGGTGGTGGAAACGGGGAAGGGGGCCTTGGGCCTCACCGTGGTGGGCCTCGTGAAGGCAGGGGTTTCCAACGTGGACTTCGCTGGCGTCTACCTCCACCTCCAGGATGCCCAGGCCCTCACCGGGGTTTTGGCCACCCATCTGGCCTTGAAGGTGCAAAGGGGCCAGGAGGAGGCGGTGGCCCGGGAGCTAAACAAGACGCTTCGCCAGGGGCTGGAGGCCCGGGGGGTCTGGAGCCTTATGGGCCCCATCCGGGCGGACTACGAGGGAAGCCGCCTCTTCCTGCTGCCCCTCCTGGCCCTCTTCCTCCTTTTGGCGGCCTTGGCCGTGGTGAGCACCGCCTACGTGAGCGTGCGGGAGAGGCTGAAGGAGTTCGCCGTGGCCGAGAGCCTGGGCCTCACCCCGGGAAAGCTTGCGCTCCAGGTGGCCCTCGAGGCCGCCATAGCCAGCGGCCTTGGTTTCCTCCTGGGCCTCCTCTTGGGCTACGCTCTCCTCCTGTACACCGCCACCCACGACGTCTTCGGTCCCCTCATGCGCCTTTCCGTGGAGCTCCTCCCTGAGGCGGGCCTGGCCGAGCACCTGTACACCTCGGTGCGGCCAAGTTACGCCCTCTTCGCCGCCTTGGTGGTGCTCCTCTCTGCCCTCCTGGCCTTCCTTTTCCCCGGGCGGCTCCTGCTCAGGCTGGAGGTTTCCCGCTACCTAAAGGAGGCTTGAGATGCCGAGAACCCTTTCCCTGGTCCTTTTCCTCCTAGCCCTGGCCCTGGCCCAGACCCCTTTGGATAAGCTAAAGGCCGCCCTGGACCGCCTGCGGGGCCCGGCCCACCAGGCGGTGTACCTTATCCGGGTGGAGCGGCCAGGCTCGGAGAAGGTTTACCGCCTCAAGGTCTACGCTGATGGGGAGCGGGCCCACCTCCGGGTGCTGGAGCCTAAGGCGGAGGCCGGGCAGGCCTACCTTTCCTTGGGGCAGGACCTCTACCTTTACGACCCCCGCCTGGGCCGCACCCTGCGCCTACCCCCCTCGGGGCGGGGCGAGCGCTTTCTGGGTTCGGACCTCACGTACCAGGACCTGATGGGCCGGGACCTGGAAGAGCAGTTCCAGGTGGTGGAGGAGAAGGGGGTCCTCCTCCTCACCCCAAAGCCTGGGGCCCCCACCCCCTATGGGAGGGTGGAGGTCCACCTGAGGGAGGGGCTCGTGGAGCGGGTGGTCCACTACGACCAAAGGGGCCAGGCGGTGCGGGAGCTTCTCCTCAAAGGGTACCAGCGCCTGGAGGGGGTCTACCTGCCCCGGGCCATGGAGCTGCGGGACCTCCTCCGGACGGGGTATCGGACCCTGGTGGAGGTCCTCGAGGTCCGGGTGGGCCCCGTGTCTGAGCGCTGCTTCAACCCCCTGTACCTGGAAAGGGGGTGTTAGGTTGCTCAGGATGGCCTGGCGGAACCTCTTCCGCGCCCCGGGGCGGAACCTGGCCACGGGGGGCGTGGTGGCCCTGGTGGTCTTTCTCTCCCTGGTCTTCCTCTCCCTCTATGGAGGGGCCATGGACGCCTTCTTCCGCCTCCTTCTGGAGCGCACGGGCCACCTGGTGGTGCGGGTGGAGGGGTACGGGGAAAAGGAGGACCTGGAGAGCCTGGCCTTCCTTCCCCCGGCCCTGGAGCTTCCTCCTGGGGCCTGGGCGGAGGGGGTTTTGGAGGGGGCGGCCCTCCTCATCGCCGGGGAGCGGAGCCGCCCGGTCCTCCTCACGGGCCTGGAGGCCCAGGGCTTCGCCCGCTACCGGGCCTATCTGGCCGCCGGTAGGCTTCCTTTAGCCTCGGGGGAGGCCCTTCTCGGAGAGGCCTTGGCCCGGGCCCTGAAGGTGGGCCTGGGGGAGGAGGTGGTGGCCTACGCCCCGGGGGGGATGGGTCTCGGGGTGTACGCCTTCCGGGTGGTGGGGCTTTTGGACCTACCGGAGACCCTTTTGGAGGCCCGCACCCTCCTGGTGCCCCTAGAGGATGCCCAGGCCCTCCTCTCCCCCGGGCGGGTGACCCGGCTGGAGGTGCGGCTCCCTGGGGTGGGGCTTTACGAGACCGCCCCCTTGGAAGCCCTGAAGGAGGAGCTCGCCTCCCGCCTCCCCGGCCTGGCGGTGGAAACCTGGCTGGAGGCCAACCCCGCCTACGCCGCCGTCCTCCCCCTTTACGATCTGGTGATGGCGGTCTACGTGGGCTTCTTCTTCCTCCTCGGGGGCCTGATCCTGCTTAACGCCCTCTACCTCTCGCTGGTGGAGCGGGTGCGGGAGTTTGGCCTCCTCCACGCCCTGGGCCTCACCGGGGGGCGGGTGGTGGGCCTGGTGTTCTGGGAGAGCCTCTTCCTGGTGGGGGCGGCGACCCTGGTGGGTCTGGGCTTGGGCCTTCTCGTCCACCTGGAGATGGCGGACGGCTTCCGCCTGCCCTTGCCGGACTGGGTTTTGAAGCAGTATCGGGAGTTTGGCCTTCCGGAGGTCCTCTATGGGCGGCTTGGGGCGAAGGAGGTCCTCCTCACCCTGGGCTACGCCTTCGGGGTGGCCCTCTTGGCGGCCCTTTGGCCCGCCTGGGTGGCCTCGAGGCTGGAAGCCGTGGAGGCCATGCGCTACGTGCCCTAGAGGAGGCGGTATGGCCCTCATAGAAGCTAAAGGTGTGCGCAAGGTGTACCGGGGGGATGGCGTGGAAACCGAGGCCCTTAGGGGGGTGGACCTGAAGGTGGAGGCTGGGGAGTTCGCCGCCCTGGTGGGGCCCTCAGGGAGCGGCAAGAGCACCCTTTTGCACCTCCTTTCGGGGCTGGACCTGCCCACGGAGGGGGAGGTCTGGGTGGGCGGGGTGGCCATCTCCCGGCTTTCCCGGGCCCAGAGGGCCCGCTTCCGGTTGGAGAGGATGGGCCTGGTCTTCCAGGCCTATAACCTCTTTCCCGTCCTCACCGCCCTGGAGAACGCCGCCTTCGTCCTGGAGGCCCGGGGGGTGCCCAAGGCGGAGCGGGAGCGGCGGGCGCTTGAGTTCTTGGAGGTCTTGGGCCTCAAGGAAAAGGCCCACCGCTACCCCCGGCAGCTTTCCGGAGGGGAGCAGCAGCGGGTGGCCGTGGCCCGGGCCCTGGCGGCGGAGCCCCTCATCGTCCTGGCGGACGAGCCCACCGCCAACCTGGACTCCAAGACCGGCTTGGCCCTGATTGAACGCATGAAGGCCCTAAACCGGGAGCGGGGGGTCACCTTCCTCTTCTCCACCCACGACCCCCGCCTCCTGGAGCACGTGGGCCGGGTGGTGCGCCTGGAGGATGGGCGCATCGTGGGGGAGGAGTGGCGCTGAGGGCTTGGGCCTTGGTGGCCTTCCTCTCCCTGGCGGCGGCCCAGGGGTACCAGGTGGGGGGTTACGGCCTCGGGGGGGCGGCCACCCTCTACCTGGGGCTTTATGGGGTCTGGCCCTGGGAAGGGGGGCATCTCACCTTGAGCCTGGCCCCCTACCTGAGGCTTCCCGGGGGCGAGGCGGGCCTTAGCGTGGAACGCCTTTCCCTCTCCCTCTTTGAGGGGCCATGGGGCCTCGAGGTGGGCCGCTTTCCCCTAAGCCTCGGGGTGGGGCGGCTTTTTCCCTTCGCCCTAGGTGAGCCTTCCCCCGGCCTGGGGGAGGTGGGGGTGGTGGGGGGAGGCCTCACCTGGTACGGGGAGAGGGGGGCGGTGCGGGCGGGCCTCGCCTGGAAGGAGGGCGGGTTCTTGGAGGTCCGCCTGCCTCCCTTCCGGGCCTACGCCTACTCCCGGGGCCTCGGGCTTGTGGCTGAGGCCCTCTGGGAAGGGGTGGTCCTCTACGGGGAAGGGCGGCTGGCCTCCCTCCAGGCGCAGGGCCTCCTGGGGGCTGCCTGGCGCTTTGAGGAAGCCCTCTTCACCCTGGAGGCCCGTTATCCCTTTGCCCTAGGGCTCGGGGTGGAGGCGGGTCTGGAGGGGTTAGGGGTCGCGGTGCGGGCCCTTTACGAAGGGGGTTTGCGCGTAGGCCTGGGCCTTTTAGGGGAAGGGTGGCGGGGTTGGGTGGGCTCTGGGCCGGGGGGACTGTCCTGGGGGTTTGCGGTTAGCGGAGACTTCTAGCACAAGCGGGAGACATCGTGATTGGTATCACGTGCGCTTGCCAAAGGCGTAGACCAATTCCTCCCCCTTCCGCACCACGAGGAGCAGGGCGGGCCGACCCAGGCCGTCCTTGAGCAGGTACTTGGTCCGGACCTCCCCGTCCACCACCTTCTCCTCCTGCGTCTCCACGAAGTACCCCGCGGCGGCGAAGGCGGTGAGGACCTGCTGGACGAAGGCGGCGTGGAGGCGGCTCGCCAGGCCCCTGGCGGCGTAGGCCTCGAGGGCGTAGCCCCGGGCCTCGGGGAAGCGGGCCAGGATGGGTTCGGGGCTCCTGGCCCTATAGCTTCCCGCGGGCAGGCGCACCGCTGGGTCCAGGCTCGAGGCCACCGCCACCACCGTGGTCACCTCCACCAGGGTCTGGGCTAGGCCTCCCCCGAGGAGGGCCAGGAAGAGGAGAACAGCCCTGAGTTGGGTCATGCCTTCATCTTACGTGGGCGGGCCTGGCGAAGACATGGGTTAGCATGGGAGGGGTATGTACATCGTCATCGCCGGGGGCGGGGAGGTGGGGGGGGAGCTGGCCCGTACCCTGGAGAAGGCCCACGAGGTCGTGGTCATAGACCGCAACCCCCAGGCCCGGGAGCGCTTCGCTTCCTTGGATGTGAAGGTGGTGGTGGGCGGGGCCACGGACCCCGACACCCTGCGGGAGGCGGGGGTGGACCAGGCGGACCTCTTCATCGCCAGCACCGACTCCGACGAGGTCAACCTCCTGGCCTCCCTTCTCGCCAAGGGCCTGGGGGCCAGGCAGGTCCTCTGCTTCGTGGGCAAGGGGGGGTACGTGGACGTCCTGGCCGACCCCAGGACGGCGGAGATCCTGGGCACCCGCATAGACAAGGTCCTCTGGCCCCAGCGGGCCATGGCCCGGGAGATCGTGGAGGTCATCCTGGTGCCGGAAGCGGTGGACGTGGAGTTTTTGGCCGAAGGGCGGCTCCGCTTCGTGGAGTACCGGGTGAAGGAGAGGGGGGATTACGCCCACCGCCTCCTCGCCGAGCTGGCCTGGCCTGAAGGGATTTTGGTGGTGGGGGCGGTGCGGGATGGGAACTTTTTGAGCTTTGCCCACCCGGGGTTTCCTGAGCTCGTCCTGGAACCTGGGGATAAGCTCCTCTTCCTCACCACTGCCCGGGCCTTTCCCGAGCTGGAGGCCCACTTCGCCGTGGGGCGGGGGGTGCGCCGGGTCATGATCCTGGGCGGGGGGAATGTGGGCTTCATGGTGGCCCAGGAGCTTCTTCGGCGTCGGGTGGAGGTGGTGGTCATTGAGGCCAGCCGCGCCCGGTGCGAGTGGCTCTCCCAGGAGCTCCCCGAGGCCTTGGTGATCCACGGGGACGGGACAGACATTGAGCTTCTGGAGGCCGAGGGCATGACGGAAGCGGACGCGGTAGTGGCCGTGACCGACAACGACGAGAAGAACCTCCTGGCTTCCCTTCTGGCCAAGCAGCTGGGGGTGAGCAAGGTCATCACCCGGGTTTCCCGCTCGGAGACCCGCAGGCTCTTTGAGCAGGTGGGGATTGACCTGGCCCTGGCTCCCCGGCAGGCGGCGGTGCGCTCGGTCTTGGACTTCCTGGGGCCGGAGAACGTGGAGCACGTTTCTACTATGGACGAGAACATTGAGCTTCTGGAAGTGGAGCTTTCGGAGAACTTCCGGCCAAGGCCCCTGAAGGCGCTGGCCTTTCCCGAGATGGTCCCCGTGGCCCTGGAACGGGACCACCGGGTGATGCTCTACCGGGAGGGCCTCGAGGCCCTCCCGGGGGACCGGCTCTTCCTGGTGGCGGCCCGGGAGGTGGCGGATGAGGCCCTGGCCAAGATCCTCCGCTAGGCGGGGTCTGGGGGCCAGTCTCTACCTCCTGGGCCTCACCTACCAGGGGATGGGCCTCCTTCTGGCCCTCTTCGCCCTGGGGGCTTTCCTTTGGGACGAGGACCCCCGGGGCTTCGCCCTTGCGGCCCTTTTAGGGGTGGGCTTAGGCCGGCTCCTCCAAGGCCTGGGACACCCCCAGGCCGAGCCCAGAAGGGCCGAGGTCTTCGCCAGCGTGGCCCTTTTGTGGTTTTCCGTGCCCGCCCTGGGAGCTGTGCCCTACTGGATCTCTGGCGGGCTTAGCTACCTGGACGCCCTCTTTGAGGCCATGTCTGGCTTCACTACCACGGGGGCCACGGTCCTTTCGGACTTTGGCCAGTTCAGCCAAAGCCTCTTCCTCTGGCGAAGCCTCACCCAGTGGATGGGGGGCATCGGCATCGTGGTGCTCTTTTTGGTGGTCTTCCCCCAGCTTCGGGTGGCGGGCCGCCAGGCTTTTTTTGCCGAGAGCACCGGGGTGGAGAAGGAGAAGCTCACGCCCCGGCTTCGGGAGACGGCCCGGGCGGTGCTAAGGGTCTACGCCCTCCTCACCCTTCTGGCCTTTTCCGCCTACATGGCGGCGGGTATGCCCCTGTTTGAGGCCCTGGCCAACGCCCTTACCACCACTCCCGCTGGGGGGTTCAGCCCCAACCCCCAGAGCTTCGCCGCCTATG
>Ga0308405_1001829_pt1 | contig 10507 bp, 9 predicted proteins | sample HotsprSampleMS13_FD_203473 | JGI IMG/M metagenome (GOLD analysis project Ga0308405, IMG submission 203473) | Hot spring phototrophic mat microbial communities from Mushroom Spring, Yellowstone National Park, Wyoming, United States - 20060912_MS13 ...
CAGGAAGGCTCAGGAATGACGAAGCGTGATCATCGCGGTCGGAAATATGGATGGACGCAGGTGCGAGGGTCGGGATTGAGGAATTTTCGGCTCGCTGAAGAGCACTGAAACCTGATTTTGGCGGACGGCGCGGGCAATAACACTGTTAGATTGAGGAATTTTCGGCTCGCTGAAGAGCACTGAAACATGTACCACATCACAGCATTGACAACCGCGATCAGAATTGAGGAATTTTCGGCTCGCTGAAGAGCACTGAAACGTAGCGCCAATCGTGCGAACGCGCGCGGGTTTGAACAATTGAGGAATTTTCGGCTCGCTGAAGAGCACTGAAACCTCGTTTCGACCGCGCGCCGATTCGGACGCGAGCATATGATTGAGGAATTTTCGGCTCGCTGAAGAGCACTGAAACCGCTACCGTCGTCTGGCCATGGCGCTCAACACGCCAAAATTGAGGAATTTTCGGCTCGCTGAAGAGCACTGAAACTCTGGAACACGGAAGTACCGCAAGGGGCCTTCTGTATTGAGGAATTTTCGGCTCGCTGAAGAGCACTGAAACATGTGACAAGTTCTGTCACAAGACCTAAGACAGAAAGGATTGAGGAATTTTCGGCTCGCTGAAGAGCACTGAAACTCCGGCGCGCTGTAGCGGGCGCGACCGGACGCGGAAATATTGAGGAATTTTCGGCTCGCTGAAGAGCACTGAAACGATCGCGGCGGCGCGCGGGTGTCACAACACTGCGTAAATTGAGGAATTTTCGGCTCGCTGAAGAGCACTGAAACGCTATTGTTCAACCGTTGATCCGTAACCCGTCGCTGATTGAGGAATTTTCGGCTCGCTGAAGAGCACTGAAACGCAGCGCCGACGGCAGCAGTACTAATCCGTGATCAACATTGAGGAATTTTCGGCTCGCTGAAGAGCACTGAAACGGAGAGATCGACCGCGCGTCGTTGTTCGAGTACGCCGAATTGAGGAATTTTCGGCTCGCTGAAGAGCACTGAAACTTGACGAACAAGCCGCGTTCGGGCTGCCATACGAATTGAGGAATTTTCGGCTCGCTGAAGAGCACTGAAACGCACACCCGCGCTGTCGGTGCGGCGTCAGACTGGAATTGAGGAATTTTCGGCTCGCTGAAGAGCACTGAAACGGTTGATGTGGATTTCGCAACCCAGCGCCGCGCACTGATTGAGGAATTTTCGGCTCGCTGAAGAGCACTGAAACCACCAGCGCGGCTTCAACGAGCATCCGCGCCAGCAAATATTGAGGAATTTTCGGCTCGCTGAAGAGCACTGAAACCCAGGCTGCTGAACCGGTAGATGGTACCGTAGTGCGACATTGAGGAATTTTCGGCTCGCTGAAGAGCACTGAAACCTAATGCCCAAGCGACGCTCTGCACCCAAGCCCCAACATTGAGGAATTTTCGGCTCGCTGAAGAGCACTGAAACTTGCAGTGCGGACTGAACCAGATGCACTCGCGGTTTTATTGAGGAATTTTCGGCTCGCTGAAGAGCACTGAAACCGGGCTGCTCGACGCGAAATACCGCTACCTCGCCCAAATTGAGGAATTTTCGGCTCGCTGAAGAGCACTGAAACCTGCGTGCGGGCGGAAGATGCGCTGTTCGAACCGCGATTGAGGAATTTTCGGCTCGCTGAAGAGCACTGAAACTTGATCCGTAACCCGTCGCTGTCACAACACCTGCTTATTGAGGAATTTTCGGCTCGCTGAAGAGCACTGAAACTCGAGATCGTTGACAATCTCGTGTTTGACCGGCGGATTGAGGAATTTTCGGCTCGCTGAAGAGCACTGAAACGAAAGTAGTACTCCGCCGCGCCCGCCGTCGGATCAATTGAGGAATTTTCGGCTCGCTGAAGAGCACTGAAACTCAAATAGTGTAAACGGCGCGTCAAATAGCCGTATATTGAGGAATTTTCGGCTCGCTGAAGAGCACTGAAACAAAACGGTAGTAATGCCGTATCGCACGTACCACTTCCAATTGAGGAATTTTCGGCTCGCTGAAGAGCACTGAAACACGCAGTTTGAGGAGCGCATCCGCGCCGTCGGCGCGATTGAGGAATTTTCGGCTCGCTGAAGAGCACTGAAACGGTGGTGATCTCCCACGGCAGCGACGCCAGCGCATTATTGAGGAATTTTCGGCTCGCTGAAGAGCACTGAAACACGGTGACGAGCGCCGGATCGCTCATTCTCGCCGAATTGAGGAATTTTCGGCTCGCTGAAGAGCACTGAAACGGGTGCCGCCGTAGAAGTACAGAAATGCGACCGTCTATTGAGGAATTTTCGGCTCGCTGAAGAGCACTGAAACTCCAAGTGGTGTTATTGGTCGAGATTTCGACTGCAATTGAGGAATTTTCGGCTCGCTGAAGAGCACTGAAACGCGACGGCGATGCGGTCGATGTGGAGACGGCGTATGATTGAGGAATTTTCGGCTCGCTGAAGAGCACTGAAACCCAACGAACGCCTCTCCGCTGGGGCGGTTCAGTTCGAATTGAGGAATTTTCGGCTCGCTGAAGAGCACTGAAACTCCGCGCGGTCGGCGCGCCGATGCTGTTCGACCAGTTGGTATTGAGGAATTTTCGGCTCGCTGAAGAGCACTGAAACGCGCGACGCCGAACAGCATCAGAAAGACTGCTTTCATTGAGGAATTTTCGGCTCGCTGAAGAGCACTGAAACATTACGTACCGGCCGCAATCTCGACGAACGGACTAAATTGAGGAATTTTCGGCTCGCTGAAGAGCACTGAAACTTCATTCGATCTCCCCTTCTACGGAATGCAAAACTTCAATTGAGGAATTTTCGGCTCGCTGAAGAGCACTGAAACGGCGGACTGCTCAAACGGCGCGCGGGCGGTGTCCGATTGAGGAATTTTCGGCTCGCTGAAGAGCACTGAAACTCTGATGCTGAAACATCAGCGTTGTCGGCTCCGGCTATTGAGGAATTTTCGGCTCGCTGAAGAGCACTGAAACAGTTCGATTGCGTTGTCAATCGCCGGACGGGAACGATTGAGGAATTTTCGGCTCGCTGAAGAGCACTGAAACTCCCACATCATATGCTCGCGTCCGAATCGGCGCGCGGATTGAGGAATTTTCGGCTCGCTGAAGAGCACTGAAACAGTCGTCTCCTTCGCCGCGCGGGATATTCAAGAGATTATTGAGGAATTTTCGGCTCGCTGAAGAGCACTGAAACCGCGCCGAAGCGCACCGGCGGCGCGGCGACGCGGGAAACATTGAGGAATTTTCGGCTCGCTGAAGAGCACTGAAACACGCCGGTTCCGCGCAGCATCACGCGCGCCTTCAACATTGAGGAATTTTCGGCTCGCTGAAGAGCACTGAAACTCGCGCATCATCAACTCGTAGCGCGAATTATCCAACATTGAGGAATTTTCGGCTCGCTGAAGAGCACTGAAACGCACTCGGCGGATGCCTACGTTGCAGCGGCGACGGAATTGAGGAATTTTCGGCTCGCTGAAGAGCACTGAAACCCGTGTCGCTTCTTCCGCCCAATCCGCCAGCAGCGCATTGAGGAATTTTCGGCTCGCTGAAGAGCACTGAAACACAAACGCTTCGCCGGAAGGTCGGTTCAGTTCAACGATTGAGGAATTTTCGGCTCGCTGAAGAGCACTGAAACGCGGGATCGTCACATTATCGCCGTCTGCTGCGTCGGATTGAGGAATTTTCGGCTCGCTGAAGAGCACTGAAACGTCGGAACTCGCTGCCGAGATCGCCGCGCGGCTGCATTGAGGAATTTTCGGCTCGCTGAAGAGCACTGAAACTACGCGAACGCGGCGGGTTCGATGCGACGTGATCGAAATTGAGGAATTTTCGGCTCGCTGAAGAGCACTGAAACCCGAACTCGCACTTGCCGCGCCGCCGCTACGGGCGTTATAATTGAGGAATTTTCGGCTCGCTGAAGAGCACTGAAACAACAACCAGACCGACTGGCGCTTGAGGAACCGCACGATTGAGGAATTTTCGGCTCGCTGAAGAGCACTGAAACTTGGCTAACTCCGTCATCGCGTCCAGCGCTTGCTGTATTGAGGAATTTTCGGCTCGCTGAAGAGCACTGAAACCCAGGCTGCTGAACCGGTAGATTACGGCGCGGCTAGATTGAGGAATTTTCGGCTCGCTGAAGAGCACTGAAACTTGCTGACGCGCGACGCGGTGACGCAACCGCCTCCGGCGATTGAGGAATTTTCGGCTCGCTGAAGAGCACTGAAACACCGTCACCAGCGCCGGATCGTTGGTGTTGGCGGATTTGATTGAGGAATTTTCGGCTCGCTGAAGAGCACTGAAACCCGCCACCTCGTCACGCAGTCGCGCAGCGATCTCGGATTGAGGAATTTTCGGCTCGCTGAAGAGCACTGAAACTCCGCACCAGCCGCGCCACCACCGGCGCGGTCAAATTGAGGAATTTTCGGCTCGCTGAAGAGCACTGAAACAAGTTCGAGCAGCGTATTTTCAGACCGCATTCCGCCGATTGAGGAATTTTCGGCTCGCTGAAGAGCACTGAAACATTACGTACCAGCCGCAATCTCGACGAACGGACTAATTGAGGAATTTTCGGCTCGCTGAAGAGCACTGAAACAGCAGCCAGCGTTTGATGAATGTCGCTTTTCCGACCGATTGAGGAATTTTCGGCTCGCTGAAGAGCACTGAAACGACGACACGGATGACTACTATCTGATCGCGCTGCGTCGGAATTGAGGAATTTTCGGCTCGCTGAAGAGCACTGAAACGCAGAGTACGGTCTCGCCAGCCACCAAATCGCCAAAATTGAGGAATTTTCGGCTCGCTGAAGAGCACTGAAACGCGACCTGCGACCAGCGTTCCGACAATGCGACGCAGATTGAGGAATTTTCGGCTCGCTGAAGAGCACTGAAACGTCTTTTACTGGAGGGAGTACCACAATGCGCATCCGTATTTGAGGAATTTTCGGCTCGCTGAAGAGCACTGAAACGTCGGCGCCGGGTTTATGTCGAGCAGCGGGTACGATTCTTTGAGGAATTTTCGGCTCGCTGAAGAGCACTGAAACACATCATAGACACGCCGTATAGCGCTGCAAGGGTCTTTTGAGGAATTTTCGGCTCGCTGAAGAGCACTGAAACCGGCGCGGGCGCGGTCGATCTCGAAACGCATCTCCTCCTTTGAGGAATTTTCGGCTCGCTGAAGAGCACTGAAACAGCCCGGAACGCACGCGCACGGCGAACCTGGCCACGTTTGAGGAATTTTCGGCTCGCTGAAGAGCACTGAAACGGTACCTTTAGCCCCTCGGCCACCCGCCAAACTGGATTTGAGGAATTTTCGGCTCGCTGAAGAGCACTGAAACATACACGGATAGGGTTATCGATACGCAACGGCGCCGTTTGAGGAATTTTCGGCTCGCTGAAGAGCACTGAAACATATGCGCAAAGATGGTAGACATCTTTGCGCATACGTTTGAGGAATTTTCGGCTCGCTGAAGAGCACTGAAACGCGTCGCGGGCGACTCTGCGTTCATCAAATCGACGTGGTTTGAGGAATTTTCGGCTCGCTGAAGAGCACTGAAACATTGACGACGCGCAATTTGCGCGCGTATAGTGGCGGTGCGGTTTGAGGAATTTTCGGCTCGCTGAAGAGCACTGAAACACTTCCGGTAATCGATTTTCGTACAGACAGCACGTTTTTGAGGAATTTTCGGCTCGCTGAAGAGCACTGAAACTCTTGATGTCAACGACGGTCGGCGTGTTGTCGTCTTCATTTGAGGAATTTTCGGCTCGCTGAAGAGCACTGAAACAATTCCATAACCATCCCCAACAGCCGCGCACGTATCTTTGAGGAATTTTCGGCTCGCTGAAGAGCACTGAAACGTCGTTTCGTCCAGCGCTTTCGTACTCTTGTACACCTTTGAGGAATTTTCGGCTCGCTGAAGAGCACTGAAACTTCTCTCGCGCGTGATGGTGCGTGCTGTGATTTTCGCTTTGAGGAATTTTCGGCTCGCTGAAGAGCACTGAAACGCGCGGCGACCAGCGCACGCCCAACCTCGGCGTGGTGTTTGAGGAATTTTCGGCTCGCTGAAGAGCACTGAAACTCTCCTCCTTCACTTGATGACAAGCCGATAGTTCCGATTTGAGGAATTTTCGGCTCGCTGAAGAGCACTGAAACGCAAATGATCCAGCGCTTGTTGCCCGGCAGCGCAATTTGAGGAATTTTCGGCTCGCTGAAGAGCACTGAAACGTACGTAATAGGCGGGGTGTCACAACACTGTATAGTTTGAGGAATTTTCGGCTCGCTGAAGAGCACTGAAACACGTGTCCGCAGGCGCTGTTACGTTCGCGTTGAAGATTTGAGGAATTTTCGGCTCGCTGAAGAGCACTGAAACTCGTTCAGCAGCGCCGCCGATGCCGGAACGTCAATGAAGATTTGAGGAATTTTCGGCTCGCTGAAGAGCACTGAAACTTTCCTCTTAGAAAAACGACGTTCTCAAACTTCTTGACAATTTGAGGAATTTTCGGCTCGCTGAAGAGCACTGAAACTCCCAAGCGCGTTGCGCAAACGCGAGAATATCCGCATTTGAGGAATTTTCGGCTCGCTGAAGAGCACTGAAACAATTAGCGCTGCCGGTGCTGGAGCAAGACCAAGCGCCGATTTGAGGAATTTTCGGCTCGCTGAAGAGCACTGAAACGTTCGGTACGAGATCGTCAACGATCTGGACGGCTACGTTTTGAGGAATTTTCGGCTCGCTGAAGAGCACTGAAACTGCGCGTAACTGTGCAGTTCGCGCGCAAGCGTGCTTTTGAGGAATTTTCGGCTCGCTGAAGAGCACTGAAACAACTGATCACCGATGCGCCGCAAGCGCTTGAGGATATTTTGAGGAATTTTCGGCTCGCTGAAGAGCACTGAAACCCTCGTACTGCTGTCGTCTGATATGGACGTACTCCAGTTTGAGGAATTTTCGGCTCGCTGAAGAGCACTGAAACTCTCTACGTCAACCGCGTCGCCGTCGCCGGTAAACATTTGAGGAATTTTCGGCTCGCTGAAGAGCACTGAAACCGCGCTTGAGCGAAACGCTGCTCTATACCGTCAACTTTGAGGAATTTTCGGCTCGCTGAAGAGCACTGAAACCGCCGCAGATTGCCCCAGTTGCGCGTGCGCGCTGCATTTTTGAGGAATTTTCGGCTCGCTGAAGAGCACTGAAACCGGTAGCGCTGCCGGGCAACAAGCGCTGGATCATTTGTTTGAGGAATTTTCGGCTCGCTGAAGAGCACTGAAACGCCGCGATCTCGACAAACGGGCTGACGGTGTTGTTGCCCTTTGAGGAATTTTCGGCTCGCTGAAGAGCACTGAAACCGCCGGGACGCCGAAGGGGAGAGGGGATTTCTGGCTTTGAGGAATTTTCGGCTCGCTGAAGAGCACTGAAACTCGCGCGTCATCAGTTCGTATCTCGAATTATCGAGTTTTGAGGAATTTTCGGCTCGCTGAAGAGCACTGAAACCAGTGCCGCTCGACCAGCCCAGTTCCGGCGCGATCTGTTTGAGGAATTTTCGGCTCGCTGAAGAGCACTGAAACATAGGCGTCGATTATGGCATCAGCAGTAGCGTATGTTTGAGGAATTTTCGGCTCGCTGAAGAGCACTGAAACTCAACGGGTCGGAGATCGGCTCGGTGCGGTTCAACTTTGAGGAATTTTCGGCTCGCTGAAGAGCACTGAAACCTGAACGAAGCGGAGGCTAAAGCAATCGCTCAGACGTTTGAGGAATTTTCGGCTCGCTGAAGAGCACTGAAACTTCGGTCAGCGGGTGGATGTGCGCGAGGAACGAACGATTTGAGGAATTTTCGGCTCGCTGAAGAGCACTGAAACAGCGGCGCTGCCGGATCACGCAGCAGATACGCCGCTTTGAGGAATTTTCGGCTCGCTGAAGAGCACTGAAACTGGAACTTCATCCAACATTGTGATCGGATCCGACCTTTGAGGAATTTTCGGCTCGCTGAAGAGCACTGAAACACCTTCGCTGTTCAGCCCCGCCGATCTGCGCCCGGCTTTGAGGAATTTTCGGCTCGCTGAAGAGCACTGAAACATAGGCGTCGATTATGGCATCAGCAGTAGCGTATGTTTGAGGAATTTTCGGCTCGCTGAAGAGCACTGAAACGTAACAGTTTGAACATATTTCCGGGTACGGCGTCCAGTTTGAGGAATTTTCGGCTCGCTGAAGAGCACTGAAACTCACCGCAGCGCGGTCACAAAATCATCCGGGTTGAACTTTGAGGAATTTTCGGCTCGCTGAAGAGCACTGAAACCGCCGACTATGCTGCGCGCGTCCCGGCGGGGCTGATTTGAGGAATTTTCGGCTCGCTGAAGAGCACTGAAACGCCTTTTGTCGTCGACCGGGCGCGTGGGGCATTTGTTTGAGGAATTTTCGGCTCGCTGAAGAGCACTGAAACCGGGTGCAGCTCCGGCCGCGCCCGCGCGCGCTGCATGTTTGAGGAATTTTCGGCTCGCTGAAGAGCACTGAAACGCGCGCCCTCGCCCCGACGCGCGGGGAACTGGCGGGCTTTTGAGGAATTTTCGGCTCGCTGAAGAGCACTGAAACGAATAATTTTGTCCAGAATTGAGCGAACATTAGAGTTTGAGGAATTTTCGGCTCGCTGAAGAGCACTGAAACCCTATAACTCATCAAGCGTAACTGTCCGGCGGGGGATTTGAGGAATTTTCGGCTCGCTGAAGAGCACTGAAACCGCTCGATCCGCAGACGCGCTGCGTTGTTGACGTTGATTTGAGGAATTTTCGGCTCGCTGAAGAGCACTGAAACTGCCTATACGACCGTCAGCGTCAAACTTGCGGACGGTCTTTGAGGAATTTTCGGCTCGCTGAAGAGCACTGAAACGAAACGCAGTCAACATCAATTCCGCCGCGCGCTGGAGTTTGAGGAATTTTCGGCTCGCTGAAGAGCACTGAAACTTTATCCCAGTCGCCGTACCGGTGTTCGGCAACAACTTTGAGGAATTTTCGGCTCGCTGAAGAGCACTGAAACATCCACTATCCAGCGCAGCTGAGGACTAGACGGCATTTGAGGAATTTTCGGCTCGCTGAAGAGCACTGAAACGTAAACACGCCCGTCCACGCGGTCGGAAGAAAATCCTTTGAGGAATTTTCGGCTCGCTGAAGAGCACTGAAACGCCAACTCGCCGCGCGTCGGCGCAAGCGCGCGCTGGTTTGAGGAATTTTCGGCTCGCTGAAGAGCACTGAAACAGGAAACGCCCGATGTACGCCCCGTTCAGTTCCGGTTTGAGGAATTTTCGGCTCGCTGAAGAGCACTGAAACTGGACGCGGGTGCTGTGAGGTGACGGATGTACGCAACTTTGAGGAATTTTCGGCTCGCTGAAGAGCACTGAAACTCACGTTCATTGCTTGGTTGCATCGTACACCATTTGTTTGAGGAATTTTCGGCTCGCTGAAGAGCACTGAAACACGTACAGGGTATGACCTCGACCGCGTACCGGCGCGATTTTGAGGAATTTTCGGCTCGCTGAAGAGCACTGAAACGCGCGCTTCGGCGCACACGTTACGGTATGCAGAATTTCTTTGAGGAATTTTCGGCTCGCTGAAGAGCACTGAAACTTATCACGTCGATAGGAGATAGGATTATGCGGATCATTTGAGGAATTTTCGGCTCGCTGAAGAGCACTGAAACTGTGATAGGCTCAACCTTGTACTGCCTTGTGCATTGGCGTTTGAGGAATTTTCGGCTCGCTGAAGAGCACTGAAACACGAACGCCCGCCGCGTCTCAGAACACCAATACCCTTTGAGGAATTTTCGGCTCGCTGAAGAGCACTGAAACTTGTCTGCTGCCATGTCCTGTCCACCTCTCCCTATGTTTGAGGAATTTTCGGCTCGCTGAAGAGCACTGAAACTAATTTCGTATCCAGATCGATACAATTTCGACATTCAATTTGAGGAATTTTCGGCTCGCTGAAGAGCACTGAAACCGTCCAGTTCGCAACGCCGTCCGGCGACGCCTACTTTTGAGGAATTTTCGGCTCGCTGAAGAGCACTGAAACGACATAAAGCCAGACCGAATGCGTCGAATTGTTGTGTTTGAGGAATTTTCGGCTCGCTGAAGAGCACTGAAACGTGATAAGTTATCGGTACAAAGATTTGATTATCGATTTGAGGAATTTTCGGCTCGCTGAAGAGCACTGAAACGCGTGGGTGATGCGTCACGTCGCCCGCTTGCTCCTATCTTTGAGGAATTTTCGGCTCGCTGAAGAGCACTGAAACAGTTCATGCTGCGTCGTTGGCGATCGAGGTGTTCGCTTTGAGGAATTTTCGGCTCGCTGAAGAGCACTGAAACTTCCCCGGATGCGTCAGCCGTTTCGGTTTCCTCACCCATTTGAGGAATTTTCGGCTCGCTGAAGAGCACTGAAACGGCATGTAGCAGCGCTCAAACGGGAGCAGCCGGAGGATTGAGGAATTTTCGGCTCGCTGAAGAGCACTGAAACCGATTGATCGAGTCGAGC